>Ga0129307_1000064_pt1 | contig 177673 bp, 130 predicted proteins | sample P1105metagenome_FD_94437 | JGI IMG/M metagenome (GOLD analysis project Ga0129307, IMG submission 94437) | Capybara group fecal microbial communities from Wisconsin, USA - P1105 metagenome | ecosystem: Host-associated > Mammals > Digestive system > Large intestine > Fecal | place: USA... | reverse complement strand
TTGTTACATCCGTCACGATGCAACTCAATCGTAAAGGTTGATCCTTTATTTATGCAACTGTCAATGTACTATGCCGCCGGGTCAGCGGCTGAGCTATCACATAGAAAAAATGATTGACCCTTTATAAAAACAATATCTGTAGATTTTATCGTAATACTCTTCAATATTCATGGCTGCTCCAAATAATCTCTTATATAATGATAGACGGATTATAATAATGAAATGTGCGGATATTTTTTTCCTTGAAAAAGAATTGTTATATCACGATTATAACAAAAAAGGAGAACCCGACTGAATGAACATCGGATTCTCAATGATAACGACTCATTATCGCGTTCTCTTTATTGTATTCCTTCTTTTTCTGCAATATCTTTCAAGTGATATTCCACAGATTTATCTTTGAAATGGATGACTACGATATCCTCATCTGTAAATGGTGAGTCTTTTTCAATATAAGAAGTATACTGTCCTGGATAATCCCCCCTATCATCGAATGGAAACTTAATCTGACTATATGGGTTCAGTATTTCTTTTATTCCTTTAGAATCATTAATTATATCACTCCGAACATCTATGCATTTCCCGCTTTTAAGATTAAAAGATACTTGAACATCATAGTAATCAACTCCCTCATCATTGTTAATAAATGCACTTGTCTTTATTTCCACATCCTCACTATTAACCCTCTGTCCTTGAATAAAAATGAAGTAAAAAGGAATTAATACAACTATAATAGTTACTAGAACAGCAATAATGATTTTAATTATTGTTACTCGTTTTATTTTCTTCAAAGGAGCCAATTCCGACAGATTCTCTTTTGCGTCTTTCTTAGTCGGATTCTCTATCTCAACCATCGCCTCATAAAATTTCCTGCAAGAATCACACTCTTGTAAGTGTTCCTCAATCAGTTGACAACTCTCCTGTGATGCCTGATGATCACAGTATAGTGGAAGCAGATCTTGTATGACTTCACATCTCATTTTCATCACTTATCATCTCCTTTAGTTTCTTTTTGGCACGATAGAAAGTAACTCGGGCCCAACTTTCACTATGCCCCATGATAGTTTCTCCAATTTCCTTAAAGGAAAGATCACCGTTAATTCTTAACAGTACAACCTCTCTTGCCTCTGGATTCAAACAGTGAACTTTCTGAAGTAGTGAAAGCATTTCATAGTGATCAACTACATATTCTTCAGCAGAATTAACTAATGGAAACATACTTTCATCAGGTTGAATGTCAGATACTCTTTTCTGTCTTTTCAGTTCTCTTAGCCACATGTGTTTTGCAATCTGGCAGAGCCAAGTAGACGGTTTGCAGGTGCCATCATATCGATTAATGCTTTTGACCGCCTGGTAAAAAGTTTCCTGCATGAGCTCTTCTGCCAGACTATCATCTCCGCACAGCCCTTTAAGATATCGAAATATCATTTGGGAATACTTCTCAAACATTTCATCCATTCTGATAGCACCTCCTTTCCTTTACATTTATATATCACTTAAGCATACGATTTCGTTACAACATTCTCAATGATATAAATATAAAAATCTCCTCTACCTAGGTAGAGGAGATCTAGAAAAGCCATACGGCCAATGCTTCCTAAGAAGCTAGATAACTTTGTTTGATTAAATTATAACACTGCATTATTTAATGTCAATAATATTTCACTTTTTTTCAAGTTTTTTCAGTAAAATACAGACTCTTATAAGTCTAAGTGTTTTCTTAGTAGATTATCAACAGCAGCAATGCATTCAGGCGTTAAACTACCAATCTTTCTTCCAAGTCGTGCCTTATCTATAGTCATAACATCAGTAACAATTATTCGAGAGGGATCCTTATCTAATTTACCTGAAGATAACTCCTGATTAGATAAACGTATCTGATAATTTGGATTAATCTTTTCACCGTTTCCTTCTATTGGTAACACGTTAACTTTTTCACTGTAGATATTTCCTTTTTTATTCTGAATGATAACAACCAAATGATTACCACAAAGTTCACTCCCCACACCTTCTGTTATAAAAGCGTTATAGATTTCTCCTCGCAAAGGCTTTACAGGATGAAACTTTTTAGGATGTGCATCTCTAATTCTTCTATTGTTAATGGAGCTATAATGCATACGACATTGTTCAGGAATATATCTAAGGTATGTAATTGCTTTATTTACAGAAACGTGTTTTAAGCTTGTTAATACTCCTTGAAATACAGATGTTATCGATGATTTATCGCTATCATTAAGATTATTTAAAGAATTGTAATCCATATATTTCCCCACTGATTATTTTTATAGTAGGATAAAGGTAGCACAATAGTTTTTAAAAAGCAATATAGAATTATCTAATAATCTCTTTGAAATTATATAGACATATCTCTACTACGTTTTCTTTCTGGTTTCATAATACTACTAATCTCATCAGAAACACGAACAGACTTATCCATCTGAGTGGCCATTGCATCAAAACCACTTTCTCTTGCCTTTCTGGATCCGAATGCAGCAATAGAATCAATAAGTTGCTTCTGAACCGGCGCAAGGTTCACCTTATATACTCCATCATCATATGCCAGCATACCGCTTGCCATAACTATGTCTGTTATGTAAGAATAAGCCTGCTTTAGTTTATTGCTAAGTTCTTCGATCTTTCTTTCCAGAGGAGCAGTTGCTTCCTTTATCCTGTTTGCTATAGATTCCTTTAATGATATAATCTCAGCTCTAAGATTTTTATTTTCAGCTTCGCTTTCCGATAGCCTTACCTGAAGAGTGCTAATAGTTTCCTTATCATGCTCGTATTCTTTCTGAAGTGCTTCATACCGTGTGTTTAGCTCTGGCTGTTCTTTGTATTTTTCTTCATATAGTTCTTTATAGGTGGCTGCCTCTTTATATTCTTTTTCTGTAGCAGCTTTCAATTCTCTCGCCTTGTTCTTAGCTTCATGTATTATCTCATCAGCCTGAGCATACGCACAAATAACCTTAAGCTCCGCATCCTTTTTATATACCTCGATTTCTTTTTTAGCCTCTATCAGATTATTTATTCCTGAGTTCATGTCTTTTTCAAGAACCTTAGTAGCTTTCTCATGTACCATTGACAGTCTCGCTCGCTTCTCAAGCTTACTGAGATCTTCTTTTTCAACAATGACCTTTGTCTTGCTAAGTGGCACTTGCGTTGTTTCAATCTGTCTCGGAATCTCTTTTACTTCATTATGAACCATATTTACGACTGTCTTATACTCCTCAACCGACATATGTTCTCTTTTCATATTTTTATCAGGTGCTCTCTCCAGATCATATTCATGAAGTATCTCCTCAAGCACGTCCTTCTCTCTATCTTCCCAGGCAATTGTTCTGTTATTCTTCTTATTGACAGCTCCATCCACTTCTATTCCCATTTCCTTAAAAGCTCTGTCCAAACCGTTCCTCTTGTAAAGCCCACTCTTATATCCGGAAGCCATGGGAATATAATCAATATGAAGATGTGGAGTTTGTTCATCCAGATGCATCACAGCATTAAATACATATAGGTTGGGATTCCGTTCCTGAAAGCCCTTCATATACTCATCCAGTATTTCCTTTGCAACATCACCCATAGGGGATCTCACATTACAGTCCTGCATATTTCCAACTTGGACCACAATTTCATAAAATACCTTTTCTCCGTTCCCTGAGTTTCTGATCTTATTAATATACTCTTTCGACGATCCTATCTTTCTGTCACTTCTCCTTTGTTTTCCATCATACTCTCTTATCGCATCCCCAAAACATATCTCATATGCATCCTCCAGGCTTTCCCGAACATATGTAATATTATTCTTTGTTCTTTCCCGATCTACATTCTCTGCAAAGAATTCTCTATTATCATGATTTAAACTACCTCCGCCCTTTACAACGGATATTGATACCTTTTGTTTTCCACTCACATAATCATTCCTTTCCAACGTATTATTTTTTATTATTCTATTTTCAAGCTACTATAATTGCCTGAAATGGGATTACGGCTACCGCAGGTTCTGTTACTCTTGCCAAGAGTAACGCAATATTAGTTTTGACAGCGGAGCCATCAAAACTACTTGCGCTCTCCGAGGGGAACCGTACCGCTTCACCGTTATATCAGCCTTTCCGGCTGCTATAATGGATGTATTTCGCATACGTGACATGCCACCGGCATCTCACTTTGGTAGCACTTTGCTACCATGCGAACTACATTTGAATATTAAGTAGTAGCAATGTGCTACCACTTAATATCCACCCATGAAATCCAGCGCTTCCTCCGGAATACTGGATTCCAGAGATTCACCTGACTCCGCTTCGCTATAAACATCTCCTGCCCCCTCATCTGAATTCGGTTTAGGAGATGGATTTACACTCTGGTGTAAATCAGTCAGCTGAATCCTGCTGCTAAGCTTTTCCGCTATTCTTTCAGCAAGTATGTCCGCCATACTTTCCGACAGAATATCTGATACATTGTCCTTTACGGAAACAATAAAAGCGTCTATATCGCTTTTATCATTTCCTCCGGACATTTCCCTACTTAGCAGCTCAATCAGAAATCCGTTAAGGGATTTCTGATTTTCCAGAGCAGCGCTATGAAGCCATTGCCACACCTTGGATTCAATCTCTTTCTCAAGATTGAATCTAAGATGATAGCACTTTATTTCTTTTCCCATATCACTTCATCTCTTTCCTGAGCGCAACAAAGGCAAACTGTTCGTAGCCCTTTGCAGTTGCTCTTATATCATCTATGTATTCAACACTCTCTTCAAATAAATGAGAATATCTTCTCACTATACCTGAACCGCCACCCATACAGAGCAGCTTCATATAATCCGGATCATAGCCATGTTCCCTGAGCTTACCTAAAACAGAATCAACGTACCTTTCTGCAGTTTCATCCATAATAAAGCGAAGTTGGTCAGAAAGAACCGTAGAACCCTTTATCAGATAATCCTCGCAGATATCGTAAGGGATGTCCTTCTGAGTCTTATTGGCAATTTCATTCTGAATACTCTCGATGCATTTTCTGACTCCCAGCTGATCGGTAAAACATTTCGAACTATTAATTCTGTGATCATTCATATACATTACATTAATAGTTCCGTTTCCTATATCAGCCACATAATATATTCCGTCCATTTTTCCTATACGTTCCATAACCGCAACATAACCCTGCGTAAAGACAAAGACCCTCTCGATTGTCACAGAATAAGAAATCCCCTTATATTCAAATTCAAGATTCTTCTCCCTGGAGAGATAATCCCTGAAAGTTTCTCGCTGTTCCTCAGCCCACATAAGAGGAAGCCCTACTCCAAGTACAAGTTTGGCTGATGATAACTTCCTGATCCTAAGCTCTTTAGCTATTGCTGCAATAGTCAGATAATAGTAATCGTCATTAGTTACCTTATCTGAATCAAAACCCTTATGAGTTTCTCCGATAATCAGATACTTATCCTTGAACTTAACAACATCATGAGCTATATCATTCTTCTTATCACTCACCGTAATTCCCGTCCTGAATGTTGTATTTCTTGTTTTTATATTTCCGAAACCATGATCAATTCCTATGATTTCATAATTCTTATACTTAATTGAATCCATGCTTTTATACTCCTTCTATATTTTTCAAAGTTTTTTATCGTTGGTTTACAGTTTACGTTTACAAATTTGTAAACCGTAAACTGTAAACGAAGCATAACAAATTATTTTTATTTAAATGGAAGATCTGACGTATCACATTTTATGAAGCCTTCCTCATCAACTTTATCCTCTTTATACCAGTATTTCTGAGTGCCATACTTCTTGAAGCGATGTGTCTTTTTGTCAGAATGCTTCCAACCTTTAATGCTCTCATTCATGATTCGGTTTATTTCCTTGGTTTCATATTTCTTCGGTTCACCTTCACGTCCGAGTGCCTCATGATAGATCATAAGACTGCAGATGTAATATTCGTTTGTATCTTCAAGCCAGGCTCTTATAAGACCGATGTCAGTATCCTCCGGCATAAAGTTCTCCTGAAGTTCCATAAGATACTGTTCAATACTCTCAGAAAACTTAAGGCGGAAATCTCCACTTCGGAATATCTCCATAGCTTCTGCCCAGATCTGATCAATATACTCTCTGGATTCTTCCTCATTATGCAGGATATGCTTTTCTATCCGGTCAGAATGAGTAAGAATGGGAACAAATCTTCTGTTCCCGGTTCTGTCCATTGGAAGAAAATCCATGTTGTTGGTTGTACCGACAAATATACATTGGCGCGGCCTGTCCTTCGGAAACTTATCATACGGTGTCTTATAAGTTTCCTTCTGGCGGCTCAAAAATGATTTGATTTCTTCAATACTTTTTGCATTTACAGTAGCAATCATCTCTGACATTTCGATAATCCAGTGACCATATAATCTCCGGAAGATATTCTCATCATCTATCCTTCTGATATCATCCGAGAACCACTCATCCTTTATTGCAAGCAGCCTGAATAATGAAGATTTTCCAATTCCCTGACCACCCACAAGACATATCATCATATCGAACTTGATACCCGGAGTGAATAATCTGCTTATTGCAGCCATCAGCAAAATTTTTGTAGCTTCATATGTATATTCACATTCATCAGCTCCGACAAACTTTGGTAGAAACTTTCCAATCCTGGATTCTCCATCCCATTCGAGATTTTCAAGATACTCCTTGATCGGATGATAGCTGTTTTCTCCTGCTACTATGTTAATAGCTTTATACATATTCTTCTCATTCATGAGTCCATATGTGGTTTCCAGGTATAAACATAGATTGTCCATGTCATCATCATCGATACTTTCCCCGGCTCCACGTTTCCATCCCATATCTCTGCAGACATCATTACGACCTGTCATGTCATTTCTTCTGATTGCACCTCTGAGGAACGGATCCTTTGTAAAAACAATGTAGAAGTTTTCTATCCCTTGTTTTACCGTTCCGTCCTTACGCTTTTGCAACAGCTGATATACATCGTCCGTCGTAAAGAATTCCTCTTCCACTATCTTTTCTACTTCGTCCCATGAAGTCTGATCCAATGGTATTGATTCTTGTGACAATATCTTCTACCTCCTTCCGTCCTTTTATGAAGAGTTCCTTTTTCTCTTCTTCTGTTCCGGTATAGAGGATATCAAGAAGATAACCAACAAATGGTTCCGCATCATAGATAACATCCAGTTCTGGTACGTCAAATATGGAAGGATCCCGATACCTCTTATCGATTTCTTCCTCGATATATTTAATTGTATCTCTGCATTCACATAGGGAATTAGCTGATGAGAAACACCAGCTCTTGAATATTTCCTGAATCCGGATAAGATTTTTCTTTTTCTCTATACTACGCCTTACACTTGGAACATATACAGGTCTTCCTACCTTAACGCTAACCTGAAGTCCCATATCGTTTATAAGTTTCTGAGCAGCATCATATTGAGAAAGTCCAAACATTTCTGCCACATATCCTATGGCATCACCTTTTGCACCGCAGCCGAAACAATAATAGTATTCTTTATTAAACTTCATGCTGGGTGTCTTATCGTTATGAAATGGGCAGCATGCCATTCCATTTGGGCGCACTTTAAGCCCATAATATTCTGCAACGCCACGAGGCGTCACCTGATCCTTGACCTCTTTAAATATATTATCCATTTTCAAAGCTCCTTAAATTATCATATTAATCTTTCATTTTGAAGGAGCCTCTGCTATACTTTAAATGCGACTTTAGAGTACGAGAGGCTATATTCTTTCTACTCGGAGATGTTCTTATTGTCAGTAGGAGCATCTCCATTTTTATTATTTAAATCTGGTTCCCAGAGATATCTTGCACCATCTAGCATTTTTATAATTGCCTTTATCATATCTTCATATTCTGATCTGATAGATCTGATTTCCTCAGATTCAAAAGTGCAATCACCGGATTCTATTTGATTCTTTAGAATCATCATGCTTTCTCTCATATCCTTGAGTTCTTCTACAAGCAAATATATTGTTTCTTTTTTACCTACAACACATATTCTCTTATAGATACAACATCTGACAAAATATGTATTCTTACTCATACCGCTTGCTTTGATATTAGCTTCAATTTCCTGCCTTTCAGCCTGAGATACCCTAAAACTGATTGTTGGATTCTTATGAATTCCCGGCATTTTTATCCTCCTTCGAAACCTGATCTAATCTATCAGCCATTTCCATCTGCTTATTCGGATATAGATGCGAATAAGTATTAAGTGTTGTCTCAACCTTCTCATGCCCAAGCCGCTTTGCTATCTCCAATGGTTGATACCCCAAAGAGATTAGCATAGAACAATGTGAATGCCTTAAACAATGCAGATGAATCTCGCTGACACCTGCTTCCTTGATTCCTCTTCTTATTTCATGCTCCATATATGACTTCGTAAACTTAAACATTCTTTCATTCGGAAGAATCCCATATAAGTGTTTGCAATAATCCTCAAGCTCTTCCATGAGAAATACTGGTATAGTGATATCCCTTTTTCCTCTCTCAGTTTTAGGTTCTGAAATCATATCCTCACCCTTTATTCTCTGAAATGATTTTGTAATATGTATAATTCTTTTATCAAAATCTATATCACTATATGTCAGTGCCAATAACTCACCTATTCTCATTCCAGTCCAGAAGAGAAGAAGGAATGCCATTCTAGATTCAGGCTTATCTTTAACCGTATCCAGAAATTTTTCGAATTCTTCTTTGGTCCAGATTTTCATCTCATCAGACCTGGATCTGCCAAAACTTCCAGCTTTCCGATATGGATTTCTTTTAAGATCATAATACTGCTCCGCATAATTGAATATCGCAGCCATCTGATTACTTATCGTTTTAAGATATGTCTGAGAATACTTCTTTCCATCCTTATCAGTTGCACTCATAAGTGTATTCTGCCAACTTCTTATATCCGATGGTGTTATCTCAGATATTATCTTATTCTTAAAATATGGTAGTATCTTCAGATCAATTATATATTTCTTGTTTATAAAACTGCTTTTTCGAATCCTATGTTCCATATCTTCGTAATACAACTTCAGAAAATTCTCAAAAGTCATGTTTAAACTTCGTTCCTGCTGTTGACGGAAGTTTCTCTCCCACTCTTCAGCTTCACCTTTGGTCCGAAAGCCTCTTTTATTCTTTTTGTGGCGGACTCCCTGCCAATCCGTATAATAGAATTGACATCTCCACATTTTTCCATCCTTTGATGCCGGCATATTACCCCTCCTGTAATGTCATTCCGTAGAATTTTTCTTTAAAAAACTTTGTAGGTAGCTTTCCTGCTACTACAATAAATCCCTTGGCTTTAAGTTCTGCATTTAGTTCTCTTATTACTCTATAAGCAAAACCCTTGGAAACACCAAGTAGTTCAGCTATTTCATCAGCTGTAAGATACATTTTATTCATATCAACCATAACTCTCACTCCCTTCCGCACTGCCGCTGTATATTTGGTACACATATGTGTATCATTTATTATTTTGTATAATACAGTACACTTTTGTGTATGTCAAGAAAAATATACACTTTTGTGTACCAATGTGATATAATCCAAATAATCTAATAGAAATTACGAGGTGAAACCCATGACAATAGGAGAAAAAATCAAACACTATCGAACATTAAATGGATTTTCCCAGGAATATCTTGGCGAATTATCTGGAATAAATAGTGCTACTATTAAAAAATATGAATATGGAATCAGAAATCCCAAACCGGATCAGCTTCAAAAGATAGCAAACGCCCTTGGCGTTAGTATTTTTGTATTTATGGATTTTGATATCAATACTGAGTCCGACCTCCTTTCCTTATTAATGAAAATGGATGAGCAAACCTCTATGACATTCGAGGTTGAAACGGATGAAAACGGAATTATAGAACCAACCAGTATAAAGATTTCGTTTAACGATCCTTCTGTATGTCACAGGATTTCTATGTATCTTGCCACACGAGCAGTGATTAACGACATATATTTCAATGTTGACAGATATAAGTCCGAAGATGAGCATCAACAAGCTATTGATTCCATGGCTGATGATTTTAATAATGTCAAAGATAAACTTCTTATCAATAAAGTCGTTACTCCTGGTCCAAAGATCTACAAGACTCCTCGTGGAGAAAATGTACCGGTCACATCAATAAAAGTAACAAACAAATAAAAAACAAAATAAAATGAGGCTATCAAAAGTAGTAAAAACTACTGATGATAGCCTCGAATTTGTTTATTATTCGTTATTTTAGAGCCAAAGTAGAGCCATTTTCATCTACTAAAGCCCCGAACCCCGCATAAATAGGGAATTCTTTAGTCCCCTATTACTATAGGAGTTCTTTAGCGACATCTATATATAGTATCTGTTGCTTCTATTTGTTAGCATATATGGTATATATTTTCCATATAATCCAGTTATTATTTTGAGTTTTAGGTCTTTTTATAGACATTTTGTAGACATTAGTCATTTACTTTCCAATAGCCTCCTCGATCGGAACCGACTCTTTCTATCTCACCTTTGGCTTTTAACTTCTTTATATGATACTGAACACCATTTATCGATATTCCAATCTTACTTGCAATCTGAGCAGCCGATACAGTAGGACTCTCTATCATCATATCCTTGATAACTTCTGCAGTTGTCTTAGTAGTTTCTTGGTAGTTTCTTGGCAGTTTCTTGGTAGTACTACTAAGATTAATGCCATCTTTAGTGCCACTTGTTTCATTCTTGTTCCAGGACTCTCTAAGATTGCGATAAAATGCTACTACAAAATCATCCTTCTCTGTTCGGAACTCCACCCTGCAGCCCGCCTCGTCACAAAGATCCTTAATACGCTTCAGACCGGTCGCAAATGTCTCCATATCCTTTGAGTAATACAACACTCCGGTAATTCTCCTGTTACGACGAATTGGCTTCTTGTTACCATCCAAGTACTCTTCCGGAGTATGCCCCTTAGGGAAGCCTCCTGTAGTATGTATTTCTATTCTGTTCCTGAATACATCAATCTCGTTATTCTGTCCGTTATTATATACACGATGACCATATGAATTTATTACCGCCTCTCTGACAGCCTCAACCGGTATCTCAGGAGTTTCTACCCTCTCGAGTCCTATAATATCCGCCTTCCAATCCATAGCATCAATGATATACTGTTCACAGATCTTACTCATTCCAATGATAGAGCCCTTATCTTCCCTGCGAATATCTGTAAATGTAGCTTTAACATCTGTCGCAAACTTTGCCATCTGAACATCTGTATCACTCGTATCACAGAAAAGTGCAGCTCCAGCATTTAGCAAATGAACCCCATCATCCGACATAAGTTCAAGCTTATTCATAACCACTTCCGGATCATCAGATTCAAAACTGATTCTTCCAACCTTCTTTGCCTTATCCAGATATGTCTTAAAGTCCCGCATATTTATATCAGCCACAGTATACTTTGAAGGTTGATTCTCCCAGGCATGTTTACCGTCATCCCGTATAAGCATCATTTCAAAGTATCTGTCCTGATCCATTACTATATCTTCATCAGATTCTCGAATGCGCGGAACATTGTAAGCAGTATATGGTTGTTTGTTTCCTTGAAACTCAACATATATAACAGATTTTCCATCTTCATATGTTTTCTTGTCAATCACCGGATATATAGCCGGAACAATATGATTCTGTATTGCCTGACTTACATTCCGAATAGTCTGATCACTTATTTCCTGTCCAATTACGTCACCATTATTCTTGACACCAAAATAAAGTGTACCAGAGCCATGTTTATTAAGTATGGAAGCTATTGATATAATACCTTCCTTAAGCTCTCCGGTAGATTTTTTAAATTCTATCTGTTCAGTTTCTTCTCCTATATTAATCAATTAGTCCCTCCTAAATGTGCCTCTTTAACATACCTTTTATGTTTTAGTCAATTACCTGCTATCCCGTAATACATTACCTGCTATCCCGTAATACATAAAATAGATTAAGATTTCCAATTCCTATAACCCGTTGCCTTGTCATAACTAAATCATCATAAGTCATTACGGTAGTATGTGCAGATAATCTCCGAATAGTTTCATTTAGGTCTCTTAAAATATCAACTGAATCACCTAACAATTTAGAATTATGTTTAATATCTTGTTGTATTTTCCTTCGTAACTCAACCAACGGATGTGTACGATGAGAACACTTATCCAATAAGAATACGCATTCACCCAATGTCATATCTCTCGACTCCCTTAACTTATCATAAAAATGATTATGTTGAGCAAGCAAATTAACATTTGACATTGCCTTAAACGGACTAAATATTAATTCATTCATCTCAACTTCTATTGCTCGACAGTATTCCAAACAAATCGGTGCATAATCAGCTGTTTCACAAGGCGACACTCCACTATATAAGCATTCCGCCATTGCAAGTATATCCTGTGTTTTTTCTGATAAGCTATTCCATACATGAGGAAAATGATCCACCTTAAGTTTATCCTTATAATTCGGTAATTGTTTTGCTAAATCCCCATATGAGAACAGTTGCTGAATTGTAGCGTGATTTCTCTCATTTAGCTCAAAAATATATTCAGCACTTTCCGAATCAACAGACACTCCAATCTTTTTTTGTGCTTGGCTAAAGCCTCCCATAATTTCAGAAGTTGTTCCATCTATTCCTTGAACATCTAGAACATACTTACATAATTTCTTAAATTGATTCGTATTGATTTCCGGATTATCACTAACTCCTGCTGATATAGTCATCAATTTATATCCACTGTCACTTTCTAGATACTCATCACTTGGTTTAAAATCATTTCGAAATATAAGTGCCCCTTGTTTTTTTACATTGCTGCTAAATCGTTCCTCAAATGTTTTTTTGAAATTTCCAAAGTAACCTATCATCTTATATATTTCTTCAGAATTAGCACCAGCAGTTCTAACTCGATTCTTTATATCAATCATAACCAACGAATCTTCCTTAGCAGTATATCTAATAGAAATATCAGGAATCCCTCTAAGTCCACGAGTATTTCCGTCTTTAACATATTTCCAAATCAAATCATTCTCTGTATCCCAATAGAGATTCGCTCCTTTTTGATAATATATTTCCAAAGTTCCACCCGTAGGCACAGAAAGCTTATATATATATCTATCGCCAGCACTCATTATGTTGTTTTCTTCCAATAAAATCGCGTCAAACGAAGAAACAAATGTTTCTTTTATGCAGTATAGACACCAAAGTTCAAATAACCTATTAGCAAAGTCATCAGAATATCTCAATACACTAAGTTTTTGTGCGCTTAACTCTAACACAGAACCATACTTATATGTGTTATACCAGTCAAAAATCCGCTGATAAACATGAGAATTTCGTATCTTCCCTTTATGTATCCTTGTCAAAATTAGATTTTGCAAATCATCCGGATAACGATCACCGTATGATTTCATTATTTGTTTCGCGTAATCCTGACAGTCCTTAAAATACGCTTTTGTAGAAAACTGTTTGAATGCTCTAAAATGGTGTTCAATCAAGTTAAGCTCACTAAAAGACGAATTACCCTTGCTGATCAAGAACCGTTTAAATTCATCTAACATTTTCAATATGTTATTGATTATGAAAATAACATATATGTTTTCAGGCGAAGCATAAGTTCTTGATTTTACTACACATGGATACTCCCTAGGAAAACTTGCCTGAGCTATATTCTTTGTATACTTCCCAATATTTAATCTTCCTTGTATCTCACCCGCGAAAACTACTTCTCGATCTACCTGAGCCATCGATAAACAGCTTTCCAAATCAGAAATTAAACTATGTAATGTATCTATATTGGCGAGAACAATCCTTAGGTATATTTCCAAATCAATATCGTCTATTTCACCACTTTTAATAGAGTAATCAATACTTTGCATTTGGGTTGAAAAAGAAGAAAAATACTGATTAATAAAAGATAAAAATCTACTATCAGAATACATATATTCAATTTGCTTATCACTAAACAAATTATTATCCATTTACCACTACACCTCTATTTCTAGTGAATGAGTTTATATATAGCCATCTTTGTTTTTACAAAACCAGAGAAGTCAGGTCTCTCGCTGATTGCAGAGTAAAAAGAATTCAACTTCATATAGTCAAATCCGTCCATCTGAGGAATAATCCGACTCGCAATCACAGAATCAAAACTAGCGACAAAACCGTCTTTTTTCATTTCATCGATTTTATATTTTCCTATAATAAATCCAATAAAAGCCGTTTCATATGCATCTATAATCTGGGCTGTACCTATTGGTAAACCAAGATAAGAATCATCATCTTTCCTAGCATATCTAATATGTCTAATAAGTTCCTTCAAATCACTTTCGGCGGAAACGAATGCAGCATTTCCGTCCAACTTCGCACAATATGAATCATCAAATTTTGTACCGTCATATTCCGATATTTTTTCTCTTACACGCTTTCGAGACTGAGTCTTTGCATTTTTAACCTCTTCTTCAAAGTATTCTTCCTCAGGTGGCAATATTTCAATAAATGTAAACCGTCTAGATAATCCTTGAGAAATATCATATACAAAGTTTTTATCTATATTATTCATTGCTCCGATAATACGAAATCTATTAGGAATATATATTCTCTTTTTGTTCTCATCCTTTTCATACCATAATCTAATAGATTTTTGAGCTGATAAAGAATCACTTCCAAAAACAGTAAATAATTCTCCAAAAACTTTATCGATTTCACATCTATTCAATTCATCCAGAATGAGCCAACTTGCTTGTTTTTCTCCACTATAGTGTTCATTCTTCACTACAGTATTACAACAGTGTAATATACTTTCAACAATACATCCATTTTTGCCAGTTAGTATCTCATTTTTTCCATCAAAATCCGGTTGAAGTCCTCCAATAGTATCATATGTTGTCCAATCAGAAATAGCCGTTGCTTCGTCATACTCCACATTAAACACTTCACATATTATCTTTGCCAGAGTTGTTTTTCCCGTTCCAGGAGGTCCTTGTAATATAATATTTCCTTTTACAAGACCCGTAACTATTTCAGATAGTACATCATTATTTCCAAAATAAAGGCCTTTCTCCATAATTTTAGATTTCAATTCATCTAAAGCATTTTGGGGAATAGAAATAGCTTTCTCTGAAATATGTTTAGTAGCTACATATGTCATACTATACTCTTCCGGGTATATATTTCCATTGTTGAATTGTTCAATTTGGTTTAAATCTGCCATTTCTATGCCTCCTTAAGCATTTTTAAAATTTCTTCTTGTCTTTTAGGATTAATAACATGCCGTCTTATATATGAGATTTGATAAATATCACCATTTTTCTTGCATTCATATATTTGATATACATACATATCATGAATCAAGGTATGCTTATCATCTATAAAAACAATAAAGTCGCCTTGTACAAGTTTTTTTCCTACCACTTGTCTTTCTAATATTGATTGATTTCCATTCTCAGCACCATGAAATTCACAAATTTCTATAGCTTTAATCACTTTCGGTAAAATCGTATTATCCTGATCATCTTTTGTTAGATATTTTTCAATATCAACCGCATAGAAACTTAATCTTTTTATCATTTTTGAATATCTTTCCTTTATCAAAGGATTGATTTGGATTTCATTGGCACCTTCTTTCAAACACAACTCGAAAACCCCTTTTTCCTTAAACATCTGAATCGACTCTTGTTGAGAATACCCTTGCATACCATCCTCATTTAATTCAACTCTATTTCTACGTGCTTCAGATATAGCAGTTATAGCATCTGTATATGTTTCTTTCCCCTCAACTACAGAATATACCAGATAATCTTGTTCACTACTTTTCATGTAATTAAGTGTAAGCAATGCTCTTAGCATCAAATATGCCGGAAGAATATCCTTATTTTTATGACCATTTACCAACAAATGTTTATCATAATTATCATATCTAAAAATAGATTTAAGAATATTTTGGATTTGAATACTCTTTGAAAGTTTATCTTCACTTTTTAATGCTATTATTAACTCATTTTCTTTATTTCTGTTAATCGCATTCTGCCTTTTAATACTAACATCATAATTATCACCAATTTTTTTCAATCCATTTATGAGATAACAATAATACGCGGCTAACCTTGTGAGCCGTCTATTTACGAATAAAACTTGATCACCTACAAGTATTCTCTGTTGTTCAATATCAATACTCGACTGAGAAAAATGTCCGTCTTTTATTTTTGCAATGTTTTCATCATCTATTTTAAACGGTTTATAACTTGGAGCACCTCCAGGATTAATTGTTATATTGTCAAAACTAACTTCATCAACTTCTTCAGATTTATCTATATTATATACTTTTAGTTTAGCAAGCCTATCTGAAAACTTGTCAATAACATCCGGATGTAATAATACTCTTTGAACATCATCATCACTTTTTATCAGGAAGCCCCATCTCAACATTGCAAGCACTGGTTTCCAATCTTTATACCCATTAGCCTCCTCATTTAATGCAATCCCACCAGCACTTCTTGCTTTTATTATCTCATCTAAAGATTCATAATACTTCTTGCACGCATCATTAAGTGCCCAAACGAGATAAGCATATTCAGCACTTGTACAATATCCCGTATCTAAAATGCATTTCACGAGTAAAACAGGTGGCTCAATATCGGAATTACTTGATGGTGATCCTGCATTATTACGGCCAAAAATCATCTTTTCAAGTGCTTCCATCAGCAACCTACGTTTTGTATCATTATCCCCCGCAAGTATTGCTTCGTACATAGATTTTCCAGAAGCAGTTATTCTTCTTTCAGTAATTTTTCCCCCACCTGATACATTACTCTGCAAAAAGCCAAAATAAGCTGGCACTTGGGCTTTTTTAGGATATGATGATTTATATTGATCCGCCCCAATAATTGCCATTAGTTGCCGTTTAAAATCACTTCCACTAACCCAATCATCAGCTTCATAATGTATTTTTAGAACAGCATTCATTTCATCAATATCCGCACTATGCTTTGGAATAACTATTTTGCTCATAAAACCTCTCCTATAATTGTGATACTAAAGCCAGCATCAATTCCCTCACAAGTCTCGAAGGAATACCTTCGCCAAATACCTTTCTAATAAATCCCTCATTCGCCCACTCTGGAATAGGCCAATCTAGCGGAAGTGACATAACTATCAGTAATTCATATATCGTTAATACTCTCGGATCAGAGTATAATACTTCACCATTTATATCTGTATAAGGATGCCCTGGATGAACACATGCAAGAGAGGAAATAACACCGTTATTCTGCGTGATAGTCCTACATGGCATATCCCATTTTAATCTCCTATAGTGATTATGGTGTGCTTTCACATGTGTTCCATCAGGCTTTTGAGGATAAAAAACCTCATTATATATTGCCGATTTTCCAGTAGGTGTATGCATCATCCACTCAACTTGTTTCCAAGAATGAGTCGGTGGAAAATGCCATTTAGAAACAGCCAACCCTTCTATTCTCTTCTTCTCAAAGTCTGGAAACTTTTTTATTGTTTCTTCCATTCCCTCTCGCAAATATGGATCTAGTGAAGGCAAATGACCTATTGCCTCACGCAAAGTTATTTCCGGCTGTTTTTCAGGGAACTCCCAAATATATGGCATATCCTTTCGTACAATCAAAAAAATATTTCTTTCTCTAAGTTGCGACACCCCATAATCTTTCGCCATTACAAGAGTTTGATTATTAAACCTATACTCATCTTCCAATTCTCTTTTAATATATTCAGGGATCAGAACTACCTCATCCCCACATAGAATTTTTGTCGTCAATTGCTTGGGGACATTTTCTAATAAAATATACTTAGGTTTAACCCGCTTAATTGCGTCAATAGCATAAGAAATCAGTTGGTTTCTTGGATCAAACTCTAATCTCAAACCAGCTTCGCTCATACCTTGACATGGTGGAGTTGCTATCAAAAAATCAATTTCCTTTTCAATAGCTTCCTTTATTATTGCTTCTCGCACATCATCGTTAGTTATATCTCCACAAATCATATGTGTTTCAGGATAAACCTCTTGATAAAATCGAGCGCGATCTTGATTAATCTCATTCGCCACAAGAATATCTACCCCAATTTCTTTCATATATGCTTCCGCTATCCCCACATTAGAGAAAAGCGAAAGCCCTTTCAGTCGTGTCATTTTTTTAGACTCCTATTTCAAATTTTCAAATACTTTCTTAACAAACAAAGGAGGAATACCTTCTCCGATTATTCTTCTAAGAAAAGCCTCTGAAGTAGTTTTAGGAACCGGCCAATCCTTTGGCAAACTCATTATTACCATCAATTCATATAGGGTTAGTGTACGCGGATCCGAATACAGTTCCTCCCCATCAGGTGTTGTGTATTTTCTTCCAGGATGTACATTGTTTTGGGAAGAAATCTTTCTATTATCCATTGTTACTGTATATGCTGCAGTATCCCAATTCTGACGTTTATAGGTATTGTGGTAGCCTTTCACTGGATCTCCATTCTCTTTAATCGGAAAAAATACTGGATTATCAAATGCAGTACACCCTGTAGGTGTGTGTTGCATAGCTACCACCTGTCTTTTTACATGGTGTGGAGGAATGTGCCAATGTGAAATTTTTAGAGCAGCTTTTCTTCTCTCTTCATAAAGAGGAAACATTTCTTTAAACTCCTCAGGTGAAATATCTTTAACATATGGATCCAATTCTGGAAGATTACCAATTGCATCCTTCATAGTAACAATTTTCAAATCCTTTTCCGGAAGAACCCACTTCTTTTTTTGATCTTTTCGTGTTAAAAGCATTATTGCACGTTCTCTTGTTTGTGGAACAGAATATTCTTTTGTATCTATTACATATTTATTTATTTCATAATCTTTCCCCAACTGTTTTTTTATATAATCAGGAATCAATATTTTCTCACTACCAACAATTATCATAGTATTATAAAAATTGGGCACATTTTCCACAAATACATAACGTGGATTCAATCTTCTTATCATCTTTATCACAGGACATATTAAACTATTTCTGGCATCATCCTCATCTTGAGGACCAGCTGTACTCATCCCTTGACATGGTGGGGTTGCCATAATAATATCTATGCCTATCTCTTCGGCACTCTTTGCTATTTTTTCAAATATCGATTCATCCGTTATATCTCCACATATCATTTGAGTATCTGGATATATTTGAGAATAAAGTTTTGCTCTTCTCTCTATTAATTCATTTGCTACCACAACATCTATTCCAATATCTTTCAAATATGCCTCTGCAACTCCAATGTTTGCAAATAATGATATAGCCTTCATTAGTTTTCCTCCACTACCTTTGACTTCATATACTGAAAATATAGCTTCACTGCTTTTCGAATTTGCGATTTTACAGTAATCGATAAGTCATCAAACTCATCAGTATGCTCCAATTCAAAAAGATATACTTCTTCAATACGCACTGGGTGCATATGATCAGCCCTATTCAGTCTTGAAACAATATTACTTACAACGCGATTTGAATATGTAGTATTAGAAAAAAGCCATTGTCTAAAATCTGAATCAATCATAAATTTCACCTTTAATATATTTCATAATAAATGTCATTATCATATTACCACAAAAGGGACAAAGGCGTCAATTTATTGACGCCTTTGAGTTAATATCCTTTAATTTTTCATCTTCTGCTAAACGACCATGATATATACCATATAAAGGCTATACATCCTCCTATAGCAATGACCGTATAAGCCATTATCTTTATAATTGTATTTCTTACATCAGTATTCTCCATGCATATAAAACTCCGAAGAAATATATATGCTAGAAATAAATACAGTGAAACGCTGCAAGTGTTTATAGACATCTCCGGCAAAATAGCTGGAATACCGATAAGGAACATTGCAATCATTAAGGTTATCTTATCCCATATTTTAATTTCCTCCCAGTAAACAAACAGCATTCTTAGTAGTTTCCTACATAACACCATAACCGTAAATATTCCTACTCCCACGATTACAATCACATGTAGCAGAACATTTGTTATGGTTGATACTGTTTCATTCGATATATTATCACTCAACCTGGAGACGAATTCTGCGAACTGCCATATAGCCAATCCTGTTCCCTTTAAGATTGATAATATATTTTCACTACATTCATTCAGGTCCTCATAGTACTGAGGATTCCATATAGCCCCATGAATAAAGGTTATTACAAATGCATATACAATCATTATCCCCAGAAGAATCAGGTGCATCTTATGCTCGACCAACCATAACTCTTCTTTTGTTTCAAGTTCTGTCTTTGCTTCACGGATACCAGTCCTATATTGGTTCAAGAGACTCACTCTGGTTTCAGCCGTTATTTCTTTAGCTTTTTCTTCAACTTCTTGATCAAGCTGTTTACCCCTTGATTCTATCTCATCATATCTCTCATCCAATCTGTTTTCCCATGTTTTCAGTTCCTTTTCTCTTTTAGCGTTCGCTTCTTCCCCAGTTGTGACGTCTTGGGATTTCTTCTTTAGTGCTATCTCTTGCTGCTCTATATTTTTCTGCTTCTCGTTCAGCTCTCTCAGCTTCAAGTCGCTCTCGCTCTGCATCTCTATCTTCTCTGTCAGAGATTGCACTGTCAGCTTTAGCTTCTGCTTGTCTGATGAAAGTGTCTGTATCATCTGATTCTTGTCGTTCAGTATATCCTGCAAATCCTGATTTTCTTGTTGCTGTCGTTGAATAACCTCCGTCAGTTCCGGCACTTTCGATTGCAGCTTCTGCAGCTCTGAGGACATCATCTGTTTTTCCTTTTGATGTTCCTCCTCCAGACTTCTGATCTGGTCTTTGTAATTCTGATGTATCTGAGTTGTGACCTGCGTCACTTCCTCTCTTGTATAAGTTTCCTCCAATATTATCACCTCTCACTAGGCTGCTAAGGAAATCTTTCTTCCTTTCTATACTTGCTACAACCATCTCCTTAATAGCCTCAATCTTCTCTTTTATAACTTCTATTGCCGACTTACAGAAGGACATCATTTTTTCCAACGAAGATATTTCCGAATTTATTTCTCTGATTTTTTTATTTTCCTCAATACGGTCAGAAATAAATATGGTAGTATCATCGTTGTTATATTTTTCTTCCATTTTTCTGGAGATACCCTCATGTATTGTCGGTTCAATATCCTTCCCTTGTCTTTCATAACTTCTGTGATCAACTCTGTCCTCTGCACCTATCTCCTCAAGAACCTTATTCACTTTATCAGCCCAGGATGCTCTCCACTCTTCAACCAGTTCCTGCTTATTCCATCCAGTTGAATCTACAAGTTCTCTCTCCCACATCTTTCTATTACGGGCACCAATTTTCTGTTCTCCGGTAGCAGAATCTATAATAGGAATTCTTTCTCCATTTTCATCCAACTTGTAACCTTTCTTTTCTTTCGCTCCCCACTCACCATTCTCTTTGAAAGGTCTTGTAGTTAGCATTATGTGACAATGAGGATTATGATTATCTTCGTCCGGGTTATGAATATTCCAGTCTGCACACATGCCTTTGGAAACAAAGTTTTCATTTATATAATCTCGTAATAGTGTTTTTGCTTTTTCAAGATCACCTGCATCCGACATATCAAGCTCTATCGGTAGCGCAACCTCAACCTCACGAGCTGTTCTTGCATTAGAATTTTTTTCTATCTTCTCCACTGCATTCCATAATAATGCTCTGTCCTGATATTCTTTCGGAGCATTCTCACAGAGCATTACTTCTCCATAGACATGCCCACCTTTATGCGTAAAATCGTGGGTAATCCCAGTGCGGTCATCCTCTATCGACTCACAAGCTCTATAAGCTGCGGCCGCCACTGAGGATTTACCTCCACCGCGTTTTGCGCATATTTGTACGGAACAATGAAACATCGCCATAATATAGTCACCCCCTTTCGATGTGAATTGTTTCGTATATCATTTTCATAAAAGAAGAAATGCCGGTTGCATTTGTTCTTTTTGAAAATGATGCCGCCTGCTAAGGCCTCTCTCCGAGTAGGAGCAGGATGCAAGGACAGAGTCCTGCTCCATCCAAGTGAAACTTGGTGCTGTCTGCATAAGACCGCACTCCGCGCAGGAGTAGGATGCAAGGGCAAAGCCCTGCCAGGTTGTTAGGGCAGAGCCTTAACCCCTCGGAGAGCGCACGACCCGAAGCAATGCGTAGGGTTACGGACATACATGCTTTGCTGTGTGTCTGTAAGTGCGCCTTTGGTCTAAAACGCTCTTTAGGAATCCATAGCTTTACTGTAAAATCCACCCCTCTGTTCCTGTCCAAGCAGAAAGTTTTGAAATCTCTGGATATCACCCGGTTCAAATGAACGTCCCAGTATTCTCTCTGCTACTTCTCCTATCTGTGTTCGAGTATCAAATAACTCTTCACAATCTTTCAGCAGATATAGCTGTTCCCTAAGGGCATTCTGTTCTTCCTCCGGATACTCTCTTCCCATAACCGACTCAACAAGTCCACCGATCTGGATCAGTCTTCTTGTTCTCGCAGCTCTTTCCTCTTTACTCTTTCGTGCCTTCAGATCCTTATATCTCGCCTCAGCCTGAGCAAGAAGCTTTTTCATATACTCCTGCTTTTCTTCATAGGTTTCCAGTGAATTATATTTCTTCTTGATTTCATTCTTATTTATTCCCTTGACATCTCCGATACTGTCTAGAAAATCATCAATATTTATTTCTTTCACAGCTCTATTCCTCCAAATCCATTTCTTATATATGCAAGGAATCTCTTATATTCATCCGATCCCTTACTAAGTTCCAGAATAGGGCTTTGACTCAAAGCTTTTTCAACATCTCTGAGAATACTGTCTATTTTCTTTTGCTTCTTCTCATCTTCTTCTTTCTTGGCAGCTTCTTCAAGTTCCTTGATCTTAAGCTCTGCTTTTTCCATTATTTCTTTCTGTATTTTTATTCTTTCTGCATAACTTTTATTTGTAGCCATATTATTCCTCTCTTTCCGGCAGTCTGTCTTTCCTGCCATACAATTTATCAAGTATTTCCAGTATCATTCTTATCGTCTCCCTTTCCTCTGCAGGAAGATCTGATATATCAGTAGGTACCACAAGTTTTTCTTCCAACTCATCCATGCGCTTTTTAATCTTGTCAAAAGATTTGATATTTCCTCTGACAAGAATCTTCTGATACATGCAGCTCTGTATAAAGAAACCTGCCCTATCCAACCCGGATAGTTCTATTCTTCTTTCAATAAGAGCTTTCTCAGTCGGGGTCGCCCTGAAGTTAAGAATGTTATTTCTCTTACGAGCCTTTTCATCCTTCTTCTTTATAGGTGTATCCCCCAGCTGAGTCGGGCGGCGATATATCTTATCTTTTTTATCACTCATCTCCGCCACTCGCTTTCATATTATTCTTTCCAAAAGCTTCATTAAGCTTATCAGCCATTTCTTTCTGAACTGACGGATAAAGATGTGAATACCTTTCGGTTATCGCCACACTTTCATGACCAAGTCTTTCACCTATCTGTACCGGAGAGTAGCCAAGATTTATAAGCAGTGCGCAGCTGGAATGTCTCAGATCATGGAGTCTTATTCTCTTGACCCCTGAAGCCTTACAACCTCTATCTAACTCATGATGTAGGAAACTCTTAGTAATCGGGAATAGTCTTGTATCATCTTCTACTTTATATAGAGACTCTATATAATCTTCGATTTCATCACATAAGAATTCTGGAAGATCTATAACACGATTACTCTTCTCTGTCTTAGGTGTAGTTACCACTATCTCGCCTTTTATCACCTGAAGAGATTCATCCACCTTCATCTTTCTGTTTTTCAGATCAAAGTCTTTTCGGGTCAGTGCGAGCAGCTCTCCACATCTTACACCGGTCCAGTAAAGAATCTGGAAGGCATAGTATGATATCGGCTTATCCTTCATCACTTCACTGAACTTTAAATATTCTTCCTTAGTCCAGAAAAGCATTTCCTTCGCCTTCGCCTTTCCCATCTTCTTATTAACTGAACAGGGATTTTTCGGAAGATCGTAATACTTGACAGCGTGATTAAATATTGCCGTCAGATGGTTCTGTATAGTCCTGAGATAGGTCATCGAATAGCCTTTATCCTGCTCGTCACGCTTACCAAGAAGCTCGTTCTGCCACTGAAGTACATCAGTGGCTGAAATATCTGATAAGCTTTTATTTTTGAAATATGGTCTTATATGAGTATTGATTATATTTTCCTTAGTCGCATACGAGTTAAGTTTCATCTGCGGCTTGACATCCCTCATATAATTATCCAGGAATGAATCAAAACTCATATTGATGTCCTTGGTTCTGCTGGCAAGATACTCTCTCTCATACTCTTGAGCTTCTTTTTTAGTTGCAAAACCTCTTTTATCATGCTTCCTACGTTTGCCCTGCCAATCTGTATAGTAGCAAGCCACGCGCCAGGTCTGGCCTTTATATCCATTCCACTTATCTTTATATACTGCCATGTTTTATTTCCTCCTCTTTTTAGTCTTCCACATCATCAAATATAGAATTATATGACTCCGGAGAGTTTATCTGCAGCTGCCTATCAAGTGCGGTAAGATAATAAGAATCAGGCTTGTTGACATCGATACTCCCCTTAGCCATGTTCTTTACAACTGCATACACCTCTTCATATCCATATTTGAGAATATGAGCCATTATTTCTTCTTCCGGAATATATATACCTCCAACTTTTAGATCATTATCTCCTTTAGGATTACTTCTCTTATATGCCAAAATCATAAGTATTTTATCGACATATATTAATTCCTCAGGTAATAATGTTTTCATAAGCCTTGGATAATCGATTTTCTTTTTAGTACTGTTTAGTGACCACTCCGGAATAAATAATTCATTCTGTAATTCATTCGAATCTTCGGAATGATTGATTGATTTTACATTTTCCTTATTACTACTCTGTTTTATATTATCAGTATTATATTGTGCCGATTTTTCCTCCACGGTTTTTCCTCCGCGGTTTTTCCTCCGCGGTTTTTCCTCCACGGTTTTACCGTCACGGTTTTTCCTTGATGGGTTATTATTATTACGTTCTGTTGTCACCTCTATAAACGATTCAAATTGTCCTTTTGAATTACGTTTCCGTGTTCGTCTTAGATAGCCTAATTCTTCAAGCCTTTTTACGCTATCTCGTACAGCATCTGTACAGTCCGGAACTAATGCGGCCAAACCCTCGACACTAAACTCCCAATTATCATGAAAACTCAGAATAGTACACAGGACTCCTCTATCTTTCATTTTAAGTCCTTTGTCTCTTAACACAGTGTTACTCACAATTGTGAAATTAGCCTGTGTCCTATTTTTTAAAACTGCCATAATATGCCCCTTTCACAATTTATTGTAAAGAAACACACTATATGCTAATATATGTCTTGTCACGAACATGCTAGCAATAGCGTGTATGCCCCAGTAATCTGGGGCTTTTTAATTTGTCATCCTTTTAGGATAACCCACAGCTTCTTCATACCAGATTCTATTAACTTTACCGGATACTATGACCGCTCTTGGATTCACTTCTTTAAGCTGCCTGTTTAGGTCTTTGATTATCTCATATGCTTTTGCTTTGGAAACCCCAAGATCTGCTCTTACGACATCAACTCCGACAAATAACGAATTAGTACTAGTCATCTTTTGCACCTCCTTTGTTTAATTTTTCTTCACTATACTAAATATTTTTATTTAGTTTTTATTATTGTAGTATAGTAATTTATATTTGTCAATTAAAATTAAATATTTTTATTTAATTTTATTATTCCATTTAAATAATTTTCGTATTATAATAGAATAAATATTAAAGAAGGGAGCATACAAATGACTGTTGGGGAGAAAATAAGACGAAACAGAATACTTCATGATATGACTCAAAAACAATTAGGAGAGGCGGTAGGCTTCAAATCAAATACCGCTGATGTACGCATTAATCAATATGAAACGAATAAAATGTCTCCCAAGTTTGAAATACGTTCAGCTATAGCCAGCGCCTTAGATATAGATTTTGCAGCCATATCTGATGTTAATATTTCAACTTTTGAAGATATAATGCATGCATTTTTTGAATTAGAAGACAAATTCGATATAAATATCGAAAAAAGAGATGGGAAAACTTGTATTGTATTTGATGAAAACAATCCTTTGTGTGAACCACTGATAAGTTACATGAATATATGGAAGAATCAAAAGAAAGCAATGCTTCCAGATAAAGAAAATGCAAACGATGATCAGCAAAAGAAATATAAAATATGGAGATCCAGATTCTTTCATAATGTTGAAGAATACTTTCAAGAAAAGACAGATGAAGTTAACAATCATTATGCTCCACTAGTTGACCAGGTGAATAAATCTATTACACATTGTGAAAAGACTGGTGATTTTATAAAATTAATAACAAGATTAATAGATTCAGGTTTCACAGTCACTGCAGACTTTTTCATGGTTGCCCAAGGAATGGGAGTTACTGGTATTACATTCGTTATAAAAGAATTGCTTTCTTTCGACGAAGAGAAGCAACTTCTATTTGCAACGTTTCTTTCTGAAATAAATCATATTAATGAATTAGGAGCCGGATGCTATACAAATATACAGATGAGGGATAATAATGCTACCATTAGCTATGAAATTCCAATCACTACTTTTTCAGAAGTATCAACAAAGGTGAATGAATATCTCAAATTTATAAACGATGATGCAAATAAAAATGAGTTTGCTATGGAATCATTTAAAAGTTTATTTGAAGATGAATTATATCACTCTAATAATATTGAAGAAGAGATAAAATTCTATAAAGGAATAATAAAATAAGATTTTTTATAGACATTTTGTAGACGTAGAAAACGGGAAGTCCCTATTTTAGGGGCTTCCCGTTAGTTTTTCATTAAAGGAGTTCGATAGTTCCTGGTGGTTTTGAAGTCAGATCGTAAAGTACTCTGTTTACTCCCTTTACTTCGTTTATAATTCTTGTCATGCACTTCTGAAGTACTTCAAATGGAATCTCACAGCAGTCTGCTGTCATGAAGTCTGATGTGTTAACTGCACGAAGCACAACCGCATAATCGAATGTTCTGAAGTCTCCCATTACTCCAACTGAGCGCATGTTTGAAAGCGCTGCAAAATACTGGTTTGGTGGATTCTTAATCTTTCCTTCTTTAACAGCTGCATCAACTTCTTCTCTATAGATAGCATCTGCATCCTGTACGATACGAACCTTCTCAGCTGTGATCTCATCTATGATACGAACACCAAGTCCTGGGCCTGGGAATGGCTGACGGAATACAAGGTATTCTGGAATTCCAAGCTCAAGTCCACACTTACGAACCTCATCTTTGAAGAGCATTCTAAGTGGCTCAACGATTTCTTTGAAATCAACATAGTCCGGAAGACCACCTACGTTGTGGTGTGACTTAATAACTGCAGAATCACCTAGTCCTGACTCGATAACGTCAGGATAGATTGTTCCCTGTGCCAGGAAGTCTACTGCACCAATCTTCTTAGCCTCTTCCTCAAATACACGGATGAATTCCTCTCCGATAATCTTTCTCTTTCTTTCAGGATCAGTCTCTCCTGCAAGCTTTTCATAGAATCTTTCCTGAGCATTAACTCTGATAAAGTTCAGCTCATAATTACCCTTTGGTCCAAAGATTTCTTCTACTTCATCACCTTCATTCTTACGAAGAAGACCATGATCTACAAATACACAGGTGAGCTGCTTTCCAACTGCCTTTGAAAGAAGAACAGCTGCAACTGATGAATCAACTCCACCTGACAGTGCACAAAGTACACGACCATTTCCAATCTTTTCACGAAGTGCTGCTACTGTAGATTCTACAAATGAATCCATCTTCCAATCACCCTTGCATCCGCAGATATCAAGAACGAAGTTACGAAGAATTTCCTGACCATACTCTGTATGCATTACTTCTGGATGGAACTGAGTAGCATAGAAGCCCTTTTCCTCATTCTCCATTGCAGCAGTAGGACAATCCTTTGTAAATGCTGATCTCTTAAATCCTGCTGGAACCTCTGCGATATAATCTGTATGACTCATCCATACAGCTATATTCTTTGGAACGTCTTTAAAGAGTTTAGACTGAGTTTCACTTATTTCCACATCAGTATGACCATATTCACTTACTGGTGCTGTCGCAACCTTTCCACCTAGAAGATGAGCCATAAGCTGTGATCCATAGCAGATTCCAAGTACTGGAACGCCAAGATCAAAGATTTCTTTTGTATATGTTGGAGATGTCTCCAGATATACACTGTTAGGACCACCAGTGAAGATGATTCCCTTAGGATTCAGAGCCTTGATTTCTTCCAGTGACTTTGTATATGGATGAACCTCTGCATATACATTGCACTCTCTGACTCTTCTAGCAATAAGCTGATTATACTGTCCTCCAAAATCAAGGACCACTATTAATTCGCGATTCATATATTTCTCCATTTAATCTAATGTATCGATAGCTTTCTGAAGCTGATTATCTTCATCATGTTCTATAGTAACCTGATGCTTAAGATCCTCATTAAGTTCCTCAACCACATCTGGTTCAATACCAACCTTATGAACCACTTCACCAGAAGGTCTGAAATACTGTGCGATAGTAAGCTTTATAGCAGAACCATCAGAAAGCTTGATGATTGACTGAACAATACCTTTACCATAAGATGTTGTACCAACAACTTCTCCAAGATTATAGTCCTGGAAAGCACCAGCAAAAATCTCAGATGCACTGGCACTATTACCATTAATTATAACAGTCATAGGAATATTAACGCTGTGACCATCCTCGCAACTATAGGTCTCAAGAACATTATCATCTTTGTCCTTGGTCTGAAGAAGAAGACCCTTTGATTCTGCTCCATCAGCAAGTGCTTCATCATCAACTATGTAGTCAAGCATCTCTATAACAGCTTTAACAAGACCACCAGGATTATCACGAAGATCAATTACTATTCCCTTAGCTCCCTGGCCCTGCAGATCATCTACAGCTTCCTTAAAGAGCTTTGGTGTATTCTCTATAAACTGCTCAACCTGGATATAACCTATATTATTATCCAGCATCTCATAAGCAACAGTCTTTGTTTCAATCTTATCTCTGGTAACAGTAAATGTAAGAAAATCAGGTTCGCCTTCTCGATAAACCTCTATCTCAACATCTGTACCCTTCTCACCACGAATATGCTCAACAACATAATCAAGCTCCATCTCAGTGGTAAGTTCCATATCATCAACACGAACTATTACATCTCCAGGAAGAAGTCCAGCTTTCTCAGCAGGGCTGTCCTCAAGTGGCTTTACAACATAGATGGTACCATCATCCATATTCTTTGATACAGTAGCGCCGATACCCTCGAACTCACCTGAGTCGTCTTCCATTAACTTTTCATACTCATCCTTAGTGTAATAAACCGAGTATCTGTCATCCAGTCCTTCCATGATGCCGTCATAATAGCTTTCTTCACGCTTTTCATCGTCTACATCAAAGTAGTAGAGTTGTTCAATATACTCTTCAATCTCAGCCGTCTTTTTCTTTACATCCTTTGAATTCTCACTGAAACTACCACTAGCATCTGAGGAACTTGTTGGTTCCCTGTCAGAATTTGACGAATCACTCACATTACTTCCAGAACCGCATCCAGCAGTCATTAGCATTGCTGCTGCAAGTCCGAGACATAATAACTTTTTCTTCTTTCTTGTATTCACAAGAATATTGCGTTTCATTTTATCATTTTCTCCTCTATATTCACCTAAGATTTATCTTAGTAAAATACTTTTATTATTCACCTTCTGTGTTGGAAACATTTCCTTTATCCGGAATCGATGAATAGTACTTAAGTGGGTTTACGTATGTACCATTCTCACGTACGGCAAAATGCAGATGTGGACCTGTGGAAACACCTGTATTACCGGAATAACAGATTGTCTGTCCAGCGGTAACTTTATCACCAACAGAACAATTATAAGTAGAAAGATGGAAATAACAAGTTGAGATACCACTTCCATGATCAACAATAACACAATTTCCACCACTTCCAAGATATCCTGTATATATAACAGTTCCATCAGCTACCACAATAACATCACTTCCAAGATTACAAGGTATATCTATTCCCTTATGATCCGTTGTAGCTCCAGCAGTTGGTTGTGCTCTTGAACCATAATAAGATGATATAGTTGTAGATGAAGGGCAAGGCCACAGGAACGCCGCTCCTGTATATACAGCACTTCCAGTACTTCCTGTTGTTGTTCCATTTGAAAAAGAAACAGAAGCCTCAGCACTGGATATCTTAGCCTGCATCTCAGCCTGTATAGCCTCTAGAGATTTAACTTTTGAAGACATGGTATCAATCGAAGATTGATAGCTGTTTATCTGAGATTCCTTTTCATCAGAAAGAATCTGAAGGGAATCCTGTTCAGCCTGATAAGCCTCCGCCATGGTATCCATATTTGAAGTCAGTGTAGTTAAAAGCGCATTCTTATCAGCTAATGTCTGCTTTGCATGGGTATAATCATCAAGAAGCTTTTCATCATAAGCCTCTATCGCCTGAACATACTCTGCCTTGCTGACAACATCCATATAATCTTCAGAATTGAATAAAGCATCCAAGAATGAATACGAACCATTTTCATATTCTTCTTTTATATGAGACTTCATTAATTCATACTGAGCATCCTGATTTGCCTGCGCCTCTTCTATCTCTCCACTTAACTGAACCATAGTGACCTGAGCAGCATTTGTTCTCTCAGATATTTCATCCAACTTATCCTGGTACTCAAGTATCATATCATCAAGTTCATTCAACTTAGCTATAAAATCATTTTGACTGGAAAGAAGCTGATTAAGTGTTGTCTGCAACTCATTTTTCTGCTGAATTGTAGAAGAAAGCTGCGCTGTATATGCAGCAATCTCTTCTGAAGAAAGACCGGTACCTGAACTTTCAGTAGTCGACTCAGTTGTTCCCCCTTCAGGTGTTACAGTAGATTCTTCAGTCGCATCTGTTTCAGTCGCATCTGCATGAACATCATAAGCGACGCCTCCACGAAGAGTCGCCATACAGGTACCAACCATCAAAAGAAGCATAACTACTGCAAGTATTATATTGTCTCTTATATATTTTTTATTCATGCCTTTCACTTCTTTATTAGAACATTTTAGGACCCACGGGATACGCAGGTCCTGAAAATTATATCTCTAAGTGTTTCTTTGTTGTTATAAGACTTCCAAAGAAGCCGATTCCAATTCCGATCAAAAGTGTAATTGGAACAAGTGTTTTAAACATTGTAAGTGGAGGTGTAAAATCAAACAGATTATTAAGGATTGAGAACTTACCTACTATGTAGTTAATAACAAGATCATAAAGGTAAAACAGCAGTATTAAAGGTACTATTGAACCAATCAATCCTATAATTACACCTTCTATAATGAATGGAGCTCTGATGAATCCATTTGTTGCTCCAATCAGTTTCATAATTCTGATTTCTTCACGTCTTACAGTAATACCGATTGTTATAGTATTATTGATCAGGAAGATTGATACCAGAAGAAGAATGAAGATAATACCAAATGAAGCATATCCAACAAACGCATTTATAGCAGATACACTATCAGCTGTATCTCCTGAACTGCTGACCTTTCTTACTCCTTCAATACTATTAAGGAATTGTACAAAGTCAGCCTGCTTGCTGGAATCATTCAGTGTGATCATGTATGATGCTGACTGTGCAAGAGGATTATCCGCACCAAATGCAGCTCTGGCCGCTTCAGGATCATCATAGGTTTGTTCTGAGAATTCTTCCCAAGCCTGTTCTGGTGATATATACTCTATCGTATTAACTTCTTTTCTGGTCTTTATCTGCTCGCCTATAAGGTTGATTGCCTCGGCGGATAAATCTTCATTGAAGAATACTGCGATGGAGATACTACTTTCAATCTTGTGAATAGCACCTCTAAAGTTAACAAGAACACAGTAGAAAAGGCCGAAGACGAACAAACAAGCTATAATAGTTCCAGTAGATGCAAGTGAGAACAAAAGATTTCTTCTTATGTTCTTAAAACCCTGTCTTACACTATAACCAAAAGAACTAATCTTCATCGATATAACCTCCCTTCTGGACATCGCTTACAACGACACCCTTATTGAGAGTTATAACCCTTTTCTTCATAACATTTACTATCTCTTTATTATGAGTAACTACAACAACGGTAGTACCCTTGGCATTAATCTCATCCAGGAGATTCATAACATCCCATGAATGCTTTGGATCCAAGTTTCCAGTAGGCTCATCAGCCAGAATTATCTCAGGCTTATTTACAAGTGCTCTTGCAAGCGCTACTCTCTGCTGTTCACCACCTGAAAGCTGTCTTGGATAAGACTTATACTTATCTTCCAGTCCAACAAGTGCAAGTACTGCAGGTACCTGTCTCTTAATATATCTTGATGGAGTTTCTATAACTCTCTGTGCAAAAGCAACATTTTCATATACAGTACGATCCTTAAGAAGTCGGAAGTTCTGGAAAACAACGCCTATCTTGCGTCTTACTTTATGAATTCTGTTCTTTTTAAGTCTTGCCAGGTCTATGCCTGCAACCTCAATACGTCCCTTAGTTGGAACTAGTTCTCTAAGTAGGAGCTCGATAAATGTGGTCTTACCTGATCCAGTAGATCCAACTACAAAGACGAACTCACCTTTCTCTATCTCAATGTTAACATCCTTAAGCGCAACTGTGCCAGTTGGATATTTCATTGTGACATTTTCCATCTTAATAACTGACATAATCTTCCTCTTGTCAACCTTTCATCCTGATTTTATTAGAAATCAAGGCTTTCCATATACTTCATATATTTTACAACCATAAGTGCAATCTTAAATGTTATCGCATCTTCAAAGACTCTAAGGTCAAGACCTGTTGACTTTTCAATCTTATCCAGACGATAAACAAGAGTATTTCTATGAATATACAGCTGACGTGAGGTTTCTGAAACATTCAGGCTGTTCTCAAAGAACTTATTGATTGTGGTAAGTGTTTCCTCGTCAAACTCATCAGGTGACTTACCATCAAAGATTTCCTTTATGAACATACGGCATAGAGGAATTGGAAGCTGATAGATAAGACGTCCGATTCCAAGATTGCTGTATGCGATGATATTCTTATCACTGTAGAAGATTTTTCCTACATCAAGAGCCATCTTAGCTTCCTTGTAAGAACGAGATACTTCTTTGATTTCATTTACTATTGTACCGAATGCTACATGTACTGAGATCATAGCTTCAGTGTTCAGCATATCTACTATGATGCTGGCTGTCTTATTCAGATCCTCATAAGTATCTGTTGACTTAACCTCTTTTACTAAAATGATATTCTTCTCATCAACTGCTGTGATGAAATCGTGAGTTTTTACTGAGAAGATATTTCTTACTGTTTCAAGAGCGTTGTTGTCCTTCTCGGACTTTGTCTCTATGATGAATACACATCTCTTTACATCTGTATCAATGTGAAGCTTCTTTGCTCTGTTATAAATATCAACAAGCAGCAGATTATCAAGCAGCAGGTTCTTAATAAAGTTATCCTTATCAGATCTCTCCTTATAAGCTACCAGAAGACTCTGTATCTGGAAGGATGCCATCTTACCTACCATGTAAGTACTATCTGAATCACCCTTTGCGAGGATAATATATTCAAGCTGCTTATCATCCATTACCTTAAAAAACTGATACCCCAGAAGACTCTGGCTCTCTGCCTGTGACTCTGCAAATGCTATTACAGCATCTTCATAATCAAGAGGACCATCTTCAACAGTTTTTGCGAGGAGTCTACCCTCAACATCCATTACTATGAGATCGACTTTTGTAATAGCCTGAATCCCTTCAAGTGTTTCTTGTAAAATCTGATTTGAAATCATTTTCTCACTCCTGTTCTCTTTATAACCCCTGAATTATTTTAAACAAATAATGCATAAAAAAAGTATCTATTCACGCACAGAGTCATTATACCAAAATTCGAGCACATAAAAAAGAGGAAATGTAGAATTTTCTACATTTCCTCAATGATTCAAAGTTTACGACACTGTCGTCGATTAGCTACGCAAATCGATGACTAGTTTACAATGATCTCCTCTGATTCCTTATCGAAGATATGGATCTTTGAAAGGTCAAATGCGAACTGTACTGTATCGCCAGGTCTAGCTGTTGTACGAGCATTAACTCTAGCTGTGATATCGAACTGATCGATTGTGAAGTACAGATAAACTTCAGCACCGAGCATTTCGTAGATATTGATACGAGCATCAATAACTGACTCAGGTGATGACTCGATGAAGAGCTGCTCATCATGGATATCCTCAGGACGGATACCAAGAACAACGTCCTTATCAATGAATCCACCAGCGATAAGCTTGTTAGCCTTAGCTTCTGGAACCTTGATTGAGTGTGAACCGAACATAAGAAGTACGTCAGCTCCTGACTTAACAACCTTGCAGTCGATGAAGTTCATAGGTGGCATACCCATGAAACCAGCAACGAAGAGGTTGCATGGATGATCATAAAGATTCTGAGGTGTATCAACCTGCTGGATGATACCATCCTTCATAACTACGATACGAGTACCAAGAGTCATAGCCTCTGTCTGGTCATGTGTAACGTAGATAATTGTTGTCTGAAGTCTCTGATGAAGCTTAGAGATCTCTACACGCATCTGAACACGGAGCTTAGCATCGAGGTTTGAAAGAGGCTCATCCATAAGGAATACCTTTGGCTCACGGACGATAGCACGTCCCATGGCAACTCTCTGTCTCTGACCTCCTGAAAGAGCCTTTGGCTTACGATCAAGAAGGTGCTCGATTTCAAGGATCTTAGCAGCTTCATGAACCTGCTTGTCGATTTTCTCCTTTGGAACCTTTCTAAGCTTAAGTCCAAATGCCATGTTATCATAAACTGACATATGTGGATACAGAGCATAGTTCTGGAAAACCATCGCGATATCTCTGTCCTTAGGCTCTACATCGTTACAAAGCTTGTCGCCGATCCAGAGCTCACCGGAGCTGATATCCTCAAGTCCAGCGATCATTCTAAGTGTTGTTGATTTACCACAACCTGAAGGACCAACGAAGATGATGAATTCCTTATCTTCGATGTCAAGATTGAAGTCCTTAACAGCGTTGAAGCCATTTGGGTAAATCTTGTAGATGTTCTTTAACTGTAATCCTGCCATTTTAATTATCCTCCTAAATAGCTTTTACAATTTACGTTTAATTTCAAACTTCATATATAATACCGCGTTTCATTTTATTAAACTATGTATTTGTTGCATAAAGAATTTTGAAAACTTTTGTTAATATTGCATATTGATTTAGTATTTCTATCACTTTTTAACAAAAATACAAGTTTTTTTCGCGACATTTCTTTAGTTATTTTGTTAGAAAATCACCAAATATATTACAAAACTATTAACAAAATTACTATATATAGTGGTTATTTGGTCATTTTTTACATTACTGGGCTAATATATTGTCACTTCCTCCAATTATCACGTATGCCACTACACCTTCACTGGATACATCACATGGCACATCTTCCGAAGTTCCAACCTCAAAAGTAGCATTTGTCACAAGCCCTTGTATCGTATCAGCTGATAACTCCTCTGAGAGCATTACGATCTTTGAAGTATCTAATGTACCCCCAGTATAATTTCCAGTCTGAAGATTAGTAAAACCAGCCTCAGTAAGCTTGTCTCTCCACGCTGCCGCAAGTCCTGCTGTTTCTGTTGCATTTAGCACAACTATAGAAGCATCCATAGCTATTTCTGACTTTATTACCGCCGCTGCTTCTCCACCAGCTGCATCATCCTCAAAAAGAACAGCATCATCCGAAGTCGCCTCAGCAGTGAGTAATTCATCATTCTGATCATCCTCGAAAGCATCGCCTTCTGAGATCTCATCAGATTCTGACTGTTTAGTAGAAATAACAGCCTTTATCAGAAATGCACTCATAGCAAGGATAACAAGTCCAAGTATTATAACAATGGCTTTAAGAAAAAATGAGAAAAACAGACCGACAGCGGTTTGCTTTTTCTTACGCTTAGCCATATATTTTCCTCCTTTATACATAATATACAGGTTAAACATTTTTAGTCATTTTCAATGGCTAAGTATAGCAAAAAGAGGTTTCTATTTCAAGATTATATGCTAAAATAGAAGTAGCAATAGTTACTATAAACACGTGGCAAATATAAGGATATAATATGAAGATAATCATAACCGGAGCGTCCCGTGGCATTGGTAAAGCCATAGCACTGGGCGCAGCAAGAACTCACAAATATAAACATATGTATCTGACCTGCAGGAATTCAATCCAAAAGCTCGAAGAGATCAGAGCAGAGATAGGGGAAATAGACCCAGAAATCATCGTCTCAATTGCCAGCGGTTCAGTTAGCTCTATAGCTGACGCCGAAAAAGTCATTAACGATATAGGACCAGTTGACGTTATCATCAATAACGCCGCAGTTTCTTACACAGGCCCTCTCATCGATATGACTGAAGAAATGTGGGACGATACCATTTCTACGAATCTTTCCTCTATTTTTTATTATTGTAAAGCTATTCTGCCAGGTATGATTAAGAGTCATTCAGGAAAGATAATCAATATATCCTCAGTATGGGGAAATGTAGGCGCTTCCTGCGAGACAATATACAGTGCATCCAAGGGAGCTGTTAACTCTTTCACCAAAGCTTTGGCCAAGGAGCTAGCTCCTTCGGGAATCCAGGTAAATGCAGTTGCATTTGGAATGGTTGATACCGATATGAACGGCCATCTTTCTGATGAGGATATCGAAGCACTTAGGGAAGAGATTCCAACAGGTAATATTATGACACCAGAAATTGCCGCTGAAGCAGTATTAAAGGTTCTAGAGATGCCAGGTGAGATGACGGGGCAAATCATCACCGTAGATGGCGCATGGACCTAGATCAACTTACATATAGTAGATTTATTTATGGGGGTTTAACTTATGGGAGATATTTATGTAGAGTTTTTCTCGGATGAGGCACTGGAAAATGTTATGTGTCTTCTCCAGTATAAACCAGAAAGGGTGGTTTATCTGGGACACAAATCTACAATGCTTACCAGAAAGATTGACAGTCTTAGGGATTTTGCCGAGCTTAAGTCACCAAAGACAAAGCTTGAATTCATCGAAGTTCCTAGAGACAACCTAGAAGAATGCATCAAGGCTTTGGAGGACGTTTCTGACAGATATCCAGAGGCATTCTACGAACTTACCGGTGGCGGTGAAATGATACTCATCGCATTCGGCTATCTAAGCGCCACCAAAAAGCTTAAAACGCTTCGAATCGATCCATACACAGGAATCGAAGTAAATATGGTTCCAGGGGCAGTTCCAACTCAGCATCGAGACAACCTGTCCATTACTGTAAAGGAGAATATAATCCTTCACGGTGGAACCCTTACGCGTCAGACAGGAAGCTTTTCAACCTGGAACTTCACAGATACATTTAAAGAAGATATCCGAACTATATGGGATATAGCTCGTGGTCTCCAGCACAAATGGAATTCCTACTGTTCTATTATCGAGGATGTGATCAAAGCCAATCCTGGCGATGAATATGGTCACTTCTCTCTCCCAAAATCTCAGCTTAGAGATTCAGCAATTCTTTTCTATAAATTAAATTCTAAAGGAATGCTCAGAGACTATCACGAAGATAATAAGCGTATCCGTTTTAGTTTTAAGACCGACGCTATACGTCATATCGTTACAAAAACCGGAAATATACTCGAGCTACACGTATATGAAGTAGCTTCCCGAAGACCTGATATCTTCACCGATGAGATAATCGGCGCTATGATTGACTGGAACGGGGATAAAGACGAAGAAGAAAAAAGAGAGTTTGCTTCAAACTATGAGAAATATATGAATGCAAGCTACGATACAATAAATGAGATCGATGTTATACTAATGCAGGCCTGTGTACCGATCTTCATTTCCTGCAAGAGCGGTAAAGCCACCAGCAACTCACTGCACGAGCTTGAGACAGTAACCCACCGTTTTGGCGGAAAATACGCAAGGAAGGCACTTGTTATGGCACTCCCTTGCGATGCTACCTCCAGTGGTTCCTCCTTCTTTAAACAACGTGCGAAGGAGATGCACATCTGGGTTATTGATAATCTTTACGCTATGACTGATGAGCAGCTCCTGAAGAAGCTGATGCAGCTTCATAACTGATATTTGCAAACTTGGTGTATTTACCTATCCAAGCGAGCTCAGCTGTACCAGTTGAACCGTTACGCTGCTTAGCAACGATAATCTCAGCTACACCTGGTTTTTCTGATTCTTTATTATACTCATCATCTCTATAAATAAACATTACGACATCGGCATCCTGCTCTATGGCTCCCGACTCACGAAGGTCGGCAAGCGTAGGGCGGTGATCCTGTCTTGTATCAACAGCTCTGTTCAACTGAGAAAGAGCTATAATAGGTACATTTAATTCCTTAGCCAGACTCTTGAGGGCACGAGATACCTCGGCGATAAAGAGCTGACGTGACTCAACCTTTCCCGTAGAATTCATCAGCTGCAAATAGTCGATAACTATAAGGCCAATATTCTTGGTCTGCTTCAGTTTTCTACACTTTGTTCTAAGCTCTGCTATAGTAATAGAAGAATTATCATCTATATAAAGTGGAGCTGTATTCAGATTCTGGGTTGATTCAAGGAGTTTTCCCCACTCTGAATCACTGATATCACCCGTCTTCATATGGCCAGACTCAACCATAGAGTCTACAGCCATAAGTCTTGTAACCAGCTGTTCAGCGGTCATCTCCAAGTTAAAGATAGCAACACCAGTCTTCTCTCGTATAGCTATATGGTGAGCTATATTAAGGACAAATGCGGTCTTACCCATACCAGGTCGAGCAGCGATGATTATAAGCTCACCACCATGAAGACCAGTCAGCATGTAGTCCAGGTTCTTAAATCCCGTACGAAGACCGTTGATCTCACCCTTCTTTCTTGTAGCCTGTTCAATCTCTATGATAACATTTGACACCAGCTCTTCCATATTCTTCTGCTCACCAGAACTACTCTTCTGCTGCATCAGACTGAATATGTCAGCCTCTGCCTTATCCATGATAGCATCTACGCTGTCTCTGGCTTCATAAGCATTAGCTGTAACTCTGTCAGAAAACTTAATAAGCTTTCTAAGATAAGCCTTGTCCTTTACGATATTGGCATAATCAAGAGCAAATGCCGCAGTTGCATTGCTGGCAAGAATCTCACCCAGGAAGCCCAGATTGCTTACAGATTCTGGTGCTCCCATCTCTCTAAGCTTATCTCCCAGCACTACATCATCTACAGGACGGCCTTCATTATATAATTTAACGATTGCATCAAAAATGAGACCATACTGCGGATTGTAGAAATCCTCATTTAGCAGTATGGCACTTACTTCAGATATTGCATCCTTGTCAGTCAGCATGGAGCTGATGACACTCTTCTCCGCGTCACTATCATGAGGCGGAATCTTTTTAATAATATTTTCTTCTGCCATATTATTTCTTCTCTACTACGTCAAGAAGGATCTCAGCAGTCACCTGTGGGTGAAGCTTAAGACCAACTGTATAACCTCCCAGAGCCTTTACAGCATCTGCCATAACTATCTTCTTCTTATCAACATCGATTCCAAGCTGTGCCTTGATCAGTTCTGCAATCTCCTTTGTTGATACAGAACCAAATACCTTGCCGTTATCTCCAACCTTAACACTGGCTACAACCTTCTTATCCTTAAGGTCAGCTGCCAGCTTCTGTGCTGCTGCAAGATTTTCAGCTGCAATCTTTTCATCATTCTGATTCTTGAGCTTAAGATTGTTGAGATTTTCTGGGGTAGCCTCAACACCAAGCTTCTTTGGGAGCACAAAATTACGTGCATATCCCTGATTTACTTCTACTATCTCACCCTTCTTTCCAAGGGATTTAACATCCTGTGTTAATATAACTTTCATAATTTCCTCCTATTAGTAATACACATTGGAGACTTTATATCTCTCCAGCCGCAGTCATTTCCTTAAGTACAGACTTAAGTTCATCGAAGAACTCTTCCTTCGTTTTACCCTCAAGCTGAGCTCCTGCTATATTAGCATGACCACCGCCGTTAAATCTTTCCATTATAATCTGAACATTTATATCACCTATGGATCTAGCAGATACATAGAGTATTCCGTTCTCTGCCACTGTAACGACAAATGACGCATCAATATTTTCAACATTAAGAAGCTCGTTTGCAGCCTTAGCAACCGGAACAGTTGGAGCCTCCTTTGAGCTTTCATCAGCATCAACATAAGAAAGAGCAAAATGCCCCATGAATATCTCTGCATTACTGATACCCTGAGCTCTTTCCTTAAGTTCTGTCATAGAACTACGGAACATCTTTCGAACCCTGACAACATCGGCTCCATTTTTCCTTAGGAAGGATGCTGCTTCAAATGTTCTCACACCGGTTTTGTTAAGGAAGTTATCAGTATCTATCAGAATACCTGCATACATTGCATCAGCCTCCTGACTCTTTAGTTTTGGAGACTTAGACATATACTGGTACATCTCTGCTATCATCTCGCAGGCTGAAGAAGCAAAAGGTTCGATATATGAAAGGGTTGCACCCTTGATTGCTTCGTTGGTCTGTCTATGATGATCAAATACAACTACTGTTGGAACAAGAGTAAGAAGTTCTTCACACTCTGTCATACTTGGTCTGTTAACATCGCAAACAACAACCACTGTATTCTGGTCTACCTGAGCAACAGCCTCAGTGCTAGTAAGAAATACACCATCATACATATTGGCAGCCTTAAATGAGCTTACCAGAGGCCTAATGGCATCTGTCACTTCATTCAGAACAATATACGCTTTCTTATTCATGGCAGATACCAGTCTGAATATACCTACTGCAGATCCAAATGCATCTGCATCTGGTCTCTTATGAGCCATGATAATAACTTTTTCCTTTGCAAGAAGAAGTTCTTCAAAGGCCTGAGCCTTAACTCTCGCCTTAACTCGAGTTGTTTTCTCGGTTCCTGCGCTCTTACCACCGTAGTAAGTTACCTGCTCTCCCAGCTTAACTGCTGCCTGGTCACCACCACGTCCCATAGCCATACCGATAGCGGTTCTGGCATTCTCATAGGCGCTCATGTAACCATTGTTATCAGAATCAAGATCAGCGCCGATTCCGATACTGAGAGTCATAGCGATATCATTTCCCACGTTAATGTTTTTAACATCATCAAGGATTGAGAAACGGTCATTTCTCAAAGTCTGCATATACTTCTGCTTAAATACAAAGAAGTACTTATCATTCTCAATATGCTTTACTATCGCATCGATATTAGAAAGGTACATATTAATCTTTCGCTCAACAAGAGCTGTAAGGATACTGTGCTTTACATCCTCAAGATTATCCATTACCTCATCGTAGTTATCCAGATAAAGAAGTCCTGCATAAAGCTTCTGATCTATAGTCTCCTGCTCCAACTTACGAAGATTTGTCTCATCAAAAAGATAGAGAGCCAGAACTATATCATCGCCTTTATCCTCGTCCTTATCCTCTTCGAAAACCTTAGACATGTCGATACGTTTTATAGAAGCCTTGTACTTTCTGTCATTGTAATCCACATTTATATCTACGGATTCAGAGCCATCAATTATCTCAGGAAGAAGCTCTGAAAAATAAGAATCTACCGGCTTCTTAATACGTTTATTATGTGCAACCCCTATGGTGTCATGAAACATATTGTTAGCCCACATAATGTGACCATCCGTATCAAGGATCGCGTAAGGAATCTCCAGTTCATGAAGAAGCTCCTTCTGTATCTTTCCCTGTTCCAGAGAATAATCCACCAATACTGAACTAAGCTCTGGAAGCAGTGTAAAGTACATAATAAGAATAGCGACAATAAACAGTATAAGAAGAGCCACCGCAATAACGCCCATCTGGGAACTAATTCCATTTAAATATATGGTAGCCCCCAGCAGACCAAGTGCCAAAACAATCGGCAGAAGTATGATCAACTGCACTCTTCTTTTTAACTTATTTCCGTTGTTCATATCATTTCCTATCTTGCGTTAAAACAGGGACAAATATCAGTTCGTATCCCTATTATTTCAGTGAGTCAATACGTTCAAGTACCTGAGCATAAGTTTCCTTATACTTAGCAAGTTTCTCCTTCTCAGCATTTACCTTAGCTTCAGGAGCCTTATTTACAAAGTTAGGATTTGAGAGCATTCCCTCTCCACGCTTAATCTCGCCTTCAAGACGTTCTTTTTCCTTATTAAGTCTCTCCAGCTCCTTATCAACATCTACAAGATCTGCAAACGGAATATAGATCACAGCGTTATGAATAACTGCAGATACTGCATCATCAGCAATTCCAGTCTTATCAGCCTGTACCTTTACCTCGCTGGCATAGCCAAGAGTTCCAAAGAATGCTGAACTGTCATCAAATACCTTACGGATATCTTCCTTATCTGATACTACATAAACAGCAGCCTTTCTTGAAGGTGGTACATTCATATCTGTTCTTACTGTTCTGATTCCACGAACCGCATCCTTAATTATATCAACGTTCTTAGCTTCCGTCTCAAAGTCACGAGCCTCGTCAGCTACTGGCCATGGAGCTATCATGATAGACTCATCGCCTGTAAGTGTACAGTAAATCTCTTCAGTAACAAATGGCATATAAGGATGAAGTAACTTAAGACCGATTGAAAGAACCTCGCGGAGTGTCCAAAGAGCTGCAGCCTTTGTTGTGTCATTATCATCCCAAAGTCTTGGCTTAACCATCTCGATATACCAGTCACAGAACTCATCCCAAAGGAAGTCATGAATCTTATCAGCTGCAACACCAAGTTCGAACTTCTCCATGTTGTCTGTAACGTCACGTACCAGCTGGTTAGCCTTTGCAACTATCCACTTATCTGCCATAGTAAGGTCATCAAGGGTAACTGCATTAATTGCCTCATCTGTGATTCCAGCTTCTTTAGCAGAATCCATATTCATCATGATAAATCTTGAAGCATTCCATATCTTATTAGCAAAGTTACGGCTTGCTGTAAGTCTATCCCAGATGAATCTCATATCATTACCAGGAGCATTTCCTGTAATAAGCATAAATCTAAGGGCATCTGCACCGTACTGATCGATAATCTCCAGTGGGTCGATACCATTTCCCAGAGACTTACTCATCTTACGTCCCTGTTCATCCCTTACAAGTCCGTGGAAAAGAACTGTGTGGAATGGAATCTTATCAGTCTGCTCAAGTGATGAGAAGATCATTCTGATAACCCAGAAGAATATGATGTCGTAACCAGTTACAAGTACGTCTGTTGGGAAGAAATACTTATAATCCTCAGACTCTGTATTAGGCCAGCCAACTGTTGAGAATGGCCAGAGCGCTGATGAGAACCAAGTATCAAGTGTATCTGGATCCTGCTGAAGATTCTTACTCTTACATTTTGGACATTCACATGGTGCTTCCATCTCTACGATAGTCTCACCACAATCCTGACAATACCATGCAGGAATTCTATGTCCCCACCAAAGCTGTCTTGATATACACCAGTCACGCATATTATCAATCCAGTTATAGTAGATCTTGTTCATTCTTTCAGGAACAAGCTTTACTTCACCAGTCTCAACAACCTTACGGGCACGAGCAGCCATATCGCTCATCTTTACAAACCACTGAGGCTTTACAAGAGGCTCAACTGTTGTACCACATCTGTCGTGAGTACCTACCATGTGAGTATGAGGAACAACCTTTACCATAAGACCTGCCTTCTCAAGATCCTCAAGAACAGCCTTACGTGCCTCATATCTATCCATGCCATCATATCTTGTGCCAGGGCACTTAATAGTAGCATCGTCATTCATAATATTTATCTCTTCAAGGTCATGACGCTTTCCAACCTCAAAGTCGTTAGGGTCGTGAGCAGGTGTAATCTTAACGCAACCTGTTCCAAACTCCTTATCTACATATGAATCTGCAACAACAGGAATCTCTCTGTTAACAAGTGGAAGAAGAAGAGTCTTTCCAACGATATCAGCATATCTTTCATCATCTGGGTTAACAGCAACAGCTGTATCACCGAGAAGAGTCTCAGGACGAGTTGTAGCAATCTCTACAAATCTACCCTCTTCTCCTACTACAGGATAATTGATGTGCCAGAAATGGCCTTCCTGCTCTTCATGAATAACCTCTGCATCAGATATAGAAGTCTGACAAACAGGACACCAATTAACTATACGTGAACCCTTATAGATCCAGCCCTTATCATAGAGCTTCTTGAAAACTGTATTAACTGCCTTGTTGTTGCCTTCATCCATTGTAAAACGCTCGCGGTCCCAGTCTGCAGAAGAACCAAGTCTCTTCAGCTGGTTTACGATACGTCCGCCATATTCTTCACGCCACTCCCAGGCTCTCTTCAGGAAGCCTTCTCTTCCAAGATCTTCCTTATCTATTCCCTGCTCCTTAAGAGCTGCAATGATCTTAACCTCAGTAGCAATAGCTGCGTGGTCAGTACCTGGTTGCCACAGAGCATTGTAGCCCTGCATTCTCTTCATACGGATAAGAATATCCTGCATTGTATTATCCAGTGCATGTCCCATATGAAGCTGTCCAGTAATATTTGGAGGTGGCATAACGATGGTAAATGGCTTCTTGCTGCGATCAACATCAGCATGGAAGTAACCATTATCCAACCACTTCCTATATAATCTGCCCTCTATCTGTTCAGGGCTGTAATTTTTCTCCAGTTCCTTACTCATTTTTTCCTCCAAGATTTTAATTTAACAAGATTATTTAATCTTGATCTTTATTATATTGCCTGTTCCCTGAAGTCATCCTTCAGTTCACTAAGAATGATATCCATTCGCTTATCATAATCGGTCATATCTTTATTCATCTTGTTGTATGCCGCACGCTGAAGCATGGCGAAGATCGTCATCTCACGAACGTCATCCTTTGACTCACCGATCTCAGTCATTATCTCTTCAAGATACTCATCTGGGAGACCCATATTTCGTATCTCATTACGAAGCGATGAGGTATCTCCTGTAATTGCTACAATATAGAAATAACTCTTAAGTGAATCAGGGTTATCATTCAGCTCATACGCCTTCATAAAGAAGGTCTTAGCTTCCTCAAGATCCATATTGTTAGCTGCAGCAACCGCACGGTTATGATATATATTTCCAAGGAATACAGGATCTGTCTTATCATCTGTGATCTGGATTATATCATCATAAAATGTAGCCGCCTTGATGTACCTTCTATAAGCGAGGTATCCATCAGCCTTAAGCTTCGCCTTCTGGAGTTTATCAAGCTTGCGATACTTGTGCCAAGCTTCGGTATAGTCCTTGATTTCCTCAACAGTGTAATAATTTCCTGCACTGAGGATTTCAATCAGTATATCCTGGGCATATGCAGTCTTGTTGGTAAGTCCCACAAGTCTGTCTGCCAGATCTTCCATGCCAAGCTCTGTTCTGATCCACTCAAAGAGCTTATCAGAAAGGGCCGACTTACTTATCAGCACCGTATTATTATAAATATAGAAGCAAAGCTCCTCATAAGTATATATCTCAACCTTTGTATTGAGAAATGTAAAAGGAGTCTCTGCAATCTTCGAAGAACATAGAATTAACTGTGCCATTAGATAGTAAACTCCTTTCTATATATTTTGTTGGTAGTTGGATACAGCTTGCCGAATCCAAGGTCACGGACTATGACCGCTCCCTCACTAGGACTGTCAAACTCAACCTCAAGACTCACCTTAGTAGTCTTGTTAGGACGCTTTGGAAGTCCGTGGATCCTCACAGTCTCACGTTTTTCTTCGCCTGTTCTGTGATCCTTGTAAACAATTGCGATCACATCTGTATCATCTAAGATAACATTTATCTTTCCGTGTGTATTGTACCACTGCTTTCCGCCTGTGATTATAGGGACAAATGTATCTGCTTCATCTCCAAGAGAGATTCCAATATCGGAGAGCACATTCTCCTTGGTCTCCACGAAGAACTCATCATAGAAGCCGCGATACTCGCCACCCACTGCACGGTAGCAGGCACCCTTTGTATAAATATTCTGACCAACAAAGACTCGTCTTCCCTGACAAAGCACGTTGGTTGACTTCTTCATCCACTTATTAGAGAAGCCGACACCTGTCAGGAATACAGCTGAGATGTAGGCCTTCTTACCTTCATACTCTGCTATCTTTGCGAAATCCATATCCATCTGATATGTATCATTTCCGAACTTAGAAAGTGACATCTGCTGAGTGTAATCCTCATGAATAACATTTATCACCTTAGGTTCCTTATTTCTACCAATATCGATGCGGTAGTAATTCAGACCATCTGCACTGTAATCATAGAGTGCCACGCTGTTGTTCCACAGTTCTGTAGGCTGATTGAATATGTAATAGAGACCGCTGTCCAGATGGGAAGTGATTTCGATACACTCCTGGTCTATACCCATTTCCTGATAAAGACCACTAAGGAGATTAAATATCTCCGGATCATAGGTCTCCACAGAAATAACAAGCTTTTTGATTTCCGCCGCCTCATATCGATACAGGAAGGAATCTATATGAAGCTTCACCATCATCATGAAAAGCTCCTGATAGGAATATTCCTTACCAGCAATTTCCAGCTTGCCATCATTTCTGATATTTTCGAAAATGCCATCGACGACTGTTCCATTTTCATTGAAACGCGCCTCAGATGCCTCGCCGCCTACGTACCAATGTTCAGTATCGGTACTATAGAAAAGAATGTTTGGCATCAGATAGGTATCTTTATTATTCAATTGGCTGACTGACTCAGGCTCACGCTTGATGTCATTATAGAAGGATAGCTGTGTGAAATCTGAACACAGATCCATTCCTATGTAAAAAACATCTGCCATGTCTATCTACCTTTCTTACAAAATCTTCAAAGTTTCTTCAAAGAGGTGAACTGTATTGATGTAAACATCCAGATCCTCAAGAAGTTCCTTATCCTTACGCATTTCCTGCTTAACCAGCATAGAGTTGATTCTTTCGAAACGACTGAGACTCTTTCCCGAGAAGGACCTCTTCTTCAGAACCTCACTCTCGACGATCTTAGCATTTCCGTTAGGATCATCTTCAATAGAGTAAACCAGTCTCTCGCCGTGGAATACTACGAACTCAAGCACGTATACTCCGCTGACAACTTCTTCAAGTCGGCGTCGTTCAGTCTTCTGTTTACTTCTTGTTCCAGTGTCAAAACTGTACTTAACATATACCTGACGCTGCTTATCCGACTTGTAGATAAGATAAGTCTTAAGGAATATATCCTGCGGAAGTCTGATGAATGATGCAAAGTTCTTGAAGAACGGAAGTATCTTACCAGCATCCACGAATTTCTCTACGTTATCAACTATCCAGTTTCTCTGAATATCAGTGAAACGTTCCAGCTTACTGAAGTATAGCAGCAGAGACATGATAGATATCTCATCATCTATGTTGCCCTTAACAACCTCCTGGAACAACGCATCAAAGATAAAGCTTGGAACCTGATCATCTCTGACGAGATAGTTATGCGCCGACAGTCTTGCGAATGCCTTTACAACCAGACCTCTGCTTCTTCCACTATAATATGTAAGGAATACATCATATATGTATTCGATATATGTATCTGAGAACATCATCTGTGCCAGAGTATTCTCAGCAAGTGGTCCAACGTCTGCTACCCTGTCCTTTGAAAGCTTGAAAAGATCTGCAAGTTCTTCAATACTTCCCTTGAAGTTGGATACAAGGTAACCCAGGATATTGGAATTAACTGTACCAGTCTTATAAAGGTTTATACAGATTGACATCAGATCTTCGTTCAGGAAGCCTTCTGAATCAGTAACACCGTAGTCTGCCAGACGATAAAGCTCGTTTACATCCAGCTCGTTAAATCCATAGAGCTTAACTGCCTGGAATGCTTTATCAAACATGTTCATATCAATAAGATATGTGATGACTGTTCTTGCATTTGCATGTGACAGGAACTCAATATCAAGCTTGCTCAGATATTTTATAAGAACATCTGTATCCAGGTTCTCATGATAGTACTCTATGATATTGAGACAAGCCTGCTGCTTGTAATCATAGGATACTTCATCACACTGTATGATCTCTCTGGCCGCATTTACTTCCTTAGCATTCTTATAAGTAAACTGACCTATACTCTCATAGTTGAAGAGAAGCACTCGGTAGTCGCGAGGACTATATTCGCGGCAGATTGGCATATAAGCCTTCTCATCAACGATTCTTTCAAAATGATATGGAATAGAACCTGCATAGCGGTTTCCATTCTTATCCTCGAATATAATAGAAGCATTATCGGAAAGAATCTCCACATAAGCCTCGCCATTCACAAGAGGAATTCTCTGAACTGCCTGCAGCTCCTCGTGACTCACGATTACTGCAGCCACATTTTTGTTGTTACATACTATCTTACGACGGAAAATGATATTTATGAGCTTACCTGCATAAAGAGAACTTACATTCTCTGGCTCCAAGAACTCATCATATATAACAGTCAGATCATCATTTACCTTACCTCTGATGATCATATTCTCCATAAAGTCTTCCATAGTTGGAGCATACTCATGATATATCTTCATATGCTCTGACTTATTGAAGATAACATTTGCATACAGATATGCAAGCTCATCCTCAGTAAGTGTATTCTTATAATTGAGGTACATAAGAACCGAAGTAGGAATCAGGTCATACTTATCACGATTCATACTTCTGATGTAGCACTCATTAAGTCCGATAAACTTAAGGCTCTTAAGTACAGCAGCCTTGTAGAAACGATGATACTTATGATCCAGCATATTAGCAGAAATGAGCATGGAACAGATACTGGACAGAACCTCCAGGTTCTCATTCTCTCTACGAGTCAGCTTTTCAGCTGCATCCGCACGGATTGCTGCATCTATCTTGCTGTCAGTAGAACTGATATCAGCTATATCATCAGATGAGCTATCTTCTGATTCCTCATCTAATTCTTCATCGTCATCATCTTCGTCTTCATCATCGGAATAATCAGGTTCTCCATTTATGAAGAAGTCTTCCAGATCATCGTCATCGTCGTCCGCATCATAATCAACGCTTCCGAGCTCTGAATCGCCATACTTTCCAAACTCAAATGACATATCCTCCAGGGATTCATCGTCATACTCATGTATCGAAGTAAGATGTGACTTGGTAGTCATTGTAACAGGCATCGAATCATAGAGCTCGCTATCTTCAATGCCTCTCTCTTCAAGCACCTTTCGACGTTCAGCTCTGAGTTCCATCTCATTCTTATCATAGATTTCTTTCAGGACATCGAATATCTGCTTGTTAAACTCTTTATTCTTTCCAGCCAACTTAACGAACTCAAGAAGAACCTCGTCCGAAATGAACTTATGGCGGAGACCCCATTTGATTGAAATAATCTCCAGCTCGGTGAGCTTCTTAAGAAGCATTGGGTTAGAATTAAAGAGATTACACATCTCAAAATAAATGATAGGACTGTTCTCACCCTCTTCAAACATCTGTGACAGTTCACGATAAAGGGCCGACTTATCCTCATTATATGTAGCATCCACAAACAGAAGCAGCCAGAAGTAGAACATCTTTGGCTCCTGTGTGCGGTAGTTTCTTCTTATTAAATGCGCAGTCTTCTCAGTAACCTCATCATCCTTCAGCATCATAGCTCTCAGGTAATTGTAGTAGCAGAGCTGCATCTTGCCCATGCTCTCCTTATCTACATCAGCCTCAATACGAAGGAACTCTTGCTCAACCTTTGAATACTCGCCAGCAAGGATATTCATATGCATGATAGCAAGACGATACATATCCTCTTCTGGCTCAATCTCATTCAAAGTCTTGAGCGCTTCAAGGTTCTTTGATATATACTCATCCAGTGTCATACGATCCATACGGAAATCCAGGTATGTTCTGGTAAGCATAGTTCTGCTTCTCTTATAATCTCTGTTGCGTCGACGAATGTCCTGATTTGGACGAGCCGTCAGCGGCTTAGCAAGATGGATATCCACCTCTATTCTCTGATAAATATTCTCGATAATAAGCTTTCCAGAGTTTTCACCCTCTGGTACGTGCTCAGGAGAAATGAAAACCTTCAGAGAACAAGTGTTTCCATTGAAATCCTTTGCAGAAATTGTCTTCTTTGAAGGGATAATAAATTCTGAATCACTTCGGATCTCAGAAAATGTATAACCCCAGGTATTTTTTGAAATATCTATACTGATACTCTCTGTCTCAGTTGGCATAGCAATATCAATCTTTGCCTTTGGCACAGAAAGAGTAACAGTTCTCTTCTTAGATACAAGAACAAGGAACTCCTCCATAGCCTGATTAACAGAACGGCTTTCCAGAAGACTTTCATAGGTCTTCTTAAGGATGATCTCCTTATCGATAAATGTTCTTCTAAAATCATCATTTACAAAGAGACGAGCTGCATCATTCCAGTTTCTTTCTGCAAGGGAGGCAAATTTAAAGAGGTCATCGATCTTCTCATCGTGATGCTTAACACAAGGCTGAACAATAGATATGTCATATGGGAGCCTAAACTCACCGCCGTCTGTGATAACATTTATATGTCCTCGGAAATTCTGTCCAGCCTCAAGGCAAGTAGCGTCAAAAGAATACTTCACTGTGAAGTTCCTGCTTATAAAGCTGTGATCTTCAAAGCGAAGTACATATCGGCTATCATAAACCATTCCTTTTATAGGATAGTCGTTCTGGCTTTCAACCTGGAACTGACCCTCATAAATGGTTCCCGCCTCAATATTAATGCTAAATTCATTTTCTGAGATATAAACCAAAGGTCGGTCAACCTTAAACTGACCTTTTGCATATTGTTCAACTATTGCCTTCATTGTTAGAAACCCCTTGCAACTTTTGTCTCAACTGTTGTAAAATAAATGTTATAAAACAACAAAAAATAACAACAATAAATCAACTTATTATATCAAAAAAGTTTTTGTTTTAAAAGGAAAAAGTATTATGAATACTTCTCAGCTTAGAATCGCTCAATATGAGACTGTTCTCTTCAATGCAAATCTTAATCCAAAAGGAATTCCTAATTCTGTAAGGAATGCCATCAAGGAAAATATCGATACAATAGTCAAATATCCCGATATTTATTATACAAAGTTAAAAACAGCGGTTTCATCCTATGTTGATGCTCCGCTGGAGAATATTATTATGGGAAATGGCTCAACTGACCTTCTAAAGCTTTATGCAACACTGCTTTCTCCAAAGAAGGTCATGGTAATATCTCCAGGACCAAGTGAGTATGCCAATGTACTCTCCGCCTACGATACTGAGATGGTATATTTCAATCTTCTTGAGGAAGAAGAATTCACATTAGATGTTCATAAGCTTTCAGCCGCCCTTACAGATGATCTGGATATGCTGATAATAGCCAATCCCAACAACCCAACATCTAAGAAGATTACTCACGCCGACATGAAGTCACTGGCTGAGGTTTGTGAAGCCAAGGACATCTTCCTCATAATTGATGAGATGTATATCGAATTCATTGATGATTATCTTGATTACACCGCTGTTCCACTCACAAAAGAGTATGAGAATCTGGCTGTAATCCGAAGCGTATCAAAGTTCTTTGCAGTACCTGGTCTCAGATTTGCCTACGCTGTAATGAACAACCCTTCTTACAAAGATACCATCGATCGAATCACAACTAAGAATAACATTGCATCTCTTACCGCTATTGCGATCACTGAAATGTTTAAGGATCAGGACTATATCGAAGAGTCCCAGTCCATAGTCCATACCGAAAGATCACTGGTTTACCTTGCAATGTCCACCAGCAAAACCATTAAACTGATAAAGCCTGATGCGAACTTCATGCTGGTAAAACTTCTGAAGGACGATATCACATCATCAGATGTGGCAGCACATTGCAATCAGCGAGGTATCATCATCCGCAAATGCGATGACATTCGTGGACTTTCAAACAAGTATATCCGTATCTGCTTTATGAATCCAAAGCAGAATGACCTGATGGTTAATACCATCCTGGAAATAGTTTAAATTTATTCGCTTTAATAAAATCATTTAACTACAAAAAATCACTTCCCATTACAGGAAGTGATTTTTTGTATTATGTAAACCTTTTAGTAACCACCATATGTATTTGGCATCATCGCTTTTATAAGATCAATATACCAATTAACAAGCTGCTCACCCACAAGAACTGCAGCTACCAGTCCTATACAAAGTGAAGGGCCAAATGGTATATGTTCCCTTCCACCTTTCTTTCTTCTTGCGATCAGAACAATTCCTACACCAGCTCCGATAAAGAGACCAATCAAGAATCCTATAAGAACACCTTTCCAACCAAGAAGTACACCAGCAGCAGCCATCAGTTTAATATCGCCACCACCAAAAGCTCCCTTTACAATAAGTGTCACTATAAGGAGAAATCCACTGACACACACCGCTCCGATAAGACGGTCAATTATAGTTACATCTGACTTCTGCACACCTGTGAGTGTAAGGACCATCGAGATAATTCCTAGACCTAAAATGATCACATTTAGACTTGGAGGAATCTCCATCGTATCCATATCGATAAATGCTATCACCGCCAGAACTCCAAAGAAGATAAAGTATATTACTGTATCAACTGAGAGTCCAAAGAAGAATCCCGCCAGGCCTCCAAGCACAGCACCAAGCAGTGCCATAATATAGAAACGTTTGCCATACTCAGCCTTAACCTCTCCGACGCCAATCTTCAGCTTCCCAGCCTCAACCTCCTTCGATTCCTCAAAGGCCTTCTTATCGGCATCGGTCATCTTGCCATCTACATCCTCATCGTAATCTTCACGACTACGGACGCCTGCAACCATACGCCTTATAATTACATTTAGAAATAAGTAGCTAACAAACCCAAGTATTGCCAGAACTATAGTAATACCTATTTTCATACATTAACCCCATCAATAAATTAATCGGTGCGTCTATCTTTATTCTTCTTCAGATACGATAGCAATGTGGAGCTCGTCAAGCTGTGACTGTTCAACAGCTGATGGAGCATCCATCATAATATCCTGAGCATTCTTATTCATTGGGAATGCAATAATCTCACGAATTGACTCCTCTCCAGCAAGAAGCATGATCATTCTATCTACACCAGGAGCGATACCAGCGTGTGGAGGTGCTCCATAAGTAAATGCATTGTACATAGCTGGGAACTTAGCCTTAACCTCATCCTCACCGAGACGTACCATTTCAAATGCCTTAACCATAACCTCAGGATCATGATTTCTTACAGCACCTGATGAAAGCTCGATTCCATTACATACAAGGTCATACTGATCAGCCATAATGCTGAGCGGATCAACCTCTCCGTTCTTTGCCTTCTCAAGGATTTCCTTACCGCCGATTGGCATAGAGAATGGGTTGTGGCAGAACTCAAGAAGTCCTGACTCCTCACCGATCTCATACATAGGGAAGTCTACTATCCAGCAGAACTCATATCTTTCCTTATCCATATGACCTTCGCACTCTGCACCAAGCATCTTTACTGCAACGCCTGATATCTTCTGTGCAAGTGTCTTCTTTCCAGCACCAACTACAACAAGTGTGTTTGGAGCAAGGTTAAGTTTCTTTGTAATAGCCTCAGCTGTTGCAGGATCACCATTAACAAACTTAGCGATTCCACCAGCGATAGCTCCTGTCTCATCAGTCTTGAACCAATATGCCTTAGCTCCAGCCTGAACTTCAATATCAGCACAGATCTTATCTATCTGCTTTCTTGTAAGTTTGCATTCTGATACAGGAACAGCTTTGATAACATTTCCCTTGAATGGCTCAAATCCACAATTCTCTAACTCATCTGTTACATCTGTAACTCTAAGATCTATACGAAGGTCCGGCTTATCTGTACCGAACTCATCCATTGCCTGAAGATATGGAATTCTCTGGAATGGTGCTGTTGATGCAATGTTGTACTTACCATACTTTGCAAAGATTGGAGGAAGAACATCTTCGATAATCTCAAATACATCGTCTTTAGATGCAAATGCCATCTCCATATCCATCTGATAGAACTCTCCAGGTGAACGGTCTCCTCTTGCATCCTCATCTCTGAAGCAAGGAGCAATCTGGAAATATCTATCAAAACCAGCTGTCATAAGAAGCTGCTTAAACTGCTGTGGAGCCTGTGGAAGCGCATAGAACTTACCTGGGTGCTTTCTTGCAGGAACAAGGTAATCTCTAGCTCCCTCTGGTGATGAAGCTGTAAGAATAGGCGTTGTGATCTCCAAGAAGTCATGAGCGATCATAGCACTTCTCAGAGCAGCAACAACGTTACATCTCATCACGATATTATTCTTAACCTCCGGATTACGAAGATCCAGGTAACGATGCTTAAGACGGAAAGTCTCATCAGCCTCTCTTGAATGATTAATTTCAAATGGAAGCTCAGCATGATAGTTCTTTCCAAGTACCTCGATTGAATCTGGCACGATCTCAATCTCACCTGTAGGAATCTTGTTATTCACGCTACTTCTCTCACGAACTGTACCAGTGATCTTAAGTGTTGATTCCTTATTTATAGGCTTGATCTGAGCCATCATCTCTTCTGTCTCAACAACCACCTGAGTAGTACCATAGAAATCACGCATTACAACGAATGCAAGGTTTCCACCAACCTCTCTTACATTTTCCATCCAGCCGACGATAGTTACCTTCTCGCCAACATTTTCTTTTCTTAACTCACCACATGTATGGGTTCTTGACTGCATTTTCTTTCCTCCAAACCTATATCAATTTGTTTCATTTCCTATAATATTAGAAGTCGCGATCCGCGAAGAACTCTACAAACTCAGTATAGCCTTCCTCCTGCATCTTCTCCTTCTGGAACTTCTTGTTCTTCTTCATGATAGATACATTTACGATCACACCCTTATCTCTTTCTTCCTTAGCAAGGGCCATTATCTTCTGCATCTTATCTGCAGGCATGTTTTTTTCTATAAGATATGCTTTTCTCTCACCTGTTCCAGGTACCTGGAAGTTGCTCTCAAGAAGAAGCATAACAATTCTTTCAAAACCAATAGAGAATCCAACTGCTGGAGTTGGCTGTCCCGTGAACTTGCCGATCATCTCGTCATAACGTCCACCACCACCAACTGATCCGCCATACTCATCCATTGAAATCTCGAATATAGGACCAGTATAATATGACATTCCACGTACAAGAGTTGGGTCAAAGCTGATACCAAAGTCAGCTGCCTTAGCTCCCTCAACGCTGGAAATAATAGTTGAAAGATTCTCTGATACTTCATCATCCAGGAAGTCACCAAGTGTATCCTTAACCAGCTTGATATTTTCTATACTAACATTTGCTTTTTCACTAGCAGCTACCACAGATGCGCCTTCAGCATCTCCTCCAACCAGTTTCTCATAAAGTCCAAGATACTTCTCAACCTTATCAGCTGCATAACCTTCCTTAAGAAGTTCTTCCTTAACTCCATCAAGACCGATCTTATCCATCTTATCAAGGATAATAAATACTGTATCATAATCCTCCTCAGCAAAACCGCTGTAAGCTGCCATAGCCTTAAGGATTCTTCTATCATTAATTCTAATTGTAAAGTTCTTAAAATCTAACTTTCCAAGAAGCGTTGTTGTAGCAAGAATCAGCTCAATCTCAGCAATGATGCTCTGTTCTCCAAGAATATCAATATCACACTGCATAAACTGACGGAAGCGGCCTCTCTGAGGTTTATCAGCACGCCAAACATTTCCCATCTGAAGAGCCTTAAATGGTGAAGGCAGATCATTTGCATTATTCGAATAATATCTTGAAAGTGGGAGTGTAAGATCATATCTAAGTCCTGAATCAGATAATCCACCTATAGCATCTCTATCAGCACCAGCCTCAACAAGCTTTGATGCTGCAGCTGTAAGCTTATCACCACGCTTCATTACCTTAAAGATAAGCTTCTCATTTTCTCCACCCTGATTACTTGAAAGATTTTCTATATGTTCAACCGCTGGAGTCTCAACTGATGTAAAGCCAAATGTCTTATAAGTTTCCTTAATAAGACCGATGGCATAGTCCCTGATCTCCATCTCTCTTGGGAGTATGTCTTTCATTCCCGTAACGGGCTTTTTCTTCATTGCCAATTCTTTTTCCTCCTAAATTTGGTGCAGTGGGGACGGACCCCGTTGCACTATATTATGTTAACAACCTCGATGCAACACCAGCGTTCTTACGCTCCAGCATTTCATCGATACGTGACATATATTCATCAACATTCTTGCAGTTTTCTACACGGTCAACGCGAGTCACTTTTCCATTCTCAGTGGTAAGAAGTCTTGTAACCGCTCCCGCTCCCGCAGCAAATGTATCAACGCTTTCTTCCATTATAAGGACATTATATATACACTCAAGCCCAGGCTTTGTGTAGCCCACATTCTCAAGATTACCAGCTATATTCTTCTGGCGATAGAGATAGTATGGCTCGAGGCCATCCCGCTTCGAACGCATAGCCACGAGAGATAACATTTTATCTGTATCATGATTAATGTCGTTCTCAAATTCCTCGAAGCGTTCATTCAGATTCGCCGCACGCTTAATCGCAAGGCTGTGAACCGTAAGTGATTCAGGCGCCATCTCAGCAATCTGATCAAGGGTATATTCCATCTCAGCCAGAGTTTCACCAGGAAGTCCTGCGATAATATCCATATTGATATTCTTGAAGCCAATCTTACGAGCATCTCGCATTGCCTGCTTAATATCCGCTGGCGTATGAGCTCTTCCGATTTTTCTCAGAGTATCCGCATTCATAGTCTGCGGATTAATACTGATTCGAGAAACTCCATGCTTCTTCAACATCTCAAGCTTCTCACGAGTAATACTATCCGGACGACCAGCCTCAACTGTGAACTCACGAAGCCCCGATATATCAAAGGTCTCGCGTACACATTGAATGATACTGCCAAGTTCAGTCGAATTCAGCGAAGTAGGTGTTCCACCGCCCATATATACAGCAACCAGATTTCTGTTTCTGTTGGTAAATGCAATATGCTGCAGTTCCTGTTTCAAGCAGTCTATATACTCTCCTATCCGTCTGTCGTACTCCATGATCGGATACGCTGCGAAGGAGCAGTAAAGACATTTGGTCGGGCAAAATGGAATATTTATATAGAGGCAGTAATCTGTAAGCGGATTAACCGACTCCAGTATAGGCTTTTCCTTAAGCGCCACATTCGTGGCAAGCTCTGCTTTTTCAAGTGAAGCATCATAGGTATAGTTGTAATAGTCAACTATCTCTTCCTTCGATTTACCCTTAACCAGAGCCTGACTAGCAATCTTCGTAGGACGCATTCCAGTTAGGCTGCCCCAAGGAAGTTCTCGCTTAGTATATTCCGAAAGAAGTCTGTATATTGCAAGCTTCAGTTTGTTGCGATACCTCTTACGATTCTTATAATCACCATAAATGTAAGCCGAATAAAGAACATGTCCCTTCTCTTCCAGCCTGAGACTCGCATTCTTCTCATCAAAAAGAGCTGTGATCATGAAGCCGAATCTACCGAAGCGTTCCTTCTCGAATGAAGCCACTTCAGCCGGAGTAGAAACCTTTATTTTCTCACCCAAAAAGAAGGCAGATATCATCTCCCTCAGGTCAGTTTCATACTCTTTATCATTTTGCACTAGAAGTATCATATCACACCCTCCAGCTCACTTCACTAAACTACTATTATATATAGACTTCCCGCTCTTTTCAACTGTAAAAACCAACTTAGAAACCACTGAACGCCCTATCGTAATAAGCCACCATATATTTATACCCAGGTGTTTTCTCAGTCTTCACCCTGCACTCCTGAACAAGAAGATCATCTACTCTTACCCCCAGCATCCTGCTGATTATAAATAAATGGTCCACCGTTGGAAGCGCAGTTCCCGCAAACCAACGATATATAGACTGAGGACAAGCAAGCCCCAAAGCACGCTGTACATCAGTAACGCCATACCCTGCCGCGTAGAGCATCCTTCTTATCTTGATACCAGTTCTTCTGACACTGATAACGTTACTTGCTGCTTCCTTATTTGTATTTTCAAAGAAATAATTCATACCAGCCCTCCTTTATAATATTGGAATCGCTATAATTATGAATATTTTAACATTAGGATTATTGGTTGTCATTGAACTTGTCGTTCAAAAATACGTTTCTTTTTTCCAATAATCACAATACACACAAGAATGACCAGTGATATAACAGATAATATATAAGGTTTAAATGAATAACTTGTTTTCTTCACAAGTTCTATATCATGTTTACCTGACGAAACCTTAACACCTATTCCACTTAGCACAGTTTCTCTCTCAACAACACGCCCATCAACCTTAATATCCCAGCCATCTGTTGAAGGAATCGGAATATAAACATAACCTTCTTCATCTAAGTCGATATCTCCAGCTATTTTATACCCGTCTACAACTACATTAGTCATAGAATGTTCCGCAAAATAAGTCGATAACGCCTCAAGAGTATCAACATTTAATCTTGCAACCCTGATATTATCAAGAACTTCAGGAGACATGATAACTCTCTTCTCATCCGACGTAAGTCTAAATGCCGTATTATAAAGAGGCTCTTCGCAATCAGTATTTCCCATATATACAATACGGTTACAATACGCAGCAAAATAATCCCCAGAGAGATCTTCGCTATAAATATCTAGACTTATGCTTCCTTCATCCTCAGAAACAAACGCCTCGTACTCAGCAGGATCAATAATTTCATATAGTGTTTTACCCACTAATTCCTCAGCAAATTCATTTTGAAATTCAAATAAATTCTCACATTTTCTAAAATCCATATCCTTCGTTGAAACCGGAACAACTATTCCAACTCCCGTTCCATATGGGTTCTCATATAATGATACAAAGCTTTTCGAATCAATCTTTCTTAAATACGTAGGTATTACACCCTCCATATAATTACTATTAATAAAGAAATATCGGTTATTCAGTATAATATCTGACAACGGATTACCTATTCCATATATCAGATAATTAACTCCCTGCTCCATACCCCAATTGTTCGCAAGATCAATCTGCTCAGCCTGAAGCGTCGAAGTAAAAATATCTGTAGTATTGTAACCTGAGACACACGCCAGATTACTTAAGTCCTTATCCAGCAGTGACGCCCTCACAAGATTACCATTCTTCATACCATGTTCATTCGCAAGCTCACTTGAAAAGCCCGAAGACTTCTGAAGATATGTAAATCCTTTAAATGCGCCCTTAGCAGTATTTGCACCGGATATCATCAATTCAAAACTAAGAATAAGTAATAACATTTTCGTAAAATGATAATGCCTCTTGGTTTTATATCCCATCAATATAGCCACAGAATATCCTGCAATAAATGCCATCGAAACAAGTCTGCCCCCCATCGAGGACATACTTTTATAATAAATAGTAAGAAGAATACACGCCGAGAAGATAAGATACGCAATCACACTCTTCTTCTCAAATATCACACGATAATTACATACAACGTCATAAAAACTTATCACCAGCAAGAATATAAAGAAGAGTGAAAATCTATTAGGAACCATAGACTGGAAATGGAATCCATGAAATACATAATTAAGAAGGTCGTTTCCATAAGCAAAATATAGTAATGCAAGTATCGCCACTCTTCTAATACGTAAAGATAAACTATATTTTTTAATCATCAAATATACGGGTATCACCAAAACAAGTAATAAACCTGCATATGTGTTAGCAACATTTGATTTTATCGTCGCCTGACTAATCCTATGAAGAACCTCAAAATCAGTAACATTTCCAAGTAGATTCTGAGTTAGAACATTAATAGAAGAATTATTAGTCGTATCCTGATCTATGTATCCAGAATTCGTAACCGCCCCATAAAACGATAACAAAGTAAATGACGCAAGCCCTGCAGATAATATCGAAAATAGAGCAAATCTGATTCCATTTTTCACGAGTTCCTTAAAACCTTTATGATCTAACACAAAGAAATAAAGAACCAGGAATACGCATAGAATAAATGCAAAATAGGTACTTAGAACTATAAAGTACGCAAGTATAAGTGTATAAAACAGATACTTCTTCTCGTATATAAGCCTATCTACTGCCAGCATTATAAGCGGAAGAATCAGAGCAAATTCCAAAAATCCAGCATACGAATAATAGCAGAGAACAAAAGATGACAGATTATAGCACATTGCTATCGGTATCAGCTTAAGTTCCTGTTTTTTCAGTTTTCCACCATGAGGTCTATGTATAAGATATATCAGCATAGTCTGTCCCGTAAGAACAAACAGGCATGCATAATACACATTAAAGGCCAGTAACAGCTTACTATCCGAAAATAGTAGCATTACCAATCTTATAGGATCCATAAAATACTGGTATGATGCGAAGCCAACGCCACCTCGTTCAAATCCGATAGAATAATCCACAACTGAAAATCTAAAGTGTTTTAGGCTATCAACCAGACTCATTGTGGTTGGATAATCTTCAATAAATCCATCAGATACAACTGATGTTGATGTGCCAAATGGAACGCATGAATTGACCATTACAATCACCAGCCACATAGCCACTGAAAGCAGTAATGTATATAGATACACACGATTAGATTCAATAAAACGTTCTACTCTTCCTAATTTATGCTCTTTCTTATTTTTTATGCACCTTGAAATCACATATGCCATAAGCAGAACGAACAAAGATATAAGACTGATTATTGCACCTTTAATTAAGTTAAAAGGTTTATAGGAAAATGATATCTCCCCGTCGTTTCCTTCGACGTAAGTCACTCCTTCGCCAAAAACTTCGCCTGTTCTAACTGTCATATCTCCAGAATCCGAAGATACGTTAAAACATTTAGACATATCATATGGCACAAGCATGACTCTTTCTTCAGCTAGGTTATCGTTAGATGAAGCCATTCCATTATTTATTGCATCAATCAATCTAGTGAAAGACTCTTCATCATATCTAACAGTCTCCCTAGTTAAAATGCTATCTCTCATCTCCTCTGCCGAAAGATGATATGTTCTTAAGCATTCTTCCCCTGAATCAAGAGAACCAAGATAAGCCACGCCTTGGTAGTTTACATAATATTCACCAGGCTCATCAAATGAGAATATAAGATTCGTCGTCTTATACGTTTTATCCGTAAGATCTGGCAAAACCTGGATATTATCAGTTGTTACTTCAAAAATATCCCCAATGCCCAAAGCATTTGAAAACTCATTGCAAGAAGCAAACACATACTCTAAATCAGACTCCCAGTTCAGAATTCTGCTATCAACAAATTTATTATCTGGCGTTGCATCTGGATTATAATAGATTGAAAGACCTTCACATTCCCCCATATACTCAAGATGACTATCCATCATATCACTCTTATCAAGCTGAACAATATAGTTATACCCCAGCAGAAGATTTGAGACAGGAGTTACTACACTATCCTCAGAAGAATACAGCAGTATTTTTGCATTTTCATAATTTTCATGAATATAGTCAACGCATTTCGCAGCTTTATAAGTTTCAGTATTTTCATACGATACAGATTTTCGTCCAGCTATAGCAAGATATATACATCCCACGCATACAACCTCTACCATTATCAGTATAGGCGCTACCTTTACGAATTTTTTTCCAATCTTTTTTATTTTTTCATACTTATCATTACCATCATTCTTTAGATTCAGATTAGTAAGTGTTTCAAAGCTGAGCAATAATACCAGAAATACAAATCCTACAGAAGTTTTACCCGCTAAAGACTTGGTTAATCCACTTATCAGATAATTTGGTGTAGAAACGAAACCTGACATAAGCAGGAATAAGCCTAATAGTCCAAATCTGAGTTTCTTCCAAAATGAAATCTTCGAATTTACAAAAAACAAAAGAGCTAGAATCAGAACAATAACACCCACATACTGATCAACAAATAAACTCTTTATGATTTCAGTTCCCGATTTAAGCATTCTCAGCTCAGGAAAATATAGACTATAGTCATTTCTAAAGAAAGAACTAGATAGATTATTGATTATCACAACTGAACCAATCCCAGCCACGATAATATCAGAGAATAGCTTGGAAATAGCGACCGAAACAAAATGTTTCACATCCGAAAATCCAAGAGAAACCGAATACATTATGGTGAACAACCAAACAACAACAGCTAATCTAAAGCTGCAGAAAACACATACAGACATGAAGCCTATATAAGCAAATGGCTTCTCACCCCTATGCAGTTTTTCAAGTCCAACCATAACTAATGGGAATAACATAAAGACTGAGGTTACAGTAATATCCAGCCCGCAACCTAATGCACATCCAGATAATGCATATGCAACTGATAATGCGAGTTTCAGAACCTCATTACCATCCTCACCCCGTTTAGATAAATATAGATAAAAGAAAGTACCAGACAAACATACCTTAAAAGCGAAAAGAATATTTAGAACAGGAAGAATCATAGACTTAGGAAACAACATAACCACCATGTTGATTGGTTCTGACAGATAATATGTAATCACAGTTGAAAAGTCATACCCACTTCCAGTCTTTGAACTAAAAAAGAAAAGATGTCCAGAATGAAAAGCATCCCACATCTCATAATAGTATGGAATCATGGATTCGTTACCGCTGGCAGTAAGAATATCCTTTAATCCAAACGGTAAAAAGCCCCCGAAACACAAACCCAGACCAATTACTATTAAAGGTACTATAAACGAAAATATAACATATCTATTAAGCTTCGTATTCTTCGACATGTAAGCTACACTGTTCCTTTTTATAATATAGATCTATTATATCACAAACAAAAAAATAACTCGCCGGAATATCCGACGAGTTATTAAAAATAATCTATATAGCGTCCATTATCAAATCAACTACAATCCTTTTACTGGAATGGTGTTTCAATAGTCCATGTTGAACCATCAAACTTCATAGTACCAGTCTTTCCATCCTGTGACTTAAATGTAACAGACTCAACTGTCTTAATTGTAAATGCACTATGGCTTTCAGTACCAGCTGCTGTAACCGTAATTGAAGTAACACTTGTAGGATCAACAATCTTATTAATATAATCAACTAATTTCTGTTTATCAGTTCCTGCACCATTCTCAAAAGCACCACCACTCTTTGCATACTGCTCTGTCTCATATCCCTGAGCAGCTACAAGAATAGAATGAGCTTCCTCTGCGTACTGACCCTCACGAGCCTTGTCAATATATCCAAGAAGTGCTGGAACAAGAATCGCAGCAAGGATTGCCAAAATAACTAATACAACAATGAGTTCAACGAGTGTAAAACCTTTATTATTCTTCTTCATAAGCTAAGTCCTCCTTTATTTTTTCTTTGGTGTAACGACCCCCCGCTACACCGCTCTCATGAATAAGTTAATGTAATTTTATCAAGCAAAATATGGTTTTGCAAGTAGTTATGTTAACCTCATCGCCATTTCCACTTAATTAACAATGGTTCACAAATTGAATTGTGCATTTTGCATAAAACACGAGTTTTTTTAGCGTCTTTCGGTCATTTTCATTCATTTTTAGTCAATTATATTCATTTTTGTATTGTCACTTCGTAACACTTTCGTAACATTTAAGTGTTTTTCCGTAATTTTGTTGTGTTTTTTCACATATTTTTCACAAAAAATCCAATCTTTTTATGCGAAATATATGACAAAAATATAAATTCCCTGGCAGACGGATCTACCAGGGAAAAATTTTTAATCGTAATATGCAACCTTTATCATTTCTTCTACAGTAGTAAGTCCCTGTTCGATCAGTTCCATACAGCTCTCTTTCAATGTAAGCATTCCAAGTTCCTTACGAGCATATTCCTTGATTTCTTCAGCTGTCTTCTCGTCAGAAATCATTTTACGTACAGGCTTATCGATTGGAAGTATCTCATGGATAGAGATTCGACCACGGTATCCCGTTCCGTTACATTTCTTGCAGCCAACCTTATGCATTACACGAGGAAGTGGACGACCAACAATTCTCTGTTCTTCAGCTGTCATCTCACCCCACTGACCACAATCAGGACAAACCTTACGAACAAGTCGCTGAGCAATAATTCCAACAAGAGAGTTAGCCAGCATATATGGCTCAATTCCCATATCTATAAGACGGGTAACTGATGAAGCCGCATCATTCGTATGTAGTGTCGACAGAACCAAGTGACCTGTAATAGCTGCACGAACTGATATCGACGCAGTCTCAGCATCTCGAGTCTCACCAAGCATGATAATATCTGGATCCTGACGAAGCAGAGCACGAAGACCAATCTCAAATGTCAGTCCCGCCGTGTTATTAACCTGCATCTGATTCAACTTAGGCAGGTTCTTTTCTACAGGATCTTCAATAGTAGATATATTAACTGCACGCTGAGAAAGCTCAGAAAGAATCATATAAAGGGTTGTAGACTTACCAGAACCAGTAGGTCCTGTAACATATACAATACCGTTAGGTGACTGCAGCATCTGACTTACTATCTGATAGTTACGTTCATTCATACCAAAGGAACCAGCATGATCGATAGTAGCCGCCGAAGCAAGAAGTCTTAAAACTGCCTTCTCACCAAATACCGTTGGAATAACAGAAACTCTGACATTTATAGGCGTACCTTCAACATTTGTCTTAAAATGTCCATCCTGTGGAACACGTCTTTCTGCAATATCCAGATCACCGATAATCTTAACACGAGCAATCAGTGAATTATGAATATTCTTGGGAAGTGTCATGAAATCTACGATAACACCGTCCATACGCATACGAACTGATGTATGCTTTTCAAATGGTTCAATATGAATATCTGATACATTTGAATTATAGGCACGAACTACAAGAGAATTAAGCAGGTTGATAATAGGAGTATCATCATCAGCATCCTCCACATTAACTTCGATAATATCATCTTCTGCAAGTGAAGACTTCGCAGCTTTATCCGCAGCCTTCTTCGCAGCAACCTCTGAGTAATAATACTGAATCGCATTATCAAGTGGCTGTTTTTCTGTAAGCTCAATAATAAGATCCGTTCCTGTTACCTGACGGATATCCTCAAGCCCATAGAAATTAAGTGGATCATTAGTGAGAAGATAAAGCAGACCATCTTCAATCTTATAGGCCATCATGCCATATTTTTCAGCAAGTGGCTGCGGGATTGTCTCAACCGCATTAATATCAACTGCGAGGTCAGATATATTTACAACATTATACTGAAGTCTTCGTCCCAGAGCCTCAAGCATCTGCTTCTCAGTAATAATATTCATCTCAATAAGAGCACCACCGAGACGCACACCCTCATGTGTCTTGGAGTATTCAAGAGCAGCACTGATATCTTCATCAGTAACATATCCGAACTCCTTAAGGACATCTCCTATTCGAATGTTTTTATTAGATCTCATTTCCATATGTTGTTCCCCAATTCTAGTAACTTACCCTCTATTCTTCTGTAGTTCCAGCATCTGTTGCAGTAGCAACATCTGAAGTATCACACATGTAAATCTCCAAACGAACTGTAAGCGACTTACGAGTAATTACTTCAACAGTTGTATCAGAAGAATCAGTTTCTTCTGAAGTCACATTATCATTAGATATAACATTGCCTTCTGAATCTCGACGCACTACATCTCTAAATTCACCCCATGTATAACCAACAAGAAGTACACGCTTATCGAGATTGTTTATTTCATCAATAAACTGTTCCAGATCATAGAGATCTCCACCAACTGTGATTGTTACAGGAACAGCATAAATATCTGTATTAGGCTGATAGCCACCTTCTTCACCACCCATAACCTGTGACATAAGTTCCTCACTTGTAATAGTTGGTGTTGTGGCGGCGGAACTATCATCTTCATCCTCATCATCAGAACCTGACACCTCAGAAAGTAAATCATCATCTGAGGATGGCTCATCTGGTGTATAATCAGCCATAGCCTGAAGCTGCCAGGTATATAGATCCGAATTCTGATATGCAAGTCGTCCTGTAGGACTAGTTGGCATATTAAAGCTGAGATCATAGATATTAAGCCCGTGACCAACAGCCATCTGAGTCATCATCCTATCAATCTCTGAACTAGTCATTATAGGATAGAATTCATCTCTTCTCTCAGCAATTTGCTGTTCATAATTGTCTGCCTGTATTTCAAGCGCTCCAACATTAAGAAGCTTCTGCTTATTAATCTCCTTCGCAGCCTCTTCTTTTTCTATCTTAGATGCAAGTGCTCTATACTGCTTAACCTGAGGAAGAATTCCCCAGTATCCTATAGCTACAATAATAACTCCTATAAACATTCCAACGAGGAGTTTCTTATCGCGCGCTGTCATATTACTCTTCATATGAACCCCTCCTTAGTCTTGATCTCTACCAACCGATTCAGCCAAAGTACACTGTACATGAATATCATATAGACCTGCACTATCATCATATGTATAACCAGTATGGTCCACCTTCATAAAGATTGACTGATTCAGAAGCTGATCAATATATTTATAGATATCATTTACATCATCAGACTTCGCGCTAAATGTAATCGCGCCCTGCTCTGCATCGAAGCTGATAATTTCAATACTTGCATATCCACGAGCTGTCTCTTCTATCTTGTCGATAACCTCATCGTTACAAACAGGATATGATTCAATAGTATCCACTACCGTATTAATGGAATTGTACTTATTAAGCATGGAATCTCGTCTTTCAACCTGATAGTCATACTCCGATGTTCCCATAATAACGTCAGGCTTTCGGTTATACGCCTTAGCCTCTTCATACTTTGAATCACGAACAAGCCTCATAGTAAGCGCTACTCCGAAAAGAATAAGCATTACTATCAAGGTTGTAATAACAGAAATAATATATTTCTTTGAAGTCGAATCCAGCTTTTTCTCAGAGTCATCCTTCAAACTGAAGTTAGTAAGGAAATTACTTTCAACTCCCTGATCAAAAAGACCACTGACTGCAAAAAGAGCCGTCTGGGATTCATGCAGAAGTCTAGGATCTGATGAAAGACCTGTATTTATAAGTTCAGGAGACGAATCAACGCCATGTTCACGCACAACCTGATCATAAGCATTTAAGTTACTCTTATCGGTTCCAGCAACAAAGATTCTTTCAACCTTTGACTGAATCTTTTCAGCTGTCATAAACTGTTCAAGCTGATTAAGTGAACGAGCCAAGTCATCAAGATACTCAGCTGTACCTGGTTCATTGAAACAACGAACTGAGTTGTAATATCTAAAAAGTCCATCAACAAAGAGGACATTTGATACCAGATTTCCATTAATTATCTGTAAGATAAATGTCTTCGCACTTTTTGTAAGCGTCTGCTGAGCATATCCGATAATACTTCCCTCTCCAGAAATAATACCTTTAAGAGAGATACCCATACCAGAAAAGATATACATGAATTCACGAAGCTGTTCCTTAGGAGCCATCTCCGCATAGAGTCGTCTTACCTTAGTCTTCTTATCAACACCTATAGGCGTGTAGGCTATAGTATTCTCTTCATCCTCACGCTGCATATCAGCAAACTCTCGCATTATAAACTTGAGAGTTTTCTTCTTATTCATGTTTGGAACTTCTAAATTCTTACCAGCGATCTTGTTGCTGTTAACAACCAGATAAACATCCTTCTTTGGAATATTGTTGGACTCCCAAAAGCTCTTGATATGCGCACCTAAAGAATCAGCATCCATTACGATACCATTTATAATGCTGCCTTCTGGAGCCATGGTGGTAAATACCTGCTTCAGGCTTCCCTTCTTTCCTCTGGTACCAACAGCAATCTGCACTATCTGGTTTGAGAAATAAACACTTACGCTCATAGTTTCTTTCCTTTTGATATAGTTCCTTAGTTTTGCTTAGGAAAACATTTATTTCGACTGATCAGCAATAGATTGATAAGAACCATAGATAGGCTGAATAACAGCTATCATAATAAATCCAACGATAGTTGCCATTACAACGATCATTATAGGCTCAACCATTGCAACCAGTTTCTCAATAGCGATCTCGCTATCATAATCCATCTGATCTGCGATAGATACCAGCATCTGATCAAGTGCACCAGTCTCCTCTCCAACCGCAACGGATGATGGTAGTTTCCTTACAAAACCATCAATCTGCGCAATGCCTTCAGAAAGAGACTTACCAGCACGAATCTCAGCTATCATATCATCGAACTGACTCTCAATATACGTATTACCAATCGTTGTCTTAGCAATCTGAAGACATGTTACGATTGGAATACCAGCACTATACATACTTGCAAGTGTTCTTGAAAATCTTGCAGTATATATAATCTTTCTAAGACCGCCTATCTTAGGTATATGAATCTCCATCTTGTCCACCAATAATTTTACAGAAGGCATAGACATGAGTATTTTATATACCATAAAGAGTATTACACCCATAAAAATGAGAATATACCACTTAGTAGATACAAAATCACTAATAGCCATAAGAAGCCTTGTTGTAGGTGGTAATGTATCCATTTGTGAGAATAAACCATCGAACTGCGGAAGGACGAAGCCCATAAGGACAATTACAACAATCACGATAAGCACACCCAGAATCTTTGGGTATGTAGTAGAACTTTTGATTTTCTGCTGCAGACGGTACTCTTTACTATAGTACTCAGCCATATTACCAGCAGTCTGATCCATGTTTCCGCCTGACTCAGCGGATCTGATCATGTTAACAAACAGCGCAGGAAAAACACCGCCCTGTTCATCAAGAGCATCAGAAAGAGTCATACCAGAACGAACCTGTCTCAATACCTCTTGGTATATCTTTCGTTCACTCTCTTTGATTGACTCATCTTCAGCAATAATTCTTAGCGCTCTTACAAGTGTAACGCCCGCTCCAAGAAGCTTAGAAAGATTACGCGAAAAATCAGCAATCCTATCATACTTTAATTTCTTATGAATAGTCTTGCTCTTCTCGATTTCCTTCGCTTCCATCAGAAGCATTCCATCGGCTTTCAGCTTGCTATGTAATTCATCTTCAGTGTTGGCCTTCAGTTCTCCAGATACAATCTTGCCATCGGAGTTCTGAGCCCTATACCTGTAGCTTACTGCCATATTTTATCTTCACTCCCACAAATAAAATAAACAAAATACCAACTTATATTTTAAAGGTTTTCGTGACTTATGTCAACTATCCTTATTCTTTGCTTTATCATACAAAATATATGCTGCTACTGTCACCACACCACTAATGAGAAATGATATCAGCGCCCATATATTTATCCCAAGAACTAATGTGCACACCACTGCCGAAACGCCACCAATTGACTCCACTATCGTATACCTTGCCGATATAGGTTCTCCGCAGTAACGACATTTCCCTTTTAGTTTCACCCAGGAAATTATCGGCACTAGATCATTAGGTGCAAGGCTATGTCCACAGCTGGTACACATAGATTTTCCAAAGGAAAACTGAATGTGTCTCGGAAGCCTGTAAATAACCACATTTAAGAAAGAAAAGATACTCGCACCAATCGCAAAGAATATCAGTTCTATCAATGTCCTTGCCAATATTATTGCTATCTCTAGCATTATATATGTCATACTCATTCTGTTATCACATCCGACTCATCAAAATGGTATATATTCATCAACAGGTCAACATCCCACGTAATGTCATCTCCCTCTTTCGAGAAATAAACAATATAGTTCCCCTGACGATATGTCATTCCAGTTAACTCATGAGTTTTTGAATCATACCTTGTAATGCTATATGTACCCTTTGCATCTGCAAGCAAATCAACCTTTGCTTTTACCCCATCTTCAAGTCCATTCTTCTTCGATGGATTGTAAATAGTTTTCCCTTGAGCATACATTTCTATATCAGCAGACCTTAGAGACATCCTAACATTCTTTGCATTCCTTAATGCCGAATCAGCATCTATTCGAATCTTTGAAAACATAAAAAGACAGGCTCCCACAAAAAGAACCACTAATACTATTAATATAATTTTCAGTACACTACCAACAGTGATTCGCGTAGTTCCTCGACTCATACCTTCTCATCCCCATAATATAATCAATAAACTATCTTAATAAAGTCACCCAATTGCTATGGTTCCAAATTATTTGGCCACACATAATTATCCGGAACATTATACATTTTTACAAATCTATATGTATAATACTCTTCATATCTTGGATGTTTCATATGTAGAAATATCACAAGCACATTTGATGGATAAGCATCAGCGCCAGGTTTTGTTAACCCGTAATCGCTGAGTTTAAATGAACTCGTTTCTGTTAGGCTAGCAAGCTGATCAGCTCTTACGATTTTCATATCTTCAATCTGAAATCCATAATACACTGACTCATCAAATGTCCATACCGTTCCTTCTCTATTTTCACTAGTTTCCTGTCTGTTAATAGGATAATAATTTATCTTAATCTCCCCTTTACCAGACTCATCTTTTTCAAAATACACCTTAACGTGTGTATCCGTTTTATCATATACATCGATATAAGAGTAATCAGCAGCAATTCTAGGATCACTAATGGATGCATCCCCATATTCTGCTCCATCTATCTCTGACGCTACCTTTTCTAGTATAATGTCAGAAACCTGCCTAGAATATGTTTCACCTTTCATTCTATAAAAAAGATCCGCAATATTAGTAATAAACATCGACGCAGCTATCAAAAAGATTCCAAGCAAAACAAAACAGACGAGCATCTCAACCAAAGTTGTTCCTCGATTATCCAGAATCACCTTATTAAGTTTCTGATGCACCTTTTTAATCATCGCCCGCTGTTTCCTTCTTTACAAATGGACCATCATAATATCTAAACTTTAATAACTTAGGCGTCACAATACTCTCACCGTTATTATCAGTCATAGGATCGCAGCTAACATAACCCGTAGCATCTATTCTCGATAACGTTAATGGTTTAGACATATCAATCTCATTAGCCCCAAACTGATAGTTCGTTTCATCAGTTGTCACTCCATCAAAAACTAGCATAAATGCCGTATACTGATCCTTATTCGAAATACCTTCGTAATCATAATGCTTAATATTATATACGGACTCAGAATCATCACGATCAACATCCGTCATATAATAATTCTGATTAAACGAATTTCTTACATTGGCAGTATCAATAGCACGCATCCTCAACTGAGACGAAAATGTCACCATCCTAAAAAGCGAAAGAAGCACAATAGTAAGCACAACAAAAGCTATAACAGTTTCAAGAATTGTAGATCCTTTATCATCCAGCTTATTCAATTTTAATAACCGAATAATTCTCTTCATATATTACCTTTTCTTATATTTAGTCACCATATACAGGAGTCCAAGACCACTTTTCATTAAAGAAGATATCCTGTTGAACTTTCCCATACGGATTAATAGACTTATCACCCATAACTGAACTACCAAATAATACTCCTTGAACCCCAGCCTCTTTATTAGAATATGTGGATTTTTCAAGAACATATTTTTGTTTTACAGTATATGACTGGTTAGCTGATTCACTAGTCACCTCAACGAACAGTCTTACCCCATTATGATTAAGATCTGAAACTTCACTAAATTTCTTCGTAATACCAGAATTTTCCATGTAATACTGTGATTCATCAGGAAGCATCCAATACATACAAACCTTTATACTTCCAGGAAAACCTTCTACAGATGAGTATCCTCCATGGGTAGAATCGTTAGCATTGTACTTCAAACTAAAATATCTAAATGCCTCCGCTTCATTGTTCCCAGTATAATTTGGCCATGTTTCTTGGCATATATTATATCTAACATATTGATATAAATGGCTCCTAAGTGCTGCATTTTCATCATTTAATTCATCTTTTAAAGCAATACTGAGTGTATTGGCTGATTCAGAACACTTCATACTAGCTATATTTTTTGTTTGCGAAGAATATAAGGTATAAGCCACCAGCATCAAGGAAAAAGTAAACACAATAAGGATGCCCATGATAATAATCGCTACTATCATGGCAGCACCCTTACGATTTTTAATTTTCAAACTGTTAAGCTTTTTAATCACCATTTGTATAACCATATTTGCTCTGAATAAACTTAATGTAATTTGAATCAACATCTGTATACATTGTATACCTTACAATTGGATCTTCAGCATCAAGCGAATAAGATACATTATCATCCCAGTAAGCACTAGAATATGGATCTGTGCTGATTTCATTCATTCCAGTACCCTCTTCATGTAACATCAACTGATACTTCGCGCTGTTTGTCGGCATCTGCTGCGAGTAGAAGTAGTCCTCACCATTCGCAGGAGTAACAGCTGTATTACCAACCGATTCCTGTCCGATATTGGTCCAAGCAAATGATTTCACACCTACAACCGAACCAGTAGATTGATCCTGATGTATAATCACCTTAATATTTGCAATCTTCAAAGCATCAAATCCATTCTGATAGTAAGAATTTGATCCATCATTCATCTGTTGATTATTAATATATAACTTGCCATTCTCGAACTTATAAGTATCGACAGCATCATCCGCCTTAATGCCTGATCTGGTTATTCCAGCAGTACTTACTTTCTTCCCATCAATATCTGTAAGAATCAATCTATACTCAACTTGTACTCCAGAATCAGTCATTAGTTTATAATTATAATTTCCATACTTATCTATATTCTGATACAACAGCTGTATGTAGAAACTATATCTTTCAGCATCTGTTGACAGATTCTCTAATTCTGCCGTTCTATCATTTACCATATAGCAGTATGTACTGAACGCATACTTTGAATAGAAATCATAAAGATCTTTGTGTTCTGTGCCAGACTGACATTCAGGGAACATCCCTACACTATATCCTGAACTAGTATTATCGTCATATATATTCGAATATCTCGCAAGATATTTACTTATAGGAACACTGTTACTGTTAAATGTAAATGTCGATACCCCCATAATAGACTGTGCCATGGAACCAGTTTTCAGTTCCTGAGCCGCAACGGTAAGATAAGACTGATCAACGTACGAAGCATATACACTAAGAACCTCCGGATACTCATTATTTACATTCTTCTCATATTTATAAATATCCGCAGAATTATACGCTCCACTTCCATTACCAGCAAGCTTTTCGTACAGAAGCTGAATATATCTGTTTCTTACCTCTTGATTCGTCCAAGAATCTTTATTTGTCAGGTATTCCTGATCCTCATAAAGCATATAACCTAAAACTGCCTTTGCATATCGTGGTCCCCAATAAGTAAAGTCATATAATACATTATCATTACCAACATTACTCTTGTTAAAGTAATTTTGTCCATCGCTTATATCATAACCTAAAGAGATAGCACTGGCATTTGAATTAAATTCCTGAGATGCCACTTCCTCATATGATCTAAAATCACTAGTTGAAGAATCTCCTACAAACGATGAGATCAATGACGCATAATTACTTCTTTCGTTATAGTAGCTATAGTAATCACTATTTAATATAGGATTTCCCCATGTTATTGAAAACTTATTTATATCTGCACTAATGTCAGGAGTGGATCCATCAACGCTAGCAGATTCAATCTCAAAAGTTAAGAATTTATCCGAATCACTATCAGTAGGATGAATCGACCATGTATTAGCATAAGCAGAAGATCCTGTAAACATATTATTGATACTTGTTTTTGCAGAACATGCTGTTATGCTAGCGATTGGTTCCCAGAAATGACCTACTGGATCTCCCCAGCCACCCCATTCTGGATGAACTGAAACAAACTCATTTGAATAATATGCTGAAGCTGTAAAATAACTAGTTGATGTAGAACCATTTGGCCCAATATAGTAATTATTTTGCTTAGTTCCGCCTTCAGCAATAGTTCCAATATGATTTGACGCATTTGTCGCATCAAAATTATAAAGGAGTGCTTTTGCAGATTTTCCAGTAATACCGTTAGCATTTGCAAGACCAGTTCCATAGTTTCTACAAAGTGTTATAGAGCCAAGATTCTTTGAATCATATACTATACCAGCTCTTGCATCCACATCAGGAGTAGTTCCCGAATAAGAAATCAGACCTGTATTAACATTGTTTGATAACGCAACTTCCTGTCCATCTGATAAAGTCACGCCATCCATCACGTCACAAACTATTCCACCAGCACTACCAGTAACTGTAATATCTCCATGATTGAAGCATCCCGTTATCTTTGATGGACCACCTATAGTTGCAGCAATGCCACCAACATTTTTACAAGATAGCTTCGCAACGTTCGAACAATACTTTATAACACCACTATCTATGCCATCTGTAAGCTTTGTACCGTTTACACCGACAAATGCACCTATACCGCCTGTAGAATAAGAATAATATGTCTTATTAATCAGTATAGTATTTCTATCGACACCCATCACGGTACCTGCATTTACTTCAGCCAATCCACCGAGATAAGATGCATTTGAAACAAGGCCTCCTTCATTAGTACAATTCTTGATTGTCATACCAACCGGTATACGACCAATAATTCCGCCCATGTAGGAATACGTTACATTATTATTAAAGCTTTCTGATACAGAAACCCCTACAGAAGAAGTTGTCTTCTCAGTCCTTATACCGCCTTTATTCTTAAAGCCAGATATTGTTACATCCATTCCATCAGGACTATATCCAAACAATCCACCCGCATAAAGATCCGATGTAACAGTCACATCAGATTCATAAAGGTTACCTTGATCTAAGAAGTTAACTGTACCACTTTCTGCATAGATATTATTAATGCCTTTATCCGAATCTTCTGGATCTGGAGTTACAATATTTTTATATACTGTCTTGTTATCAAGAACCTTTCCATCTTCATCAAAGAGGTTATTTATTGCAAGAAGATAGCTATAACCACTTGGATTTTCAAACGCATTATTCTTTGCACTTCTATAGCAGAAATACATTTCATTTCCAGCATAAGCTGTGTATAATCCTGCCAACCCACCAGCAAAAAGCTCAGAATCAACAGTTATATCACCCATAGTAAATTTCTTATTAACTAAATTAGCGAAATTTGAATATTTTTTGTTACTAATTGCTGCTCCAAGGAATCCACCAGTAAAGTATTTTCCATAAACATTAACACCCGAAACAGAACCAGCTATATACGCGCCATAATACAGTCCAGACTCCTGAGCTCTTGATTCGCATATACCAGCAACTCCGCCTGTATAAGCTATACCATTTACCTCTATCTTTTCCGAAGAAGTTTTAGGAATAGTTACTTTTACGTTTGTATATTTATTAATATTACTATTAAGGATTCCAGAAACACCACCGGTCGCAATTCGTCCATATACGCAATATGGTTGATCTATATCTTTTTTAATCAGATTATTGTCATTATCTAGAGAGAAATTGGAATTAAGTCGATACGCCTCATATCCCATAATTCCTCCAACACCATCTCGACCGATAACTACCATGTGCGCAAGTTTTGACTGACTATCAAGAATGCTATCGATTCCCTTTTCACCTGTGAATATATTATAGCAGTCAGTATCATTCCTATTTATTCCATCATCACCTATCTGGTTGCCTATACCGCCTCCAACATAATCCTGACCAAAAACAATCGCATTAATAATTGAATCAGCCTTCTCACCAGAGTTAGTCGCCCTATTCAGCACTCCGTACGTAAATTGCTTACCAATTATTCCACCTACAGAATTTCCACCATAATTGGAATCAGCTAATACAGTCTGAACATCAGAAGCAGTAAGATCATTAAAGTTGTTTATCTGGTCTTCTGAAAAACCAATCAATTCAAGCATGTATTTTTTAGTTGCTACAGACTGAATATTATCGCATTTACTAATATTTGTTCTTATTGCACCAACAACACCACCTATGCATCCTGAACCAAGACATTCATTATTAGCAGGTTTTGAAGTTCCTTCATCAAGCTTATACTGTCCCGCTTTATCTTCAGTAAGTACAAGATGCCAGTTGTTTTTAATTCCAAGAACGATACCATTGTTAAGCAAATATTCTCCTGCAATAGCGTCATTAAAGTTGGCTGTTCCCAGCTGTGATGGCTGACTAGCATTGTTAAGTGATGGATTTCTGTAACTAAAATTATGCTGAGAAACATCGCCAATACCAACACATCCAGCAACTCCGCCTACATACGTCTCACCTATTACAAGATTATAATTAGTAGCTGAATACTCTTCTCCATCAGCCTTGCTAAAATAACACTCCTCCGCACAACCAATAAGTCCACCAACGTATCTTTCACCAGACACAAATGGAACCAACGCATTATCACTGGATGCAAGATATTCTGTAGTACTTCCAGCTTCCTTATTATTATTACATCCTTCAATATGAGTCAGTCTGGAATAACCTATCAGACCACCAACATAATTATCCTTATTTTTTGTTACATAGTTCTTATTTTTCTGATTAGATGATAAAACGCAGATATTATTACTAATCGCTTCTATCTCATCCTTTGTATAAAGCATGAAACTATCACAATTCTTTACTTCCATAAAGTTAAACTGGCCTGTAAAGAACCCCGAATCCTTATAAATATCTATCAGGTATTTTTGTGTTCCCTTTCCATATTTAAACCATAAATCTCTATCGGTGTAATAATATCCATCTTGAGTAGTTCCAGCTATTCCACCAATAAAAGCACAGTGACGATTAGTAGCCGCTACACCATCTAATAAGAGCGACGCATCATACAAATATGCATCTCCAGAAACCCTTCCTCTATTAGAACAGTTTTGAATCGAAACGCTTCTCGCTCTACTTACATCAACTCCAGACATAGACTTAAAAGTTTCTGAAGTATAACAGCCATCACTTGCAAAGTTGTACATTCTAAGATTAGTCTCATCTATCTTAATGTTATCTCCCTCGCCTGTTAGCGCTATATTGATCTGAGTAGGGTTATAGCTCATTATTTTCTTGTATACATCAAACGCTGTATTATCATCGCCAAAATAATGTACATAAGCACGGCCCACGATACCACCAACATTTTCTAAGCCAGAAACCTGACTATAGTTCTTCATATTGGCTATAACAATATCTTTATCATCCTTATTGGTATCTGGATTCAAATGATAATCAGTCTTTTTAACAACATAAGACTCACGTCCGATGATTCCTCCAACATCAGTATGTCCATTAACTTTTGACTTATTGCCACCATAATAAGAGATAAAGTTTCCTTTATTATCATACTTTGAATCAAGCAAAGTAAGGTTACTTATAGTACCTATATTATCTCCAGCGAATCCACCAACCATGTTGGTATATACTAATGTATTACCAAAAGGCTCCAGTCCGATTACCTTATGATTGTCTAATGTAATGTTAGAAATATCACCTAGATTTTCAGCAAAAAGTCCAAGAGGAAGAAGACCAGCTCTTGCCTTGTTATATCCTGTATAATCCTTAATATTCTTTTCTAAAGTTCCTGGTACATCAACTCCAAGAACCGAAGCACAGGTATAACTTTTGCTTGTTGTATCATAGCATTCTTCCTTAGTATCTAAACCATATACGCCATAGATTACATTTCCTACAAAAGAAATATTAAGACCCTTAATCACATAACTATCTTCTTTGCCGAATTCATTCTGCTGTGTAAATGAATCTCCAGCACTAAGACATCTAAAGCCAGGGAATGGATATTCTGGTATCGAATCATAAGTCTTATCAGCAGTTACAATACCATCGAAATCTATTCCAGCAGTTACATTTTCATTATCATTCTGTTTGTAAGAGTTCAAACAATAACACACAATTATTGTTGTTTCAGAATTATTCTCGCCTTCGGAATTATTCTCGTCATTCGAAACAACTATCTTAGCGTTAACAAACTGTTCCCAATCAATATCCGACTTTAAGATAAAGGATTTATCAGTATCTCCAGCTACCTTATAATCGGTTTCAAATCTCATATTATAAAAATGTCTAGCATTCTTTATATTATAGTCATAGCCTGATGGATCATCTTTATATTCGTCAGCAGTCAATGTCACTGGAACATTAGCAAAAGTAGTTCTCTCGCCATCTCCAGCCTCCTCATAATAATGAACTGGAAGTTCTCCTTTTCGAGAGCTCTTTGAAATAAGGCTAGTTCCTTCGACATATTTTTTATGCAATAACTCTGCCCTAATATAGTTTACATTATCAAATCCAAATCTATAAAAACTAAAGGTATTAGCAAATGCAGTCTTTGCATCTTCAATAGCTTTATCTTTCTTTGTTCCAGTTAGATCATCAGGATAATCAATAAGACCATGCATATTAGCATATGTAACAGATTGAGCCTGTATGTCTACTGCATCAAGAATAACATGATATCCCTCAGAATCTACCCACATTGGAATTCTGAATGTAACAGGTTTTCCATTTTTATTATAGTTTTCTCCTGCCGGATCATTGTAAACGCCAGAAAACATTGTGGCAGTTACAAATACTGGATTTTTTCCAGCGCTCGTAAAATCAGTAGACTGAATATCACTAACTTTCACCGCGAAAGTCATTAATTTGTCATAACCACCATAACAAGATTCTGCACCCTTAATAGTGAAAGTAAACGTATCATTAGAATTAATTGTTGCATCTGGTTTATTCTTACTTACTAAAAGGGTAAGGAAATTGCCATTATCAATCTCAATCTTATAGTCAGGATCAGCTTCACTTCTACCGCGTATCTTAGCATTTAAAGTATCAACACCATAATAGCCAAGCATATTATCCTGTCTATCCTGGAGATTTCTATTTAAGATATTCAACGCATTTGCAGGTGCACTCTCACCATCCTCATATGTAAATGCATCAACTTTGTCAGAATAACAAACTGCAAATACCTGTGCAGCCTCAGGCGAAAACTCTATCGCTATAGATCCATCAAGAACAGATTTATCAGCAATATATGGCGCTATCAGATCAAAGATAAGACGAGTTCCAGCTCCTACGCTATCACGATTCTCTAAATACTTTGTGTAATCACCATTTGCAGCAGTAAGTCTAATTATGCTTCTTGACTCAAGCTCAACATTTTGATCAACCCATATATTTTTCCATACATAAGAATTACCACTAGAGTCTTTCATCTTCGACAGGTACTTGTTATATGAATCGGTCTCCTTACCCTTGGCAAGCAGATACTTTGCTTCATACGCAGCAACTGTATTTTCGGATGCTAAAAGCTTACTTTGAACTCGCGTATACAGGCTGTTACTAGAATCTAGTTCCGTCAACTGATTTTGAGCAGCATAAAAGATATCCTCTGCCGTCGCCTCTTCTGACCTAAAAGTTGCCCAATCAATCCAGCCAAGCAAGCCAAATGTAGTCACGCTAAGAAGTATTGCCAAAAGCAATAAAACTACGACAAGTTCAACAAGAGTAAATCCCTTGTTAGATATTAAGTTTTTACGTTTCCTCTTTAATGTCATATAAAATAATTCCTTATAAAGAAATACTTACCTAACTTTATTCATCATCATTAATACCACTACTCCGATACGGTAAAGTATCCAGGATTTGATGTTCCTCCATCAATATGTGCGTAATTTCCATTTTGTGATGAATAAGTTGTTCCCAATCCTCCAACAAGTTTTTTACAATTTTTAAACATAGCACTAGAATCTTTCACAGATGTACAATTAAAGTTGTCATCTGAACTTACATAAATTGTTTCTAAAGAAGTACAACCCTCAAACATATTAGTAGTATTTTCTAAATTATTTGTAGAAAAACTTGATAAATCTATAGTAGTTAGATTAGAACAATTATAAAACATCTTTCTTGTTGATTTAGCACCCGAGGTATCTATATCTAAGAATTCAACACTTGTAAGGGACGAACATCCATCAAACATATTATTAAATGTTTTTACACTTGATGTTATCGAAAGCCCCGTCACACTTTGCAAATTAGTATCACCCTTATACATTCCTTCCAAAGTCTCCACTCCATCTATAACAAGCCCCGTCATATCTATAGAAGTCGCGTTTGTCCAACCAGAAAACAGTATTTGGCCTGTCTCTTCTACTTTGGAATAATTACCCGCTTGGAATATAACCTTATCAGCCTCTGACCACCAATAAATATAATTACCTTGTCCCGAATTAACTACCCAAAAATACGTACTATACGTATTACCATCATTTAAATCCGAATAATTAGTATCAGTAGCATCTTTATACACATAATTATTATCATTAAGGTATTTTAACAAGTCATCTTTAGTCTTAATCGAAGGATCATTAAATCTAGAAAATCCAATGATAGAGGCTTTTGCTTGTTTTTTGTCTTTATTATATTCTTCTGTCTTAATCAATCCGAGATTATTACCAGTATTAAGCGGCCAGTCATTTGACATACCTGTTGTTTTTGCAAATGTATCATATAGAGGTTTTTCAGTAAAATATCCCTGAGTATCTCCACCCTCCGAACGAGGTTTTCCATCAATCCAAGCATAGTAAGAATAATTCTTCTTACCTCTATTAGCAGCATTTGCCATAGTGGTTGGATTACTGCTGTTTCCTCCCACAAGGTTTGTCAGACCATCACCAAACATTGGTTTACTCGAAGCTGTAGAATCAACGACAAAACTCTCTGTAGCATAAATTGTTTTAATTTTACTAGTCTTTCCGCTTGATGTACCGAACATATTTTCCATTCTCTTATCGGCTTGATCTGTATCATTTGCGCCATCTCGTTCTTTCTGATTCTTTACATTGTGTGTATCAAATGTTGAAAGATCAAGAACGCCGTACTCCTGATTTTTTCCTCGTCCAATGTTTAAACAATCATAGAACATGTATCTCATATTCTTACAATTTGATGTTTCAAATCCAGTTAAGTCAATATTTCTTAAGTTTTCACAATAAGCAAACATGGAATTAAAATCAACCCAAAACTCAGTATTTTCACCCTTTGTTGTGATATATCCAGGTTGACCCATTTTACCAAATTCTATTGTTTCAAGACTTGTACAACCCCTAAACCAGTAACTGAAGTTCCATAATTCAGGTGCATCAAATCCACCGTTTGTTCCAGTAAAAGAAACCTTTTTCAATCTAGCACTATTCATAAAGAAGCCTTTAGCTCTTCCTAAATGTGGTGCTTTAAAGTTATCGAAGGTAATAGATTCAAGATACTTAAATCCTAAGTTTGAATTTGGTGCTTTATCCGTACTACCATTATCTCCTCCAAACACATAATCCAGTCCATATGTATTAGGTAATGAAACATTCTGAATAGTAATTGAACTCGCTGAAGTTCTCGCAGACTCAAAGAAATAGTAAGCCCCATTTGCAGTGTTGTAAGATGTTTTATCTCCTCTGCTTAAACTATTGTAAGACTTTCCTCTAAAGTTCATATTAGGGAAACTAATATTCTTTAAAGTAATTGATAATGTATTATCATCGTTTCCTGGAACACCGGCGCCTTTAAATGTATCTGTATAATTAGCCTTTGTATTATTCAGTTTTCCTTCTGTACTAATGCTATCACCACAAAGAACAATATCCTTAAGTGTATTACAGTTGTTAAACATTCCAGCTATATTTGTTGCATTGTCTATACGAATATCGCCTGTAGATTCATTTGTCGAAGAGGTACACGAAGCAAACATATAAGACATATTGCTTACATGCTGAGTATCTAGTCCATCCAAATTTGACTGAGATTTAATCAAATTTAAAATATTAAGAGCAGTACAACCTTGGAACATGCTGCTCATGTTAGTTATTCCTGTATAATCTGAATTCTTAAAATATACATTTGTTAACGCACTAAAGTTTTTGAAAACGCTAGCCATAGACTTAACGCCATTAAAGTTTACGTTTTCAAATGTTACAGCCTTAGCATTTGATATCGAAGAAGCCAGAAGTCTTTCATAACCAGTACCACTGTTAACATCAGCTGCAGCAGCAAAATTCGTGAAATATATATTCTTAATAACTATATTGACTTCTCTCTTTTCTTCAGTACCAACACCTGCACCCTTAAAGGTATCTTTCATTGCATCTGCACTATTAGCTATTGGACAACCAGATGCAGTTGCATTTGAAGTTCCGGTAAGTGTTGCTGTAGCAAGTGAAGTACAGTTCTCGAATAAACTTGATATATTCGTAGCTTTATCTATATGTACTTCAGCTGTATTCATTCCAGTACAATTCTTAAACATACTAGACAGATTCTCAGCTGTAAGTGTTGATACACCTGTTTCAGCACTAGTAAGTCCAGTGCATCCAATAAACATTGAACTCATATTCTTTGCAGCGGTAACGTCCATTCCATCAACTATAGGAGCCGAACCTGCAGCGTTTCTAAGTCCAGTACAACCGCTGAACATAGAACTCATATCAACTACATTTTTTGTGCTAGTCGCATCGAATGACGCATTCTTAAGCTGTGAGCAATCAGCAAAAAGACCACTAAGTGATGTTCCATCACCACACTTGGATCCATTTATAAAATATGCATGTTCAAGCTTACTATCATTTTTATATATTCCTTGTAGTCCAGACATCTGAGCAAAGTTAGCATTGTCCAAAGTAATATTCTTAAGTTTGTTGCATTCAGAATACATATTAACAGGGAATGATGTAACCTGAGAAGGTTCACCCTTTGTGGTAAATCTCGCATTCTCAAGAACTTTACATTTTGCAAACATATTTTCAAAATTCGAACCATTTTGAATATTGATGGCGTATCCACCATTTGTTCCAATGCCAGTTAAAACATAGCATCCATAGAAATAGTTCTGGAATATACTTACATGATTTGTATTAAATTTATCCATATTTAGCGAGGTGAGTTTATTACAATCGTAAAACATTCCTCTGACGGTAGTAAGAACTGGCGCCTCTTCAAACCCCAAAGTAATACTTTCAAGTTTTTTACAACCACTGAACATTCCTCTTGCCACATACAGATTATCTGCTCTGAAATTACTTAAATCTATAGTCTCAAGAGCATTACAAGCATTCAACATATCAAATGTACTTGTAACATCTGTCGTATCGAGACTGCTAAGGAAAGTATTAGTTGTCATCTTGCTAAATTTATTATGAATATGACGAATACTACCCTCAGCCTTTATATTTGTATTATCCTGAGTAAATACGTATATATCATATCCAGCTGTACTGTCACCAACACTATAAGCAATCGTATATCCCGGATAATCAGGATCAAGATTATCACCTGTTGATGGTGCGCTTTGATCATTGATTACCAACTGTAAGAAATCAGCACTAGCAATATCATCAGGCTTAGTAGTTGAAATACATACCTGACTTGTCTTTCCAGCATAATTGTTCTCTTCCAGCGATTCTTTTGTATAATCAATATAATTAATCGAATTGATCAATGTCTCTTTGCCACCAGCCACAGATACAAATAATGCACGAACAGGAGAATCCTTTGCATTTACATCGTCCGCATGATCATCCACGCCGTTGTTAATATCTGCAACTCTAAGAAGTCTGGTAGTTAATTCTGAAGCATCAACTTCAGCCAGTTCCCAATAATTTGTATAATCAGCAGCATATAAGCTGTCTAATATCTCTTTAGTGCAATCCTTCTCTCTGGTTTTATCCAGCTCGATTGGATTACCATTTCCATCAACATTCTTCTCAGCATCTTCATCACAATCAAATATACGCCATAACTTCATTTTATTTGGAGAAACAAGCTTTACCTCAACAGAGCCATCAGCCATTCCACCAACCTTATCTAGAAGTTCTGTATTCTTAAAGATTGAATAATCATCATTTACCGCTACCCTAGTTTCGTCATTTTCTCCGCGAAGCTCATATCTCTTATGATCATATTCATACTCAGAAAATGTCACTTCAACAGAATCAGTATCGTTAAGTGTCATTTTAGGACTAGACGTAGTATTTCCAGTTGATTCACTACTTTCAGTTTCATTTACAACAGAAAGAAATGCTGTCTTACAAATATCTGCAGGTGCTGCAAATGTAACACTGGCCTCACTATCCTTATTCAGCTTAGATGCTTCAACCTGTGTCTTTGCCCAATTTTCTGTCCAATCTTTAAGTGAGGTATCTACTTTTTCATAACTAGAAGAACTGCCAGAATCATTTTTAAATATCCACTCATCGTTGAATCTTACAACATCTTCTCTCTGTTCCTCGCTAAGCACCTTTAAAGAATCTTCGTTTTCATTTGGTGATACATCTATCTGTGTAGGGAATCCTTCAACCGTTTCTGAAACCTCATTGTAAAGAACAGAAACTTTTCCACCAGTTCTTCCATCATCTTTCTGTACAGTTTCAGCATCTGACACAGATACCTTCTGCTTAGTTGTATATGGCATAAAGTATATATCTATAGGAATGCGATTAGGATCTATGCTTGCATAAAAACTAACTGATTTCCCAACTTCCTCAGAACCACTCTCAGCTGTGCTAAGCGTAGAAGCCAGGTTCTTCAAATAATTAACAATTCCATCTGATTCACCTGTTATTGAACCATATGTATCTTCACTTGTTAAACTGCCAAGATGCCACAGTAACGAAGTACCATCATACTTATTACCAAAATCTAAAGAGTATTCACGTTCTTCTGCAGAAGTAATAGTGGTATCTCCTACTGCAGTTTTAAAACTCGAACTATCAGCTGAATACTCCAAATGAACTGTGTTATTATCAGCAATAGGATTAAATCCTAGTCCCTGATTTTTGCCAGGAACTATGAGATATACATCAATAACAAAGTCATTACTTACATTTGTTTCAACTTCTTCTGGAAGACCGCCTTCTTCCGAATCATCTTTATAATCATTTGTTGCTATATCAACATAATCTTCAGGATTAAGCTTATTTGCTCCATTTGCAGAATCCTTTGCATACAAGCTATCATCGCAAGGCCACACATATATAATATTGGTTTTGCTAATACTATCATTCGATGAATCAGTTCTTGAAACAACCGACTGAATATCATCATCGTCGTCGTCATATACAGTCCAATCCACGCCATCATAATATACGTAATGTCCATCACCAGTTGTATATAAAGCTTCTAAAACTGTATAACAAGCCGATGATTTATATGTTCCATCTGCAAATGAAAAATGCTTAGCTGTCCAAACAACAAAAGCGGTATCATCACCAGCCTGAGCGGTATCCTGTGCTTTTAGTCTTAGTGTTTTAGGAAGGGAAGTCATTCCATCAGTATAAGCATCAGAAAGAATGCCCTGTGTAGCAGTAAGAGCAGCCTTCGCATCTATTATAGCTTGTTTTTCCTTGGCTTTATCTATGAAGCCCATAGATATAGGAATTGCCAAGCCCGCAAGGATTGCAATAACAACAAGCACGACAATAAGCTCCACAAGCGTGAATCCTTTCTTAGAATTCTTCTGGGAGCTTCGATATCCATTTATTCTGTTAACAGAACCGCAAGTAGTTCTGTCCCCATCTCTCAAGTCTAATACTTTAAAAACCATCCCAAGAGTTTTCTTGTTAATCATAAGCCTTCTTCCTCCCTATGATTTATCTGACATCCAACCTATGCCAGACATGATTACTCTGGGTTATTACCTCTCAAATGCGTCCTTAACTACTACCCCAAAGGGCGCATTTCTACGAGATTAGTTTACCATAAAAAAAGAAGCCCCGCAACTCTATTGCGGGGCATGTTCATGCAATATTCATATAATATTATGACATTTCTCTGCATATCAATCCTTTTGTATTTTGATGGTATAAGACCATTAAAAATATGGATTATTTGACTTTTCCCAACCGATAGTGGTTTCCGAGTCATGTCCCGGAAAAACCCGTGTATCTGAAGGTAGTACGAACAGCTTTGTCGCGATATTCTCGATCAATGCGTCGCCATCACCTGTTGGAAAATCTGACCGTCCTATGCTACCATGGAACAACGTATCACCGTCGAATAACGAGGTGAGGTCTGGCATGTAGTAGCACATTCCACCGATTGTATGTCCTGGAACCTCGATACATTTGATTCGGATTCCTATCAGTTCAAGCTCTTCGCCGTCATAAACGGTACGATCCGCCTTGACAGATACTGGTTCGCCCATAAAGCCGTAAGACAGATTGAGCGATGGATTTTCGAGAAGCGGAGCGTCATTTTCGCCTATTATCACTTCTATATCTGGATACTGGGCGCGTACAGCGTCTGTCGCATCCATATGATCAAAATGTGCATGGGTAAGCAGGAGCGCCACCGGTTTTGCACCTGCTTCTTTTACGGCCGCTAGAAGTCGTTCTGGATTGCCTGATACGTCTATCAGGATTGCTTCCTTTGACTCCTCATTAATTATTGTGTAACAGTTAGTCGCCACAGGACCAATTGTTACTGAACTCATCTTGTACATGTTCTTGTCCTTTTAATCATTATGATCAGCATAGCTGATTCTGATTAGCCTTGTGTACGCTCAATATCTATAATCCCCTCTATACTGCGGATTTTAGATATCAGCGCATTCATATCACCCTTTGACTTAACGCCAAATTGCACATTCACGGTGGATTTACCCTGTTTGTTTACACGACCTTCAATCTTTTTGATAGGTATCTCTGCTTCCATAAAGACTTTCGAGATATCATGTATCAGGGCGTTACGGTCCATAGCGTATACATTAATATCAGCTATGAACTCTGCACTTCGGTCTTCTGCTTCTTCTACCCACTCAGCGTCGATAAGTCGTTCCCTCTCATCTTCGCTCATGGTAAGCAGATTTTCACAGTCTGTTCTGTGAATAGATATACCACGTCCCCTAGTGACAAATCCTATGATCTCATCACCTGGAACAGGAGAACAACATTTGGAGAAACGTACCGCGATATCGTGGACTCCGTGCACCTGAATGCTTCCCTTTGGTATATCAAACGAGCGGCTTTTGCGGTTTATTTCTTCTGCAAGGTCTGTATCGGATATATTCTGTTCCGTAAGCCTTCTGTGTTCCTCAATGAGTCGATTTACTATCTGACCCTCTTTGAGGCCGCCATGTCCTATAGCCGCCATAAGGGAATCCCAATCAGCAAAATTATAACGCTTTAAAGTAGCCGCGATGTACTCGGGCTTCATAAGGTCTGCCAGAGGGATATTCTTGGTCTTACAGTAGTTATCTACTGCAGCCTTGCCCTTAACAATGTTCTCATCCTTTAGCTCCTGTCGGAACCATTGGTTGATCTTGGTCTTGGCCTGTGTACTCTTGACTATGTTGAGCCAATCCATACTAGGTCCTTTGGTATTAGTAGAGGTGATAATCTCTACTCGGTTACCACTGTGAAGCTGTGTCTCTATTGGCACCTGACGTCCATTGACACGTGCTCCCACCATTCTATTACCGACTGCAGTATGAATAGCATACGCGAAGTCGATTGTATTCGAACCCCTTGGTAACGTTATAACATCACCTTGTGGAGTGAATACATAAACCTGATCCTGGAACATATCCAGGTCGGTTTTAACCGCATTTATAAACTCTTTATTATCTTTCGTGTCATTTTGCCACTCAAGAATCTCGTTCAGCCAGTTCATCTTCTCTTCCTGAGAAACCTTCTGAACTCCTGTTTCTTTATACTTCCAGTGAGCAGCGATACCATATTCAGCTGTACGATGCATGTCATAGGTACGGATCTGAATTTCAAATGGCCTTCCCCCGTGACCTATCAAAGTGGTATGCAGTGACTGATACATGTTAGGCTTTGGCATAGCAATATAATCTTTGAAACGGCCTGGAATAGGCTTATATTTCTCATGAATGATACCAAGAGCTGCGTAACAGTCTCTCACCGACTCGACCTTGATTCGAAGCGCGAACAGGTCATATATCTGATCCAGAGTCTTACCCTGAGTCTTCATCTTCTTATAAATACTGAAGAGGTGTTTTACTCTTCCTTCTATCTCCGCCTCTATCTCAGCTTCTTTGATATACTCTGTGACCTCATTTACCATGTCATTGATAAACTCTTCACGGTCAATGATGATCTCGTCTATCTGAGATCTGAGATCTGCATATACCTCAGGTTCAAGGTACTGCATACAGAGGTCATCCATCTCAACCTGGATACGAGAAATACCGAGACGATTAGCGATCGGCGCATAGATATCCATGGTCTCACGAGCCTTCTCAATCTGCTTCGCAGCAGTCTGATACTGAAGTGTTCTGAGGTTATGAAGTCTATCAGCCAGCTTAATGATAATAACTCGGATATCCTTTGCCATAGCAAGGAACATCTTACGAAGGTTCTCTGCCTGAATCTCTATCTTATCCTGAGACAGATTCAACTGAGTCAGCTTTGTAACACCATCAACAAGACCTGCGATCTCTGGCGAAAATTCGCGAGAAAGATCTTCCTTTGTATACTCAGTATCTTCGATGACATCATGAAGAAGACCAGCTATAATAGTCTCCTTATCCATTTCCAGCTCCGCCAATATAATAGCTACACAGAGAGGATGAATAATATAAGGCTCTCCCGACTTTCTCTTCTGATTCTTATGAGCATCGTCAGCTATATGATATGCCTTTTCAATCAGGGTAAAATCATCGGATGGATGATAAGTCTTGATTTTCTCGATCATCACCTTATAGATTTCATCTGGATCTGTAAAATCCTCAGGAGTTGCAAGTTCGCCAGTTCGAGCACTGTCATTAATTATCTTCTTAATCGGAAGACGATCGTCGTATTCATTTGTAAGATCAGTTTTAGTTATATCAGACATATTGCTCCTACTTACCTGGATACTTTACTACTGATGCTACATCGTAACCCTCAAGCTTTGCACGTCCGTTGAGACCTTCAAGCTCGATAAGGAACAGCATCTTTACTACTTCTCCACCAAGTTCCTGAATAAGGTCTGCTGCAGCCTTCATGGTTCCGCCTGTTGCGATAAGGTCATCAACAAGAATAACCTTCTGCCCCGGCTTTATAGCATCCTTATGTATTTCTATAGTTGCAGTGCCATACTCGAGATCATAAGTCTTTTCAACTGTCTCTCTAGGCAGCTTGCCCTTCTTTCTAACTGGTATAAATGGCTTGTTAGCCTTATATGCAAGTGGCATACCGAAAAGGAAACCTCTTGCCTCTGCTCCAGCAATCACATCATAGTCTACACCCTGAAGAAGCTTGTAGAGCTCATCAATCGCCATCTGCAGTCCTTCTGCGCTATCTAGTACACCAGTAACATCTCTGAACATAATTCCTGGTTCTGGGAAATCTGGGATTGTTACAATGTAATCCTCTATTGTCTTCATCTAACCCACCTCCATGTAATATCATTTCGATATTTCTTTCATAAAAATCTAAAATGTGACAAATGCCACGTACAACACTGTCACATCTCATCAATATACGGTGTATTGTACCACAAATATATCCCTCGGGCAACTCATCTCACCAACCCTTCACATAAAGAAATGAGTCGATCGGCGAGAGGGCCAAATCGACTCATTTATACATTTCATATTAGTCTTTATGTTATTTCTTTGCTGTCTTCTTAGAAGCTTCGGCAGTCTCTTCCTTAACACCGATCTTCTTACGAAGCCACAGCCACAGTGGTGCTGTGATGCAGATTGAAGAATATGTACCAGCAACAACACCGACCATCAGTGTAAGTGTGAATTCCTTAAGTGAAGCAACACCGAGAATGTAAAGCATCAGGATAGTTACAAATGTTGTTAAGTTAGTGTAGATATTACGTGTGAATGTCTGTGAAATACTTGTATTAACTATCTTGTCATAGCCATCCTTCTCAACACTCATTGACTTCAGGTTCTCACGGATACGGTCGAAGATGATGATTGATGAGTTGATTGAATAACCGACTATAGTAAGCATACATGCGATGAATGTACCACCTACTGAAAGGTACATAGCTGTATATGCGAAGAATACAAACATTACATCGTGGATCAGTGCAAGTACGGCACTGACACCGAAACGAGCATCACTAAATCTAAATGCTATATAAACCAGCATGAGAAGTGAAGCGATCACAACTGCGAGAACAGCATCTCTCTGTGTCTCACCACTGATTGTGCTTGAAATATTCTGTGAATCGATCTTATCATCTGTAAGCTCGAACTTTTCCTTAAGTGAATCGGCAAGCTGAGTACGCATTTCCTCATCAAGAAGTCCTGACTTGAATACAACCTGATTTGTTCCATCAACTGTCTGGATCTGAACACCTTCGATACCAAGATCAGAGAATACAGGAAGCACATCTGATTCAGCCCTCTGAAGACTATACTCTTCATTAAATGTTACAGAAGTTGAAGTACCACCACTGAACTCAAGTGAGAAGTTCATTGCATTTCCACGAGTACCAATGTTCTTGTTTACGAAGAGGAAAGCAAGTCCTGCAATAATAACGATTGCAGAGAAGCTGACAGCGAACTTGAAACGATCTGCATAATTTGAAATCTTTGGCTCCTTAGCTGCTCCGTACATCTTCTTATTTGTAACACCAAGAGCTACGAAGATATTTAACAGGAGTCTTGTAACAACAAGTGCTGTGAACATTGAAAGTACGATACCAAGGATAAGTGTACGAGCAAATCCCTTAACTGTACCTGTACCCATAACAAGAAGTACAACACCTGCAATAATTGTTGTGATATTTCCATCAAGGATAGCTGACATAGCCTTATCGAAACCAGACTTAACAGCCGTCTTTACTGTCTTTCCAGCACCCAGTTCTTCTTTAATACGGGTGAATATGATGACATTTGCATCGACCGCCATACCAATCGATAAGATGATACCGGCAATACCAGGAAGTGTCAGTGTAATGTGAAGAGCGTTCAGGAAGAACAGCTCAAGTATTGTATAAAGTGTAAGTGCAATAGCTGACAGGAATCCAGGGAATCTGAAGATGATGATCATCAAAAGGAAAATGATGCAAAGACCAATAGCACCTGCAATAAGTGATGTTCTAAGTGCATCTGAACCAAGCTTTGGTCCAACTACCTGTGATGATAACTCCTTCAGTGTAAGTGGAAGGGCACCTATCTTGATTGTACTTGCAAGATTTGAAGCCTCTTCGAAGTCTTCCATTCCATCAATCTGAGCGCTTCCACCTGAAATCTGCTCACGTACAGTTGGTGCGCTCTGAACTTCATTATCATATATAATATAGATAGGCTGACCAATATTTGCAGCAGTTACATCGCTGAACTTCTGAGCTCCATCATCAGTGAACTGGAGTGAAACGATATACTCATCTGCACCTGTGGTCTGATCCTGAACACGTCCACCCTCAGCATTCTTTACATCAGAACCTGTAAGTGATGGCTCATATTCCTGACCCTGGGCAAAAAGGTTGTAGTTTGTAGTATCGAGGAACTCAAGCTTTCCTGGACGTCCAAGCATATCGAGGATCTCATTTGGATCGTACTTGCTTGTATCCAGAGGTATCTCGACTGTGATACGCTTATTTCCCTGTCTATAAACCTCTGCATCAGGACTGTAGTTATCTACTCTTCGCTGCAGCTTATCAATAGTTGCATTGATATCTTCGTCTGATGCGTTGTCCTCCTCAATCTCGTAGGTAACGCTGACACCACCCTGAAGATCAAGTCCCAGTGGGATGTCCTTTGCAAGTCCTACTCTATCGCCTCCAAGTCCTGCCACAACTGCATATGCAGCACCAGCAGCAACCAACAGGAATGCGATCAGTCCGAGGATTGCATTTCTCTTTGCCTTCTTCATGTTACTTTGTCTCCTTGTTAATAGTTTCTATATGTTACTGGGATACCCAGTAGCCCCCTGTATTAAAGGTGTATTCTTTGTCGTCAATCTTTACTGTCTCACCCTTTGGATACCAGCCAAGGCTGTCTTCATACCACCAGCCAGTACCATCCTGCTTCCACTTAGCTACGCCAGAATATGTCCAAGCGCCGCCTGCAGACAGCCAGTAGCCGCCTACCCATTCGCTTTCAGCCATCTTTCCGTCTTTTTTGAAGTAGTACCATGTACTACCCACCTGTTTCCAACTATTTCTGGCATTATAGCCATTGCTACCAAAATAGTACCAATCGCCTTCTATCTTAACCCACTCATTCTTTGGATACCAACCTGATGTATCCTCGAACCAGTAGCCTGTATTATCATGCTTCCACTCACCAGTGTACTCATAAGTACTCTTTCCATCAGCACCATACCATCTACCGTTATGCCACTCGTTATAATGCGATTTTCCAGTTACTGTAATACTCACTGAACCCGTCACACCATTTGGTGCCTTAGCAACTATTCCAACCTGACCTTCATTTAAAAGTGCAACATTTCCATTTTCGACTATAGCAACATCTCCATTTGTCGATATCCATGTCATTGGAACAGAAACCGAAACCTCAGGAGTTACTTTTGTTGAAAGAGATATAAATTCCCCCTCATTGCCTGTCAATTTTTCACCAACTATCTCAACCTTCGTAATTCCGTTAATCGCTTTATGAACATCAACTATCTTATTCCTTGTAGTGGCATCACAAACACCTGATGCTGTAATACCAAACTTGGTTTGAAAATTCTTTACCGCAATCTCAGAGAGACGTCCGAAAGATCCATCCACAGTAAGACCAGCATTATCAATCTTATTTAATGCAGTCTGCAGCCACATAGTATCACTAGACTTACTGCCAAACGACACGTCAACTCCTGGAACTGCATAAGGATAGCCCGGATTATCCTTATCCTCTACCTTAGTTGCATTATTATTTGCGTTATTATTATTGTTATTGCTTGCATTCTGATCAATTGGGGTATTAAGATTAGTTGCATTTACACCGCCCCACTTTGTGTAGTCAATACGAATGATTGCGACAATCGCAGAAGAATAATCATCAAGATCAACTTCTCTTACCTCATTGATTGCAGAGTTAGTCTGATGGATCATGTGACCGCTATCTGTTCCGATACCTACATGTCCACCATTATTTGTTATTACAAGATCTCCGTTACGGATATCAGCCTTATTGGTAGATCCTATATTAACTGCATGAATCTTTTCTGGAGAACCAAGCATATCCCATGTACTTCTAACACCTTGGGATACAAGATCAACACCCAGCAAGCGATAGATTGCACATACAAAACCTGAGCAATCAACTCCTACTGAGAGATCCATTCCTCCAGAAATATAAGTCATATGGCCGATATAGTTACGAGCCATATCTACTACAGCCGCTCCAGTAACCTGGCCAGCCGCCTGTACATTTGAAATATTTTTTACATCTTTAAGGGTTTGATATCTTTCGTTAGGGATAATAGATAAAACCATCACCAACACTAATATCAATGCAATCTTTTTCTTCAAAACTATACTCCTAAATAAACACTTAGACCCCATAAGCGCAAAGTACATTATACCTCAAGGTATCAAGTCAAGTAAACCCCTAATTTAAAATAGCTCAGTTATTTCATAAGCATTGTCGTAGATTTTATCAGCATATTCCCTCACGGCGTCATCAGGAGGGATAAGATCAACCACCATTACTGTAAAGAGTCCGCCACGAGATGATGAAAGAACGCCATTTCGAGAATCTTCTACTCCAATAGTCTCTGCAGGCTCTGTTCCCAGCTGTTTACAAGCCGCAAGATAGATATCAGGATTTGGCTTACCGCGACCAGGTGGAATGATATCTCCAAAGACCATGGCATCGAAGTATGGAAGCAGTCCATGTGGTTCAAGAAACCTTGTAGCTCTATCCTTATCAGTTGAAGTTGCAAGAGCTATCTTAATCCCACGTTCCTTTAGAAAATCAAAAAGTTCTTTTATACCAGGCTTCACTTCATATCCATGTTCTGTCGCATAAGCTTCTACTCCTGCCGATACAACATCACGGTATTCCATGTAATCTATATCAGTATTAAAAAACTCCTGAAACACAATTTTGTTCGTATGCTTTGTTCCGCCTGCTATCCTGTTACAGAACTCCTCTATATTATCCATAGGAAGCCCATACTTCTCAGCAGCAACATACTCATACTTTCTATATATTTTCTCAGAGTCAAGTATGACTCCATCCATATCAAACACTATACCTTTAAACTCACTCATAAATAATTTCCTTTAGTTTTTTCCATCAAGACGACTTATTCATTTTACCATTTAACCACTTCTTTATCCACCAAAAAAATGAGCCACCCGGTTCAACCGAGTGACTCATTATATAGTTTAGATTTTAATAAGCATTATCACGTCTACGCTTAATTATTACAAGAAGTATTGCCAGAAGAAGTATTGCTGCACCAGCGATAATAGCAATCAGTTTGATATTCATCTGCTTACCAAAGCTGAACTCAATCTCTGTTGAAGATGTATTTCCTGCCTCATCATGAGCTGTAGCATTTATTCTGTACTTACCCTTTGAATTAATTGTAAGTGTTGCTTTGTTATCTGTAACAGTTACAGACTTATCATTCAGTGATACTGTATCAAGAACATCCTCATCAATCTCAACTGTTACTGTGACGTCTGTTGACTCAAGAAGTCTGTCGCCATCTTCAACATTTGAAATGATAATGTTAGGAGCCTTTGTATCAAGTACAAATGTAACTTCCTTGAATGACTTATGTCCAAGCTCATCAACAGCCTCAACTCTCAGAACGTGTGATCCATCAGAAATCTCTGATGTTCCGTCATAAAGTGAACCATCCATGTATACTGAGATATCGCAAACTGTAAGATCCTTTACAAGATCATCAAGGTCGATATCCCATTCAAACTTGTTTGTCTTTACTCCATCATACTTTGAAAGATCACCGATTTCAGGATCTGTAGTATCGATTGTGAAATGAAGTGACTTAGATGAAGTATTTCCAGCCTTATCTGTTGAAGTAACAGTGATATCATAGATACCATCTTCTTCAAAGAGCTGTTCAAGGTTAGATATCTTTGTACGGTTAGTAACAAACTGATTGAAATCAATATTTGTCTTCTTTCCGTCTATATCTGTTCTTGTACCTGTAAGAGTAACCTTATTACTTGAGTAGAATGCCTCATCTACCGAAATATTCAGTGTTACATTCTTATCAGTCTTATCGTAGTTGCTTACACCTGACAGCATTATTACAGGAGCAGTACCATCCTTGATGAGTGTACCCTTCATCTCTGTCTTGTTGCCGCACTTATCTTCAGCACTGAACTCAAATCTGTACTCAGCATCATCTGTAAGTGTATAGCTCTGGCTATCATTTGCACTTCTAGGAGTGAAATCAACAGTCTTTTCAAGAGCTTCTGCTGTACCCTCAGCCTTCTTGTAGATTGAGTACTTAGCACTTGTCATATCCCAGTAGAATGCTTCTTTAATGCCAAATGTTACTGCAACCGACTTTGCTGTCGAAGTTCCGTCACCAGTGATTGAAAGCTGTGGTGGAGTCTTATCAACTCGGAACTGAACGTTTCTTGTAGCACTCTTGTTACCCGCAAGGTCTGTTGCTACATACGTTACTTCGTAATCAGCTTCTGTTGAGTAGTTCTCAGTTGTTTCACCGATATTATCAGTTTGTGATGATGATGAACCACCTGGAGGAGTCATCTTACTTGTTCTAACAAGATCAGTTGAATCCTTGTTTGCATCGTTTACAGAAACCGATACGCTTGCATTTGTATTAAGATATCTTACACCAGAACCCTCTGTATAGAGCGAACTGTTAACATATGTTGTTATACTTGGTGATGTCTTATCAACGTAAAGTCTTACCTTCTGACCAACCTCTGTATCTTCTGTTTCATTTCCAGAAAGATCCTTTGACCACATCTTCAGTTCATGGTAACCCTCAGAAGAAAGTGTTACAACAGCCTTTCCATAAGGACCATCCCATGTCCAGTTTGGTGTAATCTCAGCTCCATTATCTGTAACATATACCCAATCAAGGTTATAATCAAATACATTTAATTCAACGCTGACGTCACTACCATAATACTGTCCATACTCATATGACTCCTGTGAAGGCCTTGAATCAAAAACACCTACAGGATTATTATAATTATTCTTATAACTACTGAACTTAGGTGGATTATCAGACAATACATACATGTTATGTACTGGAGAATCCGTATCAACAGTGAAACCATATGAAAACGTTGACGAGTTTCCAGCTTTATCTGTAGCGGTATATATTATTGTATAAAATCCATCCTGAGTATACTGAATACCGTATTGACCTGAATAGAATGTTGTTTCTGTACTACCATCTGGTAATTCTCTTATTGCAGTAATATGGAAATCATCCTCATCCATATTTTCATCTACAACTACAGCCTCGCCTAGTGCAGAATACGTGTACGCTGTCATACTTGTATACACTTCTCCATTAAGGTAAGGATTTATAACAGGTTCAGTCTTATCAATAGTAAAGTATACCGCTGAAAAGCCTGAATCCGTAACTGTATTACCAGACTTATCAGTAGATGACATCTTTATTTCATGGTAACCCTCGCTTGAAATAGCGATTGTACCTCTACCATATCCACCATCTATACTCCAGTTTACAGCAACAGGAATATCATTATCATAAACTGTTACAGATGAAATGTTGTAATCAAAGTATGCTACATCAAGGAATACATCTGTGTTGAAATACTTTCCATACGTATATTCCTCATTTTCGAACTTTCCAACTTTATTACTATACTCATTACAATACTTAGCCGTCTTAGCTGCACCTGTTGTAACATAAATGTTATGTACAGGCTTTGCACCGTCAACGGTAAAGCTGATCACCTTACTAGCTGGGTTACCAGCCTTATCAATTGCTTCATATGTAAGTGTATAAACACCATCTTCAGCAAATGTGAAAGGTCCAGCACCATTCTTTACTTCTGTCTTAGTCTCTCCAGCTGGAGTTACAAGCTTAATCGTTACTCTCTCATCAGCCTCATCTCTACCGTAATCATCAGTTACAACCATCTTAGATGTTGCAGAAGAAAGCTTATAAGCATCTGTACCACTATACTCTTCATCATCAAGGAAAGTCTTGATTACAGGAGCTTCCGTATCAATAACAAATGTATTCGTAGCAAATTCAGGATCTGGAGTATTCTTTGATGTATCCTTAGCAGTAAGTTTGATTGTATGCGATCCTGGAGTAGTTGCTGTATAATATCCAACCCACTCTGATGGATTAGAAGTATCCCAAGAAATAGTTATAGGATCTTCATTATCATAAACCTGCACGGTAGTTCCATCAATGTTGGTATCCTTAATAGTAAGCTTTACCTCAACATCCTTATTGTAATAAGGATTAATACCCTTTGTAGGTGCAGTAGGATCATCAACTACTACAGATACAACAGGTGGAGCATTGTCAACCTTAATATTTTTAGTTGTTGTATTGCTATTTCCTGCCTGATCTTCTACATATACAGTAATTGTATACACCTTATCATCAGTTATTGTAAAATAATCCGACAGTGAAGTCTCAGTTGCATTAAGTGTTAATGTTGTCGTACCATCAGTTATTTCAGCCTTTGTTTTTGCCGAATTAATACCACTTGGAGTATCGGATGGAGAATACTTAATTGTTGGTACCGTCTGAATACAAACCACAGAATTATCTACAGCACCATCCTCGACAGTTACATCAGATATTGTTAAACCAGTTAATGGTTTTGTCTGATCAACAAAGAATGTACTAGTCCAAGGAGTATTTACCATATTTCCAGCTTTATCATAAGCAGTAAAACTTACAGCTGTACCTGAAGCATCAGGAGACTGCTGAACTACTGCATTAAACTTATTATTTGAATCAAATTCAGTGTACTTCGTCTTATCAGTTCCTGTCGCCTCAACATAATCAACCCCTGAAGAATAAGTACCATCAGGAATAGATACTGATAATTCAAGAGCATTAACCCATGCAGCATTTGTTGGAGCTGATATAGTAGGTCTATCAATATCAACACTTCTTACTTCAGTTTCATGTTCACTTTCATGTCCATGAATATTTTTTACAACAAGCTTAAGATGATAATCCGACATAGAAGCACTTGGATAATCATAAGTCAAAATATACATATATTTGTAACCAGCTTTATCCGAAGTTGCTCTAGCACCTATATTTTTTAACTCTACTCGAGTTGCCGTTGTAGTAGCAGTAGAGGTTAACATAATATGTGGCTTATTAGTAGCGTTTGTTGTATCAAGATCAACATTTGTATATACAGTATAAGTTACCGTTGCTGTTCTGTTATTATTTGTCCAATGGAAATAATTATTTGTCGCATCTATAGGCGCCTCATTAAATGCTTCAAAAATAGATGCTCTCTCATCAACAAAATCTAAAACAACCTTGTAAGTTTTTGCATTTCCTGCATAGTCAGTCACTACAACGCTTAATTCTTCATCAGTTCCACTTAGTCTTGAATCCGTTAAGTCAGCATACGCAGCAGATGAATATGTTACTTTTCCACTTGTTACAGTATATGGTGTACCATTAATTGTAACTGAAGCAATTCCACTAGTAACATCGCTATCATGTGCATCACTAACAGGAATACTTACTGTTGTAGCATAATATGCAGATACTTCCGCTGTATAAGTAAGCGTAGATTCATCAAATGATGTTGCCACAGGTGTTGATGATGAACTTACAGTTAACTTACTTGAAGAAGTATTTACAATATATGGAGCATCAGGATCATATAATACATTAACTGAGGCTGCATCAGAAGCGATTGCATAACCACTTGTGGCAATAATTGAAACAGTATTATTACCTCTTGCAAGACTAACCTCTCCGGTTATTGCACCAGAACTAAGAGTAGCAGCCACTCCATTTATAGTAGCACTAGCAATTGTAGCATCTGTAGCTTTAGGATCCGCTATTGAGGCTGTAGCTGAAACAGCAGCCTTAGCTTCACTATTTGTTACATAATATATATCATTATTTAATGGATCCTTCTGAACGCCTTTATTATCAACAGTAATATCTGATACCGTAGGCTTACCGTTATAATAGTTTATAACAACTGTATAATCCTTAGTAAGATCATCTGTTGTAACATCTGTTGTTCCATTATTATCGGTTAATGTAACCGTGTATGTCACGCTACCAGCATCATCTGAAGCACCTGTTATGCCAAAAGAAAGACCTGTAGCAGTTTGAGCCTTATCACTAATGATTGTTGCAACATTTGTAACATCTGTCGTTCCCTTCTTAACAACGAACGATGTATAGTTATCAACCTGAATATCTACACCAATTTTAGAACCTGGCACAAGATAACCTGTAGCAGGAACTGTAACAGAATCAACTCCATCAGGAGCAGATACTTCAGCACCAGCTAACCCAGCTTTAAAGGAACTTTTAAAAATACCTTTATTTACAACTCCAGAAACAGTCTTGGTAAAAATATCTTTTGCGTTAGTTCTATCTTTTATTGTCTTCGTGATAGAATACTTACCCTCTGAACTAACCCCATTATTAAATAACGCATTAATCTCAGCTAATGAAGCAGATGTTGACGCGCCACTATCCTTAGAATATGTGTATGATACATTTCCATAATAAAATGTTGAAGTATCACCTGTTACATTAACATCTGTCACTGCAACTGTAGATGATGCAGTATCAAATGTAAATGAAGACGGATCATATGTCTGTACTGTAACTGTTCCGCTCGCCAATTCTCCATAAGGAAGAGTTACATCCACAATTGGGACAGCATCCACAGTTGAATTCAAAGTATATCTTTCATTTGTTTTGTATAAATAAAAAACTATTGCAGAATCGCCAGTCGTTACACTTGCAGGCATAGCAAATTCTGTTGAACTAGGATCTGTAGATGAAATAGTTTCCTTACTGCTCATTAACAACATATATTCATATGCAAGTGTTGCAGTAAGTTCCTCAGTTCCATCTGGAAAAGATACCCCTGTTGGGAGTGTGGCATCAGATTTATAATAATTATTATCTGATGCTTTTTTTATCTTAAGCGTACTATTACTATCAAAAGTAGTTGATGTATTCTGTGTCGGAGTACTAAATGTAATACCCTTTGCTGGAACATTTACAACTATGTTCTTTCCAGAAATCTGGCTAGGTAACACCTGAGTATTGGTATCACTACCGCTACATATATACTTTAAATAGTTATCATCTGTTATCCCCGAAACCGTAGGTGTTTCCGCCTCAACCTTGTTGCGACGGTTGTTGATGTATAGAACCGAGAGCACCATAGCAATAGCCATCAGTATCGCAATAGCACGAACTGGCAGTGGGCGGCGAGTATGCTCTTTTCCTTTCGAATGTTTATTTATCATATTTTCATCCTTTCTTATTTCAAAGTATGAGTTATAGAATTATAAACTCTCTTCAGTGTGAACTATTGTCTCACTGTAGATGACAGTTATGCCAGGAAGGTTTTCGCCCTTACTGCTTCGTACTGAATGCTCACCGGGTGCCATGTCACTTCTCAGTACCGCTGTCATCTCTGGGTTGTAGGTTCCGTATATATCGTCACTCGTAAGACCGGCTTCGTCCACTGTAAGTACGTCGGTCTTGTCAACCTCAGGATTGTATTCCTCGTCGAGGTCATCATCATAGAGTTCTTCATCAGGTATATGTCTGAGAAGTGCGGTTGCATCTCCGTCATCTTCATCAACCTTGGTGTTAACTCTGAGTAGATCGGTTTCTTCAGCATCATACTCTTCATTGAGTCGAGCTTTCAGTTCACCGGTAAGTACGTCAGTTTCAGCATCGCCTTCTTCGTCATACATTTCTTCGCCTGCCATAAGTATGTCTGTGGCTTGTTCCATTTCAAGAACTGATGTAGTATCTTCACTGCCGTCCTTATTTTTCATTTCCTGATATGTGAGGATTTCTGTATCTTCCTCTTCCAAAGCACTAACTGCTTTTTTCTTATCTCTAGCAGAGGTAGCCTTTGCATCCTCAGCTGCCTTTCTGGCAACTTCTGCAGCCGCATCATTCATGCGCTGTTTTTCTTTCTCCAGTCTTTCCTTCTCAAGTCTCTCTTTTTCCAGAGAACCTGATACGTCTTCGAATTTCTTCTTTCTTGAAAGAAGTCCAGATGTTCTTTCTTTTCCAAGTATTCCAGAAGTTTTATCTTTTCTAAGAAGTCCTGAAGTTCTGGATGACACATCTACATCTCTTGCCTGGATATTTCCAAGGTTCAATCTGTTTCTCTTTGACTTAGTCGAGGAAGCAGCGCCTCCAGATCTTATCTCTTCTATAGCTTTTCGCTGAGTCTTACCAGTTACAACGCCAAATGCCTTTGGAACATCTAGAACAAAGAAGAGTATCACTGATAAAATCAGGAAGATTATTGCAAGGACTAAGCCTCCAAAAAATAATGCATTATATAATCCCATAGCTTACTCCTCCCCATTATCTGTATTGTCTTCGCTAGTATCTTCTGAGGTTTCTTCTGAAGAAGATTCTGTAGGAGTTTCTTCCTTTTTCTCAATAGAACCGTCGCTAAGACCTTCCATAGTTGAGGAACGCTTGATCCAGTTAGGATTACTGCTGATTCCGTCAAGTTTATTTCCAGCTTCGTATACTTCAAGTATTTCTGACTTCTGAACGCCGGTCCATTTGCCAGGATCCTGCTGAGTTGCTTCAAAATATGTATATAGGTAATTCAGATGTTCTGAATAAACCTTAACAGCATTTGAATTGCCTGCTCCAAGAGCATCCTCAGCAGCCTTGTAAGTAGATACTGCATTGTCATGGTCGCCAAGCTTTCCGTAAATGTCAGCCATACGACACATGTTATTGATATAAGACTGAACGTAAGCCTTTACAGAAGCACTGTCTGATGTATCTGATACATTTACCTTACCCTGTATCTGGTCTATAACTTCCTGATAGTAGTTAAGCGCTAGCTTATAATCAGCCTCATCTATTTCTTCCTTATTAACCGCAAGTGTGTAGTAGATTTCTGCAAGGTTATTATTATAATTATAGAAGAAATCCGCTGCATCCTCGCCTGTGTAACTCTCAAGATCCTTAACTGCTGTACTCATTATTGACTCAGCCTGTTCTGGAACTCCAGGTACACTTAAATATGTAACATAAATCTTTCCTACCGTCTGATAGTTTTCGAACTTCTGTCTATTGTCATTTGTAAGGCTCGTAGAATTATAGGACGCGAAGCCATTTACCTTGTCAATCAGCTCGTTAACATTAACGTTGGTGCTTGAAAGGATAAGCGCGATGCTTCCATAGTAATCTGCGAGTTCGCCATAATCTTCATCCTTTGCGTCAACCATACCGAAGTACTTAGCCGCTGCATTATAATCGCCAACTTCGTTAAAGTATGTGAGACCCATCTTATAAAGAACCTCACCGTTCTGGTCAACCTTTGAATATCCATTCTTGATACGGTTTGCGACTACGTTAAGTCCATCTTCAAGAACCATGTCATCAGAACTATCAATGTCGTTATTCTCGTCGATGTATGTATCAATGTACTTAGTATATGCTTCCGCATCTTCTCCATTTAACTCGAATGCCTCTCTGTACTTTGAAGCAGCCTGTGAATAGAGACCTTCTGTCTTGAAATCATTACCCTGCTCGATGTAAGCAGCGTAGTTTTCAGCATTTATCTTGTTCCTGCCCGCATTACCTACGAGAGCAAGGACTGCACAGACAACTGTAAGACCTACGGACGCTGTAAACATAGTAAGCTTACGCTTATGCTCTGCAATGTAGCTCTCATCCAGCTCTGTGTAATGCTCCAGAGCATAAATAAGCTCTGAACAGGACTGATATCTTTCATTTGGGTTAGCCTTTGTACACTTCAAAATGATCTGTTCAAGACCAGTTGAAAGCATTGGGTTAACCTGTCTAATAGGCACCATCTCATAAGGTGGTTCCTGAGGATTTTTACCTGTAACGATATGATAGAGTGTAGCACCCAGATTGTAGATATCGGTACGTGCATCTGTCTTGTAGATACCACGACCCTGAGCATCACCAAACTGCTCCGGTGCTGCATATCCTCTGGTACCGAGAGCTGTTGTATCAGCATTGTTCTCGATATCATAAGTCTTTGCTGTACCGAAGTCGATAAGCTTAACTCCACCGTCAGGCTTAAGCATAACGTTGGATGGCTTCATATCACGGTAAATTATAGGTGGATTCATAGAATGTAGATAATCAAGAGCAGACGCGAGCTCGAGACCCCATTCAATAACCTGATCCTGAGAGAAGCTTCCAACTTCCTTCAGTTTATCAGCCAGGTTCTCACCTTCTACGAAGTCCATTACTACGCAGATTGTCGAGCCATGCTTTACAATATCTATGATACGAGGGATAACTGGGTGATCCACGTCCTTAAGAATGTTAGCCTCTCGTTCAAGACCCTTCAGAAGTATCTCTGTACTCTTTGAGCCATCATTTTTGATCTCCTTTACGGCAAGCTGCATGTTCATGCGGTTATTACGCGCAAGATATACAGTAGACATACCGCCTTCGCCGATTCGTCTCAGGATCTCATATTTTTCATCTAAGACTGTGCCTTCTTTTAACATTTCCTAAACCCCATTATTTTGTCTTTATAGCTGCAACTGTTATGTTATCTGATTCTTTACGGTTCTTATCGAGTTCTGTAAGATATACACATCCATACTTAAACTCTTCCATGCTGTTGACATTGTTCGGTCCAAGTTTCTCCATAATCTCCTGGTCGGAAATCTGATGTCTGAAACCATCGGAGCAGACAAAGTAGACTGCATTTTTCTGAACCTTACCTTTTAGAAAATCAGGAGTTACCTTCGCTGATGCTCCAACGCACTGAAGAAGTACGCTTCGTCTTGGATCGACCTTAGCCTCATCAGGAGTCATTCTGCCTGCCGCCACTTCTCTCGCAACAAATGTCTGATCCTTTGTAAGGATACGAACCTTGTTGTCGTGAAGCTCATATACACGGCTATCTCCTACATGGACGATGTAGAACTCATCTCTATACATCAATATCGCCGAAACTGTAGTTCCAAGCATTATGTTGTTATCTGATCCATAAATACCTAAAAGTCTGTTTTCAGTCTGAATGATGCTGTTCCAATCATCCCTTAGTCTGAGCGCTGTAAAGCTCTGTTCCACTACCTGCGATGTAAACTCTTCATCGAACCACCTGCAAAATGATGTTATAACCTCCTTGGAAGCCAGCTCCCCCTTTGCCAGTCCTCCCATTCCATCACAGACAATCGCAAATGCAACTTGCCCATCAGGTGTATCGATAATTCTTATTGCAACCGAATCCTGGTTTGTGCTTTTTCTAATACCTATATCGGTATTATAAGTAGCAGTATATTCCATAACTACAATGTTTCCCTTCTCAGTTTACTCATCTCTTAATAAAAATGTGAAGTCTTCGTCTCCGAATTTAACCCTCATATCATTTTTTAGAAGAACCTCTCTGCCTGGCTCAAGTCTCTCGCCATCAACATAGGTTCCATTAGTTGAGTTATTATCCTTCAGATAGTTAACGCCATTTCTACGAATAACGATAACATGTACACGGCTTATTGCTGTGTTCTTCTCAATCGAATAGTCGCTATGGATTCTTGACTTTCCGATCTTAAATTCATCTTTATCAATGTATATCTTTTCGCCAGTTTTCTCTCTAACGAAATGTGGTTTGATCAAATCTGCAAATGAAGCATCAACTGTTGGAACTTCTGGAACAGGTGTTTCCTGTGCTGGTGCCTCTGGAGCAGGTGTTTTTGCTTCTTTAGCTTCATCTTCAGGTGCCATATTCATGAGATCGTCGATATTGAACATCTCATCATTCATCTCACCATCAGGTCTCTGAGGTGGCTGTACTGGCTGTTTAGGCTCTTCCTGTACTGGTTCCTGTGGTACTTCTGGTGCAACCGGCTCCTGTGGTGTTTCTGGAGCAGCCTGATTCTTTAGTTCATCCGTGAACAGACCATCTGGGAATACAGATTCCTGTGGTGCTTCCGGTGCCTCAGGCGCCACTGACTCCTGTGGTACTTCTGGAGCAACTGGTTGCTGTGGCGCTACTGGCTCCTGTGGTGTCATCGGACCACTCGCGAACATTCCATCTGAAAAAATCGGTCCTTGTGGCGCTACTGGCTCCTGTGGTACATCCGCAAGAGGCATACCTGTCATTGGGTCAAATCTCTTCACAGGTTCCTGAACAGGTTGCTGTGCTACATCATCTGTAAGTGGCATGCCTGTCATTGGGTCAAATCTCTTTACAGGCTCCTGAACAGGCTGCTGTACCACATCATCTGTAAGTGGCATACCTGTCATTGGATCAAATCTCTTTACAGGAGTCTCTGGAACTACTGGTTCCTGTGGTACTTCTGGAGCTACCGGCTCTTCAACCGTCTGTGGCATCTCTGGTGCTACCGGCTCCTGTGGAATATTTTCTTCTATTTTTTCTTCTACAGCTTCGACTGTTTCTGCTGCAGCATCTGTTACAGTTTCTGTCGATGCTTCTACATTTTCTGCAACTGACTCTACAGCATTCTCTGTATTTTTAGTTGCATTCTCTGCTACGTTTTCAGCTACATTCTCAACGTTTTCTGTAACTGTCTCTGTTGTCTCTTCTATCTTATCTTCAATCTTCTCTTCAACATTTTCAGCCTGTTCCACTGCATCCTGAACCTGTTCGGCAACTTCAGGAGCAACTGGTTCTTCAGCTGCCTGTGGCATCTCTGGCGCTACTGGCTCTTCAACCGCCTGTGGCATCTCTGGCGCTACTGGCTCTTCAACCGCCTGCGGCATCTCTGGTGCTACTGGCTCTTCTATAGGAAGGCCTGTCATTGGATCAAATCTCTTTACAGGTTCCTGCACTGGCTGCTGCTGTGCATCAGCCTGTGGCTGATCAAATAACTGTGCTGGATCGAACTGCTGCGATGGATCAAACTGTTGAGGCTGTGGCTGTTCATACTGCTGCGCCTGCATGTTTGGATCCATGTATGGCTGCTGTGGCTGTCCGCCAAACTGCTGTGCCTGCAGACTAGGATCCATGTATGGCTGCTGTGGCTGTCCACCAAACTGCTGCGCCTGCAGACTAGGATCCATATATGGCTGCTGTGGCTGTCCACCAAACTGCTGCGCCTGCATGTTTGGATCCATGTATGGCTGCTGTGGCTGTCCGCCAAACTGCTGTGCCTGCAGACTAGGATCCATATATGGCTGCTGTGGCTGTCCGCCAAACTGCTGTGCCTGCATGTTTGGATCCATGTATGGCTGCTGTGGCTGTCCGCCAAACTGCTGTGCCTGCATGTTTGGATCCATGTATGGTTGCTGTGGCTGTCCGCCAAATTGCTGTGCCTGCATGTTTGGATCAAACTGCTGAACTGGCTGAGGTGTTGGAGGAACGACTCTGTTTCTCATAACACCAAGCTTATCAACTCTGGCCATACCCTGAGGCTGTTCTGGCTGCATAGCATCACCAACCTCGAGGATCATCTCACTGACCATAACATTTATATCATTTAATGAAAATCTTTCGGAATTAATACAGGTCAGAATCTTTGCCACATAATTGTCGGTATCTTCATCACTGAACTTCATGTATGAAACTACAGTTCTGAGGAAGTCAGGAATCTCTGACACCTCCATAACCTGACCTTTTATAGGGATCATAAATGAGAATGTCTTAAGTGTCTGTTCTTCGATATATACGTAATCAAGATCCTTTACAACATAGCTTACTGGAATGCTGAACTTTCCAATATCCATGCTCGTAATTAAGCTTTTCAGAATTGTGAGAACCTCAACCTTTGTGAGCTGTTTCTTCAGAAATGCTGATAACTGAATCGATGAAGGGATATATGCATAGCATATTCTTCTAGCATCAACATCTGAATACTGAGTCATAGCAATACCGTCAGGTATGTTAGTCTTCAGTCTTTCAAGCGCCGCATCATCAAGTTCATCTGTAGGAAGCATGTCATATCTCATGGCAATGCTTGCGCCGTTGTTCTCAAAATAAATGTTCTTCTTCTCCATTTTTACCCCCAAAATTTCTATTTCCTAAAAACGACAGGAAGTCCAGAGCCAAAAATGGTCCTGAACTACCCTGAAATATTATCCTAACTTAAATGTGAAGTCCTCATCACCAAGTGTAATGGTTGATCCATCCTTAAGAAGTACTTCTTCATCAGTTGGAACCTGCTGTCCGTCCACATAAGTTTTGTTAGTTGACTTGTTATCCTTTATGTAATAACTGTCACCCTTATGGAGAATGATAGCATGCTGACGGCTGATTGCTCCATTACCACTTACATGGAAATCAACGCCTCTACTAGCCTTACCAATCTTGAATACAGGCTTGTTGATCATGATGATCTCATCTGTGTTGATTCTCTTAAGATAAGGATTGATAACATAAGCACCTTCACTACCAAGGATAGTGTTTTCAACTATCTCTGCACCCTTCTGGGTTATATTACTAAGAAGACCGCCTTCCTTCTTAGGTTCTGCAGCTTCTGCAGTTTCTTCATTCTTAGCCTTCTTATCTTTCTTATTCTTTGTTTCTGCAGCTTCCTTCTTGGAATCTCCTTCTTCCTCAGTCTCATGCTCAGCTGCTGCCTCTGCTGCCGCTCTCAGCATAGCTGCCTTGCTGACCTTAACAGGCTCTGTTATTGTGATTCCAGTTCCGTCCTCGTGAATAACTTCCTCTTCCTCTTCGTCATCATCAACAACAGGTGTTGGTACAGGATTAGGTATTGGTTCAGGAGCAGGTTCAGCCTTTGGTGTTGGAACTTCTTCAAGTTCAATCTCCTCTGGCATTTCCTCAACTTCTTCCTCTTCTTCCTCATCATCACCGATTTCTGGAAGATCCTCAGCAGCTGCTTCCTGAAGTTCACTCATAATGTCCTTCTTCTCTTCTGCTGCGAGAACTGCTGGATCAACGCTATCAACCACCTCAGATCCATCATCAGTTGAGATATCTTCTGTTTCTCCAAAGCTGATTCCTGAATCTTGCATCAGGGCTTCAGTAAGACCTATAAGTCCTCTAAGATTGAAGCTATCTCCGTTGATATATGTAAGAAGCTGACCAACATATGAAAGATCCTCTTCTACGTTAAAACGCATTCCAGCTACAAGCTGTCTTGCAAAGCCCTTAAACTCTGCCGCAACAGAAGCATCACCTTCCACTGGCAGATAAAGGAACTGAATATTTAATGTGTCAGGATTAATATACATAAATCCTTTATTAAGGATAATGTAGGAAAGTGGAATTGCACATTCCTTGATGCTGATCATTCCAAGGGAAATGTTTCTGAGCATCTTTAGTACAACCTCTTTGTTTATTACCTCTCCTGTGAATTTCTCAAGTGTCATGAGACCTGTGATATCGTAGGTAAGGTAATCAAAATCATCATCCTCTTCATACAATATCTCCACAATCTGTGGCATCTCATTTTCTTCGCAATAATCAAGAGCATCCTCGTCAAGTTCTGTACCCTCGCCCATAATGTAGGTAAGATACCTATCTTTTCCGACGTTCTTTGCAGTAAAGTAAAAGCTTCTCATGGTATTGCCATACCCTCCTTTAGGTTCCATATTCTAGTCGTCTGATTGATCACTCCATACATTAATCATCCGAGGAACTGTTATCCTGGACACTTTCACCTGGTTCTAAATCAGGTTTTCCGTCTCCGTTTGTATCAGTACCACCGATCATTGCATTGTAGTGATCATCCAGTGTCTCCGAAAAGACATGCTCACCCTTCTCCTCGTCAACGAGATAGAAGTAATAGTAATTCGTTTCATCTGGGTTAAGAACCGCTGTGATACATGCGAGTCCTGGGTTACAGATTGGTCCTGCTGGCATTCCCTTATAAACGTATGTGTTATAAGGAGAATCGAACGAAAGATCTTCTGATGTAAGTTCTTCAACATCATATCTTCCGTCAGTTACAGCATAAAATACTGAGGAGTCAACCTGGAACAGCATATCCGCATTAATACGGTTATACAGAACCGACGCAATCTTTGGTCTCTCTTCATCGAGCTTGGCCTCACGCTCTACAATAGATGCAAGTGTGAGAACCTGAAACGAATTAAGTCCCCTTTCTGTTGCTTTATCCTTCATCTCGGCTGTGTAATAGGCTTCAAATGCATTAAGCATCTGTCTAACCAGATCACTAGCCGTTGTATTCTTTGTAATATCGTAAGTAGCTGGGAACAGATAACCTTCCAGCTTGTATCTTACGTTCTGTCCACTAGGGACATCGTTCAGATATTCAAAATCTGAAGCTGTAATTGATTTTACTGCATTGACAAATTCTGTCTTTGAACAGATACCCTCTTCCTGACACTTGATAGCGATCATATCAACTGTATATCCCTCTGGAATAACCAGTTGCTTAAGAACCTTTGAATCCTCGTCCTCGGAAGCCATGATTTCCATCATCTCAAGAGTATTCATTCCCTTATGTAGCTTAAAAGTTCCACTCTTAAGTTTTCCTCTATACTGAGAGTCCTGCAGACGCTTTACAAACGCTCTCTCATACTTGATGAGTCCATTTTCATGTAGTATGGCGGCTATATCTTTTACCGACGAATCTTTTGGTATCTCTACCTCCACTTCCTCGCCATCATGACTCTCTGTGCTGGTGAGTTCTTCGTTATAAGCATCCTTGTAATCATCTATATATTCGTCAACAACGACGAACAGCAGAAATGCGGCCGCAAGGCCGATAAGTATTTTAGTTATTTTTATCATATTGATGTACTTTTCCTCTTCAACTTTTGGGGTTACGTATAGTTACCCACTTTTACCTGTATAGTCTATCATTTTTCCATCAAAATCGCAACTAAAATAATGTTATGTAAATGTGTTTTTATTGTGGCTTAAAGGTAGTTATTTAGCCAGAATTGCAACTGCTCTTTTGATTCCCTCTGTTATATCAACTCTGGCCTTCCAGCCCAGCGCTTCCAGTCTGTCTGAATTCATTATTTCAGGTGTCTGTTTTGTATAGTCTATCTCAGGTTCTGCCCTATCTTCAGGATTAGCAAAGCTCAGTGATAACTGCTTCTCCGGAAAAGCTTCTACAGCCTTCCTTGCAAAGCCGCGTATCGTAACATTTCCTATCTTACTTGAAATGTTATATGGCTGCATCACTTCTCCTTCGAGAAGAACCTTGAATATTGCTCTGGCAGTGTCTGTTACATAGCAAAATGATCTGTATGGTGCCCCCGCACTCTTCAGTAAAATGTTTTCTCCACGAACCACATTTGCAATGAACTGAGCCCACACTCTGTCATCATCCAGACTTGCCGCGCCGTAGATATAGCTTGGGCGCACGATCTTGATATCCATACCGTACTGCTTTGCATAGCTGGCAGCCAGTGTCTCAGACGCACGCTTGCCCATGGCATAGCAGTTCTTATACGAATCGATGTCCACATAGCCCTGAGTTTCTTCAAGAAGCTCATGAGAACCATCAGTTACATTTCCGTAGGTTTTGAGACTTGATACGATCAAAGATACAGTCTTGTTTGCGCCTGTTTCAGCCGCAGCATCACACTGCTTCTTAGCAAACTCAAGAGCATTGGTCGTTCCCACAAGATTTGCATTTATAGTACCTACAGGATCATTTTCAAAATGCCATGCTGAAGCCTGGCTTGCAGCATGAACCACGTAATCCACCCTACCTTCAATGTTAAATGGCTGGCAAACATCCTGTTCAACAAGTTCAAAATCTGGTCTTTGAGCAAGAGCTCCGTACTTTGCTTTAGCTCTCTCCAGATTTCTCACCATACCAACAATACGAATCGAACCAGAACCGCTTTCAGTAACGTTGATATCATTCCAAAGGAGCATAGCCGTTACCATATGATATGCAATGAAGCCGGCTGCGCCGGTTATCAGAATGCGTCTGCCAGCAAGGCGGCTCCAGTCAATATCGTCCTCAGCTATCTCGAGTATATCCTCGAAAAGTCTGCCTTTGATCACATTTTCTACTCTTAACTCTTCTCTCATATCTTCACCTCGATGTGTTAATACTTACAGCTACTCAATAAGATCAAATGTCATTGCGAGCGAATTCTTCTTCAGCAAACGCTTTGAAATGCTTGTAGAAGAAGCTTGCTCTAAGAGTATCCATATCCTCTGGCGTAGTTACCTTGATATTGGTACGTTCGCCCTGGAATAGTCTTACATCATGTCCAAGCTCAATAAAGAGTTCGCTTGAGGATACCGGATTGGTGATTCCTCTTTTTTCTGCTTCGTTATGAGCCCAAAGGATTTTCTCCATGGTGTAGCCCTGAGGTGCCTGTGTTACATACATAGAGCTACGCTTGTAACTCTTTCCACAGGTTTCACCATCCTCACTGTAAAGCAGAGAATCAATACTTGGCGTAACAGGAACTGCGGTTCCACATTCTTTTGTTATGCGAATACAGTTGGAGATAAGTTCCTCCGAAAGCATAGGGCGGACACCGTCACATATCAGTATGATATCACCTGGTTTAGTTGCCACCTTGGCTGTTTCAAGAACGCCATTATGAATAGACTGATAGCCATTTTCGCCACCAGGAATCACTGCACGCACCTTCTTAATTCCGTACTCTTCAATTAATCCATTTAGATAATCAATCCAGTCTTCCTTGCAGGCTATTACAATATCATCCACTTCGGGATGCTTTTCGAAATGACCGATAGTACGAATGATTATCGGCTTTCCTGCAACCTTCAAAAACTGTTTTGGCAGGTCGTCGGATTTCATTCTGCTTCCAACGCCACCCGCAAATAACATTGCTGTTACCATATTCTATCTCCTATAAATCTGCCAGTGAGAACCGTCCCCAGTGGCCGATTAATCTGCCTGGCGATAGTCTGCGAGGAAGTCTTTAAGCTGGGTTGCTGCCTCCTCAAGGATACGCTTCTCTGGCAGGTAAACGATACGGAAGTGATCAGGCTGTTCCCAATGGAAGCCTCCGCCATGTGTAAAGAGTATCTTCTTCTTTCTCAGTACATCCAGCGCGAACCTTTCGTCATCATGAATGTTAAAACGCTTGATATCAAGTTTAGGGAAGCAGTAGAATGCAGCTTCGGGCTTTACAACAGAAACGCCTGGAATATCATTTAGCAGATTGACTATACATTCACGCTGTTCGTAAACTCTTCCTCCTGGTTCAACCAGGGCCTTAGTCTCATCCATCATCTTGAGTGCTGGTGCAATAAGTGACTGAGCCGGAACGTTGGAGCAAAGTCGCATTGATGACAGCAGCTTGATTCCCTCGATGTAACCAGTTGCATTTGACTTGTTACCTGAGATTGACATCCAGCCAACTCGGTAACCAGCAATAAGATGGGACTTGGAAAGTCCGTTAAATGTTATGCAAAGACAGTCTGGTGCGAGGCTGGCTATAGAAGTATGCTTCTTGCCATCCATGATCAGACGGTCATAGATTTCATCTGCAAAGATGATCAGGTCATGCTTTTCTGCAAGACTTACTATCTCCTTCAGAAGGCTCTCTGGATAGAGGGCACCTGTAGGATTGTTTGGATTGATGATAACCACACCCTTTGTTCGAGGAGTGATCTTTCTCTCGATATCCTTAACATCTGGATACCAGCCAGCAGCCTCATCGCATATATAGTGAACTGCAGTTCCACCCGCAAGTGTGACTGATGCAGTCCACAGAGGATAGTCTGGGCTTGGCACAAGGATTTCATCACCGTAGTCCAGAAGTCCCTGCATAGAAAGAGTGATCAGCTCGCTGACACCATTTCCTGTGTAGATATCGTCGATATCAACGTTAGGAATATTCTTAGTCTTATCATACTCCAGAATTGCCTGACGTGCAGATACAAGACCCTTGGAATCTGAATAACCCTCGGTGCTTGTAAGGTTATCTGACATATCCCTGATAAGTTCATCAGGAGCCTTAAAGCCAAATGGAGCCGGATTGCCGATATTGAGTTTAAGTATCTCTTCACCAGCCGCCACCATACGGTTTGCCTCGTCCATTACTGGACCTCTGATGTCATAACACACATTATTTAACTTTACTGATTTTTCAAATTTTCGCAAAACATTCGCCTCTTCTCTATATATTATATATTCATAGTTTTCTCTATAAATCTCGAAATAGCATATCTCCGCCGAAAACAAAGCCGGCGAAAATATGCTAATCAATTCCTCGTTATTCTGTTATAGAACAGCAGTTTCTAGTTGGAAGTCTCGCTCATCTCAAGCTTCACCTTGATGATTCTAGCAAGAGACTCATTTAATCTCTCTTCAGATATCTCGCCTGACTTTGCAGCCTTGAGCACTCCGCTATACGCAAGATCAAAATCCTCAGGCATCAGTATCATATCTACTCCCGCCTGAATAGCCATAACTGCAGCCTCATCAGACTTATACTTTGACGAGATAGCTCCCATCTCCATAGCATCGGTTACAACAATTCCATCAAATCCCATATCTTCTCTAAGGAGTTCAGTAACAAGTTCCTCAGAAAGGGATGCAGGTGTATCGTGACCTGTAATATTAGGCGCTGAAATATGTGAAACCATGATAAGCTTCGCACCCTTATCTATTGCATTCTGGAATGGAACAAGTTCTTCTTCCTTCAGCTCTTCAATAGTCTTTGTAGTAAACGCTGCTCCCAGGTGAGTATCGCCTGCTGTTGCTCCATGTCCAGGGAAGTGCTTATATGTTGCAGTGATTCCTTTGGACTCAAGTCCCTCAGCTACAGCAATAGACATTCTTGATACTGTGTCAACATCGCTACCAAAGGATCTATACTTAACGATAGAGTTCTCTGGATTTGTCAGAACGTCAGCAACAGGTGCAAAGTCTATATTGAAACCAAAGTCCGAAAGGTAGGTACCTATAGTGACACCAGCCTTTTTTGCATCCTCAACAGTTCCATTAGCACCTATCTCAGACATATTGCCAACATTTTCTACACAGAAGCGTCCGCAGCCCGCAACTCTTGATACTGTACCACCTTCCTCGTCAACGCAGAGAAACATAGGAAGACCTACTCTCTCTTCGCTATAGGTATTGGTGTTTGCAAGCATTTCCCTAACCTGTGTAGGTGTCTGAAGGTTATCTCCCATGTAAATGACACCGCCAATTGGCGTTTCGTCGATAGCTTGCTTAGTCGCATCACCCGCCATTGTAACTGCAGTGTTATCTGTCAGTGCATCTGGAGTAATGATGAACAGCTGGGCAACCTTTTCTTCAAGGGTCATGCCATCAATAATATCAAGCACAGCTTTATCAGCCTCAAGTATTTTTTCATCTCCTGTTGTTTCTTCAGGTTCCTCAGCATCTGTTACTGAAGCATCTTCTGCATCATCTGACGGTGTTTCTAAAGGGTCGCCATATGTATCAGTTTCAGGGACTTCAGTCGAAAGATCACCGACCACCGTTTCCTCAGTAACGCTGGCCGCATCCGCAGAAAGGACCTCATTCTTATTGACCTGACTTATGCCGCCTTCACCTAATACAGCACACAGACCTACCATTACCAGGCCCGTCAGGACAAAGATAAAATTTCTTAGTTTTTTATTCACTCTGTTTTTCCCCGTTAAAAAGTTCTGAAACAAGTCCAGAACTAGTTTACAGAACACAATCAGGGTTATTTTACCACCATATAATAAAAAAAGCCACTATATTTTGTGGCTTTTTTTATTTTTGCTATATTTTGATACAAAATGTTTTAATCAACATCGACTGAGGATGCAAAATATCGTGCTCCCTCACGACGAACTTCTGTGTCACGGATGCTGTAGATATCATCATAGTTTCTAATAAGAAGCTCTACAATATATCCTGACATTGCACCAGTCTCAACATACTCAGTAAGAGTCCTGATAACCTCTTCCTTTGACATACCAGCGCGGTAAGATCTAATCTCCGCAACAGCCGAGAATATATCAGCAATAGCAATGATTCGAGCTCCCATAGGGATATCGTCAGCCTTCAGTCTGAAAGGATAACCATAGCCGTTTAGTTTCTCGTGATGAAGGGAAGCCCATTTACCTATCTGTTCAAAGCCTTCCACATCCTTAAGCAGCAGATGAGTATAATATGCATATTCCTTTACGATATTAAACTCCTCATCAGTCAGCTTATCATTCTTCTCCAGAACTGACTTTGGAACCTTAAGCTTTCCAACATCGTGAAGATATCCAGCAATCATCATCATCTTGCACTCATCTTCAGACATACCCATGATTTCAGCAAGACGCACAGCGGTTGCAGCAACTCCCGAGGAGTGCATAGCTGTATATGAGCTTCTGAAATCGATGATACGTGACATGAATCTTGCCAGCTCGATTCCTTCATCCAATGTAACTACTGTTTCGTCGGAAATGTAATTCAGGAATATCTCAGGTTGATGAAGAACCTCCATCCATACATATTCCTTCTCAGCAAATCTGAGGAACGCCTCCACAACCTGTGGACTCAATTCCTCACCCGCAAGATCTGATATAGAATCACAGATATCCTGAACCTGATTAAGTGCCGCATCTTTAGGATCAAGCATTGATGCAACTCTGTCAGATACATCGATTATCTCAGCAAAATCCTTATATTTATCGTAGCCATAAACGCTATCATCAGTTTCACTTTCAGGATCCATAATACGGATAATCTCGCATGCGGTTTTAAGTCTTTGAACATCACCAATTATTCCAAGACCCGTTGTAGCCACATCTTTAAAGTAATATCTTTCCTGATCCGCTGATCTTTCAGGCATCATGCCTACGCCCACATCATAAAGAAGACTGGCATTGAGGAGTTCTTTCTTATCAGGTTCCCCATAATCCATCTCGTCAGCTATGTTATAAGCTAGATAAGCGACTCTCTGATGAAGCTTCTCAGTCTCTGGTCTCAGCAAATTCATAGCATTCGCAAAGCTAGATGCTATATCCCTCATATTAGTAAATTTCTTCTCCAAAATATGTAACCTCCCGCCTTTAGATTTCTGCCCCAATTAGTTTCAACTAAAAACTTAAAAAATTACAAACCCAATACAAAGTAATTATAACATCTAATCAAGTATTTTCATACTTTTTTATGTTTTTTTATTATTTCATCGATCATATCGCTCTTTTCTTTATAATCAGGCGATTTTTTAAAGACCTTCAGACGCTTTCTGGTATCACAATGACCCGAGCAGGAGCCATGATCAGGACATCCGCCGCAGGTTCCATTTTTATAGAGATAAAAGGAAGCCAAAGCGAAAAGGATCATTACGACCAATATTGCGATTATCGTGGATATATTCATATACAATCTCCGTATAGTTAGATATAGTTAGTTATATTTAACTTTTGACCTATGATACACTCCACGATAAGCGGTGTCAACAACAAAGAAAACAACTTGCATAACAGGTTAAATTATGCTAACATAGATTAAGTTTTATGACAATATTTAATAGGGCTTAACATTTTTTAGACAATTGGGAGGTTTTATACTTACTATGGAGATACATCAGTCTGCCGAGGATTACCTCGAGGCAATACTTATGATCAAAGAAAAGAAAGGCTACGTTCGTTCAATCGACGTTGCTAATCAGCTGGGAGTTTCTAAGCCTAGCGTTAGTTATGCAACCAAAAGACTTAGAGAAAATGGTTATATTTCATTTAACGAAGATGGTATGATTTCTCTTACTGATTCAGGAATGGAAATAGCACAGAAGATTTATACTCGCCACAAGGTACTTACTAATCTTTTCAAGTATCTGGGTGTTTCTGAAGAGATTGCTGCTGAGGACGCTTGCAAGATCGAGCATGATCTTAGTCCAGAAACCTTCGATGCAGTATGTAAGTATATAAAGGATAAGGGACTCGCCCTTGATTAATTAATATATTATCTCAAAAACCAAAAGCGTCACATCTTAATGATGTGACGCTTTTTATTATGCTTACGCTGTAAGTCCTGTATATAACTGGTAATACTTACCCTTCTGTTCAAGAAGCTCATCGTGTGTACCACTTTCAATGACACGACCCTGTTCAAGAACCATGATACAATCGCTGTTCTTAACTGTTGAAAGTCTATGCGCGATAACGAACGTTGTTCTGTTAGCCATGAGCTTATCCATACCCTCCTGAACCTCACGCTCAGTACGAGTATCGATAGATGATGTAGCCTCATCCAGAATAAGCGCTGGCGGATCCGCAACAGCTGCACGTGCAATAGCAAGAAGCTGTCTCTGTCCCTGGCTAAGATTTCCACCGTCACCTGTCAGCATGGTGTTATAACCATCTGGCAGCTGTCTGATGAAATGATCTGCATTGGCAAGTCTTGCCGCAGCTTTACACTCTTCATCTGTGGCATCCAGTCTTCCGTAACGGATATTCTCCATAACAGTTGCTGTAAACAGATGTGTATCCTGAAGTACCAGACCTAGAGAACGTCTTAGATCACCCTTCTTGATCTTATTAACATTTATGTTGTCAAAACGGATCTTTCCGTCCTGAATATCATAGAAACGATTTATCAGGTTAGTGATTGTTGTCTTACCAGCACCTGTTGAACCGACAAATGCAATCTTCTGACCTGGTTTTGCGTCGAGAGATACATTGTGGAGTACCATTTTTTCCGGAACATAACCGAAATCTACATCGTCCATGAATATGGCACCTTCAAGCTTCTGATAGGTGATGGAACCATCTGCCTGATGCTGATGTTTCCAAGCCCAAAGGCCTGTTCTCTCAGTTGTCTCTGTAAGATTACCGTCAGCATCTTCCTTTGCATTTACAAGTGTTACGTAGCCATCATCAGCTTCAGACTCCTCGTCCAGGAGCTTAAATACTCTGTCAGCACCTGCCAGTGCCATGATGATCGAGTTAAACTGCATGGACACCTGATTGATTGGCATATTGAAACTCTTATTGAAAGTAAGGAACGATACAAGTCCACCAACTGTAAGCGGAGCAATACCATCAAATGGAGCTCCCTTTACACCAAACGCCGTAAGGATCAGAACCGCTCCCACAACGGTACAAAGAACGTAGCTGAGGTTACCGATCTGAGCCACAGATGGCATCAGGATATTAGCATACTTGTTTGCGTTATATGCACTATCAAAAAGTTCATCATTTAACTTATTGAAGTCATTGATACTGTCTTTCTCGTGGCAAAATACCTTAACAACCTTCTGGCCAGTTATCATTTCCTCAATGAAACCATTTTCGCGTCCCAGATTCTTCTGCTGCTTTACGAAATACTCACCACTCTTCTTTGAAAGACCCATGGTCACTCTAAGCATGAATCCAACCATGATAAATGAAAGAATAGTAAGCGGTACATTACGAATGATCATACAAACGATTACACCGATAACTGTAAATCCGCTCTGAACAAGAGAAGGTAAACTCTGGCTTACAACCTGTCTAAGAGTATCGACGTCATTGGTGTAGATCGACATGATATCGCCGTGAGTGTTGGTATCAAAATACTTGATAGGAAGTGACTGCATATGTTCAAACAGACTGTCACGGATTCGACGAAGTGTACCCTGAGATACATTTACCATGATCCTGTTGTATGAGTACGTTGAAACAACACCAACCGCATAGAAACAAGCTGTCTTAATAATCGCATGAAGGAGTGGTGTAAAGCTTGGATCACCGCCCGCTTCTACTGTTTCAATCATAGGTTTAATATAATCATCGATCAGGGTCTTCATAAACATAGTTCCCTGAAGATTCGCAAGTACACTAATTAAAATAAGCGCAAATACGATGATCATTTGAACACCATAATATTCAAATACATATCCCATGAGGCGCTTCATGATCTTGCCCGGGTTTTCAACCGTAGGCTTCATGCCTCTTGGAGTTCGTCCCTTAGGACCTCTTGTTGATGCCATATCATTCTCCTATTCTTATTATTGTTGCAGGCCTTGGAAGTCACTCGGAACGTCCGCATCTTCGATGCTCTATCGTCTGCTTCGCAGACACCTTCCTCGTGTCATCCAAGGTCGCCTGTTCCAGGCACCTCGGAGATAATATAGTCTCTTAACGCATAAATGCGTCAGAGCCTATATTATCTTCGAGCCCTGCAACCTCAACACTATTCTTTGTCAAAATCGCCCGAACCACCCTGCTGTGACTCGTAGACGTCGCGGTATATCTCATTTGTTGCCAGAAGTTCTTCGTGTGTTCCGAAGCCATTTACACGACCAGCATCCATTACAATTATCTTATCTGAGTCCATAACACTGGAGATACGCTGAGCGATTATCAGCTTTGTTGTCTCAGGTATGAACTTCTTAAAGGACTCTCTTATCCTTGCATCTGTTGCTGTATCGACAGCACTAGTTGAATCATCAAGAATAAGAACCTTTGGCTTCTTAAGAAGAGCACGAGCTATACAAATACGCTGCTTCTGGCCACCAGAAACATTTGAACCGCCCTGCTCTATCTTTGTATTATATCCATCAGGGAAGCCCTCTATGAAGTCATCTGCACAGGCAAGCTTTGCAGCCTCCTGACATTCCTCATCAGTTGCTTCCTTGTTACCCCAACGCAGGTTCTCGTAAATGGTACCGGAGAAGAGGACATTTTTCTGAAGAACTACCGCCACATTGTTACGGAGTGTCTCCATATCATATTCACGAACATCCTTTCCACCAACCTTAACCGAACCCTCAGACACGTCGTAGAGACGGCTGATCAGATTAACCAGACTGGTCTTGGAACTACCAGTTCCACCGATTATACCTATAGTCTGTCCTGATTCAATATGAAGATTAATATCATCAAGAACTGGAGCCTCAGCGTTTTCATCGTATCTAAATGTAACGCCTTCGAAATCTATACTTCCGTCTGCAATCTCAAATACAGGTCTTTCAGGATTCTTCAGAGTGCTCTCCTCTTCCAGAACCTCAGCAACACGCTGACCGCTGGCAGCAGACATTGTGATCATAACAATAACCACTGTGAGCATCATGAGACTCATCAGAATCTGCATACAATATGCAAGAAGTGTAGAAAGATTACCAGTTGTAAGTGCTCCATCTATACCAACGCCGTCTATAATGAGCTTAGCTCCAACCCAGCTGACCATCAGAATACAGAAGTAGATAGTCGACTGCATAAGAGGCATGGTAAATGCCATAATACACTCTGCTTTCTTGAAGAGCTCATAGATCATTCCACTAGACTTCTTGAAGCGCTTTGTTTCGTAATCCTCACGAACAAATCCTTTAACAACTCGAATGGCAGTTACATTTTCCTGTACACTCTCATTCATCTCGTCATACTTTGGAAATGCCTGAGAGAAATACTTGGTAACATGCTTAACAAGAGTTCCACCAACTACTGAAAGGAAGATAACCGCACCAAGATAAACTACAGCTACCTTAGGACTAATGGTAAATGCAGCCACCATAGCAACAATAAGGTTGATAGGTGCTCTTGTCATCATTCTAAGAACCATCTGATAAGCATTCTGAATATTTGTGACATCTGTTGTAAGTCTTGTTACAAGACTTGCAGATGAGAATCTATCGATATTAGCAAATGAGAAATCCTGGATACGCGCATACATATCGCGACGAAGATTCTTTGCAAGACCAGCTGATGCAAGGGCGCCGTACTTACCACCCATAACACCTGTAAAGAGAGCTCCAAGAGCAAGCAGTATCATGACGCCTCCATATAACAGGATTTTTCCCATATCAATGGAACCTTCAGATACCGCAGTTTCCACTGCTTCTCCTACAGCCTCAGCCTCTCCATTAGACATATCGATGATCTTACCCATTACGATAGGAATAAGAGTCTCGAAGATAACCTCGAGAACCATGAAAAAAGGAGTAAGGAATGATGCAGCCTTAAACTCCTGAACTTCTTTTAAAATAGTTTTTACCGTCTTCAATATCTTTTCCTCTATTTATAGTTCTTTTCCATTAGATGAACAGCACCAATTTTAGCACTATTTTGATTTCTTTACAACACACCCGTTTTGACTTATAATGTGATTTGCTGAGTTCATGCATCCATGAATATCCATAGGGGCTGAAAGCTCGCTTTCAAAGCCCCCTGTGGATATTCATGGATATAAGAGGCGAAGCCTCGTCATCGCAGAACATTAGTCTCGAAGAGACGGGTTCTGCGATTGCATGAACTCACCGTTCGCAATTCATCCGAACGTTACAACAAAACCCAAGGAGAAAACAATGATAGAATACAATATAGGCATCATGGGCGCTGGCTACATCGCTGGTGTCATCGCTAAAGTCCTTAAGGACATGAACGGCTTCTGCCCATACGCTATCGCAGCCCGCGATGAAGAGAAGGCAAAGAAGTTCGCTGAAGAATACGAAATCGAGAAGGCATACGGCTCATACGAAGCTATGCTTGAAGATCCAGATGTTGAGATGGTTTATATCGCAACAGTTAACTCAAATCACGTTGAACTTGCAAAGAAATGTATCGATGCTGGAAAGCCAGTATTTGTAGAGAAGCCAATCTCTTACAACGCTAAGACAGCTGCAGATCTTATGAAGTACGCAACTGATAAGGGTATTTTCTGCGGCGAGGCTATGTGGCTTAGATATAATCCACTTATGAACCTCGTAGTTGATAATCTTAAGAAGAATATCATCGGTGATATCAGAAGTATCACAGCAAATATCGGATATAATCTCGGAGGAAGAGAAAGACTTCTTAAGCCTGAACTTGCAGGTGGTGCTCTCCTCGATATCGGTGTATATCCTATCACAGCAGTATTTATGATAATGGGAGGCGGTCCTGTAAACGTTGTTGCTGAGCCAATCATCACAACAACAGGAGTAGACGCTTACTCTTCTATCTACATGAGATATCCACAGGGACGTTCAGCATACGTTACTGTTTCAATGACAACAAGTCTTGATAAGAGATGTATCATCTACGGTACACACGGAAGAATCGAGATTGATAATGTAAATAACCCATCACTGGTTACAATCTATGGTTCAGACGGAAAGTCCAGAGGCGAACTTAAGCCAGCAGATGATGCTAAGACAGGATATGAATATGAGTTTAAGGCTGCAAGAAAGGCTGCCATCGCCGGAAATCAAGAAACAGCCGAAGCTTCTATTAAGGATACTATAGAGATCTACAGATTTATCGACGCTATCCGTTATACATGGAATCTTCCTTTCCCTCTTCCAGAAGAGCCAGAGAAGAAGCCTATGACAGTTGAGAATCTTGATCCTAATAAGAGAAATGCTTAAGTAAAATAAAAGGCAAACCGCTTAACGGTTTGCCTTATTTTTTATTGTTTTGCCATAATAGCTATTAAATCTTTTGCTTCAATCTGTCCTGGTGCACTGGATGCTCCAGCTACAGTTGCGAAGGTAAGTGCCGCTCCGGATTCCTTACCGTGTGTACGGGATGGTATTCCGTGAGCCCCCATAGCGATAAGAGCTACAGGCTTTGTTCGTTCGATCACCATACGTTGATTCATTTCCATGATACGTCTGGTATCAAACTGATTCTTTGGCATCATAGCCATCTTCAGAATATCTCCGCCCAGGATATCCATCTGGCGAAGCTTCTCTTCTATCTCCGCATCATGAGGCGTATTCTCAAAGTCGTGATACGAAAGCACAACCTTTACACCACCTTCATGAAGTCTTGTAGTTGCACGGGCAATGTTGTAATTACCTACAACAGCCTCCACATCCACCATATCAACCATTCTGGATGAGACCACATTTCTCATGATATCTTCCATTCCCATATGAACACGGTCGTTTCTTATCTCACCACCCTGCTCCTCACTTCTAAATGTGAACAGCACAAGACGATCCGAAAACAGTGCTCTTAGATGTCTCAAAATATTGAAGACATTTGTAGTCTCAGCAATGTTTGTATAGTAATCAGCACGCCACTCAATAACCGCAATCCTCAGGTCAGGACGATCAGAATAGAGCGCATCAAGTCTATCAATCTCCATTCGGATTATTTTTGCCATAGCAAATATCTCCTCACCTGTGCGTCCTATCAAAGGAATGCATATGCGTGGAGTTCCATCACCAAATGTAAAATCTTTAATTGTAAGAGTTTTAGTTTCCAGACTCATATCGACCACTATTATAAACCAAACTTCTTTATAATTAAAGTTGTTATTATCACAAATACCACTTCAAGTCCTGCAAAGAACAAGGAAATGTATGGCACCTTCCATCCCATATTTTTTCTAAGCTGATCATGGAATGGAAAACGAATATTCTTAAAAAGATTCAGCTTTGACTTTGTAACTCTCAGCAGCGCCAGTTTCAGAAGTCCAAGTCCACCATCAAAGATGAACACGAGAGACAGAATAAGGAAGCTGAACGGATGTCTGGACATCATAGCAAGTATTGCAAGCCAAAAACCTATAGTTCTCGAACCAGCGTCGCCCATCAGTACCTTACTTGGATTCCAGTTGTACGCAAGATATGCAACGAGTACAAATGCAAATACCAATCCAGCTGCAGAGAAGTATGTTCTCCTAAATATATAGGCGTAACCCACAAACTCGATAGCAGAAACTGAACCACAAAGTCCATCAACACCGTCCGAACAGTTAGTAACATTTATTGACGCCCATATAAGTGCTGTCGCCAACGCAACGTAGACAACTATAGGAATGTGAATAACATTTCCAAAGAACACAACATCGGTTGAGTTGAAGAGGACAAATGTTACAGCTGCCGTTACAGCCATTACAAGGTCCAGTATACCTTTGACCAACTCTCCCCAAGGCGCCTTTGCTGAATCATCCAGATAACCTGTCATCATCATAAGAAATGAAAGACAGAGGAAGAATGCAAAACCACCTGACTCTTTATGTCCTTCCATAGTAAAGCTAACAGGGAAAACAAGGAATATGGACAGCAGCCATACGATCACAAGAACGATTCCTACACCTGTAACCTTTCCATTAGAACCCTTATTGACTTCAACCTTGTTTCCATCCTTATCGATAACAAACTTCCCGCCATCTCTTGGAAGGAATCCAAATGGTTTTATCAACAGTACAAATGTCAGAACAAATGCAAGCACAGCCGCCAGCACTACTATCTTATTTTCACCTAGCTTACCACTAAGTATATTATAAAGCATATATATCTAAATATCTCTTTCTAATATGATAGCTCGTTCTAGTACTCACGAGCCTCTTCTTCGCCGTTCATAACGCGAAGTGCACCCTGAGCAAGTGCAAGAAGTTCATCCTCACCAGGATAGATAGTTACAGGAGCGATGAATCCAACTCTTTCCTTGATGTCAGCTGTAACCTGCTCGCCATAAGCGATACCACCAGTAAGAATTATCTGATCAACCTTACCCTTAAGTACTGTTGACATAGCTCCGATATCCTTACTTACCTGATAGATAAATGCATCGAAAACAAGCTTCACATCTGGATCTGTAAGACTTCTCTTGTAAACTTCCTGAGCGTTGTTTGTACCAACAAGAGCGTTGTAGCCACCATTTCCGATAAGCTTCTTCTTGATCTCATCCTTTGTATATTTTCCAGAGAAGCACATTTCAACAAGAGCAGCAGGTGCAACACCACCAGCTCTCTCAGGAGAAAATGCACCTTCACCTGAAAGTGCGTTGAAGACATCAACGATTCTTCCACCAGTATGAGCACCAACTGATACTCCACCACCCATGTGAACAACGATAAGGTTAAGATCCTCGTAAGCCTTACCAACTTCCTTAGCATATCTCTTAGCTACAGCCTTCTGATTGAGAGCATGGAAGATCGAAACTCTAGGAAGCTCTGGAACACCAGAGATTCTCGCTACTGGCTCCAGCTCGTCAACAACAACAGGGTCAACGATGTAGGAAGGAACACCTACCTGATCAGCAAGAGCCTTTGCAAGGATACCACCAAGATTTGATGCATGCTCGCCGCCAACACCGATCTTAAGATCCTCAATAAGCTTATCTGTTACTGCATATGTTCCACTTGGGATTGGCTTAAGGAGTCCGCCGCGTCCAACGATAACATTGAAGCTTGCAAAGTCCTCGCCTTTTTCCTGTAAGAAGTTGAGTATCATTTCCTTACGGAAATCAACCTGATCTACTATCTTTTCGAACTGAGCAATCTCCTCAGTTGTATGTCTCAGAGTCTCCTCTGAAATAAGTGTTTCATCTTCAAATATTCCAAGCTTAGTTGAAGTTGAGCCTGGATTTATAATAAGTGACTTTATCATAGTTCCTCCAAATTATTTGTTCTTCTTAAGTGAGTCTGCAACAAGTGCGCCGAGAGCAAGTGAATTAACCTTTACTTCAAAGCTGTCCGAACGTGATGTAAGAATAACTGGTGCAGCTGTACCTGTAATAAGGTTACCATTCTTTGCCTTAGCAAAATGTACCAGACCCTTGTAAAGAATGTTACCAGCGTGAATATCTGGGAACAGAAGTACGTCTGCATCACCAACTATCTTACGTCCTGTAGCACCCTTATGCTGTGCAGCCTCCGGGCATGTTGCGAGGTCCATAGAAAGTGGTCCGTCTACGATACATCCTGTGATCTCGCCTCTCTCATTCATCTGGCGAAGCTCATCTGCCTCAACAGTCTCAGGCATCTTAGGGTTAACAACCTCAACTGCTGCAAGTGGAGCAACCTTAGGATTATCAATTCCGCATGCATTACAGATTTCAACTGTGTTCTTAATGATGCTTGCCTTATCCTCAAGTGTTGGATAAGGAACAAATGCTACGTCTGTAAGGAAAAGAAGATGATCAACACCCTCTATCTCGAATACACATACGTGGCTGAGTGGCTTTCCTGTACGAAGACCAACTTCCTTATCAAGAACTGAACGAAGGAAGTCCTTAGTATCGATAAGACCCTTCATGTACATATCAGCCTTGCCATCATGAACAAACTTTACAGCCTCATGTGCTGCCTCGATCTTATCCTTTACATCTACAACCTCGTAATCATCAAGGTTCATTCCGATCTCATCAGCGATAGGCTTGATAAGATCAACATCACCAACAAGGATAGAATCAGCGATTCCTCTCTCCTTTGCTGCCTTTACGGCAAGAAGTACTTCATCGTCCTGTGCAACTGCAACAGAAACCTTCTTCTTCTCGACCTGGGAAAGTCGATTAAGAAGATCATCAAAACTTTTACTCATATACTTTTCCTCTCTATTCTATGAGTCGATTTGGCTCTGAGCCCTTTTGACTCATTTTTTATCTTTATCTTGTAAATCAACAATGAACTGAACGACAAATGGGGCAACCGTCAGCAGCACTGCTATAAGCGCGAGACTCTTCTCAGAATTTCCTTTTCTGAGAGCCTTCATGTATGCGGACTTAATATCCTTACGTTCGCGTTTTTCAGCCTTCTTAGCAGCCTTCTTCTCCTGCTTACGGAGTTTCTTTACATTCTTCTTTGCCAGATTCACTGCCTTCTTAGCTTTTGTAACACCATTAACTTCCATATAGTTTTCCCCAATTTATTCTTCTACTGTTTCCTCTTCATCATCTTCTGGGAATTTGTAATCTTTACCCGGAAGGATTGCATTTAGAAGGATACCAGCCAGTGATCCAACTGCAAGACCTGAAAGTGATATAGTCATCTGTGCGAAGCTGAGATATATATTTATGGCACCTTCAGAACTATACTTGATACCGATTGAAAGTACAAGGATAATTGCTGCAATAATGATATTTCTAGACTTACTGAAATCAACCTTATTCTCAACCAGGTTGCGGACACCAACTGCAGAGATCATTCCATAAAGCACCAGTGAAATACCACCGATTACTGAAGTAGGAATAGCAGAGATGCATGCTGCAACTTTAGGTGAAAATGAAAATACTATAGCGAAACCAGCAGCAAGTCGGATAACCTTAGGATCATAAACCTTTGAAAGTGAAAGCACACCTGTGTTCTCACCATAAGTTGTATTAGCAGGAGCACCGAAAAGAGATGCAATAGTTGTTGCAAGTCCGTCTCCTGTAAGTGTTCTGTGAAGTCCTGGATCCTTAATGTAATTCTTACCAACAGTTGATGATATAGCAGATATATCACCGATATGCTCAACTATTGTAGCAATAGCGATTGGCATTATTGTGAATACAGCAGAGATCAGAAGCTTGTGATCCGGATTCTCGAAGATTGCAAAAACTGTATCCTGAAAATCGAAAGGAACGCCTACCCAGGCTGCATCCTTAATAGCCTGAATCTTTGCCGCATCGAAAAGGACAAAATTGTCATTATTACCGCCTACCAGAAGTGCCATAAGTGCAGCAATAAATGTTGAGCCCAGCACACCCAGTATTATAGGAACAATCTTAATCATTCCTTTTCCATAAACATTACATATAACAATAATAAGTATTGCGATAATTGCGATAGCCCAGTTGGTAGCGCAGTTCTCAACCGCTGACTGAGACAGTGTCAGACCTATCGCTATAATGATAGGGCCTGTTACAATAGGTGGAAATACACGCATGACCTTGGATGTTCCAAAAAGCTTTATGAGCATCGCAAGGACCAGATACAGAAGTCCAGCACATGCAACACCGAAGCACGCGTATGGGAGAAGTTCACGTTCACCTTGAGGAGCTATAGCAGCATATCCTGCAAGAAATGCGAAGGATGAACCAAGAAATGCAGGTACTTTTCTCTTTGTAATCAAATGGAATAAAAGAGTTCCAATTCCTGCGAAGAAGAGTGTTGCTGAAACACTGAGTCCCGTCAGTGCTGGAACAAGTACTGTTGCACCAAACATGGCGAACATGTGCTGTGCTCCAAGTATAAACATCTTCGTCGGGCCAAGCTTGGTAGCATCATAAACCGGATAGCTTATTGCTTCCTTAATCTTGGGTGTCTTGGTTGCTTCTTTTTTTTCTTTTCCCATAATACTTCGAACCCCACTTTCTTTTATAATTCAGTTTTTGGCCATACCGTGTTATATTGTACCATCAATAGCCTCAAAATAAAAGTCATTATACCCATAAAAAAAGATTCTTCGACATGCGAAGAATCTTCTATCCCCATATATGTGCGAGGTAACTAAGAAGTGCTGCAAGACCAACCATTACAGTAAAAGGAACAACACCAATAATCGTCTCCTTTACACCCTTCTTATGGACTCTGTCATTTCCAATAAATCTATGAACTCCATCTTTCTCAATGAGTTCAACCTCTTCACCCTTTTCATAACAACAGAATATAGGGCTCTGCTTTGCGTAAACTGTGTTTCCATTCTTAGTCTTGATGGTCATCTCGATAACAGCTCTATGAGTAAGTTCATCTTCCATCTTCTCCATAGACTTTATCTTGCCTGTGACTACGTTCCAGCCCTTAATCTTTTTCTTCTTTCTGTGAGCACTTCCAGCAGAAGCAAAGAATAGCCCAACCAGAAAGACTATAACAAATAAGATTGCGACAATATTTTTAAGCATAAAGTATAATCCCTTAATAAATTTAAATGCTATGTTACATCCACTTTCGGACAGCATCCTGTACATTATACGTCATAGATTAAAAAAAATCTACAGCCCAATAATATCCGCATATTCATCAAGGTAGTCCTGAAGATCCTTCATATCTACTTTGATATCTCCATCAAATATATCTAGTCCAATCTTTGCATCAAAGCCATATATTTTTATCGTATCTTTTTCAAAGTTATACTTTACCACCTGCTTTGCCTTTTCATCTATCAACCAGTATTCCACAACCCCCGATTCTTTATACTTCTTTGTTTTTACAAACATGTCCTTACTTCTTGTAGCAGGTGATAATATCTCAAGAACAAAACTTGGAACCCATGGAAGTTCATTTCCATCTTCATCCACCTTATGATCCTTAGAGCATTTTATCAATATGTCAGGTTGAACCACCGTAGTAGGTCCCTCATCAAAATCGAGCCTCACATCATAAGGCGCAGGAAAAGAAAGACATCTCTTCTTTCTTTTTCTCAACTCATTTGAAAGGTAAGTATTCAGGTAGCTTAGTATCGCCTGATGGGATAGAGACGGCGCCGCCAGATCATAAACCACTCCGTCAATCACTTCTACTCTCTTCCCATCCGGAAGTTCCATAGCCATATAATCATCGTATGTATATCCAGACAGCGTATGAAGTGACTCTCCACTTCCTGAAACCATCTTTCCTTTTCCATAGATGTTATATCTTGTAGTTTCAGCAACATAGTAATTCTTATCCTTGTCTGGCAGCTGATACCCGGGATTTTTTCTATCAAAATTATATGTATCTACAGGATTAAATGCTTTATTAAGTTTTTCCAAAGTACTTTTTCTTGGATTCGGGTTATCAGACCCAAAGATCTTCTGAACCGAACTTATAGAGACTCCAGATTTTATAGCTATCTCTTCATAAGACATATTCTTTTCCGTACGAATACGCTTCATTTCATCGAGTAATAACATACTGTCACCCCCTCCAAAGTACAAAACCATAATAGCAGCGCAATATTAAATGATAGTATTTTGCTATCATTATAGTAGCATTTTGAGTTAAAAAATACAATGGTTTTAGGGAGAATTATTGTAAAATTTCCACAGTGGAACAATACAACCTTTGATGGTATAATCTCACGAGGGAAAAAGTATAAATATTACTATAAGGAGGGAAAGATATTATGATAGTAATTACTGTAATAGCAGTTATCCTGCTTCTGATCAGCAACAAATCATTAGGTTATCTGACAAACCCAGGTTTTCTGGCACTCAGTGATAGTACACTGAACAAACCTGCATTTCATGAGTCACCTAATCTACAGTCAACCCTAGAGCGAGAAGTTATATGGGAAGGTCTTACAGGAGATCTTCAGACTGAATGTAATGGTCTTCCACTTATTCACGGTAACTTCTGGATATACGCTAACAAATGGTTAATGGTTGTAATTCTTACCGCGATAGTACTTCTTATTCTGAATCGTATACTGGTTCACTTTAACAGAGTTACACATTACTTAATCGATGTACCTGTATACGGATGTGTAATACTTAGTTTTATAGTTTACTACATCACAGCAATTAACTGTGGCCCATTCAAGGTTGAAATGAATACAACCCACACAAGATTCTTCCTGTTAATGGGATATTCAGTCTTCGCTATACTTTATGCAGTCGTACGTCACTACATGACAAAGAAAGCCAGAATGGAAGATCTGGAGTATAAAGAGTTTAAAGCCAAGACAGCTGGTGCATCCGAAGAGGATATCAAAGCATTCCACAAGAAGTTCAGAATTATTTCTACAGTGATCATCACTTTAGAAGTTATCGCATTCTTACCTAGCCTTGTTCTTTGGAACAAAGCATACCAGAGCACAAAGGAACCTGCTCAAGATACAGGTTATATCGAGACAGTTGATACAACTGATGTATGCTACATCGAAGTACAGAATGCAAATTCAAACATCTAACTATTAAAAAAATCAAAGTGGCAAACAGCATATGCTGATTGCCACTTTTTTATTGTATTAAAATAGCCGCCCCATATGTACTATGGAGCGGCGCTTTTTGTTTTATTAAGTATGTCTTACAGCTGTGGACCAGCAGCAACGAGTGCCTTACCAGCCTCATTTGTCTCATACTTCTTGAAGTTCTTGATGAATCTCTCAGCAAGATCCTTAGCCTTAGCATCCCACTCTGCAGCATCTGCATATGTGTCTCTAGGATCAAGAATCTCTGTTGAAACTCCTGGAAGCTCTGTTGGAACTTCGAAATCGAAGTAAGGAATCTTCTTTGTAGGAGCCTTCTTGATATCTCCACTAAGGATAGCATCGATGATACCACGTGTATCAGGGATTGAGATACGCTTTCCTGTACCATTCCATCCTGTGTTTACGAGGTAAGCCTTAGCTCCGCTCTTCTCCATCTTCTTAACAAGCTCTTCAGCATACTTTGTTGGGTGAAGCTCAAGGAATGCCTGTCCGAAGCAAGCTGAGAATGTAGGTGTTGGCTCTGTGATTCCTCTCTCTGTACCAGCAAGCTTAGCTGTGAATCCTGAAAGGAAGTAATACTTTGTCTGCTCTGGTGTAAGGATTGATACTGGAGGAAGTACTCCGAATGCATCTGCTGAAAGGAAGATTACGTTCTGAGCATCTGGTCCAGAAGACTTTCCATTTACCTTAAGAGCGATGTTGTTGATGTGATCGATTGGATAAGATACACGAGTATTCTCTGTAACTGTCTTATCATCAAAGTCGATCTTTCCAGCTGCATCTACTGTTACGTTCTCAAGAAGAGCATCTCTCTTGATAGCATTGTAGATATCTGGCTCTGAATCCTTATCAAGGCCGATAACCTTAGCATAGCAACCACCTTCGAAGTTGAATACACCGTTGTCATCCCAACCGTGCTCATCATCTCCGATAAGAAGTCTCTTAGGATCTGTTGAAAGAGTTGTCTTACCTGTTCCTGAAAGACCGAAGAAGATCGCTGTGTTCTTTCCGTCCATATCTGTGTTAGCTGAGCAGTGCATTGAAGCCATACCCTTAAGTGGGAGGTAGTAGTTCATCATAGAGAACATACCCTTCTTCATCTCACCACCATACCATGTATTGATGATAACCTGCTCACGGCTTGTGATGTTGAATACTACAGCTGTCTCTGAGTTAAGACCAAGCTCCTTGTAGTTCTCAACCTTAGCCTTAGAAGCATTGTATACTACGAAATCTGGCTCGAACTTCTCAAGCTCGTCTGCTGTTGGCTGGATGAACATGTTCTTGATGAAATGTGCCTGCCAAGCAACCTCAACGATGAAACGAACTGCCATTCTTGTATCTTCGTTAGCACCACAGAAAGCATCTACTACGAAAAGCTTCTTGTTTGAAAGCTCCTTCTTAGCGATTTCCTTAACTGCTGCCCAAGCTTCCTGAGAAGCAGGATGGTTATCATTTGGATACTCATCTGATGTCCACCATACAGTGTCCTTTGAATTCTCATCCATAACGATGAACTTATCCTTAGGTGAACGACCTGTATAAATACCTGTCATAACATTAACAGCGCCAAGCTCTGTCTCAACACCCTTCTCATATCCCTCGAGTGATGGATCCATCTCAAACTTGTAAAGATCCTCAAATGATGGGTTATGGATAATCTCTGTAGTACCAGTGATACCATACTTAGTTAAATCTACGTTTGCCATCTTCAATTTTCCTCCTTGAAATATTTTATCTTTAATAAGATTTTGTACATAAGATAAGGCGTTGAAGCTAGTTAAAATCAACTAACACCAACGCCCTCTAGTATAATTTTTCTTAAGTAATAAGTCAAGCCTCAAATGTAACAATATAAGCCATATTTATAACAAAATGACCGCCTGTTTTTTGTTGCTAATTAGCGGTTTTCACGAATATATTCGTTAACCTTCTTACGAAGGAACTTGTACTGGCAAGGTCCTACATCAAGAATAGCCTTGTGGAACTCTTTCTTGTCGAACTTGCTGCCCAGTTCATCTTCGGCATACTTTCGGAGTTCTTCCATTTCATAGAAACCAGTTGTGTAGCTGAGGTAGGCTCCTGGATCACCAGTAACAGTTGTCATCATATCTTCAGCAACCTCTTCCTCTTTGCCCTCATTTACCTTACCTGTAAGATACTCAACGATTTCGTCCTTATCCCAACCTTCGTAGTTAACGCCGATATCGATACGACCCATCATGAGATAGCCAAGGTCTGTATCAACCTGATTCAGCTTACCAACAAAGTCATCGTAATCACTTCCTGTATCAAGTGTCTCTTCCTTAAGGAGGTAGTTACTTGAGTAAACAGCCCATCCCTCGATATATCCAAGGTTGAACGCAAGACTTCTTGCAGGGTTTGGATCTGTGTTACGGAAGTACCAGAACTGGAACATATGACCAGGTGTACCCTCGTGTGCCAAAGTATTGAAACGATCTGTCTCATAGTTTGGATTTACTACTATCTGGTTAAAGTTTGGATCATCAACAGGACATACCTGATAATAAGCCATAGTAGACTCACTTATCTTTGCAACGCTGTCTGACATGTACTTGATCTCAAATGGAATCTTTCCATCTATTGGATAATTATCCATATAGTTTTCCTGAAGCTCATTTACAAGATCCTCGATGTCCATGTCATCGTACTTAGAAAATGCCTCTTCAGAATTATCTACATACCAGTCATATCCATCAGGATTTGAATAATAGAGACTTGTCATCTCCATCATCTTCTCATCCCAGCGGTCATCCATAAGCTTTGCTTCCTCTTCTGGAGTCTTAGATGAACCAGAATATTTTGGATAGATGTAATCAGCATAGTATTCCTTACCACCATCATAGTAGCAAAGACCCTTGTCGTTTGTACCAGTACCCTTCAGGTCCTCGAGGGCTGCCTTCAGGTCTTCGTAAGCAGGGATAATGGTGTCGAGGACATTTGACTTGTTCTGCTCCTTGTAGGAAGCCTTCTCGTCATCTGACAGGAAGTCAACTGCATCTATCTTTTCATCGAAGGAAAGAATAAGTACATGATCTTCCTTTTCCTTCATGAACTCATCGCACTGATCGATTACCTTATCAGCAACAGCGTCGCTCATAAAGAAACCAGCCTCTGACTTGTCGTATTCATACTCGATGAGACCGTTAAAGTAATCTCTAACCTGACCTGAGAATGTGATGTAATCATCTACATCCTTCTTGTCGTCAAATGTGTAATCTACGAAGTTGCTTGTAAGATTCTCCTGCTCGCCTCTCATAGGAGAAAATGGCTCGTAGAAGTAGATATTATCGTAGAAGTGCATGCTTCTCTCGTACTCATCCTTAAGAGTTTCAAAAGTGAACATCTCATCTTCTGTCATAGTGACGCCGTCGAACTCCATGAGACGATTATAGAAGTCTTCGTCTTTTTCCTTACTTTCAGCGATTGCTGCCTCATCCATGGATGGATCTCCAAGAGTTGCCTCCTCCATCTTCTCAGCAGCCTCTGGGAAAGAATCTCTGTTCTTTACAAGAGAATTAAATGAGAGTGTATCTGATGTGATACCGTTAATGAAATACTCATCCAGAAGAGCCTGGAACTCTTCGTTCTCTGTTGTAGCGTATTCAATCTCTTCCTCTGTATCTTCTGGTTCAGAGGTTGTTGCACCTGTTTCTTTCTCAGTTGTCTTTTCTTCTGTAGTCTTTTTCTTTTTACCTTTTCCGCTTGTCTCACCTAAGATAACTTCATGATAGAACTCCTCAGGTGAACGGCATGCTGAAGTTGACATCAGCATTGTTCCTGCCAGCACTGCTGCCAGCAGTCTCTTTAGCTTAAGCTTTGTGTGTTTACTCATAACCTTTCCTTTCCATTCACTAATCTATAATTATTGCAGATATAGTTCTGCGAGTTTTACATCTTCTGGTGTTGTCACCTTGATGTTTTCGTAACTTCCCTCAATCATTTTTGAATGAATATCCAGATATCTTTCTACCACCATGGTGTCATCAGTAATATCTGTATCACCACTGATACGGAGTCTGTCATAAGCCTCCTCAAGTGTGGCTCTATCAAAGGTCTGCGGAGTCTGTATCTGATAAACTGTTCGTCTATCCGGGGTTTCAACTCCGAAGCCATCCTCATCAATAATCTTGATCGTATCCTTAACAGGCATTGCCACAGTACAAGCCTTATAACGCCTTGCTCCAGATATACTGTCAAGGATCATCCTGTTAGTTATACAAGGACGAGCCGCATCATGGATCATGATGATCTTGTTACGTCTGTCACAGGCCTTCAGTCCTTTACTTACTGAGTTGAATCTTTCTTTACCACCTGCAACTATGCGGCGTACTTTATGGAAGCCGTACTTTTCTACAATCTCCGACCTCACATAATCTATGTCGCCGCCACGTGTTACAAGGATTATCTCATCCACCACGCTGGCATCAAATACCTTTAGACTATAGTAGAGAAGAGGCTTTCCCCCTATCTCTATAAACTGTTTCGCAGTATCGGATTTCATCCGACTACCCTTGCCTGCAGCAAGTACTATTGCACTGACCATATATATCTCCTAGAAATGTCTGCTTGAACTTGTATGGCTTCCACCAACCGAACTTGATGAATGGCTGGAATAATGGGATCTGCCAGATGAACTTGACGAGCTATAACTTCTGGTCTCATGAACAACCTTCTTCTTTGTAGTATGTTCACTGATCAGAGTATCACTAACAGGAAATACTCCCTGCTGACCATTAAGATACTTGTCTGCTCCATAAGCACCGCTTACTGTACTCATTTTAGACTTTGCGATACTGAGAGCAATTCCACCAACTATACTTCCTGCAAGTGCAGCAAGAATAAATCTCCATACCCAGCTGGATGTAGTCTTGCTAACTCGACCAGTCTTCTCCATGTGAGCCACATTTTTCAGGAATATTTCTGCACCTTCAAGATAGTGCTCATAATAAACTTTATTCTGAGTCTGGGAAGTAAGTCTTTCCAGATTGACACTAGTTAACTTATCTACGCCCTTTCCGTAAGCAGTAACATTTGTATGTATACCGTCTTCCGTTATGACTGTAAGCAGGATTCCATCATGCTTATCTCCAAGGCCGTAGCCATTATAATTATAAAATGCATCCGAATAATCATCATCTGTCATTCCATAAGTACGTCTTGTACTGTGGATTACAACATCGATTCCATATTCGTCTGAGATCTTCTTTATCTCATCTGCAAGCTTTGTTTCTTCGCCTTCATTGAAGAAATTTGCATCATCATAAACTCTTGTGATTTCCGAGTCATTTGTTCTTACAAATGAATCTTTATCTTCTGGAAGCCAGTCAGGAGCAAATGGAACTCCCTTTGTATAAAGACTGTAAACACAGTCAATCCACATAAGCACGCCATCAGCATACTCTCCAGCGCTCATATATTCGAAGAGCTCATCATCCATGTCATTTGCGATTTCTTCAGTGTAGAGATCTTCGCAAACACCAACCGAATCAGCTACCCAACCACGATTATCTGGATCCATATCAATAAAGAGCATCATTCCATCACGAGTTTCACCGATACCATATCCATTCATATCATAGAAGTCGTAGCAGAATCTCTCCCAATCCACTCCGTAGGAAGAATTGTCAGTATAGATTGCAACATCTTTTCCTGTCTCAGCTGTTACTCCAGCAATCTTCTCTGCGATGGTCTTCTCTTCTTCGTCGCTGAAAAGATCAGCTACGTCAACCACTCTAGGAATCTCGCTGTCATTATAGAACTTAAATGATTCAGGATCATTAGTATACCAGCAAGGCTTATCCTCGTCGTGTTCTCTTATAGGAAGACCGAATTCATTTCGCTCTGTAAAGTCAAAATCAGCGCTTAATGATTCTTTAGTAACTTCTTCTGTAGTTTCATCAGAAGCTTCTTCTGTTGCATCTTCAGAAACATCTTCTAATATCTCATCCTGAGTCTCTTCCTGAGCTTCATCAGGAGTCTCGTCAGAAGTCTCAGTGTCTGCCATCTCAGCAAGAGTCTTTGAACCCTCGCCATAATGCTCTTCCATATAATCTACAGTCACAAGATAGAAGGCATACATAATGCCATAGTAACCGTGCTTCTCATAGAAAGTAGGAACATATTCCACATTTTTATCTATAAAGCCCTGAGAAAACTTATCCTTTCCAGCTCCGACTGTTACAATAACGAATTCCTGAGTATCTTCATCATAGCAGCAAACGATACCATCATGATTCTCGCCATAACCGAAACCGTTATGATCATAGAAAGCCAGTGTTGATTCCTCCAGCGTTCCACTGTAATCCTCTGAATCAGTGATCATCATGACCATATCCAGCTGCCAGGTCTCAACGAATTCACAGCAGCATTCATCCAGAGAATCAATCTCCGCCTGAGAAAGCTGTTCATTACTTGTATATACTCGGTAGATGCTATTATCCCACTCGCCTTCAGCATAAACAGGAAATGCTATCACCCCGGTAAGCATCGTAAGTACAACTAATAAAGCCGTCAGTTTTACATATATCTTTTTCATTAGAATGCACCTCCCATCAAGTAAGATATTATGGAGGCTAGCATAATAACTGCCGTAACTATTCCAAATCGTATCAGGAAATATATACGAGATGTAGTCTTATCTGTTGGAAGGCTTCCAACAACCTTTCCGGTCTGACCGTTCACCGCAAATTCGTACTTCTTCTTTCCATACTTTATCTTAAAGATATACATTGGAAGCAGCACATAGCTTACTCCTATGTCAGTAGCATTTAGGGATGCCGATTTTAATTTCGTGGAATTATACGAGGACAGACTTTTGGCTGCTATTCCCGCCGTAGTTGTACGCATAAGACTTTCTACACGTGACTGCAGGGACTTTCCAGGAACATCAAAACGATCAGCCGCAAAACCCGAGAGATAGCCTGACTGATATGGAACAAGCTCTGACATATTGTAAGGGAGAACTGAATCTGCCAGCTTATCGTTCAACTTATCACTGGCATCTATAGGAATACCAGCAAAGCCTGCATTTACATCTCTTACAACATCATAAGTTTTCGTAGTTGTATACTGATAATCTCCACTTGTAGTGGTAGAAACAGAAGTACACTCATAATTGCATCTTCCATAAACTGTACCAGAGAAAAGCCAGAATGGAACATATATTCCTGTAACCTTCTCCATATGAGACTTATTAAAGAAGTTTCTTGGAAGCAGTTTTTTATTTTTATAGAACTTATCTACATGTTTCTTCAGGTCCTTCTGAGCAATCTTAAATGGGATAATTCCATTTGGACGGACATTGCCCGACAGCTTATCTGAAAGAACGATCTTGCTGGCGCAATACGGACATGTTAGTGCTGCCGCTTCTCCAGCCGCCAAAACATCTGCACCGCAGTTTTTGCAGTGGTATACAGGGATGTTCTCGCCTGTTTCAACCTGGGCACTGTTATAAAACTGTTGGAAGTCGAATCCACCAATCTGAAACGGATTGTTCTGCACCGGCTGAGTCGCTTGTGGTGCTGCCTGAGGAGCAGCCTGAGGCGCTGGTTGCGCAGCTTGTGGTGCTGTCTGCACCTGATCCTTCGGCACATCGAACTCTGCATCGCAGTACTCGCACACTAGTCTGCCCTTCTCAGGTCTGAACACGAGAGTTCCGCCACAGTCAGGGCATCTATGCATCTTTATAAATTCGCTTCTTTCATTTTCCATACGATATCCCCCAGGATGTTAATCAATTCGTTCCATTATCAAGTTCTATCTTTCTCCGATCTTAAGATTCGGAATAGCATTTAGGTAGAGGTCTGCCCTTCTACCAGCTTTATATTCATGGTAACCAGCCGCTGCGATCATGGCACCATTATCTGTACAATAGATCAGCTCTGGGCAATGGAACCTAAGCCCCTTCGCCTCAGCTCTTTCTTTCATTGTTTCACGAAGCAGAGAGTTTGCCGCAACTCCTCCCGCCAGTGCAACCGTCTTCATATTGTAATCGAGAGCCGCCTGTATAGTGTGATCAGCCAGCACATCTATTACAGCCATCTGGAAGGACGCTGCCACGTCAGCCTTGTTTACTTCGATACCTTTCATCTCGGCTCCATTTAGATAGTTCAGTACCGCCGACTTGATACCACTAAATGAAAAGTCATAAGGAGAATCTCCAACACTTGCTCTTGGGAACTCTATAGCGTTAGGATTTCCTTCTCTCGCCAGCTTATCAACCTTAGGACCACCAGGGTATCCAAGACCGATAGCACGAGCAACCTTGTCAAATGCTTCTCCTGCCGCATCATCGTGTGTGCGACCAATTATAGTGTACTCTGTATAGTCATCGACCCTGACAATATGCGAGTGACCACCAGACGCAACCAGGCACATATATTTTGGTGCAATAGGGTCCGTCCCCGCTGCACCGAGGTCTGTCCCCGCTGCACCAAGATAGTTGGCGGAGATGTGGCCTTCTATGTGGTTTACGCCGACAAGTGGAATGTTTTTAGCATAGGCGAGTGCCTTGGCAGTACTTACTCCGATCAGAAGCGGACCTACAAGACCAGGGCCATAGGTTACTGCTATAGCATCAATATCATCCCAGGTAAGTTCCGCATCTTCCAGGGCTTTCTTGATCACCTGATTGATTTTAAGCACATGCTCACGGGATGCGATTTCCGGCACAACACCTCCATATAGTGTGTGCGTAGGAATCTGGGTGTAGATTACATTTGACACGACCTCTCTACCGTCACGAACAACAGCTGCTGCTGTCTCGTCACAGGAGGTCTCAATTCCAAGTATATTTGTACTCATTTCTATATCCTTTTTTTAGGCGCTGAAAAATCTGCGCTACGTCTTATTCTTCAAAATTTAATGTCATCATGCGTCGATCTTTACTGATGACCGTTCGCGGAAAGATTGCCGTTATAGCTTCTGCATACTGTTCAGGTTTGATCATAGATGGTGAATAATGAGTCAGCCACATCTCTTTAGGCTGCGCTTTCTTTGCAATCTCTGCCGCCTCCTGCATAGTCATATGCTTCTTATCTCTGGCCTTAGCGATTGACTCTGCATCATCATCGCCATACATTCCTTCGCAGATAAAAAGATCAGCACCGGTTGCTTCCTCTGTGATCTTATCAGTTGGGCGAGTATCAGTTGTATATGTGATCTTAAGTCCCTTACGTGCAGGACCCATCACCATATCACTGGTATAGGACTTTCCTTCATACTCGATGATTTCACCATTTTGCAGATGACTCCAATACATAACCGGAAGTCCGAGACTCTTAGCTGCCTCAGCATCGAACTTTCCTGCTCTATCAAGTTCAAAACTATAACCATAGCAGAGCATATTGTGATGAACCTTGAACGCCTTTATTCTAAGCCCCGAAAGTTCCATCACCTCTTCATCCTTTGATTTATCAAGTTCAATAAACTTTATCTCAAATGGAAGTCTTGGAGCAATTACAAGAAGTGACTTAACCACATGTTCAATCCCCTCAGGACCAACTATGGTTACAGGCTCCGTTCTTTCTGCATTTCCCATGGCAAGCAGCATTCCAGGAAGGCCACTTATATGATCCGCATGGAAATGTGTAATCAGTATCACGTCTATAGGATTGAAGCTCCATCCTCTGCGACGTACAGAAATCTGAGTAGCTTCACCACAATCCACCAGGACACTGCTTCCGTTATATCTCATCATTAAAGAAGTAAGCGCTCGGTACGGAAGAGGCATCATGCCACCTGTACCAAGCAAACACACATCGATCATATATAATCTCTCATTCTATCATTTATTTTACAAAATCATCGGGTTTTATTTTACCTTATTCGCCACTCTCTGACAAGTGAACTGGCTATATTAGTAGAGTAAAAACAAAAAAAGGCGACACAATGTGTCACCTTTTATTCTTCTTCAAGATCATAATCGCGAAGTAATCCAAGTGTCTCCATATCATACACGTAGATATGTTCTTTATCATCTTCGGTTTTACCAGCACTACTTGGACTTGCTTCTCCGGGACTGGCATCGCTGTAAGTTGCATTTTCTGCATCTCCCACAGTCTTAATACATAGAACCTTCTTATCCTGGTTGTTGATCGACTGGTAATCCGTAAACATTTCATATTTTACATCAGGAGTCTCTATCTCAATACTATTAAAATGCTGATACTCTCTTAAAAATTTGAGATTTATATCCTTAATATTCATGCTCTTATTTACTGTTATACTGTAAGAACCACATTCAAGATTACCATTCTTAAGACCAGTGTAAACATACTTTTCTACTTCAGTTTCTTTTAAATCTGATGGAAGGACATTTTCTATGGTATGCCAGCAGTTAGCTAAAGATATATCCATCTCATTAAGCTTACCCTTGCTGTCAAGATCATAGTATCCCTTTATATCAGGATTAATATATATATTTACATCACCATCAGCTAATATATCATCTTCGGAAAAACCTAGACCAGTATAATATAATTTCTTTGCATATTTCTGAGCATCATTGGCATAGGTCGAAAGGTACATAGTCTTACTGGAATCTATATATGCATATTCATATCTGGTTCCATCAACGACAAACTGTCCTTCCATAAGATCCGTAAGAACATATCCGTAGATATCAACATCTCCATCAGTATCTACATATTCAGTATGAAGGTTATATGATATATCCATAGCTGTAGGATAATTCTTCTGAAACCAGTCATTCACATCACCTGTTACAGCATCAGTCATGTCATGATTTTCTTGTGTAGTAAAATGTGACGGCTGACACCCAGTCAGTGATATCAAAAACACCGCAGCAAGAAGCAATCCAAAAATACGCTTTATTTTTTTTAAACTCATCTCTTGATCACCTTATATTCTCCATGGCCCTTAGAAGTGTAATAAACTATATAGTCATCTGATACCCAAACGTTATAGAAATATGTGCCATGTTCTGAATCTTCACACTCGTCAAGGACCTGCATATCAGAGCCATCAAGGTTCATACTGCAAAGGCGTGATCTTGACACAAGATTCTTTTCGCCATCGTCTGTTTCTTCATAGTATTCCTTATTGTCCACGAAGAAGATTTTATCTTTGTATATATTCATATATGTGGCATTATCTGTTAGTTTTTCTGCATTTTCCACAAATAATTCTAAACCGATTTTATCACCTTGATTTTTATCTGCACCATTTTCCTTACGATACAGTACATTATAATGATCTACAGGATCCCCAGGTTCACCGCTCATACTTCTAGTATAATATAGAGCGCCTTTATAAGGCACTTTATAACTTGCTGTAAGCATTCTTTTATTCTCTATAATATCGTAGTTATATAAGAATGCAGATTCCAGCGCTCCTGTCACCCCAACATCTGATACATATATCTCTTTCTCAGACGCCTTATCACTGGAACTCTTTGGAAAACTAAAACGATATATATTATAAGCAAGTGGTTCTTTTTTTGGTGTAAGTTCATTGTGTAGCTTATAGTATAGATAGTCATCTTTTATAGCAAACAAATCTAATCCAATATAGTCACTAAAGTAGTCTTCTGAAAAAATAAGCTCTGTTTCTTCATTTAACAGATCAAACCTATAAACATTGAAGGTTTTAAACTTAGTACCTTGATCAACAACTTTTCCAATAAAAAGGCATGCATTTGATTCATCCGAATAGAAAACCCAATGGTAAGCATCCATCCCCATATCATATTTCTCGACCACTTCTCCTCTTTCATCAACAGTCTCGATTACATGGCCAGTTACAATATATAGATTGTCATTCCAGATGAATCCACCATTATTCTTATTTCCAATAGTATCCTCATCAATGCCCTCAATTTCTCCAGGTCTTGCCTTGTAGAGACCATAGTTAATACTGTAGTCCTTAGACATTTTTATAGCAGAGATAGCATTTTTCCCTGGTAATATTACGAGTACAAGAACCAGGATAACTGCAGTTACTGCAAAGCAGGAATCTTTAAGAGGATCGTCCTTCCTATCATAGAATCCCTCTCTGTTCTTTAAATAAAGCCTTATATGAAAAATCAGCATTGCAAGGAAATAGACAGCAGGAATTATTAAGATAGTATATTTTGCATCTTCGTAGAACCCGCTGGATCTGCTTCCGATCATCGAAATTAAGACATATGCTGGATTTAGCAGAGTAAGATAACCGTATATAGCTATATCTGCAAATGCACCTTCACGTCTTTCCTTCGCAACAAGAATGGTATTAACTAGCAGAACAGCCATAGCAATACCATAAGACATGATCATAAAGACAGCCATCTGCTTCCAGAAGCCGTCCTCCGAATGAAAGATTTCTCTATTCATTATATGATCATAATATGAAAAGAAGAATTCATTATCTTTCTTTGGAAAATAGATAAGACTAAACAGGCATACGAGAAATGAAACGACACGCCATACGCTATAATTTGAATAAGTGTTTAGAAATTTGTCCTTCTCTGTTAAGTTATTAGTCATTACAATTCAACCTCACTAATGTTTAGTACTCCCAAACGATTAGCGATCCATCTTTTCCACTTACTTCGAGAACAAACAAGTGGTCATTCCCCTCTGAATCTGTATACATGAAACCGTTATTAGGAGTATCCCCAGGAAAATTAAGGCCCGCACAAACAGGCATATCTGGAGTAAGAGTTTCCAGCTTGTATCGCTCTTCATACAGATATTCAATATTGCCATCATCATCAATATTCTTTACAAAGAGTTCTACTATACGGAAATTCTTAACTTCCTTATTAACAGAGAATAATACATGTGTTGTGTACTCATCGGAATTCGGAGTTTCATAGCCATAATAATTTGTAGAATTATCAACTACTCCATCAGCCCAGATAGCCGTTACCTCACAGTTCGTATTCTTCGATGAACTGTCATTACCATAATCGCCTGAAGGAGTATATTCTGTTATCGGAGTCCATTCAAGCATCTTGAATTCATACGCTTCCGATATTGTCCAGAATTCATCACTAGACATAGTCAGTTCTTCCGATTCTGCTGAATCCCACACACCTGAGTTATTATGATAGATTCCCATCTCTCCTGCTTCTTTTTCATCAGTGAAGTAGAAATCATCCCATATAAGAATCTCCCCTTCTTCACTGAGATGGCATTCGCCAAATGAAGTCGACATAGCTCCACCAGAACCTACATAGTAAAAGTGATCATCGCCCAGCCAGTAATAGCTGCTACGAGCCCAGCCACCAAGAAACTGAGTAGCTTTTCCATCCTTTAAGGTGTAGCCCTCATAGATAAAACTGGCGTCATCTGTTTCAGAACCATCACTGGAGCCGTTCTTGCCCACAAGAAGTTCAGGGCTGTCATCTCCATTTAGATCCATCAGTATATAGCCCAGACTCTCTGGCTGACCATAAGAAATCTCTTCCATAATTCCGGAAGAAGAATATGTATATTCTCTGTCTTCGTCATACCCATCCACAACCAGACTATATACTTCGTCCAGCATAGGATTGTACGCCTCTACATCTTTATTAGTGTCAGTAGAAGTCTCTTCTGTTTCATCTTTTTTCTCTGTGGTTGCTTCTGTCTTCTCCTCTGTTGTCTGTTCTGTAGTCGCTTCAGTTGCCTCAGTGGTAGCCTCGGTGGTTTCTTCCGTAGTCTTACGAGCCTTGTCGCTGTTATCCGACACAGATAAAGAATCGCCGCATGCCGTGAGAGATACACACAGCATTGCGGCAATTATAGACATTGAGATAGCTTTATTTAGCTTTTTCATTTATAGCCCCCTCTTTTTCTTCCTTCACACGTTCCGCCTGAGATTTACGAAGATACTCAGGAGCGAAATCATCAGCATTTACATACTTGCCTTCTTTATAAAGAATTGCTCCATATGTTGCTATAGAAGATGCACGTTGACGGTTCATGTTTGCAGGAGCCATCTTACAAGGCACCTTTGTCTCAAGCCATATAGTTTCCTCATAGATAGGAACACCGTCACCGAGAAATGTTACTGCAGCAGGTTCACCTAATCGAGAAACCCCCGCTTCTCCACTTAGTATTGAATCACTACTAACATTATGTGCCAGCGTATTTATTTTCTCTATTAATTCATGGATATCCATTGGTTCCTGATCCATGATCACATTAACATTTCCCTGTACCTGATAGAGGCCTGTATAGACCTGATTTCTTCTTGCATCAATGATAGGGCACACAAGTCCTTCAGCTCCCCACATGTTAAATGCAAGTCCCTCGCAGGTTTTTACAGGAACGATTGGCTTATCTATTGCAAGAGCAAGTCCCTTCGCTGTTGCAGCACCAATTCTAAGACCTGTAAATGAACCCGGACCAGATGCGATAGCGATAGCATCTAACTCTTCAAGCTTAAACTCAGAAGTCTTTACTATCTCATCAATCATAGGAAGAAGAGTCTCAGAATGAGTCTTCTTGTGATTCATTGTATATTCAGCTATTACTACATCGTCCGAAACTATGGCAACCGATGCCACCATGCCCGAACTATCAATTCCTAGTATCTTCATTCTTCCTCCCAATGAGTCACTTTGGCTTTGAGCCGAATTGACTCAATATTATGTAAACTGAAGTTGGAAGATGAGCGCATCATCTTCTGGCTCCGTGTAGTAGTTTTCTCTTATAAATATATCAACAAAACCAAACTTTTTATAGAGTGTCACTGTAGATATGTTGTGAGCTCGCACCTCAAGGCTCACCCTTTCAGCACCTGACTCAACCAGTTCATCCAGCATGTTCTGCATCAGGATCGAAGCGATGCCACGACGTCTGTAACTCTTATCTACCGCTATTCTCAGAAGCTCTGCATCTCCCTGAACATCCGAGTAGATCACGTAGCCCACAACCTTGCCATCACGCTTCTCCATCAGAAGATGGTTGTAGTCATACTCAAATGTATCTTCCAGGCTTTTCTCACTCCAAGCGTCTGAGAAGTTATCACTCTCCAGTTTTGCTATATCACTAAATATCGACATATATCCTGCCTTTTGACTTATTCTACAGAAATTGTGCGGTAGTCAAAGCCCTTCTCCACATCCTTTTCGATGAGGATATGCTTCGCTGTCTTTGGAATGATCTCCTCGATCAGCTCAGCCCATTCTATCAGGGCAACGCCATCGCCGCCTACGTATTCGTAGAATCCGGTCTCTTCCATTTCGTCCACATCACCAACTCGGTATACATCGTAGTGATACAAGGGAAGTCGGCCTTCTGTATATTCCTGGAGTATGGTAAAGGTTGGGCTGGACATAGGTTCTGTAATACCGAGACCTGCACCAAATCCCTGAGCAAAAACTGTCTTTCCAACGCCAAGATCTCCACTCAGGCAGTACACATCACCTGGCTTTGCCTGCTCTCCAAGTTTCTTTGCATATTCAAATGTATCTTCTCTACTAAAACTTTCAAATTTCTCTGTCATTTTATTCATCTCCAATGAGTCAAAAGGGCGTGAGAGCGAATCGACTCATTTTATATGCTGAGGATAATGTCGCGGCCTGCTGGCTCGTACTTGCGGTACTTGATTCCAGTCATATCGAACATCTTCTTTGATGCGATTGTACTCTCGCTGTCTGCATACTTATCAGACATATAGATTATCTCAGCAATTCCACTCTGAATTATGGCCTTTGCACATTCATTACAAGGGAACAGAGTAACGTACACTCTTGCGCCTTTGAGGGTGCCGGTACCATGATAATTTAAAATGGCATTTAACTCCGCATGACATACGAAGGCATACTTGCTGTCAAGCGCTGCTCCGTCTCTGCCCCAAGGCATATCGTCGTCGTCACAGCCGCGTGGCATGCCATTGTAACCCATAGACAGGATACGGTTATCGCCATCTACGATGCAGGCACCAACCTGTGTACTCGGATCCTTACTTCTTTCCGCTGAGAGCAGTGCAATCCCCATAAAGTACTGATCCCAGTTAATGTAATCCGATCTCTTGTAATCAATTTTCTTGGTCATTTTTGTAACCCCCTATATAATACTCAATGTAGTTTGGTGCAGCGGGGTCCGTCCCCACTGCACCAAACTGCACATTAATTTTGTACCGTATGATGTGCAGTGATGCTGTTCTCACTGAGTGGCTGGAATGTATATCCGTTAGCAAGTGCCCAAGGAATGAAATCCTCCACAGCATCTATAGTGTAATCCTTAATATCATGACAAAGGATCACGCTCTCATTATGAGTCTTAACTCCATTCTTCAGGTTCTCTAAAATCTTACTGCTATCTGTAGTGTCTCCCGCATCTCCACTAAGAACATTCCAATCATAATATGTGTAGCCCTTCTGAGTTGCCTGAGTAGTAAGGCGTGTCATAACTCCAGAATTGAAAGAACTAACCAGATTAGAGCTTCCTCCTGGGAATCGGAACATATTTGTTCTTGATCCAGTCTGCGCCTGAATAACGCTTTCCATTCTCTCAAAGTCACTCCAGTAAGCAGCCTCGCTGGAATAAATCTTCTGATAATTATGTGTATATGTATGAACGCCGATAGAATGTCCAGCATTATATTCAGTACCGATCAGATAGGAATACTCTGGATATGCAGCAGTAACGAAAAATGTGGCCTTAACTCCATTTTTGTCGAGGATATTCAGCAGTCTCTGAGTGTATGGTCCAGGGCCATCATCAAATGTCAGGTAGATGATCTTATTGTCGCTGATCCATTTACCTTCAGAACTCATAAGATACCAAGCTGAACCATCCCAGATCCAGTCAATGCTCATCTTTCCGTCTGAGTCCATATAGTACCAGTCACCGCCATCTGAAAGCCAGCCTGTGTGAGCACTACCATCCGCATCCAGGTAGTACCAGTCGCGGCCTGACTTCTTCCAGCCAGTTGCTGCAGAACCATCTTCATTGTAGAAATACCATTTGCCGCCTCTCATTACCCAGCCAGTACTGCCTGCTGTTTCAGTCCAGGCGCCAGATGCATCCACATAATAATCGCCAATCCACTTGTCTGCGGCCATCGCACCGCTTGATTCAAAGTAATAATATACTCCGCTGATCTTTCTCCAGCCTGTCACCATGTAACCAGCCGAATCAAAGTAATACCAGCTTCCATCAATCTGCTTCCAGCTTTCTGATGGATATGAGCCGTCCGACTCCTCGTACCACCAGCCAGAAGTATTGCCCTTCCAGCCGACAGCATTCGAATCTATGCTCGGTTCAACCGATAGAGATAAAACAATTGCAAATGTCATTATAACAGCTAAAATCTTCGAAGAAACTTTACCAACCGTCTTAAATCTTTTGTTATTCATTTTTCTTATAGTTTGCCTCCGTAAGCACATAAAAATCTAGTATTCCATGAACCAGCAAATACCGTTATATTTTACTACATTTTCCCAATATTAGAAACACCAAAATATGCAGCGGGGATGCCGCTGCATATCTATCATTCTGAATAGACGAAGAAGCCTAAACCTTCTTCCTCATTGTAGATTCCGTAGTATTTTAAAGTGGTATCCTCACTGATGTCACCCACAACACCGTAAGACCAGCCGATGAACTCCTCCGAAAGCTCGTAGATTGGTTTACCTGGTGTGTAAAGGTAAAATGTCTTGCCACCTTCCAGTCCATACGCGCCTGTATAGACGTATCGGATTCCATCAAGTATCTCTTCTGTTCCTATCTCATCATCGGCAGTATAACTCTCCAGCTTCATCTTATAGGTATGTTCATCAACTTGTTCGATGTCAGTAAACTTGCCACTGAAGTTGCAGACATACACTGTACCGTTAGGATAACCCTCACCAGTATCTCCCATGTCGGAATCATGATAATCTCCAGTAAAGTTTCCGTCAGAATCCATTTCTAGATATGTTCCCCAGCCACCTGCACCGCTGGAAAAACAGAAATTCATACTCTCATCAACTGGAAGTGTAACCTTAAACATCTCTTCAAGATCAACATCAAGTCCTTCGGCGAGTTCATCCTTTGCATCAGAAAGAGAAATGCTACAACAGCCATTCATCGTTACAAGAGTGTCAATATCTTCACCCTCTGAATGCATCAGGAACTTCTCGATCCGATCCTCGCAACCATTTGCAAAGTCATTGAAGTCATCTTCAGATATCTCCACGTCACCTTCATAGTAGGTTACGTTCATTCCTAAATTATCATCCTTTGGATACGCCTCTCTGGAAAATCTGCCTTGAGATTCATACACTCCCGAACTATTCAAAGTAATCTCTTCAAAATTCTCATTTGAACCTTCATCCACTACAGAATAGTAAATAAAGATTCCGGCATGATCCTGCAGCTTTGCAATGTAGAATACGCTTCCGCCTGCCACCTCTGCATCGATAGTCGTATATTCATACAAGCACTTTGCCGCTCCATTCTCAAACCCGTAGATCGTAAAGCCTGCAGCGATTTCATCCTCAGCTTCCATGAAGATAAGTTCTGGAATATCATCTCCATTTAGATCTTCGATAGCGATAGGCTCAGTGTTACCATAGTTGTAACCATACTGCCAGTTGTATCTCTGAATCTTAGCCATATGCTCAGACAAAATATTCAGGTATGCTTCATGAGCCGCCTTGACTATATCCTCGGTAGAAGTGCCATTTGCATCCTCCGTAGTCTGTACTGCTATTTCTTCCGTCGACTCAGTAGTTCTGTCAGGTCTCCTGGATTCATCCTCTTTTCCAAACGCACCATTCACATATGCTATAGCAACACCGATACCCCCAAGTATCAGTACCGTAACACCGATAATAATTCCAATAATCAACCCCATTGGAGTCTGCTTCTGTTCATTCATACATTACACCCTCCACTAACTAACCACGTGGTATTACTCAACAAATTAAATATATCACAAAAAGTGCAGTGGGGACAGACCCCACTGCACCAAGGTCTGTCCCCATCTGCACTTTTTATCTTCTCATACCTGTTGTTGGTTTCTTTGTTGTTTTTACTGCAGCCTGTCTTTCAGCCTGTCTCTCAGCTAGTGTGTTTTTGATAAACTCTGCTACTTTGCAGCCGCCTCTACACCACCTACTTTAATGATGAACTTAGTGCTTGTTTCTGTGTCCTCAGATGCACCACCGAAAGATTTATAATTTCTCGCTGCAGCCTTAACTGAATTAACGCTATCTACGAAATTATCAAGACCATCTTCTGTTTCCTCAAGTTTATCAACCAGAAGGTCTGTTGCATCTTTTAATTCACCTGCACCATCGTTAAGCTTAGAGCTGTTAGCTGTAAGTGTATCAGTTCCTGACTTTAACTCACTGACACCATTCTTAAGCGTTTCTGTTCCACTATAAAGTGTGGCTGAACCTGACTTAAGTTCGCTCATTCCGCTCTGAAGTGTTCCTGCTCCTGTATCCAGCTGAGAAAGTCCGTCTGAAAGTGTTGATGCTCCAGTCGCAAGAGTTCCAGTTCCTTCAGCAAGTGTGCCAGCTCCATTTTTAAGTGAATCAAGTCCTTCTGTAAGTGTAGCTGAACCATCTGCAAGACTCTGTGTACCTGCCTTAAGAGTATCAAGCTTAGTTGAAAATGAACTCATTGTCTCGCCCACTTTACCAAGAGTCACCTGAGCACCGGCTGATGCATAAGCATTTGCTACATTTGTAACAGCACTGCCAAATGAATCTCCCTGGAATGCTGCTGTTACCTGTCCAATATACTTATCGAACTCTGTAAGGTATGTCTGATATTCCGCAGCATAACCTGCACCGTAGCCAACGCAGTATGCCTTTCCATAGCCATCTCCATAGCCTGCCTGATAGACTCCATTTATCATGGCATCAGCTGTTGCAGAAGCTGTAGCCGCTGCCGTTGCTTCGTCCATAGGATTTTCTGGATTTGACATGTAAGCAACCTTCAGCGCTGCTGCTATCTGATCCTTTACTGCCGCAAGAGATGCTGCATTTGCAGAACCTGAATAGCTTACTGAACCAGCTGCAGTTGCCGCTGCAGTTGCTGCATTTACTGCCTGGCCTGCGCCTGCATTTTGTGCTGCAGTCTCAACTGCCGAAGCTCCGCCTGTTTTATATGCCATAACCTGGCTAACTGTATCGTTGTTAACCGCTCCACTTACTGCACTTGTCACAGCCGCTCCCACATAAGAAGCAGTGTCAGTTCCAAGTGATGCCTCAGCCTTGTCTTTGATGGCCGCCTTAGTTTCATCATCAACAGATGAACTTGCCATAGAGCTTACATCAGGAAGAGATATTGCCTGTACAGCAGTGTTGAGTTCTGCCGCACCATCACTTACCTGCTTAGCACCATCATATGCACTCGATGCACCTGTACTAAGTGCAGCAGCGCCGTCCTTTACTGCTGCTATGCCACTACTCAGAGTCTGAGAACCTGAGTAAGCAGTATCAAGACTAGTCTTTATTGTGTCTGCACCTGACGCAGCACTTTCGATACCACTCTTAAGGGTTCCAGCTCCTGAATAAAGTGTATCACTTCCTGAACTAAGTGTATCAACACCTGATGCAACCTGATCAACGCCATCTGTATATTCTTCAATACCATCAACAAGTGAGTTCATTCCAGTCTGATACTGGTCCACAAGATCATTAATCTCATCCTCTGCGTCGCTTATATCTATATCATCTTCTCCAAGAGTTTCAACGCTTGCCACTGTAACCGTCATGCCAAGCTTAAAATCGATTGCATCCGCTTCAACCTCGAAGTATTCCGGAAACTCCAAACAAAGGTCTGAAAGAGAATCTCCCTTTTCACTCTTTTCATCTTTATCCTCTGACTCATCAGTATCCAGCTCCAGATTATCCAGACCGCTAAGATCAAGACTCTCCTCAAGGCCTGGCATTCCGTAGCCTACAACTATATATCTTGAACCATCCGATATCACCTTCGCATTTGTGCCAGTAACATTTGCGAACTTCTCCATATCCAGCGTCATACCTGTTGCCATGACAAATGGGGTATAAACGTCCCCATCTTTCGAATTATTCTCATACTCATATCTGATCTTCACATGACCTGACTTTCCAGCCAGTTCTTCAGGACTTATCTCCTCACCATCAAGATAGTAAGTTACCTTTACAGCAACTGGTGCCTCTTCATCTGAATGTCCCTGATAGTAGATATCCGAGCCACCTGCCTGCCATGTAAGCTTTGTGCTTTCCTGATCAAATGTCTCTTCGCCCTTTACATTTTCGATGTCGTAAAGCTTTGAAACATCCTTCAGCTCATCCTTACCCTCAGGATTCTTCAGCCACTCATCAACTATAGTGTCCTGAACATTTCCTGAAGCATCAGAGATAAGGTAAACAGTTTCTTCCTTATCAATACCATCTGTAGCACCAGAAGTTTTTCCAATACCGATTGAATTAGATATAACCTCTGTCAGCTCCTCAGTATCATCAGAAGCCTGAACTCCCTCTGAATCTATATTGTTAGAAGTATCTATATTCTTTATTGCATCTGCAGAAGAACAACCTGCAAGACTACCAATCATCATAACGCTCATCGCAGTGGCGATGGCTCTACGTCTATTTATATAATATGAACTCTTCATAATTCATCTTCCTTTCTCTTTATTCTTTCCCATTAATGTGCAAGTGGGGACGGACCTTGGTGCAGTGGGGTCTGTCCCCCCTGCACCTTTTTAAAACCAAATGTTGTATGAACTACCAGACCATCGAATACACGGAGTACCGCTGGCAGAAGCAGGATAACAACGAACATACTGATGATCGCGCCTCTTGCCATAAGGATACACAGTGAACTGATCATATCTATCTTTGAATATATACCGACGCCAAATGTAGCCGCAAAGAAGGAAAGTGCCGAAACAAAGATTGAATTGATCGAACCCTCTAACGCTGCAGTTACTGCGCCATCTCTATCCATGCCACCGAGTCTTGCCGTCTTATACTTGTTTGTCATAAGTATCGCGTAATCAACTGTTGAACCCAACTGGATTGTTCCGATTACGATAGAAGCTACAAAAGGAAGTGTAGCTCCCGTGTAATGAGGAATTCCCATATTGATAAAAATCGCGAACTCGATAACTGAAACAAGAAGAATAGGAAGCGAGGCTGACTTAAAGACAAAAATTATTATCAGTCCGACCAGAACGATCGATACCGAGTTGACGATATTAAAGTCGTGGTCAGTTACCTTTATGAGATCCTCAGTACATGGAGCTTCACCAATTAACATTCCCTTAGTATCATACTTATCTATGATGTCATTTATCTCGTCACACTGAGCATTAACCTCATCAGATGCAACCTTGTATTCTGACATAATGAAAAGCAGCTGATACTCTCCGTCATCAAGTATATTAACTATATTTTCTGGCATCATCTCACGCGGAAGTCCTGCTCCCTCCAGAGCCTGGATTCCAAGTGTTGTTTTGACGCCGTCAACCTTGTTAACCTCATCTATAAGTTCTCTAACTTCCTTATCATCGAGGCTGGAGTCCAGGAGGATCATATGGGTTGATGCCATATTAAATTCTTCCTCCAGCTTCTCATTTGCCTGAATACTCTGCAGGTCCTTTGGAAGTGAGCTGTCTAAGTTGTAATAAACCTTGTTATGCTTCTGTCCATAGTACGCAGGTACTATGAGAACGAGAAATGCAATTATAAATATGTAATAGTGCTTAACGATCCATGGGCTGATCCTTGAAAAGTCTGGAACCCATGCCTTATGTCTTGTCTTCTCGATTGCTTTATCGAATATAAGTATCATTGAAGGAAGTATTGTGACGCAGCAGATAACACCGATCACAACACCCTTTGCCATAACGATTCCCATATCAAGTCCCAGGGTAAAGCTCATAAACATCAGAGCTACGAAGCCTGCAACTGTTGTAATGGAGCTTCCTAAAACTGATACAAAGGTTTTATCTATAGCTACAGCCATAGCATCTTTCTTATCTTCAAATTCCTTCTTTTCATCACAGTAGCTGTGCCAAAGGAATATAGAGTAGTCCATGGTTACTGCTAACTGAAGAACTGCAGCAAGAGCCTTGGTTACGTAAGATATTTCACCCATGAAGACATTTGATCCCATATTGTATGCAACTGCACAGCCAATACTTGTAAGGAAAAGTATTGGAATAAGAAATGAATCCATGTTTAACTGAAGTACTATGAGGCAAAGCACAACTGCGATAGCCACATATATTGGAACCTCATGATCACTCAGATTCTTAGTGTCGATTACTACTGCAGACATGCCGCCTACAAATACACTTTCTCCTGCCACATCACGGATTTCTTCAACCGCATTTAACGTCTCGTCTGCTGAAAGTGTAGTGTCATAGAATACCATCATGAGCTGTGAATCACCCTGCTTTATAGTATCCTGCAAATCTTCTGGAAGCAGTTCTATCGGAACTGTTCCGTTGGTAGCAGACGCATAAGAGAGCACCCTCTCAACATGATCCACTTTTTCGATCTTTTCTGCGAGACTAGCTATATCCTTATCCGGAAGTCCTTCCACGACCACCATGGAAAATGCCCCGGTTCCGAAATCCTCAGCTAGGATATTCTGTCCCTTCATCGTCTCAATATCTTTTGGAAGATATGTGAGAATATCATAATTTGTTCTGGTTTTTAGATAACCGATTGCTGCTGGTATAAGCATAAGTGCGGCAAGTATTAGTATCGGTATTCTGAGTGCCACTATCTTCTTACCAAGCTTCATCTTCATCCCTCCTTTAGTCTTTTGGGCAAATAAAAAAGTACCCTTTCTTGTTTCAAAAGAAAGGATACCTCTATTCATTCTTTATGTAATTAGACAAAACCAGACACGTGACAGACTTTACGACACATTTTAGAATCTGTCGTAATTCATGATGTTCTGTTATTAATCATCAAGATTACGGAAATAATATCCAAACAAGTTTCTACTGGACTTCTTATGGATTGCAGCAATCCAGCTTGATGGAAAACCTGATATTGATGAGTTAAATTCATTTGTACACTTGTTATAGGCTACACTTGCCTTAAAAAGTTCTGTACGAGCTACATTGAATTTTTCTAGATGCTGCTTAAACTCTGGATCATCAAGAACTTCTTTATGCTCTTTTAAAAGCTCTCTCAGTGCCACATCCTGTACATCCATTTTCTCTGAATATGTTGCTTGAAGTGTGGCAGACATTCCAAGTCCAAATGTATTTACATCTAATGCTTCAATGCTGTGTTCAATCCCCTTATTGGTAAGTAGAGCAACCAGCTTGCTGAGCTGAAACGCTCTGTCCCAAAGACATCCATCTATCTCCGAGCTTTTATCTCTCGATTTCTGTTCAAGAGAATTAATTCTTACAGTAACATATATGAAGGTTACAGCAACTGCTATAAGAAATACTATTAATAGTACCGAACCTATCTTCAACTTTTTTCCCTCCGCTAAAATACGCTTCGCGTAGTAGTATACCACAAAAACGGTTCAAATAAAACATAAACTGTGATACCATATAAAAAGATGTCATAAGATATCATAGGAGGACGCATAGAATGTCGGAAAATCTTATAACGAAAAGAGCCATCGCAGACGCACTTAAAGAATTGACACGGACGAAGACATTTGACAAGATTTCTGTAAAGGATATCTCTCTTCAGTGCGGGATAAACCGCCAGACCTTCTATTACCATTTTGAAGACAAATTCATCCTGCTGAAGTGGATCTACGAGAATGACCTGTTCGAGAAATACATGAATGATGTAAGCTTCGACAACTGGACCACCCGTCTTGAGGAGCTTCTCACCGCCATGACCAAGGAGAAAGCCTTCTACGTAAATACCATCAATCACTCTGAGGCATATGTGCAGCAGTATCTGCTGGTTCAGGCCCAGGATCTTTTTAAACAGGCGATAAATGTTATCGACGAAAGCGCAAATGCCGAAGGAACTAAATCAGTCAGTTCCGAGCAACGTGACTTTATTGCCCGATTCTTTGCTTACGGCTCCTGCGGCATAATAATCGAGTGGGTTTCAAGAGGCATGAACGAGGAACCAGACTACATAACAACCAACATGAAGACCTTGAAAGACCTGTGTGAACGCGCATCCTACGACTTCCTCTCCGACCGCCTCAGCATATAAAGCCACTGGGGACGATTCTCAGTGGCCGATTTTTCATATTTTTTTGTTGCATTCTGTAAAAGATAATAATATAATGTTTTGGTAAACATAATATTACGCTTATGGTAAACCGTAGTATTATGTTTTTATTTTCCGAAAAAATTACCAAAAGGAACGAAAGTCTGGTGTTTTCAAAACATATTAAAAACAGAAGACTTATTAGTGGAATTCTGACAGGAGCTATGGTCATGGCTTCTGCTTATGGCGTGTCTGGATATATGCCATGTACTATCAACACTGTTCAAGCTGAAGGCAAGAACACGGACACATCTAATAATGATAATTCAAGCTCCGATGAACTAACCGAAGCAAAGAATAAAAAATCAGATGCTGCCCAGAAAAAGAAAGATGCTGAAGCAAAGCTTTCAAGGCTCGAATCTGAAAAAGAAGACATCATGGAGCTTATTGAAGAGCTGGACGGCGAAATCACAGGCTACGAAGAAAAAATATCTGAGCTTAAGGACAGCCGTAATCTTCTGCAGGTTAAATCCTGTATCTCCGAAGACAGTCTGCAGATTGCTTACATAGCTGAGACTAATCAGTATGAAAGCATGAAGGAAAGAATCCAATTCGCTTATGAAAATGGCGACGCTGATTATATAGCTGCACTTATCTCAGTTAAAGACTACGATAAAGTGATCAATCAGTCAGAATATGTTTCCCAGGTTTCAGCTTACGATCAGAAGCAGTTAAATGACCTGATGGAGATTGAGCAGACTATCGCAACCTACCAAACAGAAATCACCAGCAATCTGGAAGAGATTGAAGGTCTTAAGACCGAAGCCGAAGGTGAGCAGCAGGCACTGCAGGTTATGCAGGATGGCAAGCAGGCAACCCTTGAGGAATATAACATCCAGATAGCTGACACAGAATATACTATTGAAGAAATGGCACAGATGGAGGCTGAACAGGATTCAGCCATCGCTGCTATCGAAGCTGCCGCTGCAGCAAAGCGTGCTGCTGCTGAGACTGCCGCTGCAAATGCTGCCGCTGAGGAAGCTGCTAATAAGGCTGCCGCCGAAGAAGCTGCTAAGAAGGCTGCTGCTGAGGAAGCTGCTAATAAGACAGCAACTGCTTCAGCTACTGATGCAACTTCTACCACTCAGACAACAAACACAACTACAACGACAAATACAACCACTACGACGACAACGACAACCGCCGCACCAACAATGAATTCTTACTCAGGCGGTGGATTTAGATGGCCATGTCCATCATCAACATATATCACTTCAGGTTTCGGTGCCAGAGAGGCTCCAACCGAAGGCGCTACCTATAGTCATATGGGTATTGATATCGGATGTTCATCAGGCGCTTCTATAGTAGCTGCTGCCGATGGAGTTGTATCTTATGTAGGTTATCTTGGAGCTGCTGGTAATGCAGTACTGATAGATCATGGAAATGGTATCACTACCTGTTACTTCCATCTGTCAGGCTTCAATGTAAGTGAGGGCGCAAATGTAGTCGCAGGACAGACCATAGCCTTCGCAGGAAGCACAGGAGTTTCAACAGGACCACATCTACATTTTGCCGTAAGACTTTACGGTTCATACGTAGACCCAATGGGATATCTATAATTATTTGCTGGCATGTTCGCTCAGCCAGCAAATAATTATAACAATAAAAAAAGAACTATGCAGTTTTTGTGGGGACAAAGGTTGATATATCTGCATAGTCCTTTTTTTATTCTCTATTTTAAATTAATCTTCCCATTTATCAAGGAATTCTTTAAGGCGTCCTCTCTCTTTTTCGATGATTCTCTTATCCTGAGAATTAAGAGCAAGTTCAAACTTACGAACCTCGGCATCAAGAACCTCTCGGTCCATACCAAGTGCCTCCTCATACATTCTTTCAGCACGAAGAAGGATAAGTCTGTTCTCTTCCTGATCCCTTGGCGGAATCTTCAGATAAGCCAGCTCCTGAAATCTCTTCTCAATCTCTTCATCAGTCATCTCAGTATACTGACCCTTAATTATCTTTCTATATTTCTTCTCAGTTGAAATAACCTTTACCTCTACCTCAAGGATAGAATTAATATCATATGTATAAGTTACATCAACTGACTCAGCACCTGCCTTGTTGCTTGGAACATCTATCTCAAGTACACCCAGTTCCAGGTTATTTCTAGCCATACGGCTCTCTCCCTGAAGAACCTTGATATCGATTCTAGTCTGGTTGTCATGAGTTGTAAAGAATCTGTCTGTACGGCTGGCAGGGATGATGGTATTTCTCTCGATTATTGGACAGTAATGACCACTCTCCTTATATCCATCACCAAAGTCCACCATTACCTCAGTACCCAGGGTAAATGGGCATACATCCGTAAGTACAACTTCGCGGATGGACTCCTTACGTTCCTTCATAGCTGCCTGTATAGCTGCACCCAAGGCTACCGCCTCATCAGGGTTGATACTCGTATCTGGGAATGTATGGAACATCTTGCTAACAAAGCTTCTTACACCAGTAAGTCTTGTTCCTCCACCAACCAGTACTATCTTGTCTATATCTGTAAGCTTAAGCTTAGCATCTGTAAGCGCACGCTTAACAGGAACTCTGATCTTCTCATAAAGACTCTCACAAGCCTTATCATATTCGGAGTAGGCAACATCAAAGCTCACTTCATCCTCGCCTACTTTAACCTTCATGGTTGAATTACCATTTTCCGAAAGATCTATCTTGCATTGTTCTGCAGCTTTATGAATAAGTGCCTTTTCTCTATAAGAAAGCTTCTCCTTATCCACCTCAGAATGTGCCTTATAGAACATATCCTCTAAAACTGCTGTGAAGTCCTCGCCTCCAAGATAGTTATCACCAGCTACGGCTCTAACCTCAAGGATTGGAGCAAAGTAATCAAGAATAGATACATCAAGTGTACCACCACCAAGATCGAATACCAGATTCTTAGCAGGCTTATCGTCATTATACAGACCATAAGCTATAGCTGCTGCCGTAGGCTCACTGATGATTCTCTCAACCTTGAGTCCAGCAAGCTCACCAGCTCTCTTGGTAGCCTTACGTCTCATATCATTAAAATATGCTGGAACACTGATAACAGCCTCTTCAATCTCTTCACCAAGAAACGCCTCCGCATCCTCTTTCAGTGATCGAAGTACAAAAGATGAAAGCTCCTCAGCAGTAAATTCCTTACCACCCAGGTTATACTTCTTGTCGCTTCCCATGTCACGCTTAAACACAGCTGCACTGGATTCAGGATACAGACGCATCCTTTCCTGAGCTGTTTTACCTACGTATACATTTTCCTCTTCATCGATACTTACTACAGATGGTGTAAGTCTGTCCCCAAGTCGGTTAGGGACAATCTTTGGACCATCCTCAGTGTAGTATGCTATAAGACTGTTTGTTGTTCCTAAATCAATTCCTACTATCATTACAACATCCTTAAAACAATTCTTATTCTAAATGATGCCCTAATTTGTTGGAACTCTGCCAGCCAGAGTTCTTAGTGCCATATAGATCTCGGCATCATCATTTGTCTTTTCATATGCAAGTCTATAATACTCAATAGCCTTATTAATATCACCAGACATTTCATAAATTCTTGCCAACGTCAAGATTTTATCATAACAATCCCCATATGTACAGAATTCACACTGAGGAATTGTTGCTGCCTTCTCAGCCATCTTGATTGCCTCTGCCTTATCGCCCTTCATATAAACAAGCATAGCCATGTCATTTAGACGAAGCGGAGCAGAGCATGGGAAAGACAGGAACTCATTTAGATTTCCACTTCCCTTCTCATAACAGTTGATTGCTCTCTCTGCAAGCTCAGCTGCCCAGTCCTTAAGTCCATAGTTAAAGCAAGCTATAGCAAAGAACTTATAAAGGTCACCAATATCGAAATAATCTGGATTCTCAAGATTTTCAGGTCTTTCAACATATGCACTTGGCTTTGCCTTCTTAAAGAGACCAACCTTCTGAGTTGAATCATCAGCTATAGAACGACCTGGCCCCTTAGTACCGGCCTGCATCTTAAATCTCAGTGATTTCTCAAAATACATAATAGCAGTCTTGTACTGTCTCTGATTATTTACATAGAAATCGCCCAGCTGTCTAAAGATATCAGCAGCCACCTTTCTTTCGTTACCAAGTGTAACCTCATCAAGTCCCTTATTGGTATAACCCTGTTCCTTAAGGAAGTAATGAAGAACATTGAGTCTGTTCTGTGCAAGCTGATCGTTACCAGAAAGATTAGCAACATCAACCATCTTAATAAGATACTTCACAACATATGAAGCATTCCATTTATTCTTAGTTTCCGCCAGCAGCTCTCTATAGTGATTCTGGAACTCGTCATAAATATCCATCGCCTTATCGAACTGCTTGCTCTTCACATAGAGTCTTGCAAGAACATACTGATACTTAATCTGCTTGCCAAAGATCTCCATCACCTTGTTAGTGTATTCGATGGCCTCATCAAAACGTCCCATCTGCTCATAAACCTTAGCAAGATTTGTATATGGTGCAGGAGTCTCATCTCCATCCATAACTTCGATAGCACGCTTGAAGCAGGAAATGGCTTCTTCATAGTTTCTTTTACGAAGCATGCAAAGCCCCAATCCGTTATGTCCGTAGACATTATCATCTTTCTGCTCGATAGCCTTACGCGCATCCTCCTCTGCCTTTTCTAGCTCACATCCGTCCATGAAGAGAAGAAGTCGCTCTACTCTGTAGTACTCATCATCCACAAGTTCAAGCTGTCTGGTAGCATAAGCAACTGCCTTGTCATACTGCTCTTTCTTCTCGCTGTCATTATATCTTCTCTGCCAGATATCCATCAGCTTGTTATTAGCTCTTGGATGATCAGGGTCGATTTCCAGAGCTTTATTATACATAGCTTCTGCTTCTTCTTCCCTGCGGTCTCTCATGAGATACTCGCCATACTCATAATAAACTATAGCGTCATCAGGATAGTACTTAAGCATTTCATTATAGATATCATCTGCTTTTCTATCAGAGAATTCCTCAACATCTGTTCTCAGCCAGAGCAGTCTCTTATTCTTTTTATCAAACTTAAAGCCCTTCTCAAGGAAAGGAAGTACATCATCAAGTCTTGATCTGTTTCCGTTCTCATCACGAAGGTTAATGAGAAATGAAGCAGCATCCGCATAAAAATCAGGAAGCTCCTTCTCATCAATATCAGAATCTATATTCTCATCCTGAATATTATCATCGATAAGTCTATAAAGCTTCTCGATATCCTCTTCCTTTTCCTTTGGTGACTTCTTGGTTAATACCTCTGTCTTATCTTCGCTGTCTGATTCTTCCTCGCGGTCCTTAGTAAACTCAAGATATTTACATCTCATCCAGTTTACATAATCTGACTCGACTCCAGAATTATCAGCATTGTCGATAACATTTTTCACGTCATTAAACTGCTTGTAAATAAGGAAAACTCTAGCTGCAAGAGCATAAGCTCTGGAGTAAGCAGGAAAATCCCTGATGATATTGTAGTAATCATCAATTACAAGCTGTGCATCTTTAATGGTATATGCTGTCTGCTGTCTATGAATATATGCAGGAACGCAGTGATCCACTGATTCGATCATGGCATTCCAGATTTCCATAGCATCCTTATATCTCTCTACTCTTTCGTACATCTTACCTAGTGACTCGTAGTAGAACAGCTCTTCGTTGATATCATTTCCTTCATTAGTTGCAATTTCAACAGCCTGCATATAGAACTTTGCAGCCACGTCTATATTCTCAAGATGATCCTCACACTGAGCATACATGTAATAACAAAAGGCAGCTCTTGAAAGACGGCCCTGGTCCTTCTTATTGAAGACCTCACCTTCGCTGGCTCTTCTTCGCATATCATCCATGGTTTCGGTCCATTTCTTTAGATATGGTTCAGCCTTTTCAAACTCTTCCTTTGCAGCATAGCATCTTCCATAAAGATTGTTATATCCGTATCTTATCTCTTCATCTGGTTCTATAGAATCCAGGATTTCAAGAATAGGATCTGTATTTTCAAGTCTAAAATATGCCCATGCAAGTTCCAGCTTTTCAGACTCAGCAATTTCTCCCGCTTCTCTCTTAGCCTCATAATAAGCTATAGATTCTCTACTGATATTCTTAAGGATAACGATAGCTTCACTGTTCTTTGGATTCATATCCAGAACTTCAATAATAGTATCTGACGCCTGTTCATAATCCTTCTGAATCAGATAGTAATAACTCTTTGCAGTGATCATCATTGAACTATCCGGAATCTTTTCTGCAACCTCATCTATTACTTCCTTACATGTTGCGAGGATGCTTTCTTTTTCAGATTCCTCAACCTCTTCACCTGCATCAATACGATTCTTCAGATCCTTTAATATAAGATATGCAGCAATAGGTGTTGCGTATCTATGAGTCTCGATGATCTTGTCAGATATAATTGCTCTTGCAATCTTAAGTGCATCATCCATCTGACCGCAGAGTTCAAGTGCACGCATCTCTGCACCAAGCTCGATAGGATGCCATACATCAAATCCCTTTAAATAATTCAGTATACTTACTAATACATCCAGACTCTTCTCCGCATCTGAAGCACTATTATCTTCATCCTGTTCAGCATCAAACTTCTTCTGAATATATTCCTGAACATTTGACTGAGTAAATGATACTGCCTTGATATATGAATCAAGCATTACCTCATAGTCATCAGCTTCGTAGCTTGCTGGTCTGTCAGGAAGCTCTATCTCGAGTAACTCCTGTCCTGCCCTCTTATAAAAATCTTCTCTTGTAAGGAAGGCATCAAAGTCTACAAACTCATCATTGTGGATTCTATATACAACGAAACCGATAAAATCCTCAGGGAACTTCTCCTTCAGGATGTCCTTATCTTCTTCAATAGAGAAGGTTTCATCCAGAAGCTGCCATACATTCATCTGAAGATAGAAATGTCTCATTATGTAAACCAGTGTTGCTTCACGCATTAAGTCTGCGGTATCAAGTTCAACACATAGTGGATCTGAAAGCCACTCTCTCCAAACATCCAGGTCTCTTCTCTTGAAGATATCGGAATATATCTCATCCAGTTTATCTATATGACGATCTATATCTGTCTTCTCAGCCTCAGGCTTTTCATTATCATTATCGCCTGCCAGTACATCGTCCTCTCTGGCATAATTTATTGCCATCTCAAAGGCTTCTCTAAGACGCATGAAACCGTCCTGATCATCCTCAGGATTAACAGTTACCACCTTTGTTCTATAGGCATTAACTATCTTCTCTTCATCCTTAGTAGGTTCTATTTCCAGAACCTGCCACATCTCTACTGTATTCATACCAACTCTCTCTTTCTATTACTTCTAACCCTTTTCTTAGTATTAATTTACTACTAACTTTCCCTTTTAATACTTGTAACGAAGCATTTCCTCATATACACGCTTGCAGTTGTTATGATCATCATAAGCGAAGAAGTCATCTGCTCTCTTCCTATATTCATCCTTCATAACGGAGCCTTCCTCCATGTAACTGATAAGAAGGTCCACAAGCTCATCACGCTTCTTAACTATCTCACCGAAGGCCATAGTATCATAATGATATGTACCCTCTTCATAGTGTGCTTCCAGCTCCTCTGGATGATAGTAAACCAGTGGTTTTCTCATATATGCGAAGTCGAACTGTATTCCACTGTAATCTGTTACCATGATACTGGATTCTGTGAGCAGCTTCTCATAGCTCATATCACCAACTGCTGGAATGATATCAACGTAATCATTCTTCTGAAAATCATCCTTCTGAGGACTTACGATCGGATGCAGAACATAACTGATCCTGTATCCATGTTCTTCGGCAGCCTTAAGAAGGCGCGTGTCATTTATTAGTGAATTATAAACCTGATAGTAAGGTGTATCCTTAAAGAATGGATTATAATCTCGCTCTACTCCTTCATTCTTTGTAACCTGCATAGCTGACTGCATACGCCAGGTTGGGGATATCATGATCTGCTTCTTTGCTTTATTAACCAGACCGTCGTATCTTGGAACACCTGTAAGCTTCAGTGCATCATAGCCCACGTAATCATAAACAGGCTTCTCCAGATTTTCTAACTCGTACTTGGATGCACAGAAATAAAGTCTTGTATTGTCCCTGAGCCTCTGCTGAGCCAGGGCAATCTTCTGAACTGAAAGTCCATGCTGAACACACACAACCTTAAAATCAGCAATTCCCCTGATATATCTGGAATTCTCCAGGTAGTAGTCATTAAATGCAAATACCGTGGAGTTACTTGCTATAAGCATGTGTGCATTAAGGAACACAAGTCGATGCAGGAAGCTTCCTCGCTTCAGGACTTTGTATCCATCCGCTACTAACCTCTGATAGTCAGATGCATTTTTATCAACCAGATAGTAAAGCTTATCCGGCACATTCGGACAGTTATCCAGTGTATCTTTTTCTGCCATCTGTTTCACAGCATATCTGTAAAGATATTCTGAAGAATCTCCGGCCTTATATATCTTATCGAAGAACAGCCAGATATTTTTATTCTTAAAGTATGGTCTTGTCACCACCCAGGCAGCACGAAGCAGGAAGAATCTAAATCTGTGCATCCTGAAGGATGTAAGGAGTTCTGCTCCGAAACCTAGCTCCCTGAGAGCCATTTTGCCAAAACTATATCTGGATAAAACCAGACCCGATACTATCTTTCTTACTTCATCTTTTTCATCCACATAGGTATCGTGGAGTGCTGTCACAATAAGGTCATCCTTATGCCAGTACGCATTCCAAGGATAGGCGGAAAGCCTGCTGGTATGGGACTTAAACTCAAGTGGAATAATCGTCTTCTGCCCCTTATAATCCACACAGAATCTCAGGATTCCCTTAGGAACCTCAGGGAGTTTTGCATGAAATGGCAGTCTTTTATAGGCGGACATTCCAAAATACTTGGTGAGGCTGTATCTTTCACAGAACTCAACTGGATAGCGCTTATCACCAATCTCAAAATAATACTTGGCAACTCCCAGGTGAACCGTATCAGGAAGAGAACCATCGATTTCCATCATTCCATCATGATAATCGATCAGCTGAATGTTGCTGCGAAGGCGGGACATCTCATAGAACTCAAGAGCATCAAGAGTCTCGTCCTTATACTTAAATCTAAGCAGCATTCGCTTATACTGAAAATCCTTTTTATATACAGGATATTCAAATGTATTCATTATCACATCGTCATCTACGAACTGAAGAGCTTCACCGATCAGATCTTTAAACTGAAGAGCTTCCTCTTCACTGAGGGCGTGACGATTCTTATTATTCTGGTTAGCGTCCAGACGACATGCTATGTTATACATGGCATAGAACTGAACAACGAAAGGAACTGCTGATTTTCCCTCTTCTTTAGATGAATCTTTTGGGGACGAACCTGTCTCATAGCTTTTTAGCAGTGGAATAAGGAACTTCTCCATATTATCCAGATACCAAGCCTTATCATAAGAACCAGTGAACTCTCGAAGATTTCCATCTCCAGGATCACTCTGAAAATACTCCAGGTCCTGACATATCATATATGAGAACTTATCAATGAGCCTGATCAGGAAATCAGCCTCATAGTTGTAGGTATATTCTGTTCTTAGTCTTATATCTGTCTTTCTGATTTCTTCAACTCTGAAAATGATTCCTGCAATTCTATCTGGAAACTGGAACAGCTTTTTAGGTGTAGCAAGAACTGCTTCAGGGTTCTGTTCCATGATGTTTACCAGTTGTTCTGCAAATTTATCTCTTGCCTTTTCACTGGTAGATTCCTTCCTAAATGTATCTGCCTCGCATAAAACCAGAAGATACTTTTCAGAGCCTTTATCCAGGTAATCATTAAACTCTTTTATAAAGTTTTCTCTATCCCTCTTATATAAAATATGAACACCGGGGGTACCCATTTAACTATGTTTCCTTTCGTAGTTTCGAAGATATATCCTCATATCTTCTAAAACAAAGCAGGGCATATGACATATCCATACGCCCCATTATTATACTCTTATTTTGTTAGATTAATATAAACCAGTGGTTTAAACCTCTGCGATTGCTTCCATCTCGATAAGTACATCCTTAGGAAGTCTTGCTACCTCTACACAGCTTCTTGCTGGGAAGTTCTCTGTAAAGTACTTAGCATAGATTTCATTTACCTTTGCAAAGTCGTTCATATCCTTAATGAAAACTACTGTCTTAACAACCTTATCAAGTGAAGTTCCAGATGCCTCAAGAAGTGCCTTTACGTTCTCAAGTGCTCTCTCAGCCTGAACCTCGATACCGCCCTCAACAAGTGTGTTTGTTGCAGGATCGATAGGAATCATTCCTGATGTAAAAAGTAGGTTTCCAACCTTAACAGCCTGTGAATATGGGCCAATTGCTGCTGGCGCCTTTTCTGTTGCAATAATCTCTTTCATTTTCATTTCCTCCTTACTATGTATCAAATGAGTCGATTTGGCTCTGAGCCGTTTTGACTCATTTTATTGTTATACTATCTGAGTTAATTGTGATGAGGCCTTGCTTTAACAGCCTGCCTACAGCACGTTTAAATGCATTCTTGCTGATACCGAACTCTTTCTTAATAAGCTCTGCATCTGCTTTATCGTTAAATGGTAATCTGCCACCATAACTCTTTATGATGTCGTATACCATCTCAGCGTCCTTTTCCATCTGCTGTGGAATCTCATCTCTCATAGCAAGATCCAGCTTGCCATCCTCGCGAGCCTTTACCACTCTGCAGGTAACCTCGTCACCCACATAAAGGTTTTCAAATACCTCACTGCTATGGATCAAGCCCGAATACTTATATCGTGCAATGGGGTCCGTCCCCACTGCACCAAGGTCTGTCCCCTCTGCACCAAGTGGTGAATCCTCCAGGGCTACAAAAACACCGAAATCCTTCTTAACATTGTAGACAACACCCTTAACGTGGTCACCTTTCTTGAATGTGCCATCTGTATCAAGGGAAAGTGCATCAGCTATTCTCATGGAAGCTGCAAGTCTTCCTGTCTTATCAACATAGAGCTTTACCAGATAGGATTTCTCCTGCTGAACCTTCACTGTCTGCTCCTTAAATGGCAGGAACAGATCTCTGCTAAGTCCCCAGTCAAGAAATGCACCAATACTGGCCACTGACTTTACTTTAAGCTTTTTTATCTCGCCCAGGGTTATCAGTGGAGTGTGGGTTGTAGCTATAAGTCTATCTTCAGAATCCCTATATAAGAAGACCTCCACATTATCGCCAATCTCAAGGCCTTCCGGGATCTGTCTGGTTGGAAGAAGAACATCCATATCTTCACCCAGTCCCTTACCATCAGTAAGATAAGCTCCCACATCCTTAATTCTATCTATTCTAAGTAGATTCCATTCACCTAGTTTCATATCGTATCCGTTCTCTTAATCTTTCTTTTCTATAACATTTAGATTATCAGTTAGTCTCCCGCGAGACCGTACAGTATTGTACCACAAACCCACGAAATATTACAATGTTTCCTATCATTTATGTAGTCTCTTTAACGACCATAGTCTTTTATCTGACCACTTATTATACTTGTTTTATCTTTGTTAATTGAACTAGCAATTCAAATGTTTCACCTTCTAGTTCAAAAATATACTGAATGTATCTTTTTGAGGGAATGAAATGATTTGTTACAAACCTTTCTGGAAAACTTTAGCGAAATCGGATGAGTCCACTTATTCTCTCATCCGCAAATATAACATTTCCAGTTCCACCATTCATAAATTACGAACAAATATGCCACTCAACACTACGACCATCAATGACTTGTGTCGTATCCTTGAGTGTTCTATTCAGGATATAGCTGAATATATACCAAGTGATGAAGATCAACCACTATAAAAAACCACGAGGATATCCTCGTGGTTTTTTATATCTGCCAGGGAGAACCGTCCCCAATGGCGGATTTAGCTGGCGATGGCATCCAGTGGTTTTACCCGGGCGGCCCACCTTGCAGGAAAGGCACCTGCTAAAACTGATACTGTTACCGATAGAGCAAAGCAGAGAACTATGAGCCACAGTGGTGTAGCCATTAGCCATGTTCCTTCCTCCAGCCCCATCAATCCAACTAGTTTTTTATTAATTATAAGATCAACAAGGAAAGAAAGACCTATTCCTAAAATTCCGCCGATACCTCCAAGAAGCGCCGACTCAAAAAGAAACATGAAGCTTATATCATCGCTGTCGGCTCCTATCATCTTAAGAAGTCCTATCTCCCTGATACGGTCATAAACGGCGGTCATCATGGTATTTATTATTCCGATGATCGCAACGATTCCTGCGATAAGCCCCAGTGCGCCTAGTATCATTTGGACCATTCCTATAGTTCTGTTCACCGATTCCATAGTCTCCAGGTTATTTTCAACATGGAAGCCCAAATTCTCAATCACCTTGGAAACATGCTCCACATCGGCCTTATCCTCAACGTATACATACGCACTACTATAAGCCCACATGCTATATGGATTATCATCCTTGTCCACAGGCTGACCGCTAATTCTTCCATCCGGATACTGTCTCTTCAGATAAATCTTCAGCGTCTCTATATCCGTATAGATGTTGTAATCATACTTATTTCCTGTCTCACCCACACAACTAAGTTTAACAGCAGTTTCATCTTCACTGGCATCAGTTGACGTAGCCACATTTCCTTTCATATTTTCAGGGATAAAATCCATCTTTTTACCGACAAATGGCTTATCTCCCTTTACTGAATCGGCATAGGACACCCAGGTTTTTTCATTATAGAGAACATGTCCAAAGCCGTTGCCAATAAGAAGTTCCGGGCGAGCTCCATTTGCCTTTGGTATGCTACCTTTATCTGCGCCAAGGGTCTCCAGATATTCAGAAGGTACTCCGACTATGGACATAAATCCATAGTAATTACCTATCTTTTCTTTTCCACCCGCTTCAAGGACAGGGTACACCACATCCACCTTATCCAGCTTTTGCAGTTTAGTGATGGTAGAATCCGTAATAAGCATGTCCTTCCTGGTGGTATCCAGGGAAGTGACAATGATCATTCGTGTATCCCAGGACATTTCAATCTCATCTACAAGCGCGGTCTTGGCTCCCATTCCTGCTGTAAGCATGGTAACAATGGACATTATTCCGATCATAATGCCAAGCACCGTCAGCGCTGTACGGAGTTTTCTCTGTTTTAAGTTGGCTATACTAAGTCTTATTATATATCCCATATTTTACTCAAAATTACGTTCCAGGCGGCGGCGCTTCAGGTAACGCTTCACTGCAAAGAATATTAATATCACAATCACAGCTACGATCACTATGATCAGCTTGTCATTATTTGTCATATGTCGGGAGGTATCTTCCTTTATGGTGATAATGTCTGAATAGTCCTGATCCAGAACATCGATATGCCCATTTCCTGTTCCAAGAAAAACTTCTTCCGAATACTGATTTCCATCTGAATCTTCGTAGGTGATGATAACTCGATTATCATAAGTGCTTGTTGTGGAGATATTTGTAGCCTTGGTTATGATATCAATGTTGGCCTTCTTGCCAGACGCCACATTTCCTACAAAGCAATCGGCTTCTGCAATATTGTCACCTGCTGTTTTGGCATACACCTTATAAACCTCAGCGCCACCCACATTGTTGAAGGTTGAAACAACCTCTATATTATCACCAAGTCTTATCTCTTCTTCTGCGATGTAGGTATCCGAAATCACCACCTCAGTCTTCAGCTTTATAGGAATATATATGATTTCCTTAGCCTCATACTTACCGTTCCAATCTTCATATTCCGTCTTTATGTTCAGCTTGTAGCTCTTCTCACTTAGTTTCGATATGCTACTAAGATTAACCGTGATTTCTGTCTCATTTTCTCCAGGAATTTCATTTATGTATGTTGATCCTGTACCGTCAGGAATAAACTCACCATTTTCAGAGCTCACTGTACATAGAAGATTCATCACCTTATTCTTTGATGTATTCTTCAGTTTAAAGGTAACGCTAAATGGGTCTCCCGGATATATGTTTCCCGAAGCATCACTAGCCTTTACCTCATACTCCGAAAGGATTACTCTAGGGGTCAATGCTTCAGATCTGCTGGTTGGAATCATAACTCCCAGCGCCAGTAAAACCACTGACAGAAGACTGATCCATATCTTATATTTCTTATTATGCATTAACTGTTTCATATTCTATTCCTCTTTGTTATCTCTTTGGTGCAGTGGGGTCCGTCCCCACTGCACCTTACTCACCTGAACGAGTAAGTTCACTGGCAATGTCCAGTCTCATGTCACGGATTACCACATAGTTAGTTCCGCAGAGAACCAGAAGTTCAAGCACCATCGCTAATATGATTGGAATCCATGCAATATAATAATCTGAATAAAGGATGTATTTTATAAGATTCTCATGCATGAAATATCCAACCATCAAACCTCCAATTATTCCAAGTATGGAAGAGATGATCCATACAATTCCGCCTTCCAGAAGAACCGCTTTAAGAAGCGAACGTTTTGTCATTCCGAGGGCACGGAGCTGGGCGAATTCATTTCGCCTGAGCTGCAGATTACTGATACTTGTATTCATTGTGTTAAAAGCACTTACCAGCACGATAACAAGGATCACACCACCCATTATTCCTAATATTTTCATAAAGTATGTATAATCCTGAATATCCAGGAAGAAATGTGATATTTCTGCATCTCCATACAAGTATTCATCGCCAGGCTCTGCATTTCGATGATATGGTTCAAATACAGCCTCTTGAAACGAAGACTTTACTATATCAGGACTAAAAACATTACTTATATGAAACTGAAATCCAGTATAGTCATTCTCTGTCTGTCCTGTAATTTCAAAGTATCTATCAAGAGGAACTATTATGGTTGGTGCTAAAGTATTTCTGTTAGGATCACCTTCAAGAATTCCTTCAACCACATAGGTTTTTGTCTTGCCTTCTTCTGCTAGCTTTTCCCTTGCTGATTCTATGATCCAACTGTATTTAGAGAAATTATCAGTTATCTTTATATACTCTTCATCATTTTCATGGTTGGAATCATACTCCCTGGCCTTCTTCATCTCCTCTTGAACAAGCTTGTACAGCTCCGCAGGATCGACTATTGTAATCTCATCTCCTACCTTTAAGTCTGTCATTACAAAATCCTGCTTTTCAGCCAAAACAAAGATATAATCTTCACCTTTATCCTGATAAAACTGTTCGCTCACAGGCTGATGTGACTGATTTATAAGAAGAATTCCATTTTCCGAAAGCTCTGTTGTTCCATCAATTAATATATCTTCGTATCTTGCATAGTCTTCTGCATCATAGCCATATATATCAAAGCTGCTATCAATAAGATTACTTCCAAAGTAGACCACTTCACCTTTTACATCAGTAAGATCATCACGATTTACATTTAGTGCGTCATAATCCACCAAACCCTTTCCCGAATCACGGTAGGATTTCAGATTATCTCGAAAGTCGTTATATGCAGCGTCCCATGTTTCCTTTCCAAAACTATGCTCAAATGTATAGAATGGTCTGTAAAAATAGTAGTAAGCATAATCGGCCATAACAAGGTAATTCTCATCCAGGTGATCATGTAACCAGCTATTTTCTGAGGTATATATAGTATCGTGATAAATATACTTCATATCCTCAACGCCGCGGGCAGCCTTTATCTTCTTAATGGACTCAGGAGAATTAAGCTGCGCCTTAAGTTCATCAATCGAATCAGTACACATGGTATAAGCCTGTACATACTGCTGGTAGTAACCATATTCCTTACTAGTACTTTTAATGCCCTTGATAAAAAGCACCATAACACTTCCAATTACAACTACAGTTCCAAGGCCAAATGCCATCGCCCCTGTAGTTTTTAAGAAGCGACCTGTATTTCTTCTAATGTTCTTATATGCATAGTCGCCCTCTATTCCGAAGATCTTTCCCCAGATACCACTGTTTCTGCGTCTCAGCTTACGATTTCTGATCCTATAGCTTCCCTTTACTGCCTCAACCGGACTAACAGAAAGAACCTTCTTAACTCCATCTCCTATAGCAAAGTAAAGATCAAAGTTAAATGCGATCACAATAAGCAATACTGGAATAATATGGAATCCAACTGGAAAGCCCTGCGAGATTGCTATTGGTATACTTACGATAAAGCCAAAAATGATTCCAAAGGCAATACCTATACTTTCTAAGATAAATGACTCTCTAAAAACAATAGCTTTTATCTGTTTCTTAGTTGCTCCAATACATCTAAGATTTCCATAATCTTTAATTCTCTCAAGAGCAGAAATCTGTATACTGTTACGGATGATTCCAATTCCGATTATTGCGAAGATATATGCAATAAAGAGTCCACCTGCAATAAGCAAGAATCCAAGTCCTGAATCGTCCAGACAATAAGTCCAAAGCACCTGCACATTTAGAAGTGTATTAACGTTATAGGTTTCCTGAATATAGGAGTTATACTTCTTAACTAGAAGTACATTATCAACATTTATATGAAGAGCATTTCCATACTCTTTTTCTTCCTCCTGATAATATTCCTTACCAAAATAAGCCGTCCTGACAAAATCCTCATTTACTATATTCTCCAAAGCATCCTTATCATCTGAAAGGATAACAATCTCGTAGTCCGCCTCTTTCCTTGCTTCCTCTCTAGAAAGAACTATCCAGTCACAAGCTGTGTTCATAAATGCAAAAAGCACAGCTGCAACTATCATGCATCCTAAAACTGTAAGGAGAGAACGTCTTTGATTCTGCGCCAAATATTTATTTCCAAGTTCCTTAAAATTCTCCATTACTGTACAATCTCTCCATCCTTAATCTTAATAATTCGGTCTGCCTCACGAGCAAGATCCATGTTGTGAGTTATAATTACCAGTGTCTGTCCAATGTTGTGAACAGACTTCATAAGGAGATCCATAACCTCTTCACCATTCTTTGAATCGAGAGCTCCTGTAGGCTCATCTGCCAGCACAAGAGTTGGATTATTAGCAAGAGCTCTGGCTATTGCAGTTCTTTGCTGCTGACCACCTGAAAGCTGATTAGGAAGATGCTTTCTTCTATCTGCAAGTCCCAAAAGCTCAATAATATGATCAATATATTCCTTATCCGGTTTTCTATGATCCAGGAGGACAGGCATCTTTATATTCTCTTCAACTGTAAGAACCGGGATAAGGTGATATGCCTGAAAGATAAATCCCACCTTCCTGCGACGGAAGATACTGAGCTCATCATCTTTATACTTAGTTATCTCCTTGCCATCCACATAGACGCTTCCATCCGATGGACTATCAACTCCGCCCATAACATTTAGAAGTGTAGACTTGCCGCTTCCAGATGCACCAACAACAGAAACCACGCTTCCCTTCTCTATCTCAAGATTAATGTTATGAAGAGCCAGCACCTGGTTCTCCTTCTCACCATAAATCTTCGTTACATTTTTCATCTCAACAATATTCATAACATTCTCCTTTTTTCTAATAAGTCACTTGGGCTCTCTCGCACATTGACTCATTTTCTGATTACATGTTACAACCCCAGTCTTACAGCCCCGTGACAAACAAAAAGAACGTATCTTACAATTTAGTAAGATACGCCCTGTATTTCGTGCAATTGGGGACAGACCTCGGTGCAGTGGGGACGGACCCCGCTGCACCATTATGCCCAAGGGCCTGGCTTTATGCTGCCACCACGCTTGGCCCCGTCTATATCGGTGTCAAATGTTATATCGCTGCCATCTGGATTTTCGAAGCGCTGTTCTGGCTCAAATGCCATACCTAATGTATCAGTATTTATCATTGAAAGTCCTTCTGGAAGGAAATCACGCACATTAGTTGAAAGCTTCCACTCTCCATCCTCTTCCTTCATCTCAACAAAGATATCATGCTCAGTATCCTCAACATAGTCCTGCTCGATGTCGCAAGGCTTAGCACCGTTGAAGAATACATTTCCGCCCGTCCATACTGGAAGTGGAATGTAGTATCTGTCGCTTGGTGCGCTACCCATACCACAGTAACCTTCAAACTCAGCCTTCCACTGTTCCTCTGTCATATAGCCTGAGTAAGGAACTGTACCAACTGTGAAGTTGCCATCCTCCCACTCATTGTCTGAGAAGTCTCCCAGCATTCCGTCATAAGCTTCACGAAGTGGCTTCTGAACAAAGATATTGTTATAGAATCTCATATCACCATGAAGGATAGACATGAATCCCACAATCTCAGTTCTGTGAGGCACATGGTAAGGTGTATAACGTGTTGACTTCATAGTCTTTGCACCATTGTCAACGCCACGTCCAACAGTTGTAAGGGAGCCAGCAAGAAGGTTATGCACTACAGCAACACCCTGTGTTGGAAGCTTCAGTGAACGTTCTGAAAGAAGCAGATTGTTATCAACCAGCGTTGGTCCATGGCTTACCTCAATAAAGATATCCTCGCCAAGTCCAAGATTCTGCATATTCTCCTTACAGATAAGATAATCGTAAGGAATGTTATTGTCATGGAAAACATTCTGTGTAACTCTTGTACCCTGTGCCTGCCAGTCAAGCCATAGACCTCTGGTACAATGATGGAAATGGTTATTCCTGATTATTACATCTATAGCAGCATGCATCTTGATTCCACCGATCTCGGCTCCTGCAAGATTCTGCTTATTATTTATATGATGAATGTGGTTATTCTCAATAATAGAGAACACACCACCAAGATGACCTACGATACCAGTTTGACCACAGTCATGGATGTTACAGTTTCTAACAATATGAGAACCGATAGTCTCCTTGCTCCAGCCATCAGTCTGAGCCTGACAGATACAGTCTCTCTCAGTCTGAGTGCCGTCCTTGTACTTCGTTTTGAGCCACTTGTTATCATTATCTGGCTGAAGATATTTACCCAGAGAGATACCGCTGCACTTTGACTCATACACATCACAGTTCTCGATGATCCAGCCCTTCGACCAGTGAGGACCGATCATTCCCTCCTGATATGCAGTTGGAGGAGCCCACTGAGTTGCAGCCTTACATACAGTAAAGCCGTCAAATGTTATATACCCCACTCCCTCTTTCGAAGGATAGAAACAGTTCTCACGAACAGAAATCTCAACTTTAGCATTGCGAGGATCTGTGTCCTGGAAGTTAGCATATATTACAGTAGAATCCCCTTCCTGCTCTGTATACCAAACATATACAGTAAAGTCCTTATCCCATGAACGGTAGTTCACCTTAGGATCACGCACCTCATCCAGGCTAAGCACCTCATACATTGACTTGTCATTTAGGAATACATCACCTGTATGAGCTGTGATAAATGCTACAAACCAGTCTCCTGATACAAGGGTATCAAATGGATTATAATCACCGAAGAACGAATTTTGAACCTTTGTCTTCCACACATGTGGCTCAACCTCTTCCCAGTCATTCATTGGTTCAGCACCAGTTATAACAGCCCCTAGTGGCTTAACTGATCTATATACTATACGTGCATCCTCAGAACCTGCATTCTTTGGATCAACATACTCTCGGTAGATACCCTCAGAAACAAGCACCTCATCCCCAGCTACAGCTACGTCTGCAGCTTCCTGGATTGTCTTAAATGGAGACTCCTTGGTTCCATTACCAGTTGCTGCCACATTACAATCAACGTAATAAGTCATACTATATACCCCTCTTAATATTTCTCATTTTCCGTCTCTTTACAGAGACCCTACATGTAACAACGTAACATATATCGAAGAAGATAACCACCAAAAAAATGCTTTTTATCTCCTATTTTTTGCTATAAAATATAAACCATGAAGAAATTAACAACAAAGGACTACGTCCTTAAAGAACTGGAACTGAATAGAGAAAGCTTTATCGCAGGCTCCGCACTGGCAGAAAACCTGGGAGTATCGCGAAATGCTATCTGGAAAGCCATAAATGATTTAAGACAGGCTGGCTACGATATTGAGGCCATAAGCAACAAGGGCTACAAGCTGGCAGATAACTCTGATGTTATATCAAGCTCTGGAATCGAAGCTAGTTTAAAAGCCTGCAGCAAGCTTTCAAACGTTAGTATCAAAAAACTACTAAGTAGACTTGCTATATATGAGGAACTGCCTTCAACCAACAGAGCTGCCAAGATGAATCTTATCACTGAGGAACTGGACACCCGCATCATTATCGCCAGAACCCAGACCTCTGGAAAAGGACATAGTGGCAGTCGCTTTGATTCCCCAGAAGGCGGAATCTATCTCAGCATCATAATCACTCCTGATGAGCTGAAAAAACAGCCACTTAAAACTGCCGCAATCGGTAAAGTTGTAGGTGATGTTATAACAGATGTAACAGGCAAAGCTATAACATATGATAAGGAATCCAATAGAATATTCATTGGAAAGAAAAAAGTATCCGGCATTATGACCGAATACTTTGCTGATCTTGAAACTAAGGAAGTAAATGGATACGTAATCGGTATCGGAATTAAGTATCCAAATCTTCCTAAGAATAAAACTATCGCACTTCTCTTAAGTAGTATTTATTCTGAACTACTTAAAGACTGATCACTCTCTTTCCATCTAACAGACAGCAAGGCTATTACCAGGGAGAGCGCCATACCAACTAGTGTCATATTTTCAACAAATACACCTGGAAGAGCCATACGGCTTATCAGCTCTCCGAAGTATGTTCCTGCGATTCCAAAAAGTCCACCAACTATAACTGCTGCAACCCATAGAGCTGTTTTAATGCCATGCTTCTTATAGAAAAGAATCGCAATTAGCAGTGGGAATATAACTCCCGGTGTATATACTGAGTAAGCACCTGAAAGAAGTGACATGATATCCCCTCTTCCACTTACAGCAAGTATTGTAGCAAGCGCTCCGGTTACTGCTACAGTAATTCTTATTGCCTTAACACTATCCTTCTTTAGAATATCCTTCACATATATTGAAGATGCATTGATTATGCAAGTATCTGTGGATGAAAGAATAGCAGATAATAGACCAAATATCAGTGGCAGTCTAATAAATACAGGTGTCATATTGGCTACATAGAAAAGCACTCTTGAACCTTTCATATCTACAACTGGAATATTATTCTTTGCCCACATTCCAATTAATCCAATAAATATGGAGAAGATGAAAAGACCTATACCCGCCAGCAGAGCTGATTTTTTTGCAATACTTTCATCTTTTGAAATAAAGTTTCTGGAAATGATATCAGGTCCAAGGAAGAATACTCCTCCAATAACAAAGAGCTGATTAAAATATTTGAGCGGACTATAGCCCTCACTAAAGGTTCCTATATCATCACTAACTCGAGAAGGATCATTTCCCATGACAACGTATATATAAACGATGCAGAGAATAATACCGATCACTATAACAAAAGCCTGTAGCTTATCTGTTCTTACAACAGAAGACTGACCACCAAGCATAGTATAAATAATAACAATGGCTGAGATCAGTATAAAGATCCATTTGTCACTCTTACCAGTTGCAAAAAGAACCAACGAATTTAGTGCCACAAACTGTCCTGCAATAACACCGATCCATGAGATAACAATAACTAACGCAATGATCATCTCTGCTGCTTTTCCAACTGTAATTCTGGCTAGATCAGGAAGTGTATCCGCCTCAGTCTCTCTGACCTTACCTGAAATAAGCAGGGACTGAAGGATCATTCCGATAGCGCCGCATACCATCCACCATATTCCCGAAAGTCCATCCGTATAAACCGTATCAGTTATACCAATTGTTGTTGAAGCTCCCAGCATTGTGGCAAGAAGCGTCATTGTGACAGCAAAGGTTCCCTGGGTACGTCCTGCCACTGCAAAATCAGTGAAATTCTTTACACCCTTCACATCCCACACACTGATTCCAAGAAAGATCAGAAGATATATACCCAGTGCCACAAAAAATACGATGTTCATATTATGCCTCAATCCTTTTATAAATAAAAAGGGTCAATCATTTTTTCTATGTGATAGCTCAGCCGCTGACCCGGCGGCATAGTACATTGACAGTTGCATAAATAAAGGATCAACCTTTACGATTGAGTTGCATCGTGACGGATGTAAC
>Ga0129307_1000063_pt1 | contig 179078 bp, 182 predicted proteins | sample P1105metagenome_FD_94437 | JGI IMG/M metagenome (GOLD analysis project Ga0129307, IMG submission 94437) | Capybara group fecal microbial communities from Wisconsin, USA - P1105 metagenome | ecosystem: Host-associated > Mammals > Digestive system > Large intestine > Fecal | place: USA... | reverse complement strand
TTAAGCACGCCGCCAGCGTTCGTCCTGAGCCAGGATCAAACTCTCCAAGATATCTTGGAGCTATTTGCTAGCTCGTTTTCGTTGTTGTTAGCTTAACCGAAGTTATCTAACTTAGAATTTTTTTTGGTTGGTTTCAACGTTGTTGAAACCCGCACTCTGGCTATGTTCATTTCATTAGAAATGATTACCTTACATTGTTCAGTTTTCAAAGATCTGTGTTTCAGGCAGTTAACTTTCATCGCCTGACGACTTAATTAGTTTAACAGTGAATTCTAATTATGTCAACTACTTTTTTACAACTTTTTTACTATTTTTATACTCACCAATATAAGTCCATAAAAACAAAGACTTAAAAGCTTGTAATAAAAGACTTTTTCTCATCTAGCACACTTGTTTAGCATTGTCTAAAGATGATTATATCAACTTCATGAGAGGCACTCTAAAAGGATTTAGTACCTCAGAAAACAAAATATTACTAAATAACATCAGCTAATAAAAAAGTTAGAAAAAGCACCGTCAAAAGACAGTGCTTTTACATGGTGACTCACCCGCGACTCGAACGCGGGACACCCTGATTAAAAGTCAGGTGCTCTGCCAACTGAGCTAGTGAGTCATGTTGGCAGGGGCGGCTGGGATCGAACCAGCGCATAATGGAGTCAAAGTCCATTGCCTTACCACTTGGCGACGCCCCTATAAAAAGTGGGGTGAGTAGTGGGGATCGAACCCACGCATAACGGAGCCACAATCCGCCGTGTTAACCGCTTCACCATACCCACCACTGTGGTTGTTTGGGAGATTTATCCCCCGTAACGAATGATATTGTATCATTCCTCGGGGGATACTGTCAACAACTATTTTTTAATTAAATAATCTTTTACAAAATTAGGCAATGCAAAGGCTGCTTTTTGAATGCCTTCATTATAATATTTGGTAGTAAACTCTTGTTTGCGATTTGCTTCCCAAGTTAATGGATCATACTTTTTAGACCCCATGGTAAAGCAATGCATACCAGTTGGATAAATTGGAATATACGCTGTGTATAAACGTGGAATTGGGAAATGTTTAGCCACGTAGCCAAATACTTTTTCAACTAATGGCTGATGCATCATTGGTGATTCTGTTTGTTGTACAAATAAACCATCTTCTTTAAGTGCTTTATAAGTATTAGCATAGAATTCTTCTGTAAACAAACCTTCCCCTGGCCCAATTGGATCAGAGCAGTCAACGATAATAACATCAAACTTGTTTTCACATTCAGCTACATACCCAATGCCATCACCAATAGTTACTGTCAATTTAGGGTCTTTGCGAATCATAGCATCTGCTATTGTTGGCAAATATTCCTTAGCTAGTTCAACTACTTTGCCGTCAATTTCAATCATAGTTACTGATTCAACACAGTCGTGACGTACACATTCCCGTGCTACGCCTCCGTCACCGCCACCGATAATCAATACATGTTTAGGATTAGGATGTAAGAATAGTGGAATGTGAGACATCATTTCGTGATATACAAACTCTTCACGTTCAGACGTTTGAAATACACCATCAAGAGCTAGCATATTGCCATATTCTAAACTATGTACTACTTCAATTTTCTGAAACTCAGAAGCTCCGGAATACAAGACCTTATCGATTTTTGCACTCAATTTTAAATTATCAGACTGATTTTCTGTAAGCCACTCTGCCATAATTAGCCTCCTAATCCTAATAGGTAAACAGTCGTAATAGGGCTACATATGTAGCCCTATTAATTTACCAAAACATCTTTATACATGCTTAGCCATATGTATCTATACTTATTTATCGTTCTATAAGCATAGCGACCATACTGACTTGCGAATATACCAAGCAACAACGCTTACTTCCCTATATATTTGCCGCAATACTTACTTGCGCACTACATAGGCAAAGCCACCGCCTAGCATAGTATCTTTTAACCATTTCTGTACAGAAAAAGTTCGTTCAATTTCTTCGTCATATACCATACAACGAACATCGTCGTTATTTTCCATCAATTTTACAATCGGTACCCAATGCCAAGTAGACAATTCTTTTTCACGCCCTCTATGTCGATTTAAAAATGCTACTGGTGAATCACTAGCTAACCCTTGTTTAATAAATTTAACGACTTGCTGCAATGGTGGTCGACACACAGCAAACGGATAAATCCCCATCATCTTTACCGTATAAGGTAAATTTTGATCATTAACATATGAATTTAATCCTTCTTCAAGCCACTGTGTCTTATATAAACCACCGCCAAAACGTGGTCGCACATAATCAAAAACAGCTTCCATACGTTTCAAAGCAGCTTCACCATCTGCGCTTTCCGTCACATCTAACAAGCCATCACGGAACTGCACATAACTAATTAACTGTGTCGCTGTAGTAGGACCACAGCCGGCTAAACGCTGCCAATCATCATGATACCACTCTTGATTATAACCATAGGAAAAACGGCCATCTTTTTTTACCTGCAACCATTCTGGATGTGTGATTGTCAAGCTCTCCATATATCTCTCAATCCTCTATTACTTAATATACAATGTTATAACAATATATTCATTTTCAGTAATAGATGCCTGCAAAGAAAGCCTACTAAGCTTAGTCTTCTACAACTTCCACTTTTGTCATGCGGTCACCTTGCTGAATCGCATCTACTATATCCATACCTTCGATAACTTTACCGAACACAGTATGAACACCATCTAAATGAGGCTGTGGTTCATACACGATAAAGAACTGACTACCACCTGTATTAGGGCCACGATGAGCCATAGATAAGGCACCACGTTCATGTTTATGAGGATTGCCAATCAATTCGTCCTTGATTGTGTAGCCAGGACCACCAGTACCAGTTCCATTAGGACAACCGCCTTGCGCTACAAAACCTGGAATTACACGATGGAAAATTAAGCCATCATAAAAGCCTTCTTTAATTAATTTTTCAAAGTTAGCTACTGTACCTGGTGCTTCTTTGTCAAATAACTCAATCGTAATATCGCCTTTTTCCATATGAATAATTGCTTTTTTCATATCTATTCTACCTCCAATAATGTACGTAATACATAACTTGCTAACATCAATCCTGAAACAGAAGGCACAAAACCACAGGACCCAGGACTTCTAGAATCATCATCACGAGTTGGCGTCATAGGCTTTTCTGTCGAAAAAACAACAGTCTGTTTTTTAATACCACGCTTACGCAATTCACGACGCATTACTTTAGCGAGCGGACATGTATGTGTTTTACTGATATCAGCAATCGTCAATAATTCAGGATGCATTTTATTCCCTGTTCCCATTGAGGAAATACACGGAATGCCTAATTCCTGACAAGTTTCAATAATAGCCAATTTGGCAGTTACCATGTCAATGGCATCAATTACGAAATCAACCTTCAAATCTTTAATAAAATTTGGATAGGCTTCCTTCGTATATACAATGTCATAGGTATCTACTTGCATATCTGGCCGAATAGCTAGTGCGCGCTCTTTGGCTACTTCAACTTTACGACGACCAATCGTAGCCTGTGTCGCAATTAATTGACGATTCAAATTACTTACTGTAACTTTATCACCATCAATCAATACTAATCGTCCTACCCCCGTGCGTACCAGCGCTTCCATAGCAAAACCACCAACGCCACCGCAGCCAAAAAGGGCTACTGACTTTGTCCCCAAATTCTCTAATTTCTCTTTACCCACTAACCACTCTAAGCGGGTTAACATATGTTCCATTCAGAAAAACTCCAATTCAGTATGATATTAACGATTTAATGGAATGATTTCTAACCAATACCCATCAGGATCAGCAATAAAGTAAATACCCATCTTAGGGTTTTCATAAACTACACAACCCATTTCTTTGTGTTTTTTATAAGCCCCTTCATAATCATCAACTTTAAACGCTAAATGGAATTCATTATCACCTAAATTATATGGGCGATCCCAATCACGTAGCCAAGTCAATTCTAACTGATGATTACTTGCACCATCTTCTAAATATACAATTTTAAATGAACCATCTTCTGGCTCAATGCGACGACCTGGCGTTAAACCAAGTGCTTCTTTATAAAAATCTAAACTTTTGTCTAAATCACGCACATTAAAGTTGTTATGTACCATCATAAATTTCATACAGCCATCTCCTTTCACTACTAAACCTCCAGTCCACTAAATTAACAAGCTGTGAACTGGCCTATCATTTAAGAGGATTCTTAAATTCCCTCTACTATCTACTTAATACTGCTATTTAATAGTATCACAAATCTCGATATATGGCTATATAGGGCATAAATTTTACCATCAACTTACTGCCAAGATGATTATTTCAATCACTATTAACCAGATTGCCCCTAAAGAACTATAAATTGCGCCTCACTGCCTCGCTCTGTAGTCCGTACTTCTAAATGAGCCGGAATCCGATTTTTTAATTCTGGCACATGAGAAATAATACCAACTAAGCGACCTGATTCTTGTACAGTTACTAAGGTTTGCATTGCTACTTCTAAAGTATCTGGGTCTAATGTACCAAACCCCTCATCAATGAAAATCGTATCTAAATGTATGCCACCTGCATAAGCTTGAATAATATCAGCCAAACCCATAGCTAGCGCGAGGGATGCTAAAAAAGTCTCTCCACCAGACAAGGTATTCGCTGGTCTTGCATACCCTGTATATGTATCTAATACGGCTAAATCCAGACCGCGATGACCACGGCGTACACTATCTAAATCAGCACGTTCCAATGTATAACGGCCTCGGCTCATGCGCCGCAAGCGTGCATTTGCAGCTACAACGACTTCTTCTAAAATAGCACCTAGCACATATCGTTCAAAGGTAACCCCTTTTAAGCCTGTATCGCCACCATTCGCCAAATCATATAAATTAAAAATAAACGAACTTCGTTCTGTAATTACCTCATTTTGAGCCATTAAGGTTTCATATTCTTCAACCACGTTAGCTAAACGCTGTTCTTCCTTATTCTGTATAGCCGCTTCACGAACAGCTTCTTCATAAGCTTCCATAGCCATATTCGTATCTTGTTCAGTAACAATACGACTCGGTTCAGGCAGCATTTCCAATTGTTGTTTTGCTGATGCTAACAAGACTTCTGTTTGCCCCCAGGAATCTTCATAGGCTCGCACTTCATTAGTTAGCGCCGCAGCATCTCCGTCAAAAGCTTTAATACGTTCTATTTCAACAGCCGTTAATTTAGACTTCTCCAAAGCGTTTTCATAAGTACGTTGCGCCTGAACACTTTGTGTGTCTAACTCCTCTTGCTGTTGTAGTAAATTTTTCAAAGTAGTTTCAATAGCACTAACCGCTTCAATATGCTTTGTATGAGATTCTTCATAAGCCTGTCGTTTACTTTCAAACTCTGTCAACCATTTTTTCTGTGCTTCTAACTCAGTTAACCAAGTATCACGATCTATAGTAGCCAATTCATGTTGTAATACCGTAAGGGCTTCTTCTTTACGTCCTAAATCAGCTGTCAACGCCTGATATGACTGAGTTAAAATTTGTAAATCCGCTTGCTTAGTTTGCAAAGTTTGTTCTGCCTCTTGCAGCGTTTGCTCTAATCGTTCTACTTCTTTTTCTTTATGTTGTATCTGTTGCCACTGACTATCTAATAACTGTTGCTGAACTTCTACTTCCGCCATAAATTCTGAACTAGCCTGAGAAACAATACCTAGCCCCCCATGAGTAGCTAACCAATCGTCAATAGCCTTTTCAGCAGCCTCTAACAATTCAACTTCATTTTTATAGGTAATTTCAACTTGATTCCATTCAGTCTTTGCTTTGGAAGTTTGCTGCAATGCTTCAGCATAAGCAGCTTCGGCTTCTTGCAAAGCCCCATCACGTAGCCCTTCAGGTATAACAGCTAGCTGAGGATGCTCTTTTGAACCGCATACAGGACAAGGGACCCCTACTTGCAAGGTAAGCCCTAAATTAGCCGCTTGATATTGATCCTGCAATTGCACCTGATGTTCACGTTCCAAACGAGCATTTACTTCAACTTGTTCCGCTAATTCATAGGCTCGCCGTTTAACATCTACCGCCCTTTTAGCCGCTTCACAACGTTCACGAGTTGCTAAGGCATTTTTGCCAATTTGTAAAGCTTGCCATAATTCCTCACGTTGTCTTACTACTTCATTTTGCACACTCAGCTGTCGACGCAAAGAGGTTAGACCTTCTTTCAAAACGACTATGTTCTCTTGTAACGCTGATACGTCCTGTTCCTTCTCGCCTACAGTCTTTGCCTTTACATCAACATCCTTAACTAGCATAGCAATTTCAGTTTGTAAAACTGCTACACGGTCAAATTGAGCCTGAATTTGCTCTGCCTTATGAACATTCAATTCATACTCTACTTGTTTAGGTTTAGCCTGTTGTAAACTATCAGCCAAGACTTTCAACGTTTCTGCTTCTTCTTGTAAACTTTGCTGTTTGGCAAGAGCCTCTTCATAAGAAACTCTCGTAGCTTCTCCCTTAACCACTAATGCTTGCCACGCTGCTTCAAGCCGACTAACAGGCTCATAAGCAGACAATTGATTAAGCAACGTTTTTATTTCTGAAATTTGTGATTTTTTTTGTTCTAATTCCTCTAACATAGTCTGATACTTATGTACTTGTTGTGCTAACCCTTGGCGCTGTTCACCTAATTTATACGCCTTAGCTAGCGCTAACTGTTCTTGATGAAGCACTTCAACGTCTTTATCCTTCTTTTGGACTAACTCTTGTTGTGCCTGCCACCGAGTATGTAATTCACCAACTGTAACTACCTCTTCACGACTTAATAAATATCGCTGACGGTCAATAACATCTTTTGCTTCCGCACTCACTGTATCATATTCATCTTTTAACATATCTTGTAAACGACTGTATAGTTCTGTACGGAATAAGCTATGCATCAAATCTTCTCGTTCTGAAGTAGGCGCTACTAATAATTTACGAAACTCGCCTTGCGGTAATAATACAACTTGCAAAAATTGTTCCGCCCTAAACCCCAAAATTTCATGCACTTTATCTTTTATTTCCTGCGAACGGGTACTAAATTCAACCCAGTCCCCATCCTGCCAAATCAACAAACGTGCCTGAGCCCCTTGCTCACGAAACCCTTCGCCGCGCTTTTTCTTAACTTGTTGCTTAGGGCTTCGTTCCATTTTGTATTGTTTATCGCCCACAGCAAATGTAAATTCTACTGCTGTTGGTTCTGTAGGAGTAGCATAATCACTGCGCATAGATGTACCACTGCGCAAACCCCCACTGGACTCACCAAATAAGGCATACACCATAGCATCTAAAATAGTTGTTTTCCCAGAACCAGTAGGGCCTGTGATTAAAAATAAGCTCTGCCCTTTTAGTTCATCAAAATCCAAATGAATTTTGCCCGCATAAGGACCAAAGGCTGTCATAGTCAGTGTCAGTGGTCTCATACATCAGCCTCCTTCAATAATCGGTCCCAAAGTGCATCCATATATTTTTTTTCAGTCTCACTCAATGGGTTTTCACGAACAGCTGCAGCAAATTGTTCAAATAATTCCCGTTCTGATAAATGTTTATATGCTACAGTGTCTACATCCTTTTCCTCGGTAGCCATACGCCCAGTTAACTCCATAGACATAGCATATGGCAATATGTCACGAAGTCTTGCCATACCATCAATAACGGGCGCTGTATCTAATAATTGTACCTGCACATAATCATTCACATGCTTTTTATGAAGTGCCTCATCATGCAAAATATCATTAAAATAACCTTTTATGCTTACCACATCATGAAGGAATTCAATAGGAACTTGTTCTAATTTACAAGCACCTGTGCTATCCATATCTACAATAGTAAAAGATTTTTTATGATTGGCTTCGTCAAACGAATACTTCAACAAAGAGCCACTATACCGAACATGGTCAGCACCGATACGCTGTGGTCGATGAATATGTCCTAATGCTGCGTAATTGAAAGGCGCAAATACATCCACCCCAACACTAGCCGAACCACCTATAACTAAAGGCCGTTCGGACTCACTAGTTTCACTTCCCATAACCAATGCATGGGCGATTGCTACCGTTCTCACATTTCCTTTTACTAAACTACGTAAATAAGTCGCCCACGCATCATAAATAGGCCCATAAGCTATAGGTAATGCTTGCCACTGCTCGCGTTGTGATTCATCAGAATTTATGGCTAATAAGTGAGTTAACACTGTACGCGGTTCAGCAAATGGCATAGGGCAAAAGGCAATCTCACCATATGTATCCTCAATATATAAAGGCTGTAAACTACGCTCCAAACCGCCCCAAACATGTAACCCCGCTTGAGACCATACATCACGCCCTACTTCTAGGCGCTGTGCACTGTCATGATTACCACCAATAACTAACACTGGTACCTTATAGTCCAACGTGAACTTAGTTATTACTGCATCCCACAATTCAACCGCTTCGACTGGTGGCACAGCCCGATCAAACACATCACCAGCTAATACAATAACATCAATATTGGCCTCTTTTACCAGCTGATACAATTGATGTTCAATTACATACGCTTGATCTTCTGTTAAATGACGCGCATAAAAAATGCGCCCTAAATGCCAATCGGCCATATGAAGAATGCGCATCTTACACCTCGCGATAAACACTGCGAAGCAAAGCGATTTCCTTGGCATAACCATCTAATTCATTCGGTGTTTCCAAATAAAATGGCAAATCACGCAAGGCAGGATGATTAATTATTTCCGTAATAGCGGTTAAGCCAATATGCCCCTCCCCTATTTTTTCATGGCGATCTTTATGGGCACCACGAGGATTTTTTGAGTCATTTAAGTGAATAGCATGTAAACGATCCAAGCCAATAATATGGTCAAAGGAAGTCATAACACCGTCTAAATCACCAATAATATCGTAATCCCCTTCATGAATATGACAAGTGTCCATACAAACACCTATATATTCTTTTAATTTTACACCATCAATAATGCGTGCAATTTCCTCAAAAGTACGACCTACTTCAGTGCCTTTGCCCGCCATAGTTTCTAATAACACAGTCGTCTGCATACCTTCAAACAAGACTTCATTGAGGGCTTCCACAATATGTTCAATACCCACATCCACCCCTTGTTTTACATGACTCCCAGGATGAAAGTTATATAATTGATTAGGTAAATATTCCAACCGCTCTAAATCTTCACGCATCATATTTTTAGCAAATTGACGTAACGAAGGATCGGCAGCACAAGCATTTAATGTATACGGTGCATGCCCCAAAACTTTACCAAAATTGTGCTCAGTCATAAACTCTCTCAGCGCTTTCATATCAGCTTCGTCAAAAGTGCGCGCTTTGCCACCTCGTGGATTGCGCGTGAAATACTGAAACGTATTTCCTCCTAAAGACAAGGCTTCTTGCCCCATATGTAAATAGCCTTTACTAATCGATAAATGACAACCAATTGTTAACATCTTTTTCTCCTTTATACGATAACTATGTAGCCTTTACAACTAAAACCAATCAAGCGGTCTCCTCACTATGATTAAAACCGCAGTACTCTTAATTTCTACTACAGTATGTTCTAACTTTTAATATATTCCCAATAATATATCATTAACTAACAAAACTAACTCATACTCTCTCTATTATATAACAAATTGAATCAAACAAAAAAAGAGCCTCACCAAAGGACTTGTAAAAGTTAATCAACATCTTACAAAGTCTTTTAGGACGGCTCTCTTTAATTAATGTGCTTCTCTACGTTGGCATTCAGGACAAATTCCTTCAAATGTAATTTGTTGACCTGTTACCTTATATTGACTAAGATGCTCAACCTTAGTAAGGGTATCATCCATGTCCATACCATCTAAATCATCAACGCGTTTGCATACAACACAACGCATATGTGGGTGATTATGAGTATCCCAGTCATACCGGCTACAATCGTCACCCGTATCGAGAACTTTTACTAGACCGATTTTTTCAAAAATCTCCATCGTCTTGTAAACTGTTGCTAGACTCATAGTTGGATGGTCACGGCGCAAACTTTGATATATCATTTCTGCCGTAGGATGCTCATTTTGACCATAAAGCACTTGATAAATCGCAATACGCTGTGGGGTTACTTTATAACCTCCAGAACGCAATTTTTGTGCAATATCCATAGCAATCAATCCTCTCTCCACTCGGATTTAATCTAATACTGTGCTACTTAACACATATGTCTTCCTATAGTTCTATGACTATTTATCAACCAATAATAATTATTAGTTAAATAATTATAGCAAATTCGGTATGGTTTTGCAAGTAAAGCCATACCGAATTTTATCTCAGCCTATATAATTAATCTTTGAAATATGGCTTAAAAGCGCCATTCTTTTGGCCTTCTTGACCGCCACGGCGACCTTGACCTTCTGAACTACGACGCTTAGGGCGACTGCCACTAGAGCGACGATCATCACGGCTATTACGGCTTCGTGAAGAACGCTCACCACTGCGACGGTCACTGCTACGACGTTCACCACTACGTCCACCACGCTGACCTTCACGACGACGGCCATCTTTACCAAATGAACGTTTTTTACGTACACGAAGTGGTGCTTCTTCAGTAATATTTACTGGTGTTGTATCTGGTTCTTTCGTTAACAACTTAATAGCTGCTGCTACTAACGTTACCGAATCCAAATCATTCAACAATTCTTCAGCACTTGCACGATACTCTTTCAAGTTTTCTGTATCATCAGCCATATTAATTAAGCTTTGTACCGCTAATTTCTGTTGGCCTTCTAATACTTCTCCTAAGGATGGTGCTTTACGACGTGCAATTTTACGTTTAGTTAAACGTTCAATAGCATGTAGATGTTCCATTTCACGAGGAATTACAAAGGTATTAGCCATACCCGCTTTGCCCGCACGACCAGTACGGCCTACACGGTGTACATAGCTTTCTGGGTCTTGTGGCAAATCATAGTTATACACGTGAGTTACACCACTAATATCAAGACCACGTGCCGCTACATCAGTAGCCACTAAAATATCAATAGTACCTTCACGGAACTGGCGAATTACACTATCACGTTTTTGCTGTGATAAATCACCGTGAATCCCTTCTGCCATATAACCGCGTTTTTTAAGACCTTCAGTTACTTCATCAACACGGCGTTTTGTACGACCAAAAACGATGGCAAGGTCTGGAGCTTGCATATCTAACAAACGGCAAAGTAAATCAAACTTCTGACGATCTTGTACTTCGATGTAGTATTGTTCGATTAAGTCCATCGTCACTTGTGTAGGTTTCATGCGAATCAAACGAGGCTCTTTTAAGTAATTTTCTGCTAATGTTTGAATCGCTGGCGGCATAGTAGCAGAGAACAACAAAGTCTGACGTTCTTCTGGTACAGCCCCTAAAATTTTATTAATATCATCAATGAAGCCCATGTTTAACATTTCATCAGCTTCATCGAGCACGATCACTTTCACTTTATCAAAGCTAATGGAACCGCGTTCCATGTGATCCATTAAACGACCTGGAGTTGCGACGATAATCTGTGGATTTTTACGTAAGCTACGGAACTGGCGCTGAATATCTTGGCCGCCATAAATTGGCAACGCTTGGATTTGCGTATGTTGAGCCATTTTATTGAGTTCTTCTGCTACCTGAATAGCCAATTCGCGTGTTGGTGACAAGATTAATACTTGCACAGCTCGTAAATGTTCATCCACCTGTTCTAAGGCAGGGATACCAAAGGCTGCTGTTTTACCAGTACCAGTCTGAGCTTGACCAATCATGTCAAGACCTTCCATGGCTACTGGAATTGCTTCCTTCTGAATTGGCGTAGGTTCTTCAAACCCCATATCATTTAAAGCCCGTAAAATGGGCTCGCTAATTTGTAATTCTTCAAATTTTTCAAGCATGAACTATATGAGTCCTCCTTATTAAATTAACCTTAATTATTTTCTATTATTCGTCGGCGCATTCTAATATTATAACACATAAAAAAGAAGATAGCCAAATCAGAAGATTGAAAATTTTCTAATTTAGCTATCTTATTCAGATACCCTAATAAAATATCAACGAATTTTCTTATTAGTGTAGTATACTACTTTTTCTTACTATACACAATAGTAATATTATTGTTTACAAAAGGAGCTGGCTCGTTTCGTTTTTGTTGACGACGATTTTGTTGGTTCCTTTGCTTATTATTCTGCTGATTGTTATGACGTTGACCCTTGCGCGGATTATGTCTTTCATTGTCATGACGTGAGCTCTGCCCTTCACGGCTATCCCCTTGTCGACGCGGACGATTCGCTTGACCTGATTGGTTTCCCTCTCTTTGAGTCGACATTTCCCCTTTATGGGTTTTCTCTTTATCACGCAAGGACTTCATAGATAAACCAATACGATTTCGCTCTGGCTCAACAGAAATAATTTCTGCTTCAATAATATCACCTACAGCTAACACATCTGAAGGATGTTCATTACGACGACAGAATTCACTACGATGCAATAAACCATTCACTTTAAGCCCAAAATCAACAAAGGCGCCAAAATCAACTACATTATGTACCGTTCCTTTAACAACCGTACCTACCTTTACATCTTCCAAACTCATTACATGTTTGCGTGTCATCGGTGCCGGTAAATCTTCACGAGGATCACGGCCTGGCTTAGCTAGTGCTTCTAAAATATCGCGCACAGTCGGTACGCCAGCCTCTAAATTAGCAGCAATCGTTTCAGCATCCACAAGAGCTAATTTTTCGTGAAACTGTGCTAACGTTGCTTTATCATTTAATTCATCTAAAGTAAAACCTAAATCTTTAATAATCGTTTCCGCTAATTCATAGGATTCTGGATGAACCGGCGTATTATCCAATGGATTTTGACTATCTTTAATACGCAAGAAACCGGCACATTGTGTAAATGCCGCTGGGCCTAAACGTTTCACCTTCAATAATTCCCTACGATTTTGGAAGGTTCCATTATCCTTACGATAGGCCACAATGTTATTGGCTACAGCACTACTAATCCCTGCCACATGTTGCAAAATTGCTGGTGATGCTGTATTCAATTCAACCCCAACATGGTTAACTACCGTTTCAACCACTTGATCTAAGGTGGCACTTAATTGTTTCTGATTGACATCGTGCTGATATTGCCCTACACCAATTGATTTAGGATCAATTTTAACAGATTCTGCCAACGGATCTTGCACCCGCCGTGCTATTGAAACAGCACCACGAATGGATACATCTAAATCTGGCAATTCTTCAATCGCTAATTTGGAAGCCGAGTATACAGAGGCACCCGCTTCATTAGTAATAATATAATGGCAATCTAATTGCTCCGCTTCAATTAATTGTGAAACAAATTGTTCCGTTTCATACGAAGCTGTCCCATTGCCAATAGAAAGCAACGTAACCTTCCATTTACGAATGCGATTGGCCATATCAAGCTTAGCCGCTTCCTTACCTTTTTCACCTGATGTTAGATGATAGATTCCTTGATCTAATACATTTCCTTGCGCATCAATAATTGCCATTTTACAGCCCATACGATAGCCTGGGTCAAGGCCCATAATCACATGGCCTGCCAATGGTGGCTGCAATAATAAATTGCGCAAATTAGTACCAAATACTTTGATTGCTTGCTCATCTGCATTTTCTGTCAAAGTCTTACGAATTTCACGTTCCATAGCAGGGAAAATAAGCCGTTTATAGGCATCAGCAACAGCCGCTTCCTTATAGGCTACTAAACTTGTAACCGCTGGCACTGGTAATTTACCAATCATATAGACAATATATGTATCATCAGGTGCGACTAAGCTCACCTTCAACACGCCTAACTTTTCGCCACGATTAATAGCTAGAATACGGTGAGACGGCATTTGATGAATTGGTTCTTCATGATCTTCATACTGTAAAAATCCCTGACGAACTTCTTTGTTCTCATCCGTTTCTTCTACTAACACCGCTTTTACTTTGCCTTCTTGCCAAATGGCTTCACGTAAATATGCACGGAAATCAGCTCGATCGCTCACATCTTCAGCTACAATATCCATAGCCCCCTGCAAAGCCGCTTCCACAGTCGGTATTTCTTCTGAAAGAAACGGTTCAGCTAATGTTTCAGCACTAGCAACTGGATTATCAGCACTCTCGCTTAACATCAGCGTAGCCAATGGTTCTAACCCTTGCTCACGGGCAATAGAAGCACGAGTTCGCTTCTTAGGACGATATGGTAAATACAAGTCTTCTAATTCTTGTAATTTCATAGCCCCTTCAATCGCAGTTGCCAATTCAGGCGTCATCTTTTCTTGTTCAGTAATAGAGCGAATAATTTCTTCACGACGTTGCTCTAAATTACGCAAATATTTAATGCGTTCTTCGATCTCACGAAGTTGTTCATCTTTTAACTCGCCGGTCTTTTCTTTACGATAACGGGCAATAAAAGGCACTGTATTGCCTTCATCTAATAACTCGACTGCCACCTTAACTTGCCACCCTTTAACCCCTAACTCAGTAGCAATATATTGGGACATTTTTTCTAACATGTACTACTCCTTCCGACGATACGTAACAAAACTAAATGGCCAAGGATTTTTCTCATCCACTTCACCGGCTATAGATTCTACCACTTCAAACTGATTTAAATCAATAGTAGGAAAATGTGCATCCCCTTCAAACTCTTGATCAATCTCCGTTACATACAGAGTTTCTGCATATGGCATAAATGACTCATACATCTGAGCGCCGCCAATACAATAGGCTACTTCTAATGCCTCCGCCGCCTTTACGGCTTCCTCTGGCGAATGAAATACGCGAACCCCTTCATACGGTGGATTATAATCAGCTTGTCGTGTCACAACCCAATGTTCTCTATTAGGTAACAAAAATGGTAACGACTCTAAGGTTTTACGCCCCATAATAATCACATGACCAGTGGTTAATTTTTTAAAATACTGCAAATCCTTAGGCAAATGCCAAATCAGTTGATTATCTTTGCCAATTACGTTATTCTTTGCTTTCGCCACAACCATTGCTAACATTATACGGCCACCTCCATTGGTAACTTGCCTAAATGTTCATAGCCTTCTAATTTCACATCTTCAGCAGTAAAATCATAAAATGTTTGGACTTCCTCATTAATCCACAAACTTGGAGCTGACTTAGCTTCACTGCGACGAGCCAACTGTGTTTGTAGCGCTTCTACATGATTTTCATAAATATGTGCATTATTGATAATATGTGTAAACTGTCCTAGTTTCAAACCACTCACATGAGCAATCATACACACAAGAGCGGCATACTGCGCCATATTAAAAGGAATACCTAAGCCCATATCGCCACTGCGTTGTACGAGCATACAGTTTAAGCGGTCCCCAGCCACGTCCCATAAGGTCTCATAGGCACAAGGCTGCAAAGCCATATCCGGTAAATCTTCAATATTCCAAAGGGTTACAATCATACGACGACTTTGAGGGTCCGCTTTGAGCATCCGCAATAAATTATCCACTTGCTTGTATTTAGCCAATTGGTAGCCATAAGCTTTGCCAATAGTCCCATCTTCACGCATCCACTCGTCCCATACATGAACGCCCATAGCCTGTAATTCTTTTACATCATTGCTTTGTTTTTGCCAAATCCATAAAAGCTCTTTCACCGCCGTTTTAAAGGCTACGAATTTTGTAGTTAGAATAGGAAATTCTTTACTCAAATCAAATTGCATCACTTGATGAGGCAATTTATACGTTGGCACACCTGTACGATTATTGGCATAATACCCATCTTTTAAAATTCGTTCCACAATGGCCAAATATTGATCATCAGCGTAACTCATGAGAACCTCCTCAGTTAAAGTAACATACATTGATATTAGAACAACAATAAGTATATTAAAACAACAATTAGCATATTAAAACAATAATTAACACATTAAAACAATAATAAGCATATTCAAGATAAAGTATATCAGAACAATATACGTCTACATTAAAACAAAAACAAAATAAAAATTTAGTAACTAACCTTCTTTTGAAAACGCATTAATTACCTTTAAAAAGGATAAACCAAAACGTTGTAATTTCGTTTCCCCAATCCCTTTAATTTTATACAAATCAGCTAAGGTTTGCGGTTTCATAGAAGCCATATCTATTAGCACCGTATCAGGAAAAATCAAATACGGTGGTACTTTTAATTGGGCACTTAATTCTTTACGATGTTGGCGTAAAGCTTCAAATAAGTTTGGTTTATTGGAGTTAACCTTATGCATTGCGCCCCGTCGACTGAAACGGCTATCACCATTAGAACTTACGCCCCGTGGCCCATCTGGTCGCACAGTGACTAACTGACGCCGCACTTCCGTAACCTTAGCACTGCCATCAAGCACCGCTTCACCAGCCGGCGTAATACTCAAAATTGGATATTTCCCAGTCGCACAAGCTAAATAACCAAGTGATGTAAATTGTCTAATAAGCCCCTTTATATCTCGGTCCTCCATATCCTGCAAAGCACCAAATACAGCGAGTCTATCCCAACCATACCGCACAATACGGTCTGTACGATTACCACCTACAATATCGGTAATCATTGCAGCACCATACCGTTCTTCTGTATCTAATACGGCTTTAAAAATATACCGCGCTTCTTTCGTTAAATCTCGTAATGCCCCCTTATGCTGACAAGTGCCACAATTATCACAACGGGACCATGCAACGGTTTCACCAAAATAAGTAAGCATGTATTTTCGCAAACAATCACTGGTAAAACAATAATTAATCATTTGTTGTAGCTTAGACATTTCAATACGCCGTCTATCAGGCTCATGAACGGATTCATTAATTAAATATTTATGAATCATCACATCACGACCACTATATAACAATACGCATTTCGAGGCGCCACCATCACGCCCTGCACGACCAGCCTCTTGATAATAACTTTCCATATTGCGAGGCATCTGATAATGCAATACATAGCGCACATTACTCTTATCAATCCCCATGCCAAAGGCACTGGTGGCCACCATAACTTTCACTTTATCATAGGCATATCGCTCTTGTTGTAATTTACGCACTTCGTCACTTAAACCAGCATGATAATAGCCTACTTCTACACCACGCTTAGCTAATTCACCATACACTGTTTCTACATCTTTACGAGTCGCACAGTAAATAATACCATTCTCCTCACTATGCTGTGCAACAAATTGAAGTACATACGGCAACTTTCGTTCTGGTTGAACCACTTCAAAGGAAAGGTTTGGTCTATCAAAGCCCGTCACATGAACTGTTGCCTCTTGTAAACCTAACAAGCGTTTCATATCGGCTTCAACTTCACGCGTAGCACTGGCTGTAAAGGCCCCAATAACAGGTCGTTTGGGCAATGTATCAATAAATGGTGCAATCAACTGATAGGACGGCCTAAAATCATGGCCCCACTGCGATACGCAGTGCGCCTCGTCTATAATAATTTGTTCAATAGGTAATTCTTTCAAAAAATTCTGAAACCACTCTGAACTTAATCGCTCTGGTGCTAAATATAATAATTTAACCCGATTCGCACGCAAAGCTCTTAATATTTGAGTTGACTCATCTTGCTCTTGAGTACTATTTAGATAGGCCGCCGGAATTTTTTGCATACGTAATCCATCAACCTGATCCTGCATAAGAGAAATAAGGGGTGAAAAAACAACAGTCAAACCACGTTTCAATAGAGCAGGTATTTGAAAACAAATTGATTTCCCTGCCCCCGTTGGCATAATCGCTAAAATATCTTTATTCGCAAGAAGTGAAGCTACTGGCACCTCTTGGGCAGGACGGAACGTGGCATACCCAAAATAATGTTGTAGTGCCGCTTCAGCAGCAGGGTGAGCCATACGATTCACATCCTCTCTCAATACTTTCACAATAATTATTTCATAACAGTTATTTTATGTATCATATTATTTTACCATTATTTCTAAAAAATTACACTACCACTCTATTTCCAAACACTGCACTATAGGAAATTAAACCTATAAAAAATTACACGAGTCCCCTAATATCTGTTACAATAGAAGATATAAATTCTATAGTATCTAACACACCTAAACAACACCTGCCTAACTTGTTGTAGATTAGATACATTTACTTCCTATAACAGATTATATAAATGAGGTTATATATGAAACATTTTATTACACCCGCTGAATTAGCAGCACAAACAAATAATTACATTATTTTAGATATCCGTGGTCAGCAAGCCTATGAGCAAGCACATATCCCAAATGCCTTTGTCCTTGATGTAACTAGCGATTTATCAGGGCCAGTTGCAACGCATGGTGGTCGCCATCCCCTACCTAATTTTGATATATTGGCTAATAAATTAGCGTCTTTTAGCATCACCTCTGACAGTCAAGTTGTTGTCTACGACTCTTGGTTATTTTTAGCCGGTCGCCTTTGGTGGACATTAAAATACATGGGCTTAACCGATGTTAAAGTCTTAGCCGGCGGCATTGAACGCTGGGCTCGTGAAGGATTCCCGCTCACCCAAGATCCTACACCACTACCAGCTGAACCTAGTACATTTAACTACACCCTACAATCACATATGATAATGACCCGTGATGAAGTGTTACAAAGTAGCATAGAGCAAAGTCATATTATTGTAGATGCTCGTGCACCTGAACGATATACGGGCCGTGAAGTAGATACTATGGACGGTATGACAGGCCATATACCTACTGCCATCAATCACTTCTGGGCTAATGGCTTTGACGCTAACGGTCCTTTAACACCTGAAGCTTTGAAAGAGCTTTTTAAAGATATTACTACCACTGATAAACCTATCGTCACTTACTGTGGTTCTGGTATCACTGCTTGCTTAACTATGCTAGCAATGGGTGAAATTGGTATCGAATCAGCCTTATATGTAGGTAGTTCTAGTGATTGGGTCACCTACCCTGATTTCCCTATCCAAACAGGCGTTGAAAGGCTTAAATAAAGTTAATTTTTAGCTATACTTATAGATTTTATAGTTATTTATTTCTCATTTTTTGCACTTTGCCTAATATTTCTATAGAAATCTCTAATTCTGTGTAGTAGTATAGCTTGTTTTATGATAAAATATAACAATATATCTATAATGAAAAGGGGGTGCATCTACGTATGCACACACAGTTTCCGATTATCATAGCCTTTGCAATTTACTTAGGCCTTATGATGTACATCGGCATCTATTATTATCGCAAATCACGAAATTTAAGTGATTACATTCTAGGGGGCCGTAAACTAGGGCCTTGGCTCACTTCAATGAGCGCCGAAGCATCTGATATGAGTGGTTGGATGCTCATGGGTTTACCTGGTTTTGCTTACAGCACTGGCATTTCAGCTATTTGGATCGCCTTAGGTCTCGCTGGTGGCACCTGGCTCAATTGGGCCTTTGTATCAAAGCGACTTCGTAATCACACAGAGGTTGCCAACAACAGTTTAACAATTCCGGATTATTTAAAAAACCGATTCCGCGACACGTCAAGAATTTTACCGATTGTATCTGCTATTTTTATTATTATCTTCTTCTTGATTTATACATCGTCCGGTTTCGTCGCTGGGGGTAAATTATTTACTACAATTTTTGGTTTGGAATATACAACCTCACTCCTAATTACAGCCGGCGTAGTTATCTTTTACACCTTCTTAGGTGGCTTCTTAGCCGTAAGCTGGACTGATTTAATTCAAGGCACTATGATGTTTTTTGCTATTTTAATCATTCCAATTACAGCTACCATTATGTTAAATGGTCCTGTTAATACAGCTCACTTAATTGCTACTGAGTTTCCTCAAGGCTTATCAATTTGGGGACCTGAATCAGATACGTTTGCCTTAACAATAGGTATTATTTCTTCCTTAGCTTGGGGCCTTGGCTACTTCGGCCAACCGCATATCTTAGTGCGTTTCATGGCAATATCTGATGCACGCGAGTTAAAAAAAGCTACTAACATCGCTATGGTCTGGGTTATTATTTCTCTAGTAGCGGCTGTTATTGTCGGCCTTGTAGGTAAGGTATATCTGACAACACCACTAGAAGGGGCTGATGTGGAAAAAGTATTTTTAGTAATGAATGAACAGCTTTTCCCACCATTTGTAGCTGGTCTCATTTGGTCCGCTGTACTAGCTGCCATTATGAGTACAGCCTCTGGCCAATTACTAGTAACAGCCTCTTCAGTATCACAAGACTTGTATAAAAATATTGTAGGGCATCAAACCAGTGACCGTGAACTCGTATTAATTAGTCGTATTACCGTTCTTATTATTTCTGCCATTGCCCTTTGGCTAGCATTAGATCCTAACAGCTATATCTTAACCATGGTAGCCTATGCTTGGGCTGGTTTTGGAGCTGCCTTTGGTCCAGCTATTCTACTCTCCCTCTTCTGGCGTCGTATGACTTTGAAAGGCTGTGTAGCTGGCGTTATTGTAGGCGGCTTAACCGTTCTAATTTGGAAACAATTTGCTTGGTTTGGCTTGTATGAAATTGTTCCTGGTTTCATCTTATCAACCTTAGCTATTTATGTGGTAAGTCTATTAGATGCACCACCATCCAAAGAAATTACTGATGAATTTGATGCAGCTCAACAAATGCATATTTTGTAAGATATATTGATTAATTAAATATACTTATATATACCAATAACAAAAGAGGCCCTAGGGCCTCTTTTTACTATTATCTATTGTTAGAGGAATAATAAAAAGGCTGTAGCTCACTAATCGTGAACTATAGCCTTTGTTATACTTCCATATAGTATATACATTTACCTTCACATATATTATAGTTAATCCGTTCATATAATATATGAATAAAATAATACTCTGCTATACGAATTCTTATTTATCAGTATTCAGTTACTAATACAAAATTATCGAGCTGCTAATAATGCTTCTAATTTTGCTAAACGTTCATTTAAAGCAGCATTTTCAGCTTTAACAGTATCTACTTCATTAGCTTTTGCTTTTAATACTTCAATATCTTTACCTTGATCTTCTAAAGCAGATACTAATTCAGCTTTAGATAAACCTTGGTATGGAGAAGAATCGCCAAAGCGGAAGGATAAACCTGCATTGTACATGTTTTCAGAGTTACCTACAGCAGTAGCAAAACTGAACATTAAGTTTTCATTTGGGCGATAGAACGCACCAAGAGCAGCTGCCTGTTCATTTTTATATGCACCAAAACCTGCAGCAAATGTCAATTTGGAGTCATCATCAAAATCAAGTGGATGTAAACCTGCTAAAGCTGCGGCACCAGCACCAATTTTATTTACACGAGTACCTAATTTGTCTACGCGATTATTTAAGCCAGAAATAGCCGTGTCATGATTGCTTACACGATCTGTCAAGTCATTAATAGCGTTGGTGTTATTAGTTACACGGCCATTAAGGTCTTGAATAGAATTTGTGTTGTCAGATACGCGATTATCTAAATCCTTAATTTGATCTGTATGTTCTTTAATTGTTTGGCCTTGATTTTCTATATCAGTTTTAATATTGCTGATTTCTGTAGTATTATTATTGCCTGTATTCTCAATATTACCAATTTTTTCTTCTACTACAGTCACACGGCCATCTAATGCCGCTACTTTCCCATCAACTAAAGTCAAACGATTGTCTACAGATTTAAGCTGTGCTACGTTTACAGCATCAGTATCGGCACTACCAGCTGCTACATTAACAATTTGACGAGTAGATAAACTATTACCTACTGATACTGCACCTAATTGTCCTTTTACTGTATTAGCAATTGCTTTTTTGTCCGTATCAATTGCTTTATCCGCAGCATATACTTCACTATTTGAATAATTAGCCTTCGCACTTGTTGTAATAATATCTGTAGCTTTATTATTTATTAATTTACTACGATTCGCTACTGAATAACTGCCTAGAGCAATAGCATCTGTTACGCGGTTCGTTTTAGTTTCTAACCCAATAGCAACTGATCTTAAATTAGAACTTGCATTAGAACCTAAAGTTATACTCTGTAAACCAGCCTCTGAATCTTTACCAATACTAATGCCTTCCTTGCCATTATTAAGCTTCACACCATTACCTAAAGCTATACTATCCATTGCATTTGCCTTTACATTAGTGCCTATAGCAATAGTATTCATCCCATACGAAACATCAGAGCCTAAGCCCACACCATGGCTAATCGCATAAGAGCCTGCTGCTACACGATTACCAATAGAAATATTTTCAGTATGCCGACTATTTCCTGTATCGCCAGCATCACTAGTCGATACTTTATTACCAATAGCTATACCACGATCTTCAGCAATTACATCATTACCAATCCCAATACTACTGTTTTCTGCCCGAGAATTGTTACCAATAGAAACTGTACCCTCTTGAGCTGTTGCAGTACTCCCTAACGTTACAGCATCTGCCTGTGCCACTGTCATAACACTCACAGCTAATAAACTAGATAGAACTAAACTCTTTAACACTTTTTCCTTACTCATTTTAAATCCTTTCTACCTCTAAATATAAACTATACTCAAATACTTCTTTTTAACGAATAAATTATCTCACATTATAAAAGAATAACCTTATCAACTGTAGCTTTAAAATTATCTCTATTTAATTATTTACTTCTATTATTTAGTAGCTAATAAAGCTTCTAATTTCGCTAAGCGTTCATTTAAAGCAGCATTTTCTGCTTTAACAATAGCTACTTCACTAGCCTGTGCTTTAATTTCTTTTCCCTGTTCTTCTACAACAGACACTAATTCAGCTTTAGATAGACCTTGGTATGGAGAAGACTCGCCAAAGCGGAAAGATAAACCTGCACTATGCATATTTTCAGAGTTCCCTACTACAGTAGCAAAGCTAAACATTAAATTTTCATTTGGACGATAGAATCCACCAAGAGCGGCTGCTTGTTGATTTTTATATGAGCCAAAACCTGCAGCAAATGTCAATTTGGAGTCATCATCAAAATCAAGTGGGTGTAAGCCTGCTAAAGCTGCAGCACCAGCACCAATTTTATTTACACGAGTACCTAATTTATCTACGCGATTATTTAAGCCAGAAATAGCAATATCATGATTGCTTACACGATCTGTCAAGTCATTAATAGCATTAGTATTTTTAGTTACGCGGCCATCAAGATCACTAATCTGAGACGTATGTGTTTCAATAATCTTACCTTGGTCCTCTACGTCTTTTTTAATATTGTTGATTTCTGTAGTATTAGCATTACCTGCACTCTCAATATTATCAATTTTTTCTTCTACTACAGTCACACGGTCACCTAATGCGTCTACTTTCCCATCTACTAAAGTCAAGCGATTATCTACAGATTTAAGCTGTGCCACATTTACAGCATCTGTATCAGCACTACCAGCACCAACATTTATTATTTGACGAGTAGCATCAGCCTTACCTATTGATACTGCACCATATGACCCTTTTATTGTAGCGACTATTGCATCTTTATCAGTTCTACTTGCAGCATCATTAGCATAAACTTGCGTAATTTCTGGATTCGAACTTGTTATGACCTTAGTATTCCCCTTATTAAGTATTCCTTCTCGATCAGCTACTGATGTCCCACCCAAAGCGACTGAAGCCTTAACAAGTGCCTGAGCATAAGTTCCCAAAGCAACCCCAAAGTTATCAGATTTAGCTTGATAGCCTAATGAAGCTCCCGCATTTTTGCCACTGTCAGACTCTGCGCCAACGGCAACACCATAGAACACAGATCTAGATTGTGCACCAATAGCAACGCCGGAAAAATCAGCATTAGCTTCAGTACCTAATGCTGCTGCTAATTTACCACTAAATGTTCTTGCACCAATAGCAATACCTTGATCTCCACCCGTTTCATTTGCTCTTGCATTATTACCAATAGCTATCGCATCTGTACTACCAGCAATAGTCTCGCTGCCTATAGCCACTGCCTGTTTCCCATAAACAACATCACGCCCAATACCGATACCATGACTAATGGCAGTAGCTCTTGCCTCAACTCGATTACCAATTGAAATATTCTCATGATGTAGACTTACATTTTTACCATCATTCTTGGTTCCATTATAAACTTCATTACCAATAGCAATACCACTATGGCTTGCATGAGCTTCATGACCTACGGCAATACTTTTAGCATCCTTAACAGTAGCTGTATCTCCTAATTTAACATCATCTGCCTGTGCTACTGTTATAACACTTACTGCCAATAGACTAGATAAAACTAAACTCTTTAACACTTTCCTCTTACTCATTTTAAATCCTTTCTACCTCTAAATATAAACTATACTCAAATACTTCTTTTTCAACAAAACAAATTATAGCACATTCATTTTATTTTTAGCAATATCTTTTTATATTTTTTTCATCTTATTTTAATTTATAATCCTAATATATTAAAGGTCATAATATTTTAATAATGACACTTAATTCCATTATTTTAGCCATTTTAAATAAAAATGTATTTAATACAATATTAAATAAAAGAAAAAATAGACTATCATTTTTAATACTGATAGTCTATTTTTTCATTTAATTTTAAGTTTTAAAGCCAAATCTATATTCGATTTATTAATTTACAAATACATCATACCTATCGCATCAACATCACACTTTTTCCAGTAGGAATTACAAAATTAACATCTTTATAAATTGGTTCTACTATCCATTTACCAGTCGTATCCATAACCCCCCATTTACCATTTACACGAACTGCAGAATAATAGGCAAAGAAATTAGATGCATCTTGTATTGCTATATCTTTCGCTTCAAAAACAACTTGCCCTTCACGATTAATAATTTTATAACCTGTAAAGCCATCGCCAAGTTCAGAATCGCCTACTACCCAAGCGAAACCTTCTGCACCAAATCCACTATGCAAGGAAATTTTAGATAGTCGGAATACTTCCTTACGAGTTGGTTCTATTTGATAAACTCGCTTACCATCTGCTGCCGTAGCCACTACAAAACCATCATTCATAAAATCAACATCTTCGTAGAGGAATGGCAATATCTGAGTATTTGTTAAATAATTCATGACACCTCGTTTTTCAGTTGTTTTATCTTTAAAAGCAATGTAAGGATCATTTAAATTGATTTTTTCTAAAGCATAATCACCATAAGGAATCAAGAAATTTCCCTTACGATCAACGACAGCTAATTTTTTATCATTTTCAATAATCGTACCAAAAGGCATCATTGGATATACATGGTCTAATTTGCTATCAATGACTACGTTCCCATCACGGTCAATATACCCCCGTTTGATTTTATCTCGTACAACTGTAACACCACTATAGAAGTGGTTATGACGACCGTAGTCCCAAAAATCATTATAGCCATAACCAACACCTAAGCCAACTCCATCAGGACCAACATTGATACCAATCCCTGCACCATGACTATTACCAATACCGGCTAATGCTACCCCTGCAATAGCGCCTAGTAAACTAAAACCAGATGCTTTACGCTGAATTTCAGCTAAACCGTCATAATAAGGATACACATAGTCAGCATCAACAGTAAATAATTCATTGCCACTGCTATCAATAGCTACAGGGGCACCAGATTTACTTTTAACAAAGGCTCTATCTTCTCTAAAATTAGTAAGAACATTTTTAAATTGAGGTGCAATAACAACATCATCATTTATGTCTTTAAAGCCATATTTCTTTGTCTTCTTGTCTTTAAATGGGATATATCCATCTGAAACATAATTAATATCTTCCTCAACAGCAGGCACATCTAGTTTAACACCAATATAGCCGTCATCTTCCGCTTTAGGATTATTAAATACTATAATATGTCCGTTTTCACGAGCCGTGACGCGCTTATATTTTGGTTCAACTAAAACTTGCCCCTTTGTATCAACAAGACCATAACCTTCTTTAGTTTCTACAATCGCCATAACACGTTGTTTATCTTTTAATTGTGCAGGATCCTCTCCTTTTACAGCACTATTTTCAATGGCAACACCATTGTTAGGAATAGTAGCAAATACATTCCCATCTTGCACAAACATTACATCCTCACTTTGTAAGGCTGAATTAGGTAAATAATTAATAGACTCTGTAATTATGGCATCACTATGGCCAACGCAAAAAGAACATACCGCAGCAACCAGTAAAGTCTTCGACCGCTTTGATAATTTCATACAATACCCTCCTCTAATTCTAGCAAAATAACTTTTAATACTCACTTAATACATACTTAGGTGCTCCTGAATACATATCTAGCACACGCTTAATATATATTGAACACATACTTAATACGTATGTAACACACGCTAAATACATATCTAGCACCTTAACACATACTTAACTCTGCGCTAACGTTCACTGTATTCACTTAACTTTTATTAGTTACTCATATTATAATTGTTGATTTTTAAATTGGCAATTATCTTATTTAACAGCTAATATTGCATCTAAAAATAATGAAATTAATATAAAAAACCGCAAGGCATCTATTGATACCTTGCGGTTCTACTAGCCCGTACTTATGCCTCTTGACCATCATGGTCGATACCTTACTTCATTGTAAGATTAGCAATAACTACAGTCTACATGTTTATTTGAATTATTGTACTTCGTCAAAACCTTTTTGAAGACGAACGTAGGATTTACGACGTTCAATAGCATCTTTTTCAGTTTTTTCGAATAATTCTTCTGCCATTTCTGGAGCAGCTTTCTTCAAGGAAGCATAACGAACTTCGTTCATTAAGAAGTCGCGGAAGCTTTCGGTTGGTTCTTTGGAATCCAAGCTGAATGGGTTCTTACCAGCTTCTTTAAGAGCTGGGTTGTAACGGTAAAGATCCCAGTAACCAGAAGCAACAGCACGACGTTGTTCTTCCTGAGCATTACCCATACCGCCTTTAATACCATGGTTGATACATGGAGCATAAGCGATAATTAAGGATGGACCTGGATATGCTTCAGCTTCAGTGATAGCTTTCATTAATTGGTTTTTATCAGCACCCATGGAAACTTGAGCTACATATACATAGCCATAAGTCATAGCCATCATGCCAAGGTCTTTCTTCTTAGTACGTTTACCAGAAGCAGCGAACTGAGCTACAGCAGCTGTATGAGTGGATTTAGAGGACTGACCACCAGTATTGGAGTAAACTTCAGTATCGAATACAAATACGTTGATGTCTTCGCCAGAAGCTAATACATGGTCAAGACCGCCGAAACCGATATCGTAAGCCCAGCCGTCACCACCGAAGATCCATTGAGAACGTTTTACTAAGTATTGTTTCTTAGCAAGCATTTCTTTAACTTCTTCAGTTTGTTCAGCAGCTTCTAATTCTTTTACTAATTCAGCTACGCGTTCACGAGAACCTTCACCTTGGTCTTTGCCTTCGATCCAGTTTTCGATAGCTGCTTTTAAGCTTGGAGCTGCTTTTTCAGCAACAACTTGTGCAGTTTCAGCTAATTGAGCACGAACTTTTTGTGCACCAACGAACATACCATAGCCATATTCAGCATTATCTTCGAACAAGGAGTTGCCCCATGCAGGACCTTGACCTTGTTGGTTAGTAGTGTATGGAGAAGCTGGCATGGAAGCACCCCAGATAGAGGAACAACCAGTAGCATTTGCAATCACCATGCGATCACCAAATAATTGAGTGATTAAACGAGCGTATGGAGTTTCACCACAACCTGCGCAAGCGCCGGAGAACTCAAGAAGTGGAGTTTCGAACTGGCTACCTTTTACAGTGTCTTTCTTCATTGGGTTAGCTTTTACTGGTAATTTAACTGCATAGTCCCAAGTTTCAGCAAATTCCATTTCGCCATCGATAGGACGCATTTCAATAGCTTTGCCTTTAGGAGAAGGACAGATATTAACACAGTTGGAGCAACCTAAGCAATCAAGTGGAGATACAGCAATACGGAATTGAAGATCTTTAGCACCAAGAGCTGGGATTGCTTCGAAGTTATCAGGACCAGCCGCTACTTCTTCAGCTGTAGCTAATACAGGACGAATTGTAGCATGTGGACATACGAACGCACATTGGTTACATTGGATACAGTTTTCTTTAATCCAGTGTGGAACGAATAAAGCAGCACCACGTTTTTCATAAGCAGCTGTACCAGCAGGTAATGTACCATCTTCGAAACCAGCAAAGGAGCTTACTGGTAAATCATAACCAGCTTGAGCATTTACAGGTTTACAGATGTTTTCAACATAGCTTGGGCAAGATGCACAACCTGGTTTTTCTTCTTTAGCTGCATTGTCAACAGCATCTTTCCAAGAAGCAGGTACATCAATCTTAACAAGCGCGCCAACACCTTTGTCGATAGCAGCATTGTTCATGTCAACAACGTTTTGACCTTTTTTACCGTATGTTTTTTCTACGGAGTCTTTAAGGTATTCAATAGCTTTATCAACAGGAATGATATTTGTCAATTTGAAGAATGCAGCCTGACAAATCATGTTGATACGACCACCTAAGCCGATTTCACGAGCGATTTCAGCAGCGTTGATGATGTAGAAGTTCAATTCTTTTTCAGCAATTGTACGACGAAGGTTTGCTGGTAATTTTTCTTCTAATTCTTCAGGAGTCCAAGTACAGTTCAAGAGGAATGTACCACCTTTTTTGATACCACGAAGAAGGTCATATTCATGAACATAGGACTGACGATGACAAGCAATGAACTCAGGTTCAGTTACAAGGTAAGGTTTGTTGATTGGAGTCTTACCAAAACGAAGATGAGACATTGTTACGCCACCAGATTTTTTGGAGTCATAATCGAAGTATGCTTGAGCATACATATCAGTGTAGTCACCGATGATTTTGATAGCGGATTTGTTAGCACCTACAGTACCGTCAGAACCGAAGCCCCAGAATTTGCAGCCAGTTAAACCTTCAGCTGTAATGGAAACGCCTTCAGCGCGTTTTAAGGACAAGTTGGTAACGTCGTCTTCAATACCTAATGTAAAGAAGCGTTTAGGAGCATCAGCTAACATGTTATCGAATACAGATACAATGTCTGCAGGGATAACGTCTTTGGAGCTTAAACCATAACGACCGCCATATACTTTAGCGTTGATATCGTTTTGTACTAAAGCAGCCTGTACATCTAAGAATAAAGGTTCAGCCAAAGCACCTGGTTCTTTCGTACGGTCTAAGACAGCAATGCGTTCTACTGTTTTAGGTAAAGCTGCTACGAAACGATCAGTTGCGAATGGACGGAACAAGTGAATTTTCACTAAACCAACCTTACGGCCTTGTTTGTTTAAGTAATCAACAGTTTCTTCTACTACTTGGCAGCTAGAACCCATAGCTACGATAACATCAGTAGCGTCTGGAGCACCTACGTAGTTGAATAATTGGTAGTTACGACCAGTTAATTTGTTGATTTCAGCCATGTAGTGTTCTACTACATTAGGAACTTCAAGGTAGAATGGGTTAGATGCTTCACGATGCTGGAAGTAAATATCAGGGTTTTCTGCAGTACCACGAGTTACAGGCGCATCTGGATTTAAAGCACGTTTACGGAATTCTTCAACTGCTTCCATATCTACTAATGGTTTTAATTCTTCATAGTCAAGAACTTCAATTTTTTGAATTTCATGAGAAGTACGGAAACCATCAAAGAAGTTGATGAATGGTACGCGTGTTTTAATAGCTGTTAAGTGAGCTACTGGAGCAAGGTCCATAACTTCTTGTACAGAAGCTTCGGAGAGCATTGCACAACCAGCGGCACGAGCGGCCATAACGTCTTGGTGGTCACCAAAAATGGCTAATGCGTGAGCGGCAAGAGCACGAGCTGCTACATGGAATACACCTGGTAATAATTCACCAGCTACTTTATACAAGTTTGGAAGCATTAACAATAAACCTTGAGAAGAGGTAAATGTAGTTGTTAAAGCACCTGCTTGTAAGGAACCGTGTACAGCAGCGGCAGCACCAGCTTCAGACTGCATTTCTACAACCTGTACTTTGTGGCCGAAGATATTTTTACGGCCAGTAGCAGCCCAGTCATCAACGTGTTCTGGCATTGGAGAAGACGGTGTGATTGGATAAATAGCTGCTACTTCGGTAAAACCGTATGCAACGTGAGCTGCGGCCTGGTTGCCGTCCATAGTTTTCATTTTACGCATGTTAAAAAAGCCTCCTTAAGCATTAAGAATGAGTTTTACACTTGCTTACCCTTATTATCTCAGGAACAAATTCCCCCGCACCTAGCGCATATCTATGTCTTAGCATGTGAATACCCTATAGTATAATGAATACACTATAGGATTTTATACTGCGTATAAATTTTTGACATACATATTGGCAAATCGCTTCTAAACTGCACTGCTTCTACTATCAAGCAACCAAGAATGTTAAAATTTAATGCATTCTTTGTCGTATTTTTCGTAAAAGCATTGCCTATCTTGCAAAAATGTAATAATATAATACTATTAAAACTATTTTGCATTTGGAGGACCTATTTCATTCCTAAAATAACAAATCGATATAGCCTCATGTCTTAATTATACAATTATAGATTGCATATAGCAACTGAAACAGGCGTATCTGAATTGCTAATTATGAGATAATAACTTGACATTTTTTCATAGGTTCTCAATATTGCGAACGTTTTTCAATAACGCTATTTTTCAACGATATTGGAGTCATTCTTTACATTACATGAGTTTAACGCATTCTTGAAAAGTAGCTTTGAGTCTTTCATATATTTTTACTAGTTGAGGTGTACTATGGATTTTCATCATTTAAAATACTTCGTAGAAGTAGCCGATCAAAAAAGTTTTAGTAAAGCAGCACGCAACTTGCACATCTCGCAATCCGCTATTAGTCGTACGATTAAAGCTCTTGAAGATGAGCTAGGTGTTGTTTTATTCATGCGTAATGCTAAATCAGTAGAATTAACTGATGGCGGTACCATCTTTTTAACTCATGCGAAACGCGTTGTTTTCATGTTTGAGCATTTAAAAACAGATTTTGAAAATGAGTTCCGATTAGAACAAGGCTCTATTCACATTGGATTACCACCAATTACAGATGCCCCTATTTTTGCTCAACTATTAGGTGAATTTAAACGTTCTTATCCACAAATTGATTTAGAATTATACGAAGAAGGTTCTAAAAAAATTGAACTTAGTGTACAAGAAGGTCTTATTGATATTGGTATTATTTGTACAAAACCAAATCCTAAAGAATTTGAGTCCTTCTATCTTACTAGCGACCCACTCTGTGTTATTTTACCGCGCGATAACCCATTAGCTAAAGAAAAAGAAATTTCCTTAGACATGTTATCCGAAGAATCTTTTGTACTTCATAAAGATGATTTCAACCTTCATGATGAAGTAGTAAAATCTTGTAAACATGCCGGTTTCCAACCTCATATTGTATTTGAAACTAGCCAACGTGACTTAATGTTACAAACAGTAGGTGCTCACTTAGCCATTGCTTTGCTACCAAGCCGTCTCTGCCCTGCCAAAGGGGAAAATACAAAAGTTGGTACTAGCGTAGCCGTGCGCCCACTAGTTCGTCCTGAAATTACTCATACATTATATGTAATTTGGAAAAAAGGTCATTATCTCTCCCACGCGTCTCGCTTGTGGTTAGATTTTGTAACCGCTAAATTACCATTACCAACTGGTTCTATTTCTGCAGAAGGGAAATAAGCATCATGAGTGAGGAACGTCCTCGCAAGTTCGAGCCTCAACCAGGCCCTAATAAGCCACCAAAAACGCTCACTAACTTATGGAAGCGCACTACAACTTGGTTATGGTTACTCATAGTTTGTATGGGCTGTTATATCGCTTATCAGCAAGCCCAAATTGATGAGCTAGCAACCAGAGTCTATGGTCAATACAATATGAGTGACATGGACAGTTTTGATTATCGTATTACTAACCTAGAACACATCAGCAATGCGCACGCCGCTCGTTTAAAAGTAGCGGAAAAAGATATTGTCCAACTCCAAAAAGAGACTAATCAGTTTCAATGGCGCCTCATACAATTAGAATGGCTTCATCCTGAAATAAAAGTACCACAAGCGGCACCAACCGTGCCCTCATTAAAAGACTTTGATAGTAATCCAGGCCAAGTTCCCTCCCCACTACAACCAGGGGAAAGTATTTTTAATGACACAACACCTTAGTATATAAAAAATAAAAAAGGTCGTAAGCAAACGAATCATACATCGTTTACTTACGACCTTTTATTATATTACTAACTCTCTGCTAGTAAAAATTATAAGTGGAACAAACCTAACATAGCACCACAAGCTAACGAAATCAAGGACATGATAAACAAACGTGGAGCACAGAATTTCAACATATCTTTAATTTCAATACCAGCTAAACCACAAGCTAAGAATGTAGTCGCTGCATGAGGCGTTACTAATACACCATAGTTTTTAGAAATCAACATAGCCATAGCCATATCTTGAGGATTTACACCAAATTTTTCACCTACACTAATAGCCAATGGAACAAGACCAAAGAAGTAGGAGTCAGTGCCAAGCAACATACCAATTGGTACCCCAAGAATACCAAAGATAGTTTGTAAATGACCACCCAAGAAATCTGGTACTAAGGTAATTAACATAGATGCCATGTTATCCATCATTTTAGTACCGCTTAATACACCTAAGAATACGCCAGATGCTAATAAAATCATAGGCATTGTTAAGGCAGTATCAGCATGCATTTTAATAGCTTTAGATTGTGCTTTTGCACCAGGGAAGTTAACAATCAAAGCAATGGCAAGTCCGAACATGAACGCACCATAAAGCGGAATCTTAGTGAAGCAAAGTAAGCCAATAACAACTAAAGTTAACAAACCATTGAACCATAACAATTTAGGACGTTTCATAGCTTCTAAATCTTCAGAAGTTACATTACCATCAGTTGGTACTAATGAAGAATCTAATAATGCAGCTTCACCAGTTGGGTTTAAACCAGCACCACGACGTTTTTCAACAATCCCCATATAAGCAGCAAACACAATTAAGATTACTAAGCCTACCCCTTGTAATGGAATTAATGCTTGCCATAAAGCATTTACATCAGCGTTTAATACAACCCCTGTACGCGCTACTGGACCACCCCATGGTACCAAGTTCATGATACTCATAGCCGCACCAATGATACATACTAAAGTTACAGGGCGAATGTGTAACTTTTTATAAATAGGAAGCATGGCAGGAATCGTAATTAACAAGGTAGATGCTAACGCGCCATCCAAATGCCCTACTACTGCGATAAGTGCTGTAGCAATGGTAACTAACATAATATTATTGCCGGCTTTTTTAGCCAAGTAATTTACCAATGGATCAAATAGACCAACATCACTCATCAAGGAGAAGTACACAATAGAGAATACGAATAATACCGCTGTAGACCAAGTTTTAGATACACCTGCTTGAATAAATGTAAAAATATCTGATGGACCAAAACCAGCAATAACAGCCATGATAATAGGCACGATTACGAAAATCGGCACAGGATTTGTTTTAGATTGGATTAATGCCCATACGATGATAACAATCATCAATAGGCCCAAAATACCTAAAAACATAGGAAAAACTCCTTTCCAACATATAAACGTTACAGACTAAAAAACTCTTGCTCATTTAACAAGCTTGCCTGTTGCACTATATAAGAAAAAGGGATTGCCGTAACAATCCCTTTTTCAAAAATACTATTAGCAATTTCAATCAAGCTTCGTAACGCTGATTCAATAATTAATTTGTCTTTATTCCATCGACTAATTAGTCTAATGGTTTGCGAACTACGTCGATAATAGAGCCGTCACGGTATTCAACGATAGCTACTACATCTTCGTCTTTATCGCTTACAGTAATACCTTCTGGTTTACCAACAAGATCAAAAGCTAATTTCTGTAACTCTTCAATTGTGTAAATTGGTAAGTTAGAATCTTTAAAGCGTTCAATCAAGTCAGTGCGACGAGGGTTAATAGCGATACCGCGTTCTGTTACAATTACGTCAACAGATTCACCTGGCGTAATAACAGTTTGAACGCTATCTAAAATCATTGGCAAACGGCCACGTACTAATGGACAAGTAATAACTGTACATTTAGCACCAGCAGCTGTATCACTGTGACCACCAGAAGCCCCCATAAGAACGCCATTGGAGTCAGTCATACAGTTAACATTAAAGTTTGTATCAATTTCAGTAGCACCAAGGAATACAACATCAAGGTAGTTAGTCATATTGTCAGTCCAAGGATCCGCATACATGGATGCACTCATTTCAATATGAGCAGGGTTTTTATGTAAAGAAGCAGCTGCTACTGTATCAAATGTTTGAGTATCATAAATAGCATTGATTAAACCGTCTTCTAACATACCTGCCAAAATACCAGTGGCACCACCAATACCAAAACCAGCTTTAACGCCTTGTTCTTTTAGTTTTTGGCCGATGAATTTAGCTACTGTTAAAGGTGCCCCACCAGCACCAAGCTGGAAGCTGAAACCTTCTTTAATGATGCCTGCTTGATCAAGGAATTCTGCAGCCATTTCAGCAATTTTAATCTGTACAGGGTTTTTAGTAAAACCAACTGCACCAGAAGCAATCCCTTCTGGATCACCAATTGCTTCTACTTCAACGATGTAATCTACATCTGTTTGAGGTACAGAATAAGGATATACATAATCAACTAAGTTATCAGTAATGGCAACAGTTTTATCTGCATAATGAGAGTCAACCATAGCGTAACCAAGAGCACCACAAGCAGATTTACCTTGCATGCCAGTAAAGTTACCACGGCGGTCACAAGTAGGTGCACCCATGAAGGCTACATCGATGTGAACTTCACCTGCAATAATAGCACGGGCACGGCCACCATGAGAACGAATAACTACAGGACGTTTCAATACGCCTGGATTCTTCGTTAAGAATTTGCCTAGTGCATCACGAAGACCAGAAGTTTCAATAGCTGTTACTGTGCCATCTTTAATCATATCGATTAAGAATTCATGACAAGGGCTAAGAGAACTGGAAGCAACAGTAATATCTTTAATACCTTTTGCTTGAATGCGTTCCATAACCATTTTCATAACATAATCGCCATTACGGAAATGATGGTGGAAAGAAACAGTCATACCATCTTTTAAGCCAGTTTTTTCAATAGCTTCATCGATGGAAGATAATAATTTATCAGCGCCACCTTGATTATATTTAGCAACAGGACGGCCTACACGGCGTACTTTAGGCTCAATAGCGAACTCGCCTTGATATAATTCACGACCCGCAAGAGCTGGTAAATCCATTGGAATTTCGCGATTTGCTTTATTTAACATTAATTTCAGCTCCTTCATCTACTTCTACTTTAATACCGGCTGCACGTGCTTTATCTACAATGCGTTGTGCACGAACTACGATAGGACCATCAATCATCTTACCGTCAACAGCAATAACGCCTTTATTGTTTTTCAAAGCATCTGCATAGCTATTCAATACTTTAACAGAATGAGCAATTTCTTTTTCATCTGGAGTAAATACTTTGTGAGCCAATTTAATCTGACTTGGATGGATACAAGATTTACCATCGAAGCCAAGGGCCTTAATGTATTGTACTTCTTCTACGAAACCATCTGGATCTTTAACATCAGAGAATACAGTATCTACGCAACGAATACCTGCTTCACGAGCTGCCAATAAGATAGATTGACGAGCAAATGCTAATTCAACAGCTGGTTTAGATTTACCAGTGCGAAGGTCAGCACGATAATCTTCAGCACCAAGTGCGATACCTACAACGCGAGGGCCATGGCAGATTTCACGTACATTATAAAGACCTTTAACGGATTCAATCGCTACAATAATATTAATTGTACCTTCTTCCCAACCATTAGCTTTTTCTACTTCTTCAATTTTACGAGCTACGATTTCAACTTCAGATACGTCTTCAGTTTTTGGAATACGAATCAAGTTTGGTTTAGCTGGTACAATTACATCTAAGTCATCATAGCCATATGGTGTCTGAGTTGGATGGTTAATACGAACTACTGTTTCAGAGCGGAAAGTCATGCTTTTCAAAGCTTCAGCTGTCATCAAACGAGCTGTATCTTTTTCTGTTACAGGAATGGAGTCTTCAATATCAAACATCAAGCTATCCGCACCGTGGATATCTGCGCTATTAATCATTTTAGGCGTATTCCCAGGCACGAACATCATGCTACGAGAAATACGAGCTTTAGCAGCTTCTGATAATGGTAAATTTTTAACTTCTACGGGACGAGTTTCGTCATGAGTTACAGTAGCTTTCGGTTCAGAACCGCGTTCTAAAGCACCTAATACACGTGCTTTAATTGCATAGTCCCAAGCGGCCTTATCATCGGCGATAACCTTTACCCCATCATAACCAGCTTCTTTTACTGTGTTCACGATTAATTCTTCAATGTGTTTACCATACTGGCGTTTTACTTTTGAAGTTAATTCAACTTCAATACCAGCTGCGATTGGCTCAACGGTTACAAGACAATCTTGTTTTTCGTCAAAACCAGCAGTCGCTGCTTTTACTAATTTGTTCATAGCTTCGCATCCTTTCTTAACGAATCATAGCTAATAATAAACTAACACTAAACCAAAAAGAACTAAAATTTATAATTTACTGATACTCAAGTGGAGCAAAGCCCCACCTGAGCTGGTAACATAACTTATTTAATAAGGCCGATAGCAGACCAGTAACCATAACCAACGGTCATTGTTAAGATGAAACATACGATAGCAACTAAGCCACCTACAATCCACCAAGTCTTAACATCATTAAACCCTTCACCAAAGATAATTGGTGCTGCCGCTCCGCCGTAGTGAGTTAAGGCCCCACCATAGGAGTTAGTCGCAGCTAATACAAGAGCAAGTCCCATTGGATCAACACCAGCTACTTTACCAACTGTCAAGAATACTGGTAACATAGCTACTACATAAGCACTACCAGAAGCGAATAAATAACGAACCGCTACACTGATAAAGCCAATAACCACTAACGCAATAAATGCATTATCGCCGAAGTGAATATGTGTTTCCATGAATTTAGCTAACCATTCAAAGAATTTCACTTTACTTAACGCACTGGACATACCGATAATACCGCCGAACCAAATGAATGTGTTCCAAGCGCCATTACTTTTAAGTACATCATCCCATTTAATAACATTACATACAATGGATAAGCACATAGCCGCTACAGCTACGGCTGTCGCATTGATAGAAAGTTTAATACCAAAACCTTGATCCAAAATGGAAGGCATTGCCCAACCAAGTAAAGCTAAAACGAAAATAGCTACCAAGATTTTTTCACTTAATTTCATTGGCCCTAAATCTTCAAGACCTTGTTTAGCAATCGTATGATTGTCAATCTTAGTCAATGTAGGACGTTCAACAAGATAAGTAACAAATGGAACTACTAATAACATTACTAAGCCAGGAATTACCATAGCTAAGGCCCAAACACCCCAGTTGAGGTCAACTCCTAAAATTTTATTCATAAAGTCAGCTGCTAATAAGTTAGGTGCCATAGCCGTAGCAAACATGAAAGATGTTACTTTAGTAACCATATAAGTGTTAGCACTTAAGTAAGCACCTGCTTTTTTAGCAGTTTCACCTGGTTCAGAACCAAGGGCACGAGCGGTAGCATTGATAATCGGATATACGATACCACCAGCACGAGCTGTATTCGAAGGGGTTACTGGAGAAATAATAAAATCTAAGATAGCGGTAACATAACCCAAACGCAATACAGTGGAACCAAACATACCAATCAAATGATACGCAATACGACGACCAAGACCGGTTTTAACAAATGCTACAGATAAAGCAAAGGCAGAAAATACTAACCACAATGTAGAGGATGCATATCCAGATAACACAGCGGATGTATTATTTAAGAAAATAGAAGATGCTGCAATAGATACTAATAAAACTACAGGAGCACCCCATGGTTTAATAACTAAACCTACAATCGCTGTCAAATAAAAACCAAACAAGCGCCAAGCATTTACTTCAAGACCTTCCGGCGGTGGCATGAACCAAATAATTAACGGAATCAACGCCATAACTGCAATTTTAATTAATTTGCTGTTGTTCATTCTGTAAAACTCCTTAAAATAAAAACGTATAATACACTATAAACACAAACTTTAAGATTGTGGCAAATGACGTATCAAACGTTTTGCTCAACCTGTAAGCCCATTATATCGGTCTATATCAAATCTGAAAAATAAAAAGCTTATATGCGCTGTATAAATTTTTTATCGACATTTTTTCATTCATTAGATTACTTTAGGTAATACCACCTAAAACAGCATGAAAAAAGAACCTTTTCATAAAATATGAAAAGATTCTCTAAAATACATCATATAATTTGCAATATCAGCATAACTCAATAATTATATTTACAATCTAATTACTAATAATTATAACTTGATTAATATCAAACTAAAATTCAATAGCAACCGGTGTATAATTCTTATAATGTTCACACACATAATCAATAAATGTTTTAGCCGCAATAAGCTTTGTACTTACTTCACTATACTGCAATAAAGTACTACGCATAAATGGGGTTCCATCTTTATGATAAATAGGTGCTACATGAATACCTTCATCTTTGCAAGATCCAAGTCCTAAATATGGCAAAATAGCCCAACCTAGCCCTTCACGCACAAAGTGACGACAGGTCACCATCGAATCAAGTTCCATAGCCGGTTCTAGGTTAGTCGGTAAATTTTCACTTCGCCAACTCTCTACTATTGAAGATATAGATCCATCCGTACGGTATTGAATCCAAGGTAAGGAAGATAAATCATCAATTGTTATAGGATCCTTATAAACTAAACAATAAGGCTCTTCAAATAGCTTAATAGAATTCGGGGTCTCTTTAAAATTTCCCCGCGTAATTGCGACCATTACTTCACCGCTATTAAACATTTTATTCACATGAGAACTATAACCTGATTTTACTTGAATATGAATATGAGGATATTCTTTAGTAAATAAACTAAGCAAATGTGGTAATTGGTAATCCGCAAAATTTATAGACGAAGCAATTTTCAAAGTCCCTTGAATCTCGCCACTCATTTCACCAATGGATTGCTTTAGACTCTCAGTCTCTTCTAACATACGCCGACAATAGGCATGAAATACTTCACCTTGTGGCGTTAAGGTAATCCCTTCATTGGTACGCAATAACAATGGACAACCTAAATCTTCTTCTAAATGACGCAAACGATAACTCAAAGCAGGTTGCGATAAAAATAACTTATCAGCTGCTTTTGTAATATTCCCCTCAGCCACCACGGTAACGAAGGTTTGCCACTCTTTTTCATCCATAGATAAGCCTCCTTAGTCTCTGCGGAAAAAGCGTAAAATGGATAAGAAGATATTGATAAAATCTAAGTAAAGCATTAACGCACCAATTAACTCGATACGTTCTAATACATCATCATCCTCAAGAGCAGCTACAGTCAGCAATCCTTTAATACGATTCACATCTACCGCTGTGAAAATTGTGAAAATAATAACGCCTAGCGCACCTAAGCCCAAATTAACTATGCCACTATTGAAGAAGAACATATTTAATAAGCTCACTACGATAAGCGCGATTACCGCGCCTACTAAATACGTCGACCAAGAGGTTAAGTCCTTTTTGATGACACCGCCAATAATAGCAAAAGTGCCAAAGAAAGCAACCGCTCCTAGGAACGCATAAAAGAAAGCACTACTGCCATACACTACGCTTAATACAGCTAAGGTTAGCCCATTTAGAATGGAATAAATAAAAAACATCGCTTTAAGAGATGTTAAACTAGCACTCATCTGTCGAGCACTAAACAAAATAACAACCCCTAATTCAATAAATAATATAATATTATAATTAGATGCGGCCATATGGAGCCATTGTGGGTTAAATAGGGCGGCTAATAAAGTAACAAAGGTAGTTAAAATACCCCACCCCATCCACAACATAGAATTGCGCAACTTACGCGCTACCACTTGAGACACTACCGATTGCTCAGCGTTCACTGGCATAGAGTAATTCATAAAAACCTCCTCATATTCTGTCATGGATACATACCGCACAATGCCTCAAAGAGAATAACTAACGGGCGTTAGCAATTCCTTCAAATACTTTACCGCGTGATCCATCAACAGTTACAACTTCACCATCTTTAATTACTTGTTCTGCATTAGTAACACCTAATACAACAGGAATTCCAAAATTAATCCCTGCAATCGCAGCCGCAGAAGTAAAACCATCTTCAGCCGCAATAATAGCACTTGCTCGCTTAGCAAACGGCATTAAATCTGCTTCTAAAGTACGGACTACTAAAATGTCGCCATCACGGAAAGATGCCTGAGCTTTAGTTGCATCATAAGCAATACATACACGACCCGTAGCAGCTCCTTTACCAACACCATTGCCAGCTAATACAGCTTTGCCAACTACATGTACTCGAATCATATTGGTTGTGCCTGCTGTACCTGATGGAACGCCAGCTGTAATTACTACTAAATCACCAGACTCAATACGATTTTCCGCTAAGGATGCACTAATAGCACTATGCACCATTTCATCAGAATTGGCATGATCAATTCCTTTAACGGCCTCTACACCCCAATATAACTGTACACGACGCACAGTTTCTTCATGTGGTGTTACAGCTAAAATTTTGGCCAACGGGCGATTACGAGAGATGCTCATCGCGGTTTTACCGGTTTCAGTACAAGTAATAATCGCAGCTGCATCAAGATTTTTAGCTACCGTAACCGTAGCGGCACTAATAGCTTCTGTCGTTTGTACCGTATCAGCCACAAATGGATGTTCCATGTTGCAATACAACGTAGAATGTTCCGTTACTTCTGCAATGCGAGCCATTGTCTGTACCGCTTCAACTGGATATTTACCACCAGCCGTTTCACCAGACAACATAACGGCATCAGTACCATCTAAAATAGCATTAGCCACATCACTTGCTTCAGCACGAGTAGGCCGTGGATTAGTCGTCATAGATTCCAACATTTGAGTTGCTGTAATAACAGGTTTCGATGCTTTATTACACTTGCTAATCATCATCTTTTGAAGCACTGGCACTTCTTCAGCCGGAATTTCTACACCTAAATCGCCACGGGCTACCATGAGGCCATCAGACATACGCAAAATATCATCTAAGTTATTGATACCTTCTTCATTTTCAATCTTAGAGATAATCTTAATATCCTTGCCTTCTTCTTCTAAAATGCGACGAATCGCGACTACATCACTGCCTCGTTGCATAAAAGAAGCTGCCACATAGTCAACCCCTTGCTGGCAACCAAAGCGTAAATCTGCCATATCACTGTCCGACACAGGTGGCAAGCTAAGCGGTACCCCTGGTACAGCTACACGCTTACGATCACTCATAGGGCCACTATTTTGAATCGTCGTATAAATTTCAGTGCCTTCAATTTTATCAACATTAAGTGTAACAAGACCATCAGATAATAAAATCTGGCAGCCTACCGTTACATCATTAACTAACCCTTTATGATTAACGGAACAAATAGTAGCGTCCCCTTCTACATCACGCATAGTCAAAGTGAACGGTTTGCCTGCTTCTAGCATAACACGTCCTTCTTTGAAATGACCTAAACGAATTTCAGGACCTTTTGTATCAAGCATAAGCGCTACCGGAATCCCTGTCTTACGTGAAGCTTCCCGAACAGCATTCATGCGCTTCGTATGTTCTTCATAAGAGCCATGGGAAAAGTTAAAGCGTGCTACGTTCATGCCTGCTTCTAACATATGTTCCAACACACCAGGTGCGTCTGTGCTCGGTCCAATAGTACAAACAATCTTAGTTTTCTTCATAGTAGAATACCTCACTTATAATGGATTGATATAAAGCCTATGTTTTCCCTTCATAGTACCCATTATACACCAGTATTCTACATAATTTCTACACTGTCAGGGCCTAAAATTTTTTCGATAGCTTGGCATATTTTAGTCCCAGGCGTTATAAAATATTCCTTTGCTACATCAATACGTTTACGTTGTCGATGTAGGTAAAAAGAGACCGGAACTGTCCCATCTGTTTCAAGCAATACTTTTTTAAGGCTATTACTTGCTTCCGCTGTATCAAAACCAGGACGAATATGGATAATTATCTGCTTAGCCTTTTCATAATTCACTTTTAACGGCTTCACCGAATCAGCAATAATTTGCACACCCTTTTCATCAGCATCAATACGGCCCGTAATACGCACAGCCATATCAACCGCTAAATAGGCCTGACTTTGTTGAAATACAGTCGGAAAGGCTACAATAGAGGCCGAACCTGAAAAATCTTCCAAACGCAAAATAGACATAATGTCATTACGACGCGTTACCTTGTCTGATTTATCTACAATGAGCCCCCCTACAGTGACCGTCTGACCATCGTATTGTTCAGGATTAGAACTAAGTTTCCCCATTTCAAATAAGCCACTTAATTCCTCCACAAAAGCATTCAAAGGATGACCAGTAATATAAAAGCCAGTATATTCTTTTTCATCACGTAATTTTTCTTCGGACGGCAAATCAGGCAAATTAGGGACTTCAATAGTTTCCTCAACTGCTAAATCATCACCAAACAAACTCATCGTTCCACGGGCTTCTTCTTTTTGCAAACGCTGGCCTAAACTTTGCGCTCCTTCATACATCGCCAGCAATTGATTGCGATTTTCTTTAAAACTGTCCATCGCACCACAGCGAATCAAACTTTCTAGTAGGCGCTTATTAATTACCTTAGAATCAACTCGTTTGCAAAAATCAAGAATTGACGTATATAAACCACCTTGCTGACGTTCAAAAAGTAGCTGCTGAATTGCATTGTCGCCTACACTTTTTACCCCACCAAGGCCAAAGCGAATCGCCCCATCTTGTACGGCAAACGCTTGCTCACCATAATTAATATCAGGACCTAATACTTTAACACCATGTTTCTTACAGTCATTAATATAATATGTCAATTTATCTACATTGGTCATGAAACTCGACAAGGTAGCTGCCATAAACTCTGGATAATAATGAGCTTTTAAATATGCCGTCTGATACGCAATATAGGCATAGGCGGCACTATGGGATTTATTAAAACCATAACCAGCAAAGTATACGAGCAAGTCAAACACTTCATTGGCAATAGCTGGATCAATCTGATTCTTAGTAGCCCCTTCAATAAAGGATTCACGCTGTGCCTTTAATACCGATTCCTTCTTCTTACCCATCGCACGACGCATTAAATCCGCTTGCCCCAAGGAGAAACCACCCATAGCCGAGGCAATCTGCATAACTTGTTCTTGATACAAAATAACCCCGAAAGTATCCTTTAAAATAGGCTCTAATAAAGGATGAAGATAGGTAATTTCCATCTCACCATGACGGCGTTTGATAAAATCTTCTACCATGCCACTGCCAAGAGGCCCTGGTCGATATAATGCTACAAGCGGAATCAAGTCTTCAAAATGCTCAGGTCGTAAATCCATAACCAGCTTAGTAATCCCTTCAGATTCAAGCTGGAATACACCTGGTGTATCCCCTTTAGTCAACAAATCACAAGCCGCCGCATCATCAAGAGGAATTGCATCTAAATCTAAATCAATGCCACGATTCGCTTTAATTAAAGCGAGGGCATCTCCCATTACCGTTAACGTTCGTAGCCCTAAAAAGTCCATCTTTAACAGGCCTAACTCTTCAATATTATCCTTATCATATTGAGTGACAAAACCACTGTCATTAGCATTTTGAATTGGCACATGGTCTTCTAAAGGAGCCGCCGAGATTACAACCCCGGCCGCATGGGTAGACGCATTGCGCACAATGCCTTCCAATTTACGACCATAATCAAATAATTGCTTAACTTGAGGATCACTTTCATAGGCTGCCTTCAACTCTTTACCTTTCAAGGCCTTATCCAACGTAATCCCCAATTCATTAGGAATCATCTTAGCTAACCGATTGACTTCTGGTAGCGGATGATCTAGTACACGGCCCACATCACGAATAACGGCTCGTGCCGCTTCTGTACCAAACGTAATAATTTGTGCTACTCGTGCTTGCCCATATTTTTCAGTTACATATTCAATTGCCTTGCCACGTTTTTCATAGCAAAAGTCAATATCAATATCAGGCATACTAATGCGTTCTGGATTCAAAAAGCGTTCAAACAAAAGATTATATTTTAATGGATCAAGGCCCGTAATCCCCAGTAAATATGCCACCACAGAGCCAGCCGCACTGCCACGTCCAGGGCCCACTAAAATGTCATGTTCCCGCGCGTATCGCACATAGTCCCATACGATTAGAAAATAATCGTCAAAGCCCATTTGAGCAATAACAGATAATTCATAGTCTAACCGTTCCTGCAATTCTGGTGTTACTGTGCCATAGAGCCGAGGAATTTCTCGCTCACATAAATGACGTAAATAAGTAGTCGCATTTTCTCCTTCTGGCACATCAAAATGAGGTAAGTGGTGTTCATCAAAATTAAACGCGACCTGACACCGTTCAGCAATGGCGAGCGTATTTTCTATAGCCCCTGGAATATGACCAAATAAGGCTGCCATTTCATCGCCACTTTTCATATAAAATTCGTCATTAGGGAATTTTAAACGATTCGTTTCGGCTACTTTTGCCCCAGTAGCAATGCACACTTTAATATCTTGGGCATCAGCATCTTCTTTCAGTACATAATGAAAATCATTAGAGCAAACAATGCCTACCTCATATTCCTTGGCCAACGCTACTAAAGCTTCTTGCGCCTTTACTTCCGCTGGCAAGCCATGATTTTGTATTTCTAAGAAAAAGTTATCTTTCCCATAAATATCAATATATGTTTCTAACGCACGACGAGCCCCTTCGGGATTATCCTGCAAAATGCACTGAGGGATTTCCCCTTGAATACAAGCACTCAGTGCAATTAGTCCCTTGCTATGACGGCGCAATAAATCATGATCTACCCGAGGTTTACGATAAAAACCTTCGGTAAATCCACGAGATACAATCTTCGTAAGATTTTGATAGCCTTCCATAGTTTCAGCTAGCAGAATTAAATGCTTTAAACGCTCCTGTTTAACACTATTAGCGTCTTTGTCAAAACGACTCCCTACTGTAACATACACTTCACAACCAATAATCGGTTTAATGCCAGCTTTAACAGCTTCTTTATAAAAATAGATAGCCCCACACATGTTCCCATGGTCTGTAATAGCTAAAGCGGGCATATTCAATTCCTTAGCCCGTGCCACCATCTGTGGCAACCGACTAATCCCATCTTGCAAACTATATTCTGTATGTCCATGCAAATGAACAAATGGTTTCATAGGTGCCCTCCTTTATAGACTCACAAGGTTATCCTGTTTTCTATAGTTTTAACTTGATGTGTTTCTTTATATAAAAAGGACCGACCACGAGGTCAGTCCTGATTCTGTACCTTATTTAATTATATCACATCTAACAACTACATCTTATGCATTATATTAACGTTGTTGACTCATAAATTACATATTACGATTTACCACGAAAATACGCTGTTAACGCATGCCGTACTTCACGCCATTCAGGCATAAATTGTGCAACTACTTGCCAAAACTTAGGTGAGTGATTCGGCTGTATGAAATGAGCAAATTCATGAATCATCACATATTCTAAAAAATGCTGCGGCCCCATTAACAATTGTTGATTAATCATAATTCGTTGTGTCCGCAAAGAGCAAGAACCCCAACGAGTTTTCGCTTTACGAATTCTAAGACTTGGATAGGGTACATCATAGCCCGCCTCAATATAACGATTATAAATACGATCACGCATGTCCTTGACGGTAGCCTCACACAATTGTAGCCAAAACCTCAGCATCAATTGTGCCCGCTGGTCTAAGGTACTCGCCGGTTTTACATACATATAAATAGTATACGGATCCGATTCACTCCAGGTCACATAAGAACTATGATTCGGTTCACAAGGCTCTACCAATAATTTAGCCTTATATCCCAGTATATAAAAAATATCGCCCGTTTCATAGCTCACTTCTACCGTTGGTTGCTGATATGTGGCAAAGCGCTGTCTAGCTCTATCAATAAAACCCTTATGCTCATCTACAAAGTGAGCAATCGTGGTTGCTGACGTGCGCCAAGGAGCTGAAACTTTGACAGCTCCATTAGGCATAACACGTAAATTTAAATTCTTAATAGCTTTCCAAGTTACTGTATAAGGAACCATTTCGCCGGCAATGCGTAATTCATAGGTCCTAGATTCCGACTTACGCGACGAATTTCGTGACCAGTTAGCCATGACACTAGCTCTTAGCGTGCGTTTTTAGCTGCTTTAGCACGTGCAGCACGATCTAAGATAGCTTTACGCATGCGAATGCTCTTTGGTGTAACTTCTACTAATTCATCGTCATTAATCCATTCTAAAGCTTGTTCTAAGCTGAAAATGCGAGGTGGTACTAAACGCACCGCTTCATCAGAGGAGCTAGAACGCATGTTAGTAACATGTTTTTTCTTACATGGGTTAACGTCCATATCTGACTCACGAGCATTTTCACCAATAACACGACCTGTATACACTGGTTCATTTGGGCCGATGAATAAAGTTCCACGATCTTGAATGGAGTTCAATCCATATGGTGTTGTTTCGCCATCTTCAAAGGCTACTAAGGCACCACGTGTACGGCCAGGAATTTCACCCTTAAATGGTGCATATCCATGGAATACATGGTTCATAATACCATTACCTTTAGTGCTTGTTAAGAATTGTGCGCGGAAACCAATAAGCCCACGAGCTGGAATAATGAATTCCATACGTAAGTAACCAGCTAATTCGTTCATATTAATTAATTCAGCCTTACGAGCCCCTAAGTTTTCCATAACAGTACCCATGAATTCTTGTGGTACGTCAATTGTTAAATATTCTAATGGTTCGCACAATTGATCATTAATGCGTTTGTAAATTACGCGAGGTTTCCCAACTTGCAATTCATACCCTTCACGGCGCATAGTTTCAATTAAAACTGCTAAATGAAGTTCACCACGGCCAGATACTTTAAAGGCATCTGGAGATTCTGTTTCTTCCACTTTCATGGACACATTGGTTTCTACTTCTTTGAACAAACGGTCACGCAAATGACGGCTTGTTACATAATCCCCTTCACGACCTGCAAATGGAGAGTTATTTACGGAGAATACCATGGATAATGTTGGTTCATCAATCGTAAGGGCTGGCAATGCTTCTGGATGTTCTGAATCGGCAACAGTTTCACCAATATTGATATCTTCAATACCTACGAAAGCCGTAATATCGCCCATAGCCATTTCGTCAGTTTCTACACGATTTAAACCATTGTAAGTGTATACTCGACCGATTTTAGCTTTGCGTGTGCTTTCGCCATTCATAATCACAACTTGTTGGTTTGTTTTCATGCGACCACGCACAATACGACCAACGGCAATTTTACCTACATAATCATCATAGTCAAGCGTTGTTACCATGAACTGTAATGGGCCTTCAATATCACCTTGTGGTGCTGGAATTTCTTTAAGCAATACTTCAAATAAAGGTTGCATATCTTTGCCTTCATCTTCCATGCTTGCTTTAGCAATACCATCACGAGCTGATGCATATACTACAGGGAAATCTAATTGATCATCATCAGCTTCAAGTTCCATGAATAATTCTAACACTTCATCTTCTACTTCATGAACACGTTGGTCTGGACGGTCAATTTTGTTAATAACTACGATTGGTTTTAATTTCTGTTCCAATGCCTTACGAAGTACATATTTAGTCTGTGGCATAGGACCTTCAAAAGCATCAACCAATAATAATACGCCATCTACCATGTTAAGTACACGTTCTACTTCGCCGCCGAAGTCAGCATGGCCTGGGGTGTCAACGATGTTAATCTTTACACCATTATGCATAACAGCCGTATTTTTAGACAAAATGGTAATCCCACGTTCTCTTTCCAAATCATTAGAGTCCATTACGCGTTCGGCCACTTTTTCATTCTCTCTAAAAATATGGCTTTGTTTTAACAAGGCGTCTACCAAAGTTGTTTTACCATGGTCAACGTGTGCAATAATTGCAACATTACGAATATCTTCGCGAATCATGTATGTTTGCCTCCTGTTTCGCTACAAATCAAAAGTATATGTGTGAAATGAAGCGTGCAATCACGATTCATTACGCAGCAGTATAAAGCGTTATCCTGCCTATTTAACAGCTTACAGCCGAAAACAATTTACAGTGATAACGCTTAATTATAACATAAAGAGTAGGTTTTAACAACTTTCTAAAAACTCTTTTATAGCAGGATTCTCTTTCAAGACTTCTATTTCTTCGGCTGTAGGAATTTGAACCTTATCACGCTCTACATTTACTAAACATAAAAAGCCTATATAGTCCCCTTTATTAGCACGGAATTGATGAATCGTATGGCTAGGAATTTCAAGGAAATCGCCCACTTTTACATCTACAATCGAATCCCCTAATAAACATTGCCCCTGCCCACGGAAAATCATAACCATGTGGGTATGTTCATGATGTTCCAATGTAGAATAACCACCTGGTTTCACTTCAAAATAACGAAATTGGCAAGGAATATCAAAGGCTCCATTAAAAAGAACTTGCCGTGTTACATCTTTAAACGGACTGCCATCTTGTTTATAGACTAATGTATCTACACCTTCCCAAGTGTAGGTATCTGTGTCAAACTTCTTAATCATGCGTAGCTCCTCAACCCTAACAATGATACAGTACATAAAATGCGTCCGTTACTCATAGTACGGACGCATCACAAACTTACTTAAATAAACGTTTTAAAGTACCCATAAGCCCGCCATGTTCGTGACCATGAGTAGCTGCTGATACAGACGCCACATCAAAACCAGTAGCATCAATTGCTTCTTTAATAGCATCAGCATTAACTTTATTGCTATCATAAGCAATTGTCACATCTTTAGACTTCAAATCCACTTCAGCAGACATAACACCAGGCAAACCTAATACAGCTGTTTTTACTGTATTTTCGCAATTACTGCACATCATACCTGGCACATTAAATACTTGTTGATGAGTGTGGCCAGTGCTGCCACAACCGCAATCTTTACACATATATAAACCTCCAATCACAAAAGTCATAAAGACCTCCCTAGGGCCTAACGGCATAGGGAGGCCTTGCATAGTTTACTTATTCAGCATCTTTATGCTTTTTATCATTAATAGCGCCCGCTTCTACATCAATAGTTTCCACTTTAGCTACATCAGATACTTTTTCTTCTTTTTTCTTATCTGAACTTACTGCATCTTTAAATTCATTAATGCCCTTACCAATGGCTTTGCCTACTTCTGGTAGCTTACCTGGTCCGAACACAACCAGTGCAATGATAAGCACTAAGATTAATTCTTGTGTTCCGAAATTAAACATAATTTTCACCTCGTTTAGCTACAATAATAATCGTTTCTCTTTACAGTGTAACACGAAAAGAACCTAAATAGCTATAGATGAGTCATAGCAAATTGTCAATTTAAACATTAATTTTTAGCGGCTTTGTCAACGTACCAAACAACTTCCTCTTGCGACAATACAGCCCCCGGTAATACATGACCAATTCGATCTTGCCAAGGTTCATCCATATAATCAGCCCGCTGACGCAATACACGGCCTAAAGCCGCCGCTTTAGATTCACCAACAACGGTAAACCATACATGTTTCGCTTTGGCTAAAAATGGGAACGACATGCTCACGCGTTGCCATACTTTGCCATCAGTTACAGGAATCACAGCACGACTTTCTTCTTCTAACGCGGTAGAACGAGCAAATAAAGAGGCCGTATGTCCATCATCACCAAGACCAAGTAGGGCTAAATCAACACCTTCTTTTTCACAAGCCCGCAACACCATCATGACTTCTTTTTCATAAGCATCCGCTGCTTCCTCTACCGTACCACTATTAGTTGGCACTGGATAAAAATGGCTGCTACCACCAATATAAGCAAATAAACGCTCTTTAGCACGATAGAAATTATTATCTGGATCAGTATGTGGCACAAAGCGCTCATCAACCCAAAGAAAATAAATCCGTTCCCAATCAAGTTGCTTGCGATATTCATCAGTATTCAATAGTTCAAACAATGTATTGGGCGTAGTACCGCCAGAAATAGCGACTACACAAGAACCAGTATCGGCAATACATTGATTAGTCAACGCGACAAAGGCATTTGCTACTGCTTCAGCCACTTCTTGTGGCGTTTCAAAGGAATGAATTATATCTTGCGCCATTGTAAGGATCCCCCTTCCAAAATCTCGTTGGTTTCTTTTGGCCCTTCACTAAAGGCAGGATAGAAACAAAGCGGCACATCATCAGCATTCGCCTCCCACGCACGCAATAAAGGCATAAATAACTGCCAAGATGCTTCAACTGTATCATTGCGCACAAAGAGTGTCTGATCACCTAAAAGAGCATCTAAAATCAAGCGTTCATAAGCATCTGGAATATCTTCCCCTTGCATGAAATCACTATAGGAAAAGTCCATATCTAAAGTGTTTACACATAACTTAGAGCCAGGCGCCTTCACTTCAATAGATAAGCCCATACCTTCGTGAGGCTGCATCCGTAATAACAACACATTTTGATTAAAGTCTTTAGGACGAATTGGTCTAAAAATGGAATGTGGAATTGGCTTAAACGTAATCGCAATTTCACTAGACTTCTTAGGTAAACGCTTGCCCGTTCTCATATAAAACGGCACGCCACGCCAACGCCAATTATCAATGAATAGTTTCAAAGCTACATAGGTCTCTGTTTGCGAACGAGGATTTACTCCTTCTTCTTTGCGATAGCCTGCTGCTGGTCTATCAGAATCAACGGACTCTACATATTGACCACGCACGGCAATTTGACCAAGTTCTTGTTCTTCTAATGGACGAATGGATGAAATTAATTTTGCTATTTCATCACGATATGCATCCGCTTCAAATACGGCCGGTGGTTCCATTGCAATGAGCGATAACATTTGCACCATATGATTCTGGAACATATCACGCAAAGCACCGGCTTTGTCATAATAACCAGCTCGTTTTTCTACACCTAATTCTTCCGCTACCGTGATTTCCACTTTTTCAATATAAGTGTGATTCCATAGCGGTTCAAAAATAGAATTAGCAAAGCGGAGCATTAAAATATTCTGTACTGTTTCTTTACCTAAATAATGGTCAATACGATATGTCTGGGATTCCTTAATATATCGTTTTAACGATTTATCTAGAGCTACGGCACTTTCTAAATCATGTCCAAATGGTTTTTCAATAATTACGCGTGCCCAAGCCTCATCTTCAGCTAATAAGCCTTGCTCTGCTAAGCCCTTTACAATCGGCTCAAACATAGTTGGCGGCATAGCTAAATAGAATAAAGCATTCCCTTCTGTACCATGGACATCACTCACACGAGTTAATTCCGATTGTAAACGCTTAAAAGTATCCGCTTCGGTATATTGCCCAGCTACATAGGAAAAACGCGACAAGAAGTCCTCTGTCACTGTATCACCATTAGCTAGCATAGATTCACGCACTTCTGCTTGAAACTCTTCATTACTCATTTCTGTGCGCGCTACACCAACTACTGCAAATTTCTCTGGTAATAATTTTCGTTCAAACAATGCATATATAGCGGGTAACAATTTTCGTTTCGTCAAATCACCAGAAGCCCCAAAAATTACGATAGCTCCTGGACCTGGTGCCGATTCAACACATAATTGTTCTCGGCAGTTATACGAAACTGTCATTGGTTTTGCACTCATTGTTAGCAATCTCCTATACTATAGAATATCATTATATGCTTACTCTAGCACAAAATGAGAAGAACTTCAATATACGGGTATAAGAAAACGACTGCATAGAAGATACTTCTTAAGCGCACAATATACAACAGTAGCCAATTCATAACAAATAAGTATACAATCACCTTTGACGACGTAATATTTATAACTATGCAAATTTCACAATCATATATAAAAATAAAAAATAACCGCCTCAAGTTTTTACAAACTTAAGACGGTTATTCTTATAGTAATGTCATTCAAACCATAGTTATGTAGAGACTATTTCACTTCTACATTAGCAGTGCCATATTTTTTAAGGCTTTCTGCTTCGATTTCTTCTTGGGTACGATAGCTTTGAGGCATCTTAGCCAAGCGAATCCAGCTGCGAACAGCTTCTACCAACACGATAACAATCATAAGGAACATAACTAAGCTAAACGCCACAAGTGTCCATTTGCCAGCTGGAATATAGCTATAGAACACGTTTTCAAAATCTGCGGCAATGGCAATAATAGCCATGAAGAAACAAGGTACCGCCGTTACCCAAGCGTAACGTTTATGGCCAAGGCGCATAATAACAGTCGTACCAACAGCTAAGGTCATAGTCCCTAATAACTGGTTAGATACACCAAATAATGGCCAGATAATACCGATGTTACCTTGTAATACGAGGTAACCCCACATGATACAGATAAGAGCTGCACAGCCATATACGCCAGGAGCCCAGTTAACGTTTTCAAGTGGTTTGTAGAAACGGCCTAATAATTCTTGTAATAAATAACGACCTACACGAGTACCAGCATCGATTAATGTCATGATGAACAATGCTTCAAACATGATACAGAAGTGGTACCAGTAACCCATTAAATGATCCATATTAGGCAATTTAGAGAAAATATGAGCCATACCAACAGCTAATGATACAGCACCACCTGGACGGTGCATTAAATCTTCCCCTACCATAGCCGATAAGGCTGGCAATTCATGAACCTGTAAGCCTAACGCTTTAAAGGATTCAGCCGTAGAGTTAATAGCAAAGTAATCATCTGGATGTAATGCTGTAGCCGCAATCAACGCCATCATAGCGATGAAGGCTTCTGTAAGCATCGCACCATAACCGATAGGTAAAATTTCACGTTCATTAGTAATCATCTTAGGTGTTGTACCAGTCGCAATTACTGTATGGAAACCGGATAAAGCACCACAAGCGATAGTAATAAAGATGAATGGGAATACAGACCCTTTCAATACAGGGCCACCACCATGAACAAATTGTGTCACAGCTGGCATCTGAATTACAGGCATTACGATGATAATACCAAGTGCTAATGCGCCAATAGTACCGATTTTTAAGTATGTGGACAAATAGTCACGAGGTGCCAACAATAACCAAACTGGTAAAGCGGCTGCAAAGAAACCATATACAGCTAACATGATTTCAATAGTTTGCAAGTCATACGTAAACCAATGCGCATATGGAGATGCTGCTACTTCTGGGCCATAGAAAATAGCCGCAAAGATAAGCGCTACCCCAATAACTGTCGCTTCTTGAATCTTACCAGGGCGTAACCAACGTAAGTAAATCCCTACAAAAACAGCAATCGGAATTGTCATACTTACGGAGAAGAAACCCCAAGCGGAATTGTGAAGAGCATTAGCAACTACTACGGCCATCCCTGCTAAGGTAATGATAAGCAAGAATAAAGTAGCTAACATAGCGCCTACACTAGCTAAATTGGAAATTTCTTCTTTGGCAATATCGGCAATCGATTTGCCATCATAGCGAACAGAGGCAAATAAAATTACCATATCATGCACAGCACCAGCTACTACGGACCCAATTAAGATCCAAAGTAAACCTGGCAAATAACCAAATTGCGCTGCAATAACTGGACCTACTAATGGACCAGCACCGGCAATAGCTGCAAAATGGTGACCAAATGTTACCCACTTATTTGTAGGTACATAGTCATGGCCGTCATTGTGAACGACCGCTGGTGTAGGACGGAATTGGTCCAACACCAATACCTTCGACGCAAGGAATGCCCCGTAGAAGCGATACGCTAAGACGAGGATACACGCCGAGGCGATTACTAGATACAAACCATTCATTTCCACAAAAAAACACCTCCAGTGTTTTATAACAACACTGAAGGTGATGGCTCACATTCAAAATAAATAAGAGCAGAATAATAATCGATGCGTCCTCACAAACAATGTTGCTATTAAGGGAGCGTATATTCTTCTAGACATCTGGTCTATATCGCCGCTCACTAACAACCAATGTTGGGGTCACAAGCTGACATTGTATAAACCGCTGTCTAACTGTGATTACATCCTCCCAATGGCGTAAGTCACAAATTCACTGGAAACTCTAACAAACAACACCTAGAAATTTATCAATTCTTTCGCATACTTATGCCAAAATGCAATCTTTCATGTACCTATTTTACATCGATTCTTAACTGTGTCAATTATCATTTATGAATAATAGATTAATTATAGGCTGATTTAGTATACAATCGTCAAAAAAACGTCTATTCGGATTCTCCTATAAAATCAGTAGGCATCGAGGGTTTTAGGCTCTTATGCTTTTGACGTATAGACGCAAAAATAGCACCTGAAATATTGTGCCACACACTAAAAATTGCCCCTGGTAATGTTGCTAATGGATTCATAGCAAAATGCAAGGTTGCTAGCGATACGGCTAAACCACTATTTTGCATCCCCACTTCAATGGCAATGGCCGTAGCTTTAGGATAGGTGGTTCGTAACAGTTTAGCCGCCACAAGTCCCAAGCACATGCCAATGATATTATGCAGGATAACCACCGCTAAAACCAATAAACCAGCAGTAAATATTTTAGTCACATTGACCGAAATAATACCGGCAATAATCATTACAATAGCTACTGACGAAACTAAAGGCATGCAAGCCAAAAGAGCTTCTAATTTTTTGCCAAAGAAATGATGAATTGCAATGCCTATCAATACAGGCAACAATACGACTTTCACGACAGACAACACCATAGCTAAAAAGGACACTTCTACCCAAGTGCCACCTAGCGAAAAAATTAAAAATGGTGTAATCAAAGGCGCCAACAAAGTTGAGGCAATCGTCATCCCTACTGATAAGGCGACATCCCCTTTAGCAATATAGGTAATTACATTACTCGCCGTCCCCCCAGGACAACAGCCTACCAAAATAACACCTATGGCAATATCCGTAGGCAACTGTAACGCTTGGCAAAGAATATAAGCGGTAATAGGCATAATCGTATACTGAAGCAATATGCCGCCTAACAAGATTTCTTTTGGATTGGCCCAAACAATTTTAAAATCTTGGGCTTTAATAGATAATCCCATACCAAACATGGCTACCCCTAAAAACACCGAGGTATAACTAACGGTCCAACTAAATAATTCGGGAGTCCAACAAGCCCAAATCGTAAAGGCAATAATAATAACACCAATATACTTAGTAATCATAGTAGTAATACGTTGTAAGCTAAGCACAAGTCCATTCATAGCAGCCTCCTTACGCATTCGCCTAATTCTTCTCATCTAAAGGATTAAAACTAAAATTATCAATAAGGCGCGTTTTACCAATATACACCGCCATAGCTACTAATACAGGTTGTTCAATAGTCTCAACATCTTCCATAGTCAAAGCATCAACTACTTTTACATATTCAATAGTAGCCATTGGCTCCTTAGCAATGATATCCTTCATGGCCTCTTCTAATTCAGCTGCTTTTAGGCCTACTTTAATATGATCCTGGCCATAAAAAATACTGCGAGATAGGCAAAGGGCTGCTTCTCGTTCAGCAGGGGATAAATACGTATTGCGTGAAGATTTCGCTAGTCCATCTGCTTCACGCACAATCGGGCAACCCACAATCTCTAATGGCATATTTAAATCCTTTACCATTTTACGAATAATCGCCAATTGTTGCGCATCCTTTTCACCAAAATATGCTTTATCAGGTGTGACAATATTAAATAGCTTAGTTACAACCGTGCAAACACCATGGAAATGAATGGGGCGACTTACACCGCACAAATGCTCATTCATATCTTTTACAACAACCGACACTTTAGGATTATCATACATTTCAGTAGGCTCTGGACGGAACATAATATGGGCCCCCAAGCTTTCACACAAAGCGGCATCACGAGCCTCATCACGTGGATAGGCCTCCAAATCTTCAGTAGGCCCGAATTGAGTGGGATTGACAAAGGTTGACACTACCACTTTATCATTTTCTGCCACAGCCCGTTGAATTAAAGAAGCGTGACCCTCATGTAAAAAACCCATTGTTGGCACAAAACCTACTGTCTTTCCTTCTTGGCGCCAAGCGGTAACCATAGCTCGCACCTCACTAATAGTTGTTATGATTTTCATAATATCTCGTCCTTTCGTGATTTACGTTTGTGAAGATAGCTCTGCTCTGACAGCACAATTACTTCATATCGGCTAACAAACCATGTTTTTCATAGTTTGTCACTCTTACAATCGCATTCTTCTCATCCACAAACACAACGGACGGTTTATGATTTTCAATCTCTTCGTCAGCTAATTGACCATAAGCCATGATAATAATCATGTCCCCAGTACAAGCACAACGAGCGGCGGCACCATTCAAACAAATTACACCACTATTGGCTTCACCACTAATGGTATAAGTCTGAAAGCGTTCACCATTGTTAATATTTACAATATCCACTTTCTGATATTCGTAGATTCCTGCTGCTTTTAACAATTCTGAATCTACTGTAATACTTCCTACATAATCAAGCTCTGCTTGTGTCACCGTAGCCCGGTGAATTTTACCAGCTAATACTTCACGTATCATGTATATCTCCTTTACTGTCATGCCTTTTTAAAGGCCAAAGCAATAAAAAAGGTGTTCGTGGAGCTATATCCATCGAACACCTACATAGGCAAACTAAGCCTCTCCGTCTTGTATTGGACATCCTAAAGATTGCCCCTACACGGCGAGACCTTCTCTCGTCTATATATACATGAAGCATTGTGTGTCAGATAGAGTATAGTTTCTACAGAATACTATCTCCCTCTGCAGTATAACATAAATTCCATCTGACTCCTAGCACTATACAATTTTCTTTTCAAAATAAATAGTTTTATGACTCAAACCAGGCAGTTGAGTTATTTTAGTAATCGTAAACCCTAAGCTTATATACATATCTTTAAGCCAAGGATGCGTATCAGCAGTTCCTAACGTAACTATAGGCGCTTTTAACTGATCGCGCAATACATTAGTTTCCAACCACTGTAGCATTTTCTTAGCATATCCTTGTTGTTTAAAACGAGGAGAGGTCACAAAATGGCCAATATGAGGATATTCTCGAGGGCCTGGTTTTGGTCCCCAAGGCATCCGTAGCGTAATAGAGCTGGCTAATTGACCGTCTACAAATAACCCATAAGTAGGGTGCGTATTCACCCAATCAAGAGCGTCTGCTTCCGTCATATGACTGGCGGAAAAGTCAACACCATGTTCTAAATTACTAGCATATCCTTCATGAAGAACTTCATAATATGCAGGCCCATCTTGAGCAGTCAATTGACGATAGCTTAACTCACCAACTACACTAACCACTGTTTGTTTAGATTCAACTTGACTCATATTACATAGTCCTCCCATTGTCCTAAATAGCGATTTAAGAACTGACGAGTTCTATCTTCACGAGGATTGCTAATAACTTCTTTAGCCGTTCCCTGTTCTACAATAACCCCTTGCTCCATGAAAATAACTTGATCTGCCACTTCTTTAGCAAAGCTAATTTCATGAGTCACTACAATCATAGTCACATGCATTTCACGGGCAATGGTTTTGATAGCCCCTAATACTTCACCTACTAATTCAGGGTCTAAAGCACTGGTCGGCTCATCAAATAAGATTACCGCTGGATCCATTGCAATCGCCCGGGCAATGCCTACCCGCTGTTGTTGTCCACCAGATAACTGCACTGGATAATAGTCTTCAAAGCCTTTCATGCCCACCGCTTCTAAACATTGTTCAGCCTTAGCACGGGCTTCTGATTTTTTCATATTTTTAACCGTCACAAGCCCTTCCATTACATTTTCAAGAGCTGTCATGTTAGAAAATAAATTATACATCTGGAATACCATAGAGGTATTACGACGAATATTTAATATTTCTTTCTTCGAAGCACTGTGTAAATCCACAGTCATATCATTTAGGGTCATCGTGCCCGCATCAGCTTTTTCTAAAAAATTAAGAGTTCGCAAAAACGTTGTCTTACCACTCCCCGAAGGCCCTAAAATAACTGTAACAGACCCTGTAGGTACAGTTAAGTCAATTCCTTTTAGTATCTCCCGATCCCCAAAAGATTTTCTTACATTTTGTATCTCTATCATAAAATCCTCTAATCTCAATTAATTATACTGCATTGCCCCGTTTGTACTTACTCATCATATGTTCTAAACGTTCAAAGATAAATTCAAATACAATCCCTAGCCCCCAATAAATAAGTGCTACTACAATATAGGCCTCAAAATAGGCCGAATTATCTTCTACATAAAGCTTAGCCGCACCGAGTAATTCTACAACGGTAATAACAAAGACAATGCTGGTACTTTTCATGGTATTTAAGAACTGATTAGCAAATAATGGTAATGCAAATACAGCCGCTTGTGGTAATACTACACGGCGAAAGGCCTGTGTCCAGGTCATGCCAATCGCCAAAGCCGCTTCTACTTGCCCCTTAGGAACAGATTGGATAGCCGCCCGGAATATTTCACTCAAGTAGGCACCTGTATGTAAGGTCAAACCGACTACTGCTACTAATGTGGCTGGTACTTTTTCATAGGGTATATGCACGCCCGTCTGATCTTCTAACGCAAGAAATAAAATCGGCAAGCCATAATACACTAAATATAGTAATACCATATTAGGCAAACTTCGACATACTACAACAAATATATCCGCTAATTGGCTAATAATAGGAATCCGATTAAGTTGGGCTACTGAACTAATTAACCCTAAAGCAATCCCTAAGCCAACACTGGCAAAAGTAAGCCACAAGGTCACTTTTACATAACCAAATACATACCAGAAAGTACCACTTATATATTGAAAACTAATAATACTGGTTGATTCCATGTGCCTCACCCCTTACTTGCTGCGGCGCGCGCTGTTGTGTGGCGTGCTACTCGTTCACTAATGGTATAACGACGCTCTAAGAACCGCCCAATTAATGAAATAATTAAAACTAACAACCCATAAATAATAGCTACATCTACAAATAATTCCAAACTGCGTTGTGAATTGGCCCCCATTAAATCGGCGCGGCGCATAATATCGACAACCCCTACATTAAAAATAAGAGAAGTCCCTTTCATCATGCCAATAACGCTATTAATGAGAGGCGGAATAGCCATAGTAAAGGCTTGCGGTAAAATGACACGGCGATAACTCTGAAAACTTGTCATGCCTAGGCTCATAGCCGCTTCTTTTTCACCTTGGGCTACCGCTTGTATACTACTGCGTAAAATTTCTGAGCTATATGCCCCTATATGTAACGTAAATACAACAATAACAAATAATAAACCAGGTACATTGCGCGTACTAATTCCCATATGACTTAAAATTTCAGGTACACCAAAATAAATCAAAAATAGTTGCACTAAAAATGGCGTGCCTCGCATAAAGGAAACATAAACAGTAAGTGCCTGTTTTAAAACAGGCACTCGGTTTACTCGGGCAATTGCAATTAAACAGCCTAAAAGGATACCTAAAATAGTTGCCACAATGGTAATTGTTAAGGTTATATTGAGCGATGTTAATAGGATTGGAAAGGACTTAACCATATAGGCTACGTCAAAATACTGTCCCATAATTCTGCCTCCATTAACAATTATTGCTTAGCAGGCTCTACTGTGTAATCGCCGCCTAAATACTGCTCCGATAATTTTTTGAGCGTACCATCTTCACGCATAGCTTTAACTTGTGCATCAATTTTATCGGCTACTTTTTGCATTTCAGGGTCTTTACGAAGCAAGAAATACGTCGGCACATCAGTCAATGTTTCACCTACAGATTCAACTGGTAAATTACGATCTTTTTGAGCTGTCGTTACCATGTATTCATACTCACCGCCAGCATCAGCACGGCCTGTAGCTACTAAGTTTAATGTTTCTACAGTACCTTTATCTGTATAAATAACATTAATTGGTGTTGCAGCTGTTTCATTGTATTGTTTCAATAAATCAACAAACTCAGAATTTGTTGTGGCCGCTACAGTTTTGCCTTCTAAATCCTTTAAGGAATGAATATCGGTACGGCCCTTTTTAACAACTAATTTACGAACTGTGTAGTTGTTAATTTCTTTCGTATAAATGTATTTTGCTGCCCGTTGTGGATTATTACGCATTTGATTTGCAATCATATCTACTTGACCTGCATCCATGGCAACAAAAGCAGCGTCTACAGCCATTGGTTTGAAATTAAACTTAATGCTAGGATCACGGCGTTCTACTTCTTTTAAAATTTCTACATCATAGCCAGTTAAAATGCCATCATCATTGGTATAAGAAAATGGCTTAGACGTGCCACGGGTGGCAACATTTACGACTTTAGCATCTGGATTTGATGCACTTGCTTTATCAGCACTGTCATCACTGCCACAACCGGCTACGACACCTAATGCAAGTACCAAAGTGCCTAGCAAGGCTGCCTGTTTCCAATATTTTTTAAAATTCATGGGAGTCCCTCATCTCTTTTCACAACATACTAATTTTTCATTTATAACAAATAATTAATTCATAACAGTTAATTAATTCGTAACAAATATTTTATTTATAACAGATAACTGATTTATAACAGACTTACAACAGATTTTCAACAGAGTTATAACAAATCTATAACTGATTTACAGCTACTTATAATAACTCTAAAACATCTGCCATGGTACCATCAGGCCAATTTACAACACTCTTTAGAAAAGCCTTACTAAAGGCCAAATACGTAGCATTCTCTAATTTTGTGCCTAAAATATCTGGCGTAAAAGGCGCTACTGGTGAACCTAATGGTCTATCTTCTGTATAATTATATATAGTGCCATCTTGTAAACGAACCGTCACTTTGATAACACGTACATCCTTAGCCACAGCGGGTAAATCATAAACTCTCTTAAATATACCCGCTTCACTTGCTTCTAAAAAAGCCGCAGGCACCGAAGGTTCTTTAAACAAATCATCATCAATCTGACCTAAGGCCAACATTTGCCAGCCCACAAATTCCATAGAGAATCGCCCTTCCTGACCACTTTGTGGTACCCTATAGCGAAGGGCTGTATCAGCATTAGGCGGAAAATGAAACGTCACCTCTGCAATATCTGCCCAGCCATAACCATGCGGTAGCAACTGTTCCTGACGAATTTTTTCGCAAGCTGAAACGCCACAAATGGCGGCAGAACAATAGGGATGTAATTTCATCCATAAGCCGGGCTCTTTAAGCTGACCTGGATTTAACCACTTCGCCTGTAAATCAGACGGCGTAAGTTCTACCTTGCCAAAAGTTGCCAGCCAGCCAGTAGCATTATTAAAGACGTTCTGATTAGCTGTTAAGCTAGTATTTTGTAATAGCCAAAAAGCAAATACTGCATTACGCGCTGCAAAACCAGCATGAAGTGGCTTTGTATCAGAACCAGCTTCAAAGCCCATGCCAGCTGATTGTGTACCAGCTAACGACAGTAATTGTGCAGTTTCAGAGTCCGAAAGACGAGCCAATTTAGCTAAAGCTGCTGCACCCCCTATAGGACCAATAGTGCCTGTAGAGTGCCAACCAGCCAACTTATGCTGAGGATTCAAATAGGCTCCTAACAAGCCTTCAACTTCCGCTCCTACCACATAGGCGGTCAGCACATCAAGCACCGTATCTGTCGGCTTAGCTACCGCTAATAATACAGAAAATAAGACTGTACTAAAATGACCGGCAATATTAGCTTGTGCATCATCATAGTCTAAATAATGGGAACAAAATCCATTAAAAAAGGCTGTATATTCTGGCGCCGTTTCATATGGTTGACCTAGCAACTTCTGATTACCTTCTGCCAATTGGCGTGTTGCCACTTCTTGTGCCATAGCCACTACCTTAGGCTCATTACGAGCCGCTAAGGTAGATGCTATATAATCGATAAAAGCTACTTTTGCTAAAGCTAGTAAATCAGGGCGTGCCGTTATATCGGTTTGTTGGATTAATTCCACCAGCGTAGCTGTATTTTCATCCATCCCTTTCATAAAAGCCTCTTATTTAGCAAATTTTTCAGCACGGTCATTTGGTTCAGCCCAAATAGAATCATCTGGCCCCATTGGTACCAACCGAGGTAAGTCTTCAATTGGTGTATGGTCTACATAGTAGAAACGTTTACGCATGGAATCGAAGTCTGTATTATTGCCAAACGCTGGAATGGAATATAAATCTTTCGCATAATTCCAAAGATTTGGATAATCTACCAAGCGTTTTTTATTTACAAAGTATTTCTGATAGAATACTAGGTCAAAACGCTGCAAGGTTACAAATAAGCGAATATCTGGGTCAGTAATGGTATCTCCCATTAAATAACGCATGCGACCAAGACGTTCTTCAAGCCAATCTAAACGATCAAAAATACGATTAAAGTAGAATTCATAATCTTTCTGATTGTTTACCATAGCTGCCAAATTAACCGCTAAGTTAACATCAGCATAGATAACTTCATTAAGGGCATCAATATCCTCACGTAATTCTTCAGGGTAAATATCAGACACTGATGGATTCGCAAATTTCTTAAATGCCATAGCAATATCTGTCGTCAACACATGATAGTCGTTGTTAACCACAGCGCCTGTTTTTACATCTACAATAGCAGGCACAGTGGAGCGTTGGTCATAATTTGGGTCCCCTTTACGATAGGCCTCACCTAAGGAATGGATTTTAAGAACTGGATCTACATCCCCTTCATCAAGGGTAAAGAACCAATCCCCAATAACGCCAGCTGGACGAAGTGGATCAACTACACCTTTAGAAATAACTTTATCTAACCCTAAATAATCAATAGCGATAGATACACGATTGGCCCAAGGACAATGACGGGACCAAATTAAACGATAGCGACCTTCTTCAACGGGCAATTCCCCTTCACCATCACCAAAAGGTGTTGTAAATTGTGGCTCTTCAGGGTCTGCATATTTTTGGCGGCGGTTGAAGTTGGAGGCATCACGGCCTTCATACTCTTTTTGTTCGCCAATCGCCCGTGGATTACTAGACTGAAATGGCGAAAAATCAATAGGACATGCATTCATTTTACGGGTAAAATGAATCTCTGCTCTAGCTTCTTCAATAGATTTGTCTTTAATCATGCTCTCTCCTCATTATACTTTTTAATTCCCTCTTTTTATATAGGAATATATTGTAAAAAATAAAAACATACAAAACTTATATGCATGTGCATTCATTTTACACCGCAAGATAAATCCTGTCAATAAAGTATGAATATATTTTTTGATAAATTTCTAATAAATAGATATGATATATTTATAAAAAATACAAATCAAATAAATAGACTCTTAACAATAATCCTATTTATTATTATTGTAGTTATCTATATAATGGTATATACTAATCATAAGGAGGAATTAAAATGAAACAAAATAATAATATGGCAAAGCACCTTGAACGACAGTCTAAATATATAACAACTCAAACGAATCCAGATTTGCGAAAAAAAATGGAGACCATTTCTTTAGAACTTATTAAACGTAATGACACAGTTTATAGAGCCTTAGAAAATAAATAATATGGAATATCATGAAATACAAATTCTATTAGATAATATTTTAATGATTCATGAACAATTATCTAATATATACAAAATGGAAGCAGGCGTGAGAGATATAGATTTACTAGACTCTGCAGTAAATGCGCCTTTTCAAACATTCTGCAATAATGATTTATATCCCACAATATATCTTAAAGCAGCAAAATTATGTCATGGTTTAGCGAAAAATCATCCATTTGTAGATGGAAATAAAAGAACTGCATTACAAGCAATGCTACTATATTTAGCGCTAAATAACGTCGAATTACAATATACGGATCTAGAATTAGAAACATTAATATTAGATGTTGTTACAGATAAAATGAAAATAGAAGATATTACAAAATGGATACACCTCCACGAAGTATAAAAGAGACTATAGTTGATTTCTGAACTATAGTCTCTTTTTATCGTCTATACTATATTACTATTAAATATCTAAGTTACTACTACGATTCTAAATTACTAAATAAAACAAGCTATTACTCTTCTTTAGTTAAAAACTGCATACAAATAAGAGAGCCTATATGCTCGACTACAACCAAGATTGCAAGTGGCCACATAGAATGACCACCACCAAGACCTACTAAAGGTGAAGCAATAGCACCCGCTAAGAAAGAAACGACGCCTAACCAACCAGATGCGCTCCCAGCTACCCCTTTATGCGCATTCATAGCACAGGAGAAACTAAGTGGCAAAGTAGCACCACAACTAAAGATAAGTAACACCAAAGCAATCATAACGTACCAAGGATCTTGCGGTTGCACCAAAGCAATCGCCACTATGAGCAAACCTGTTACCAAGCCACCTACATTACCTAGCCATAAGACAGGACGTTCACCTAAACTTTTACTTAAGCGACCAAATATTTGAGCCCCCACTGCTAAACTAGCGGAACCAATACCAAAGAAAATACTGAATTGTGTAGGCGTAAACTCATAAATACCTTCCATTATAAAAGGCGATGCCCCAATATAACCAAATAGCCCCATAGAAGCAAAGCCTTGTACTAATAAGTAGCCACGATAATTTTTATTCTTCCACAATTGTCCCATACTTTGTAAGGACTCTTTTAAACCACCTTTTAAACGTTTTTCTACTGGCAAAGTTTCAGGTAAGCTCGCCATAACCCATACAGCCCCAATAAAACCACAGGCGGTTAATACTAAGAAAATCGCTTCCCAACTCCAATACTCCAAAACAAGACCGCCAATAACAGGGCCTGCAATAGGTACAATAGATGTAATCAATACTAATAAGGATATGAAACGAGTCAATTCATTACCAGTATGCGTGTCACAGGCAATAGAACGACTCAATACAATACAGCCTGCTCCGGCGACCCCTTGTACGAACCGCCACAATAAAAACATAGGTAAAGAAGTAGCTGTACCACATAAAAAAGATGCAATAGCAAAGCCTACAAAGGATACCATTACTGGTTTACGGCGTCCAATTTCATCACTCCAAGGGCCAATTAAAACCTGCCCTAGGGCTAAACCAATAAAACAGGCAGTCAAACTAAGTTGTCCACCTGATGCTGTCGTTCCTAAATCTCTTGCAATTTCCGGTAACCCCGGCAAATAAATATCTGTACTTAAAGGCCCTATCGCGGCCATAAAAGCAACTAACACTATAACTAATTTATTCATTAACAATCACCTCTCCTCTGTAGTATAACAAGGAGCGTGCATTAAGTATAATATCAATAAACGACGCATATATAACAATATTGTTATATATGCGTCGTTAACTAAACTATATCTCTATAAAGATACTTCTTATTTTTCATTACTGTATGTCTAAAGTAACTTGTTTCATAGCCACTATAGCTAACCCATGAACAATCATGACTAGCACGGTCAAAGGCCACATAGAATGACCCCCACCAAGACCAACAAGTGGTGAAGCTATAGCACCTGCTAAAAATGCCATAACTCCAAGCAAACCTGAAGCACTACCCGCTATTCCTATATGGGAATTCATGCCACAAGAAAAGCTTAATGGCAAGTTAATGCCACAACTAAAGATTAAGCCTAACAATAGCCCGCCTACTAAATACGGTGTTTCAGGCTGTATAAAAGAAGCTATTAACAAACCACAGCCTATTAAACCACCCAAACCTATACCAATTTTTAAAATTTGATGCTCCCCAAATGCTTTACTAATGCGTCCACTGATTTGAGCTGCCAAAGCAAAACTAGCTGAGCCCAAGCCGAAAAATAAGCTAAATTCACTTGGTGATAAACCATAAATCTCTTCCATAATAAAAGGTGCCGCCCCAATGTAACCGAATAGCCCCATCGCCGTAAAACCTTGCACTAACAAATATCCTCTATACGCTTTATTTTGCCATAATGTAGACATATTATGTATGGACGTTTTTAAACCACCTTCAATCCGCTGTTCCAAAGGTAGTGTTTCTGGCAATTGCCATAATACACCAATACTCCCAATCACACCGGCTACTGTAAGCAACATAAAAATATAAGGCCATTTAAAATGTTCCAATATGAAACCACCAATAATAGGGCCTGCAATAGGCACTACAGAAGATATTAAAACGAGTAATGCAATAAAACGAGTCAATTCATTACCAGAGAAACGATCTGAAGCAATAGAACGAGCCAATACAATACAGCCTGCACCAGCTAGGCCTTGTACAAAACGCCACAATAAGAACATAGGTAAGGAAGTGGCAGTACTGCATAGAAAAGACGTAATAGCAAAACCTAAAAAAGATAAAATCGCAGGTTTACGTCGTCCTACCCCATCACTCCAAGGGCCAATAATAATTTGTCCAATAGCTAAGCCTAAAAAGCAAGCAGTTAAACTTAACTGTCCCCCTGAAGCATTAGTGCCTAAATCTACAGCAATATTAGGTAAGCCAGGCAAATAAATATCTGTACTAAGCGGCCCAATAGCTGCCATAAATGCAATCAGTAACACTGTGATTTTATTCATTCCTATGTCATCCTTTCTATATATTCATTTACCTATCAATACTATTCATTCTTTTGCCAAAGTAAAAGAGGACTCCCCCTTACGGAGGAATCCTCTTCAATTGTATGTTGCCATACAATATTGTTTACCGAGACAATTTAACATTTTATCACAAAATATTCATTTTGTAAAATAACTCGTAAATAGGTATTATTTATTTTCCCAAATATCTACACGACGGTTGTCAGCGCGCCCTTGGTCAGTATCATTAGTGGATACTGGATTGTTTTCACCTTTGTAGTTAAGCACTAACTGAGATGCTGGTACACCTTGACTCTGAGCATACGCTGCTACATTGTCTACACGACGTTGAGATAGTGCATTGTTATAGTCATTAGAACCCTTAGCATCTGTATTACCTACTAATTTGTATGTATGTGTTGGGTTAGCTTTTGCAACTTGTACAAAATGATCTAATTTAGATTGTTCTGTACCAAGTGGTTGATCTTCATCAAAGCCAAAATGAACACTTTCTAAATAGTAGTCATTACGAGCTGGTGCTTGTTGTACTACAGGTACTGCTTGAGGTTGTGGCTGTGGTGTATAAACAGGTGCTGGTGTTGGTTCTTCAGCTTCATAAGAGTCACCACCAAAACGGTAAGAAAGACCTGCAATAAAGCCTTTATAGCTAATATTAGCATCATCTACAAGTTTAGTATTTACATAACGATAACCTGCACTTACATCTAAGTCATCAGTAATGCTATAACCTAAACCAGCTTCCCAAATAGTAGTATTTTTAGTACCAATAGCTGCTTTACCATAAACATCTAATTTATCAGTCAATGGCGCTTTACCAATAATACCGATTTGAGCTACATTATTCTTCTTAGAACCACTTTCGCCTTCCCATTCTAATTTATTATCAATACGATTCCAACCAGCATAGGCTGCAAAATTCTTATTGATAGAATAAAGAGCATTTACTTCTTGACTACTCCCATCAGTATGTATCCCATCTGTACTATTATTGCCCTTAGTTTCTAAGCCGTAGTAATTATATTGAACCGCCCAACGATCATTTAAACCATACGTAAGACCACCTTGAAGATTCCATTTATCATTGGTTGTCACATCCCCGTTAACAGATTCATCAAAAATCTTGTCAGAATCAGCACTGGCTTCAACATTCCAAGCACCTAAATCAACTTGCCATTGGCCTTCTTGCCATTGAGTTTGTGGTGTAGCAAAGGCTGCGGATGTTACGCAAGCTGCTACAGCTGCTAATAATAATGCACGTTTTTTCATACAATCTCCTCTTTTCTAAAAACAACAGTAATATAATAAAATATCACACTTACAACTCTATTATAGAATTATATCGATATAAAATCAATAAGATTTTAAGGAGATACGTGCCTATTTACTCGCTGTCATTAGGATATAAGTTTTGAGCTTCCAAAATAGCTTCTTTTAGCATTTTTTCATTAAAACGGCGCACCATTCCAGGGATACGGAACAAGTCAATAATAGCCCAAATACCAAAGCCACTAGCTGTCACCCAATACAACAAGTTAATAATTGGTTTTCTAAGATAAAAATAATGCACCCCAAAAATAAACCACCATAAATAAGCCATGCCTGTATCTTTTTGACTGGTCATTTTTAATAATACATAGTCACGTTGTGCCTGTGTCAAATTTTGTAAAGCTACTAATTCGTTGGCCTTCATAGTAAAACCTCCCCTATGTGTATCCTTAGTTAATTTTAATTATTTTCTATTATATCATAGTCTCTTTTTTCTAGTAATTTATAGCCTACTTATAACCTTTTTATAGACTACCTGTAGGCTACGCCTTCCAGACTAGCCTAAATTCAAAGAAGATAGGTAAAAAGAAACCCCACAAACCTGAGGTTTGTAGGGTTGCCATTTGTAATATTAACGTTTCGAGAACTGAGACGCCTTACGAGCTTTTTTAAGACCGTATTTTTTACGTTCTTTCATACGTGGGTCACGAGTTAAGAAACCAGCTTTTTTAAGAGATTGACGAAGTTCACCGTCAACACCTAATAAAGCACGGGAGATACCGTGACGAATTGCACCAGCTTGACCAGATGGGCCACCACCAGCAACGTCAGCGATAACATCATATTGTTCAACCGTACCAGTAAGGTTAAGCGGTTGTTTTACGATTAATTCCAAAGTCTTACGACCAAAGTAATCGCTAAGATCACGTTTATTGATTACAATTTTACCTGTGCCCGGTACCAGACGAACTCTGGCAACGGAAGATTTTCTACGACCTGTACCGTAGTACTGAGCTACTGCCATGTAAATGTTCCTCCTCCCGGTAATTACCGAATATCAAATTCCAAAACTTCAGGTTTCTGAGCTGCATGTGGATGTTCAGGACCAGCATATACGTTCAATTTGCGATAAATTTGAGCGCCTAGCTTGTTCTTAGGAAGCATCCCGCGAACTGCCATTTCCACAACGCGTTCTGGATGTTTTTCCAACATGTTACCAAGAGTAACGAAACGGGAACCACCTGGGTAACCAGAATGGCGGAAATATGTTTTCTGAGTTAATTTTTTACCTGTGAAACGAACTTTCTCAGCGTTGATTACGATAACGTGGTCACCAGTGTCAACGTGTGGTGTGAAAGTCGGTTTATTTTTGCCCCGAAGAACTTTAGCTACTTCGGCAGCAAGGCGTCCTAAAGTTTTACCTTCAGCGTCAACAACATACCATTTCCGTTCAACAGTGTTCGGATTGGCCATATATGTAGTTTTCATGCTGCTAATTCCTCCTCATAACGACTACTTTACCAAAAAGCATCCTGCTCTCTTTCCGGGGCTAATGGAATAAGATACAAATGCTTACCGAAATATTATACGTGATTTAACTATAGACTGTCAACCACTATTTCGCATATTTTAAGTATAATCACATATGTTTCTAACCTAGCTAATGATCAAATCAATTACTATAATAAAATATTAGCCCAAAACATATAGAAAATTGGGCTACTATAGGTAAATTCTATTCTTCACCTATAATACGCACTTCTGTTTCTAGCTTAACGCCATGCGCTTCTGCTACACGAGATTGCACATTGTGAATCAAATCCAACACATCTTTAGCCGAGGCTCTCCCCTTATTAATGACAAAGCCTGCATGCTTTTGCGAAACTTCTGCATCGCCGACAGCCAAACCTTTTAAACCAGTCTGTTCAATCAAGGTACCCGCAAAATAGCCTGGTGGTCGCTTAAAAGTAGAACCAGCACTAGCATATTCTAAAGGTTGTTTGCTTTCACGGCGTTGTGTTAAATCTTCCATCATAGCTAAAATGGCATCTTTATCGCCTGCTTTTAATGCAATATCCACTTCACCTATAATTTCATGGCTTTCATGAAAACGGCTATGACGATAGGCAAACGCTAGTTCCTCAGCCGTATATTCAGTAACATGGCCTGTCATATCAACAGCACGCACTTTAGTCACCACTTGACACATTTCACCGCCATAAGCGCCTGCATTCATGAATACAGCGCCACCCAAAGTGCCTGGAATGCCAATGGCAAATTCTAAACCGGTCAACCCTGCTGCATAAGCAAACTGCGAAGCATCTTTTAACATATAGCCAGCACTAACAGTTAATGTACTATCAATTGCTACCATAGTTTCCTTCATATCGCTAAGCGATAATACTACGCCACGAATACCACCATCTAAAACAAGCACATTAGAGCCACTTCCTAAAATAGTTAATGGCACATCAGCCCGATAAATCGCCGCTAACACTTGACTTAACTGACTCATAGTTTGAGGCATAACAAAGATATCAGCAGGGCCACCAATTTTAAAGGTTGTATGCTCACACAATGGTTCTCCACAGCGCACAGCCGTTGCCGGTACAATATGTTGCAAATCTGTGTAAAGCGCTTGTAGATTATTGTTTAGCTTTTTCAAGAATTTTCATTCCTTCTGTAATAGGTTCACTAATGATACGATAAATGTCATTGGATACTTGTGTCCAACGCACATGAGCTTGTAAATAAGCTTGTGCCCCAGAATTTGCTTGAATCATAGGCATTAATTCTTCTAATTTTTTACCAATTTCTTCGGCTTCTGGTGCTTCTGCCATTTTAGCATATTCCCACTGCATTTGTTGCATCAAGAACTGTTCAATTAAACCCTTAGCAGTAGCGTCACTTTCTACCGCAGCTTGCGCCTCCATTAAGGCTTTGTACTCTTCGCTTTCACGCATCGATTTCTGTAATTCATACGCTTTGTCATAATTCATAATGTTAATTACCACCTTTCATTGTTAAATGGCCTAAATTTTTTAAATCAGGAAAATTCAATTGCCGCATTGCTTCATACGCAATGATAGCCACTGAATTGGATAAGTTTAAGGATCGAGCCTTTTCAATCATAGGTATGCGAATCGTCTGTTCATAATTAGCAGCTAACAACTCTTCTGGTAGGCCTTTAGTTTCTTTACCAAACACTAACATATCGCCAATTTCATACTGAACTTCTGCATATGTATGTTTCGCTTTAGTCGTAGCGTAAAAATAACGACGATCAGGATATTTCTCATATACTTCTTGTAAATTTTCATGGATTTGTACATCCACTAGATGCCAATAATCAAGACCTGCTCGTTTTAAATATTTATCTTCTAATTTGAAACCCAAGGGTTTTACTAAATGAAGCGTCATATGATTAGCCGCACATAGTCTAGCAATATTTCCTGTATTACCAGGAATTTCTGGTTCTACTAATACAATTTCCATACATCATCCTTCTTTTGTACTAATTAGTCTAACATCTTATTTTAACCAATTATAGTAAACCCTTCAAGTCTTTTCTCAATACCGCTATGCCATTTTTACAAGGACTTGCACAAAGCTTGTTTATCATTTTTAAAATGACCACTTTTACCACCAGATTTTTCTACCAAATATACAGGTCCCATGACCATACTTTTATCAATGGCCTTGCACATATCATATACTGTTAAAAGGCCTACTTGGACCGCTGTCAGCGCTTCCATTTCTACCCCAGTCTGCCCTGTAGTCTTAACCGTAGCTTCAATACGCACTGCTTGCTTGGCCTCATCTAGTTCACACAAGACTGCTACCTTACTTAAACTTAAAGGGTGGCATAATGGAATAAGGCTAGCCGTTTGCTTTGCCCCCATAATAGCCGCCAATTGTGCTACAGCCAGTACATCGCCTTTTTTCATAGTACCAGCTGCTATGCGACTATAAATTTCTTCATTCACAGTAATAAATCCCTCTGCCACAGCAACCCGAGTTGTAACCGCTTTATCACTTACATCTACCATGCGAGCATTACCAGCTTCATCAAAATGTGTTAATTCCATAATTGACCTCTTTATTGTATTTTAAGTTAATATAGATTATTTTTGTTTACTAACCATCCAATTTCATATAATTCAATCTCATTCTATGGTATCATGTAATATATAAGTAGTCTAATATTTTAATCACAAGGAGGCGTCTCTTATGGCAGTATCATTAACCTACTATGGTCATTCTACATTTTTACTAAGCAATGGTGAAGTTTCTATTGTTTGCGATCCTTTTTTTAATGGAAATACTTGGGAGATTGCTAAACCTGAAGATATTAAATGTCAATATATTTTTGTTAGTCATGGCCACGGCGACCACTATGGCGATGCTGATGTAATCGGCAAAGCTAACGATGCACTACTCATCTCTACAGCAGAAGTAGCTCACAAAGCAGAAGAAGCAGGTCTAAAAGCGCATGCTATGCATTTAGGCGGCAAATTTGACTTTGAATTCGGTTCGGTACGCCTCACACCCGCCTTCCACGGCGCAGGTATTCCTGGCGGTCATGCAGCCGGTGTTATCTTCAACTTTTACGGCAAAACTATTTACTTCGCTGGCGATACAGCCTTCTTTAGTGATATGCAATACTTAAATCGCTTTGGTGACATTGATTATGCCCTTTTACCAATTGGCGACAATTTCACTATGGGTGTAGAAGATGCCTTATTAGCAGCCTCCTTAATTAAAGCCAAAGTAACTATTCCTATCCATTATAAAACCTGGCCAGTTATCGACAAAGACCCTCATGAGTATGTAAAACAGCTTGAAGCTAAGCATCAACAAAAAGGTCTAGTTGTTGACCCAGGCACAACGATTACCCTATAACCCATAACCAAAAAGGAGCTATTTCAGAATGCACACTGCATCAAGAAATAGCTCCTTTTTAGTATTTCGCCTATTTTAATTCATACATAACATTACACAACTTACTACTTACATTTATGTACTCATTACTAATCCGCCGATAAGCATACAGTTATGATATACCTATCCTTTACTGTTCTGTTATTTACGGTTCCTTACTTCTTTTGTTTTTCGACTACGGGCTCGTATTTTTCAAAAAACATGGCCAACTGTTTACGCAATTGCTGTCGTTGTGAAGGCTTCAAGGCATAGTGTTTACCATTAAAGGCCACTTCCTTGTTCTTGATAACAGCCCATAAGTCGTAGACTGGAGGCAAACTAGGTTTAACCTCAGCCAATTCATCTAAGGACACACCATAATATACGGCTAATTGCTTTAACGTTTCTAAATCAGGCTCACGATAGCCAGTCTCATAATTAGACAACGCAGCATTACTAATACCCACGCTACTAGCTACTTCTAACTGACTTTTGCCAGTCCTCATACGAACTCGTTTAAGATTTTTATATAACGCCATACTATCACGCCCCGCTTCATTGGCCTATCATATACTACTCAAAATAGACAAATTCTATCTCTATTATACACCTATTTTTCAAAAAGCGTAAATATTTTGATTTAATACTTCACAAATCGCTGAATTTTAAACTAAATGAGCAAATGCTTTCTGTCCAATGTCTTTTCGATACTGACAGCCGTCAAAGCGAACAAGTTCGACACGACGATACGCGACATCAAGGGCTTCTCGTAAATCTGCCCCTAAGCCTACAATACCTAAAACACGGCCCCCAGCCGTTTCAAAATGAGTATCTACATACTTCGTACCTGAATGGAATACTAAAGTATTATCAGTAAAGCTTAAATCACCTGCAATGACATCACCAGAATGAGAGGTTTCAGGATACCCTTTAGAAGCAAGGATAACACAAGCAGCACTACCTTCCTGCCACTTAACCATATCAGCGGTCAAACAACCCTTAGCACAAGCCAACATAATCTCCCCTAAATCGCCTGCTAATAAAGGCAATACAACCTGCGTTTCAGGATCTCCAAAACGAGCGTTAAATTCGACTACTTTAGGTCCTGCTTCGGTAATCATTAAGCCTGCATATAAGCAGCCTACATACGGCATACCTTCTGCTTTCATCGCCCCTACCATAGGCACTAAAATTTTATCATACGCTTCTTTTAGAAGTGCTTCTGTCATAACTGGTGCCGGCGCATAGGTCCCCATACCACCGGTATTAGGGCCTTGATCACCATCAAAAATACGCTTATGGTCCTGAGAAGAAATCATAGGAACTACCGTTGTACCATCTACAAACGCCAATAAAGAGGCTTCTTCGCCAGCCATAAACTCTTCAATTACCACTGTATGACCAGCATCGCCAAAACGATTCGCAGACAGCATATCCTCTACAGCGGCCTTAGCTTCCTCTATAGTCATAGCGACAACCACACCTTTACCAGCCGCCAAACCATCAGCTTTAATCACAATAGGCGCCCCTGTTTCATCAATAAAAGCATTCGCTGCTTCTACATCAGAAAACACACCATAAGCCGCCGTAGGAATATGGTATTTTTTCATCAAATCTTTGGCAAATACTTTAGAACCTTCCAACTGAGCAGCAGCTTTAGATGGGCCAAATACAGCTATCCCCGCTGCTCGCACTGCATCAGCTAAGCCAGCCACTAATGGTGCTTCTGGGCCAATCACCACTAACTCAATATGTTCTTTTTGCAAAAACGCCACCACATCATCAAAATTTTGCCAATCTAAAGCCACACAAGTAGCAATATCAGCCATAGCTTTGCTACCAGGCAAGGCATATACTGTATCCACCGATGCACTTTGCGCCAATTTCCAAGCTAAAGTATGTTCACGACCACCCGATCCAATTACGCAAACTTTCATATATCCTCCTTGGGTCAATTAGTGTTTAAAATGACGTACATGCGTGAATACCATCGCAATACCTGCTTCATCAGCTTTAGCAATGGATTCTTCATCACGAATAGAACCGCCTGGTTGAATAATGGCTGTAATGCCATGTTCTGCCGCTGTCGCTACAGTGTCGCCAAATGGGAAGAATGCATCCGATGCTAACACAGCACCCTTAGCCTTATCACCAGCTTCTTCAAGCGCAATTTTAGCCGCCCCTACACGATTCATCTGACCAGCGCCAACACCTAATGTCTGATTATCTTTAGCAATCAAAATGGCATTAGATTTCACATGTTTAACTAATTTCCACGCAAAGCGTAAAGCGTCCCATTCAGCCTCAGTTGGCTGCACTTTCGTTACCACCGTGTAGGAAGTTTCATCTTCTTGCAAATCATCTTCAGTTTGCACTAATAAGCCACCCGATACTTTTTTAACCACAACTTGATCTGCCGCTGGTTTTTCTAATTCAATAAGACGTATATTTTTCTTAGCTGTTAAAATAGTCAATGCTTTGGCAGAGAATTTAGGTGCCATAATAACTTCTAAAAATAATTTACTCATTTCATTCGCAGTTGCTTCATCCACTTCACGATTAAGCGCTACAATCCCACCAAAAGCGGACACCGCATCAGCTTCATAGGCTTTTACATATGCGTCCGTTAACGTCGCCCCGGTAGCAGCACCACATGGATTTGTATGTTTAATGATACAAGCCGCTGGCTCTGTAAATTCCCATACCATATTCCAAGCGGCTTCCATATCCACAATGTTATTGTATGATAATTCTTTGCCGTGAAGCTGTTTCATAGCCCCCATACCAGTAGCTGCCCCAATTTCTTTATAAAATGCAGCTTTTTGATGTGGATTTTCACCGTAACGAAGGTCCGTTACTTTTTCATAAGCTTGTAAATATTCCGGTGGGAATGGTGTCTGTTCCAATTGTTCACTAAAATAATTAGCAATGGCTGTATCATACGCCGCTGTATGAGCAAAGGCCTCCTTCGCTAAGGCAAAGCGGAAGTCACGCCCTAAATCGCCATCAGCTTGTAAGCGAGCAATCACTTCATCATATCGTTCTGGATTAACTACAATGCCTACATATGCGTTATTTTTAGCGGCCGAACGAACCATAGTTGGACCACCAATGTCAATATTTTCAATCGCTTCGTCTAAGGCCACATTAGGTTTAGCAATAGTTTCACGGAATGGATACAAGTTAACCACTACTAAATCTAGAGGCTGAATACTATGATCTTCCATAGCCTTTACGTGCTCTGCATTATCACGAACTGCCAAAATACCGCCATGCACCATAGGATGTAAAGTCTTAACGCGACCATCCATCATTTCAGGGAATTTAGTTAATTCATCAACTTGATGAACTGTTACACCTGCTTCCGCTAATGTACGGAACGTTCCCCCTGTAGAATAAATCGTAACCCCTAATGAAGCCAATGATTTGGCAAATTCCACAATTCCTGTTTTATCGGATACACTAATAAGTGCATTTTTAATCATACAAATCCTCCTACAACTGACGCTGTTGCTTAAAAAGGCACAAAAGGACTGCCCAAAGGCTAGTCCTCTATGTGCACAATATGATTCTTAATCGTTAATTTGTCCTCACAAAAGAGGGCTAATGCTTTTTTATATGTTTTATGTTCTTCTGGCAATATGCGAGCTGCTAACGTATCCTCTGTATCCTCTGCATACACCGGCACTACAGTTTGCATAATAATAGGCCCTGAGTCCATGCCCGTATCTACAAAGTGAACCGTACAACCACTCACTTTAACCCCCGCAGCCACAGCCTGCCCTTGCGCATGAAGGCCCGGAAAAGACGGCAATAAGGCTGGATGAATATTTAATATCTTATATTCATACGGTTTAATAAACGTAGGGCCTAATAAACGCATATACCCCGCCAATACAATGGCGTCTGGTTTATAAAGTGCAATGGCAGCTAACATAGCCTCCTCAAAGGACTCTTTATTAGCATAATCTTTACGCTCAACCACTACAGCCGGAACACCCCACTCTGCAGCCCGTGCTAATACAGGAGCATCGTGATGGTCGCTTAACACAACCACCACTTGCGCCTTAATTTCACCTGCCTGAATCGCTTCATATAAAGCAGCTGCATTAGAACCACGCCCACTAGCAAAGATAGCAATTCGCTTAGTCAACGAATTCACGTCCTTCCATAATTACGCGTTCTTCTCCAGCAGCTTCAATGCGGCCAATTTCATAAACCGCTTCATTTACTTTAGCTAATTGTGCTTTTACAGCCCCCAAATCTTCTGGCGCTACTACTAAAATCATACCAATCCCCATATTAAAAGTACGGTACATTTCTTTAGTAGCCACCTGACCCCATTCTTGTAGTTTTTCAAAAACAGGTAATTTAGGCCATGCATCAGCATTTACGCGAGCTGTTGTACCTTCTGGCAAAATACGTGGAATATTGTCATAGAAACCACCACCAGTAACATGCACCATACCTTTTAACAGACCTTTGCGAGTTAGCGGTAATACTGCTTTTGGATATAAACGAGTAGGCGTTAATAATTCTTCACCTAAAGTTTTACCAAATTCTGGCACTTCATCAGTCAAGTTCATATTTTGTACGTCAAATACAATTTTACGCACTAATGAAAAACCGTTAGAATGAACGCCCGTAGATGGTAAACCTAATAAAATATCACCAGCTTTAATCGTATCACCAGTCAATAAACGAGGACGATCAACAATACCTACAGCAAAACCAGCTACATCATAATCGCCATCACCATAGAACCCAGCCATTTCAGCCGTTTCTCCACCTAGTAACGCACAACCTGATTCTTCACAAGCTTCTGCTACACCACGAACTATAGTTGCTACTTGTTCAGGCACTAATTTACCAACCGCAATATAGTCAAGGAAAAACAAAGGCGTTGCCCCTTGTACCAAAATATCATTTACACTCATGGCCACACAGTCCTGACCAATAGTATCATGTTTGTCCATCATAATGGCTAGACGCAATTTTGTACCTACCCCATCCGTACCGGATACAAGCATAGGCTCTTTCATATCAAAACCAGCTAAGGAGAACAAGCCGCCAAAGCCTCCAATATCACCGACTACACCAGATGTATACGTGCGTCTTACCGCTGCTTTCATTAAATCGACGGCTTTATTACCTGCATCAATATCAACACCAGCATCACGATATGTTACGCCACCTTTATTCGAGCACATATTTTCCTCCCTCGTCTTGGTCTTCAGGAACTGTTACGGCATAATCGCCATTAAAACATGCGAAGCAAAGTTCTGCTTCAGGTACACCGCTTACGGCACGACACAAGCCTTCACGGCTTAAATAATGAAGTTTATCCGCTTGGATATACTCTCTAATTTCATCGACTGTATGAGTTGCTGCAATTAACTCTTTGCGCACCGAAGTATCAATCCCATAATGGCACGGATATTCAATAGCTGGCGAGCTTACACACATATAAATTTCTTTAGCACCCGCCTCTTTAAGCATACGCACAATAATGCCACTCGTAGTACCGCGCACAATCGAATCATCGATTAAAACAATTCGTTTGCCCCGCACCACATCAGATACAGCATTAAGTTTCATGCGCACTGCCAATTCGCGTTGTGCTTGATCTGGTTTAATAAATGTACGACCCATGTAGCGGTTCTTAATTAAACCTTCTCCAAATGGAATACCAGATTCTCGCGCGTAACCCAAGGCAGCTGTTGTACCAGAGTCAGGAATAGACATAACTAAGTCAGCATCATATTTTGTTTCTCGTGCTAATTCGCGGCCCATATTTAACCGTGCCTGATAGACACTTTGACCATCAATTTCACTATCAGAACGAGCAAAATAAATATATTCAAATACACAAAGGGCTTTATTGATTTTAGCTTCTGACTCTACAAATAAATGGCTTCGCACACCACTGTCATCAATAATAACCATTTCACCTGGATCAATATGGCGAACAAATTCAGCCTTAATAGCATCAAGTGCGCATGTTTCAGACGACAAAACATAGCCATGTTCTGTTTTACCTAAACAAAGTGGACGGAAACCATTAGCATCACGAACCCCAATCAATTTATCATTCGTGCTAATAACCAATGAAAAAGCGCCTTCAATACGACGTACAGCTTCCACAATTCGCTCTTCCGTATTTTCTGCTTTGGAGCGCGCAATCAAGTTAACAATAACTTCAGAGTCCATAGAGGTCTGAAAAATTGAGCCACTATCTTCTAACTCATGACGCAAATCTAACGCATTTGTCAAATTCCCATTATGGGCAACAGCCATATCGCCCCCTTGGTAATGAATTACCAAAGGCTGAATATTTTTAGGATTATTAGAGCCTGTCGTGGAATAACGCACATGACCTGATGTAATAAAACCACCTGGCACATCAGGTAACTGCTTTATCGCCTCTGTAATAAGGCCCATTCCTTTGGTTACTTCAATATTATTACCATCGCTAATAGCAATACCGGCGCTTTCTTGGCCGCGATGCTGTAAAGCAAATAACCCCCAATAAGTAAAATTCCCTACATTTAAATGGCGATCATAAATACCAAATACGCCACACTCTTCATGCCACTTGTCAAATACAGAGTCGTAATGCATGTTTATCTCCTATTACGCACGTTCGCCAGTTAGGCGGAATAACATTTCTTTGTAGGCATCTTCTACATTGCCAAGATCACGACGGAAACGGTCTTTGTCAAGTTTTTCATTTGTTTCGCTGTCCCAGAAACGGCAAGTATCTGGAGAAATTTCGTCACCTAATAATACTTCCCCATTGTGAAGACCAAACTCTAATTTGAAGTCAACTAAAGTTACTTTCTTTTCAGCTAAGAATTTTTTAAGAACTTCGTTAACTTGCATTGCATATTTACGAACAAGCGCAACCTGTTCTTCTGTAGCCCAGCCTAACGCTAAAATCTGATCTTCGTTGATGAATGGATCTCCTAAATCATCATTTTTGTAGCAGAATTCTAGGATAGGACGTTTGCAAGGAGTGCCTTCTTCGATACCTAAGCGTTTAGACAAAGAGCCAGCAATAATATTACGCACAATAACTTCTAGTGGTAAAATTTCTAATTTTTTAACTAATTGATCACGATCGTTAAGACGTTTAATGAAATGATTTGGTACTCCTTCTTTAGCTAATAACTCAAAGAAGAAAGAGGAAATTTTATTATTTAAAACCCCTTTATCGTGGATTGTTCCTTTTTTCTCACCATTAAAAGCAGTAGCGTCATCTTTATAATGAACTAAATATTCGTTTGCATTTTCTGTTTCAAATACTTGTTTTGCTTTACCTTCATATAACATATTCATAGTGTGGCCTCCTATTCGTATACACCCTATTTAAACAATTTACATTAAATTATTAATTCAATTTTATTTATTTAATTCAGCTTGCAATTTTTCATTCTTTGCAATAACAGTTTTTGCCATATCATCACGATAAGCTTGATATTGTGCTTTTAAAGTAGCATCATGAGCCGCCCCAATTTGCACAGCAAACAAAGCCGCATTCTTTGCCCCATCAACAGCCATAGTTGCTACCGGCATCCCAGATGGCATTTGCACAATAGCTAACAATGCGTCAATTCCTTTTAACGCGGTTGCATTCAAAGGTACTCCAATAACAGGCAATACAGTAAAACTAGCAATCACCCCTGGTAAATGAGCCGCAGCCCCAGCACCAGCAATGAAAGCAATCGCGCCTTCAGCTTCTAAACGGGTTACAAATTTTTTCACTTCTTCTGGCGTACGGTGGGCTGACGCAATAACCATCTCATAGTCAATGCCAAACTCCTTCAATACGTCTGCGGCTTTTTTCATAACTCCTAAGTCAGAGTCACTACCCATTACGATGCCAACTTTCATGTGAGTCCCTCCTAAATTAACTGACAAAATTGCCTTCTATAACGATAATAATTACTACCTAAATTCTAACAAACAGCAACTTATTAGTCAATATAATATTCGAATATTCATTTATTTATTTTTATTAACGTTCGCTATATTCCGAACATTAATAAAAAGGCTCCCTAAATACATAGGGAGCCTTTTGTTACGATTCATGATGTTCATGAGCATGCGCAAGAAAGGGATCTGGCAATTGCGAAATCCCCATAGCTTCTTTAAGCGCCGGTACAGCACTTGGCATATATTGCACGATTTGATTCATCAATACATACAACAATTGTGGTTCAAATGCAGAATTTGAACACATATATACACAGTCTAAATATAAGCTATTATCGTCATGCTCTACATAATATTTGAAGTTTTTATAAATACTGTTTTCACGATTAATAAAGTCCACAATGGCTTGATAGTTTTCCGGTGTCACTACATTGCCACCTACCACTACACGAACAACGCTATAAATCGTAGCATCGAGCAACACAAAGATAGGCATATCACCAATCTCGGTTTGAATATAAGAGCGATATACAACCGTACTTTCTTCGTCTTGAATCTCACGCTTATCAAAGCAAGTTATGTTTTCCTCAACTAAGAACGTTTCAAAAACACCGCTTTTTTCATTCTTAGGTTTTGCCATGCTACACCTCTTCTGCCGTAGGGACACCTATTAAGTAATAATAAATAATATTACATACTATACGCAGCTAATTATTAGTTTACTTTTTCTTTCTTTTCTTTTTTACCTTTTTCTTTAGTTGCTGGTTCTTCAGCCCCTAATACTTTGCCAAGAATGCTTGGATAGTATTCTTTAATATGTGGCTCTAATACTTCTAATAAAAGACCAACTAATAAATTTGGATCGAATGTTTCTTTAGAAGCTGGCAAGCTAATATCCATGTATACTACATTATCTTCTTCACCTAAGTAGTATTTGAAAATTTTAAATTTGCCATTTAATTCGTTAAGATATTCTACTACTTCCGCTTGTTTTTCAGCTGGCACAGCACCAGTAGTCACAACCAAACGAACTAAGTTGAATACAGTATCGTCTAACACTACAAACAATGGCAACTGCTGAGCAGCTACATCAAAGTAACCACGATATACTACAGAATTAACATCATCTTGATGTTCTTCCTTTGTGAACCAGTTTGTTACTTCACGGTCTTTTAAAAATTGATCAAACTGTTCTGCTTTAGTGTTCATTGTCACATCTCCCTTTTACTTATAATTATAAATACATTAAATTATTAATCTCTCAAAATGGAAAATTACATTCAAAATATAAAATCACATTTCAATCTATTAGTCATCAATGAAAACGCAATGGTCATCTTCGAATTTTGCAATGCGCACTAGCGATTGTACATCGTAACCAGCGCGTTCTAAACGCTCACGACCAGGCTGGAAAGATTTTTCAATCACAATGGCAATACCTTCTACTGAATCGCCCGCGCTTTCCACTAATTTTACAAGCCCCATAGCCGCTTCACCACTTGCTAAGAAGTCGTCAATAATGAGGACTTTTTCGCCTTGTGGTAAGAACTTTTTAGAAATAGTTACATCATAGTTTTCTTCCTTAGTATAGGAATATACTAAGGAATGATATACATCATCAGTCATAAGAATAGATTTTTTCTTGCGCGCAAACACAAGTGGCACATCCATTTCAATAGCCACTTGCAATGCTACTGCGATACCAGAAGCCTCAATGGTCACAATACGTTGAATGCCCTTATCTTTAAAACGCGCCGCAATTTCCTTACCAATAGCGACAAACAATTTAGGATCAATTTGATGATTTAAAAAGCTGTCCACTTTTAAGACGCGATTGTTTAAAACAATGCCTTCCTCCATAATGCGTTCTTTTAACAATTCCATACGAGAGTCTCCTTGTTGCGTTTCTGTTACTTACACTTACATATATTAATAAGTATTAATACTATACTGATTATATTACAATATCACTTCTTTAAGAGAAGGTCAATAAATTTCGCTGCGCCTTGAGATATAGGCAATAAACGAGACCGCACTAAAGCAATTTTACGTGGCGGCACTACAATATCTGTTTTTATCTCAACTACACGGCCTTCTTTTAGCTTTTGTTTTACCAAAATATCTGGTACTAACGATATGCCCATGTTGATTTCAACTAAGTCCATAAGAACATCAAGACTACCTAACTCAAAAGAAGGTTTCTTACAAGCATTGCCTGTCAATTTATCAAAGAATTCACGACTAGCAGCACCTTGTGTTAACAACAATAAAGGCTCTTGCAATAAACGACTTAAGTCAATAGTGCCCATCCCTTTATAAAAAGGACCGCCAACAAACACATCTTGCATAGTCTGTAATTCGATAACTTCTAATTGTGGATTAGCTTCTAATCCGTCATAGGCATTAACAATCGCCATTTGCGCTTCTCGATTCTCTACCATCTGTACACAAAGTGGTGATGGACGATTAGTAATCTGTAATCCTGTTCCTTGCTCTTGTTCTTGCCATTTTTTAAAATAAGGCAATAAGAAATGACGACATAATGTATCTGTAGCTGCTAATTTTACACTTTCTTGTTCATGTGTAAGACGATCTTGTAGCTGTGTCACCCCATTGTCCAAAATAGAAAATGCTTTAGCCACTGTATCGAAAAGTTCTTTCCCTTCTGGTGTAAACAAAACAGATTTAGTTGTACGTTCGAAAAGTACAATATCCAATTCTTTTTCTAGCTGCTTAATACTTTGGCTAATAGCAGATTGAGAAACCCCTATCTCTTTAGCTGCTTTAGAAAAGGACAAATGCAAGCCTACCCCTAAAAAGGTACGATACAAATCTGTGGAAATGCTCATATAATCTCTTTAACTCCTTTACAACAACTACCACTCAATACCCCATAAATACTGCCAACACTTAGCAACCTATACCACTTATTTATTAATTAGTAAAACTAATTACAGTAAAGAAATTATTAACCTCCTCTAATTAAGTTTTTCTTTACTAATAAGTCTAAACCGTATATACTAGAATTGTCAATATAGGTATATTATATCTATATTTCATAATCAACACAATAGCTAGTGTATTCATTGACAACTAACAAGAGGAGGCTTATTATGTCAATTCATCGCATTTTCGTCCGTAAACGTGAAAACTTTGCGCACGAAGCTACATCTATGTGTCACACCATTCGTACAGAACTAGGCATTCCCGTTAATTCTGTGACTATTTACGAACGCTATGACATTGAAGGGGTATCAGCTGACGACTTAGCCAATGCTAAGCAACTCATCTTCTCTGAGCCACCGGTGGATGAACTATTTGACACCCTCCCCCAAACAGAACAGACTCATATCATCGCCACAGAATACGTACCTGGCCAATATGATCAACGAGCTGATTCAGCTGAACAATGTTTAGCTATGCTAACGCTTAAATCAGGTGCTACGGTGCGCACAGCCCGTGTATTTGCCTTAGAAGGCGATTTAAGTGCTAAAGACATAACTCGTATAAAACAATATTATATCAATCCTGTAGACTCAAGAGAAGCCTCTCTTGAATTACCTACTTCATTACAACTGGATGTGCAGCCAGCCGAACCAGTGGCAAGCTTAGAAGGCTTTATCACAGCCAGCCCTGAAGAATTACAAAATTGGCGTAAAGAGTTAGGCCTTGCCATGAGTGCCGCAGACATCGAACTCATTCAAGATTATTTTGCAAATACGGAAAAACGCAATCCTACCATTACTGAAATTCGCGTATTAGACACCTATTGGTCTGATCATTGCCGTCATACGACCTTTATGACAGAGCTAACTGATATTACTATCGACAATTCACCGGAAACAGTACCTATTCAAGCCGCCTTTGCTAATTATATGTCAGGCCGTCGCCATCTCTATGCGAGCCGTGAAAAAGCCCGTACATTAATGGATATGGCTACCTTGGCCGTTAAAGAATTGCGCGATCAAGGAGGCTTACAAGAAATTGATGAATCTGATGAAATCAATGCTTGTACTATCGTAGTACCTGTTGAGGTAAATGGCAAAACTGAAGAATGGTTATTACTCTTCAAAAATGAAACTCATAACCATCCTACAGAAATTGAACCTTATGGCGGTGCCGCTACCTGTTTAGGAGGCTGTATTCGCGATCCATTAAGTGGCCGTGCTTATGTATACCAAGCAATGCGTGTAACTGGCTCTGGTAATCCTCTAACGCCACTTAGTGAAACATTGGAAGGAAAATTACCACAATCACAAATAACTACAGGGGCTGCTCGTGGCTATAGCTCCTATGGCAATCAAATCGGCCTAGCTACTGGTGAGGTTCGCGAATACTACCATCCTGGCTATGTAGCTAAACGCATGGAAATTGGTGCTGTAGTTGGCGCTGCCCCACGTAGCAATGTACGCCGTGAAACGCCTATGCCAGGCGATATTGTCGTACTATTAGGTGGTAAAACAGGCCGTGATGGCTGTGGTGGTGCTACAGGTTCTTCCAAAGAGCATGACCTATCTTCCCTCACTACTTGTGGTGCAGAAGTACAAAAAGGGAATCCTCTAACAGAACGCAAAATTCAACGCCTATTCCGTCGTCCAGAAGTAACTACACTCATCAAACGCTGTAATGACTTTGGTGCTGGTGGCGTATCGGTAGCTATTGGTGAGTTAACCGATGGCCTGCTTATCAATTTAGATAAAGTACCTAAAAAATATGAAGGTCTCGATGGCACTGAACTGGCAATTTCTGAATCCCAAGAACGAATGGCGTGCGTTATTGCAGCCAATGATTGGGATGCTTTCCGCCAATATTGTGATGAAGAAAACTTAGAAGCTACTATCGTTGCCGATGTTACCGATTCCAACCGCTTAACCATGACTTGGCAAGGCGTTAATATCGTAGATATTTCCCGTGATTTCTTAAACACCAATGGTGCTAAACAAAGTCAAGCCGCCCATGTAGTGGCCCCTGTAGGCACTTTTTACGAAGAGCCTTCTGTTGAGGACATTAAAGAACATTGGCTTGCTACTATGAAAGACTTAGCCGTTACTTCACAACAAGGTCTTGGCGAACGTTTCGACAGTACTATTGGCGCTGGCACCGTGCTCATGCCATTTAGTGGTTTATATCAGAAAACCCCAGTGCAAGGGATGGCGGCCAAATTACCTGTATTACACGGTGAAACCACAACTGCTAGCCTTATGACCCATGGTTTTGATCCTTATATTTCGGAGTGGAGCCCATTCCATGGCGCGCAACAAGCAATTTTACTCTCCGTAGCTAAAATTGTAGCCCTTGGTGGCAAACGTAGCTCCATTTATTTAACCTTACAAGAGTATTTTGAACGCTTAAATCAAGATAAAAATACGTGGGGTAAACCTGTAGCCGCCTTACTTGGCGCCTATGATGCACAAAAACAACTCGGCATTGGTGCGATTGGTGGTAAAGATTCCATGTCTGGTACCTTTATGAACTTAACAGTGCCACCAACACTCGTTTCCTTCGCTGTAACTACTGCTAATGTGGATGATATTATTACGCCACATCTTAAAGAAGCAGGACATGTCCTACTCCATGTCAATGCACCGCGCAAAGAGGATGCAACGCCTGATTGGGACATCTTTAAATCACAAGCCGACCGCATCACACAACAAGCTAAAGCCGGTCATGTGGCAGCCGCTTATGTCGTAGAGGCTGGTGGAATTGCTGCGGCTATTACCAAAATGGCCTTAGGCAGTCGTTTAGGTATTGAACTAATCGGTGATGTTGAACCTATGTTATTTACCCCTTACAGTGGCTCTTGGATTATTGAAACGGATGAAGCAACTGCCACTGAATGGGCTAAACACACTCATGTAACACTACTAGGTACCATTATAGAAGAGCCTCAAATTACAATTGATGATTATGAAATCGACTTATCTGAATTAGAAGAAGCCTATGAAAGTACATTAGCGCCTATCTTCCCACTAACCGCCAAATCCGGCCAAGGGGAAGCCGTAGCCTATATTCATGATCAACACGCTAAACCACGACAAAGTCCAAGCATCGCAAAACCACGAATTGTTATTCCTGTATTCCCTGGCACAAACTGTGAATACGATTCAGCTCGTGCCTTTGAAAATGCTGGTGGGGTCGCTGATATTGTCATCATCCGCAATCGCACAGTGGCTGAGTTAGAAGAATCTATTCAAGTAATGAAACAAAAATTGGATGAAGCTCAAATCCTATTCTTCCCTGGTGGTTTCAGCGCTGGTGATGAACCTGATGGCTCAGGTAAATTCATGGCTACCTTATTCCGCAATCCATATTTAAGTGAGTCCTTACACAACTTATTACACAATCGTGATGGCTTAGCCCTCGGTATTTGTAATGGTTTCCAAGCACTCATAAAATTAGGTCTTCTACCCTATGGTGATATTGCCCCTATGACAGAAGATAGTCCTACCCTAACCTATAATACGATTGGTCGTCACTTATCGAGCATGGTTCGTACTAAAGTTATTTCTACTAAATCACCATGGATGAGTTTAACTAAAGCTGGAGAAATTTATACTGTACCAATTTCTCATGGTGAAGGTCGTTTCATTGCCTCCCCAGCCCAAGTGGTAGAATTCAACCGTAGTGGCCAAATTGCTACACAATATGTAGACTTAGAAGGGATTGCGTCTTACGATGCTCGTTTTAACCCTAATCAGTCTGTAGCTGCTATTGAAGGTCTATTCAGTCCTGATGGTCGTGTTTTTGGTAAAATGGGGCACATTGAACGTACAGGCTATGGTATTGCGAAAAACATTCCTGGCAAACAAGGTATGCCAGTCTTTGCCTCTGGTGTTGCTTACTTCAAAGACTAATTAATCTAAAAACACTACGAACTTTCAAATACGATATATCACTAAAATATCTCAAAGATTGCACGTATTATTTCAAAAAATGCATACTTAAAGAAAAAAACGGCATGACAAATGTCGTTTTTTTCATATCTATAGGTTGCGTATCTATATGATTACTAGTATCATAATAATTGGTGAATAAGTTTAGAGACATAACCAGCTCTTGTTATTCTTAAGTTGAAAGGATGTAAGGTCATGCATTGCGCACAAAAATTAACAGATAATATTTATTGGATTGGTAGCAATGATTGGGATACAGAACGTTTTGAAAACCTCTTCCCAATTCCTATGGGTGTTAGTTATAATTCCTATTTTATTGATGATGAAAAAACTTGTATTGTAGACTCTGTTGACGATAGCATTCGTCAAGAGTTTTTTGATAATGTGGAGCATTTGCTCAATGGCCGTGAATTAGACTTTGTTGTGGTTAACCACATGGAGCCAGATCATTGCTCAACCTTAATCGAATTAGTCGATCGTTACCCTAATGTGAAAATTGTTGGTAATCGCACCACTTTCCGCTTATTTGAACAATTTTATGGTCGCCCTTGCCCAGATAACTACTATGAAGTTAAAGAAGGCGATACAATTGAATTAGGTAAACATACCCTTCATTCATATACTATGCCGATGGTTCACTGGCCAGAAGTAACTTGTACCTTTGAAGCCACTAATGGGATTTTGTTCTCTGCTGATGCCTTTGGTACCTTCGGTACTATCAATGGTAATATCTTTGCTGACCAGCTCGACTTTGAACGAGTTTATGAAGATGAAGCGCGCCGTTACTATACCAACATCGTTGGCAAATATGGCGTTCAAGTACAAAATGCAATAAAAAAATCCCTTCCTTTAGGCATTAAAATGATTGCGCCCCTACACGGCCCAATCTGGCGTACCCCTGAAAGCATTAAATATATGATTGAAAAATACATGCACTGGAGCACCTATTCTGCTGAAAAAAAAGGCGTAGTCATTGCCTTTGGTTCCATGTATGGTAATACAGCTGAAATGGCGCAACAATTAGCTAAATTATTGTCATTGCGTGGTATTACAGATATTAAAATCTATGACGTGTCTAAAACTAATCCATCCTATATTATTGCGGATGCTTGGAAATATAGTCACCTCGTATGCATGGCGCCAACCTATAACTTAGCCTTGTATCTTACAATGGAAAACTTATTATATGAATTGAAAGCACTCAACTTCCACAATCATAAAGTATCCATCGTAGGCAATCACTCTTGGGCTTCTGCAGCGATGAAGCGAATGGTAGAATATTTCACTAATGAATTTAAAGATATGGAAATTGTAGGTACACCACTTGATATTCGCGGTGCCCTACATCCACAACAATTACCTTTATTTGAAAAATTAGCTGACGATATTGTAGCGTCCATTGAAGCTACAGAAATTCAAACCTTCAGCTTATAATCTGATTTACTTATAAAACTTTTGTTTACTATAAAATATACTGTGTATTTTATATAATTTTATATAATACTGTATATAAAATATCCAAAACTATGCAAAAAAGCCTTACCAGTTATTATAAAAACTACTGGTAAGGCTTTTCTTACATATAAAACTATTATATTTTATATGTATTTTATTTTCATAAGATTATATTAAAGCACTATATTAAAGCTTTTTAACAAATTCAGATTTTAAAGCCATCGCTCCAAAACCATCAATCTTACAATCAATATTATGATCACCGTCTACAAGGCGTATATTCTTTACTCGCGTCCCCTGTTTTAGCACAGAAGCACCTTTTACTTTTAAATCTTTAATAATAGTCACGGAATCGCCATCTTGTAGCACATTGCCATTTGCATCACGCACAACAAAAGCGGTAGCATCCTCATCACTATCAGCTGCCGTCCATTCATGAGCACACATAGGGCACACATACATGTGACCATCTTCATACGTATATGCTTCACTACATTTTGGACAATTAGGTAACGTTGCCATTCAAATCCTCCTTTTAAAAACGATTATTTTAATATATATCCTTTATTTTACCAAAAATTCTACATATTTTAAAACGAAAAAACAGTTTTTATTCTATTTTAGCCTAATTTAACTCTATTTGTGTTTTGCCAGTAGGCAAGTACTAATAATTAGTATATACTAAATTAAGAATTAAACTATCTATTAAATTAAAGAAATCTGGTGTATACTAAAGAAATGCACATTAAACATTAGGGAGGTTTCCATGAATAATATCGTAGTTATCGGAAGCTGTAACATAGATATAACCGTTTTGGCCTCAAAACGTCCCGCTGCGGGCGAAACAATTTTAGGGACAGGCTTAAACATTTCACCAGGCGGCAAAGGAGCCAATCAAGCTGTAGCTGCAGCTAAACTCGGTGCGAATGTCACTATGGTTGGCTGTGTCGGCAATGATGCATACGGCCAAATGATTAAGGATAACTTACAGCGTTATAAGATTAATACCGACTATTTAATAACTCTAGATAATGAAAATAGCGGTACAGCTCATATTACATTAGCAGAAGGTGACAATAGTATTATTGTACTCTCCGGTGCCAATGCTCAGGTTTCCAAAAAAGTCGTCGACACTGCGTGGGACGCTATAAAAAAAGCTGATTTAGTAATGATTCAAAATGAAATCCCTTTACCTACAATCGGCTATATTACCGAAAAATGCGCTAAAAACGGGATTAAGGTACTTCTCAATCCAGCCCCAGCGGCTGATTTAGAAGCACAGTGGCTAACTGATGCCACTTACATTACACCAAATGAACACGAATTAGCTTCCCTTTATCCCGCGAACAATACAGAGGACGTAATCCTTGCAAATGAAGGAAAAATCATCGTTACCCTTGGCAGTGAAGGCGTTGCCTATGCCCAAGATGGTGAACTTCGTCGTATGCGAAGTTTCAAAGTAACACCAGTAGATACTACTGGTGCTGGCGATACCTTTAATGGTGCCTTTGCTACCGCTATTGTCAACAATAAAACGATTGAAGAAGCAGTTCATTATGGCAATGCTGCGGCCGCCCTCTCTATTCTTAAATTAGGTGCCCAAGAAGGCATGCCTACAGCTGATGAAGTAGCAGCCTTTATGGCTGAAAGGGGCTAATATGCAAAAAGGTGGTATTTTAAATAGTCACATTGCCAAAGTATTGGCTGATCTTGGTCATACCGATACCATTTGTATTGGTGATTGCGGTCTCCCTATTCCAGAGGGCGTTCAAAAAATCGACTTAGCCCTTGCCTTTGGTACACCTAGTTTTGAACAAGTTGTGCGACTATTAAAGGAGCATATGCAAGCAGAAGCTATTCATGTGGCAGAGCCAATTAAAACACAAAATCCTAAAAATTATGCAGTCCTTCAAGAATTATACCCTGAAGACCGCTATACTTGGAAACTAACCAGTCATGAAGACTTTAAAATAGCAACGAAACAATGTAAATGCATTATTCGCACTGGTGAAACTACACCTTATGCCAATGTAATTTTACAAGCCGATTGTATCTTTAACGAAGAAAAATAAGTATCCCTACAAACAATACGGCTAACCAAGATGTATTGTATGTAGAAAACCAATTCAGCAGGAGATTATAATGGAAATTAAAATGACCGGCATTGCCAAAGCGTTCGGTACTAACCAAGTGCTTAAAGACGTTAACATTACCTTAAAAGCCGGCGAAGTTCATGCCCTCATGGGTGAAAATGGGGCTGGTAAATCCACCCTGATGAACATACTCACAGGCCTTCATAAAGCCGATGCAGGGACAATCACAATAGATGGTGTAAATACTACCTATACGAGTCCTCGTGAAGCCGAAAAACATGGCATTGCCTTTATCCATCAAGAACTTAACATTTGGCCTAATTTAAGCTTATTAGAAAATCTATATTTAATGCAGCCTAAAACAAATGGTCTGGGCATGCTTAATAAACAAGCCATGCTCCAAGAAGCCAAAGCTAAATGCGAAGAAATGAAAATTGAATTGCCCCTTACCAAAGAAGCAGGCCTTTGTTCAGTAGGTCAACAGCAAATGGCTGAAATTTTACGAGTATTAATGCTGAATGCTAAGGTTGTTATCATGGACGAACCTTCAGCAGCCTTAACAGAGCGTGAAACAGCTACCCTCTTCCGTATGATGCGTCAATTAAAAGAACAGGGTGTTGCTATTGTCTACATTTCTCACCGCATGGAAGAAGTATTTAGTGAATGTGATGTAATTACCGTTATGCGTGATGGACACACCATTAGTACAAAGGCGGTTACCGATACGAATGTAGATGAAGTGGTTCGCGACATGGTAGGTCGCTCCATTGATGAATTCTATCCTGACCGCAGCACTATGCCAGAGGAAGTCATCCTTACCGTCAATGGCCTACAGCCTAAAGATTTTAGCCACACGATTTCCTTCGATTTACATAAAGGCGAAATTCTAGGTGTAGCTGGTCTCATGGGAGCTGGCCGTACAGAAATCATGCGGGCTATTTTTGGTATTGACTCCTACGATGGTGGCGAAATTATCTTGAATGGCAAACCCCTTCATTTTAAAAAGCCAGAAGATGCTATTAAAGCAGGGATTGCCTTTATTACAGAAGACCGCAAAGGGGAAGGTTTGATTTTAGATTTTTCCATTGGTTCAAATATTACCTTGCCAAATCTAAAACAAGTCTGCCCTACGCATGTATTAAACAAGAGTAAACTCTTTGAGTTTGCGGATACCTTATCAAAAAAATTAGGCGTTAAAACACAATCGGTTCATTTACCAGCCTCTTCCCTTTCTGGTGGGAATCAGCAAAAAGTCGTTATTGCCAAATGGATTGGCCTAGCACCATCGATTATCATCATGGATGAACCAACTCGTGGTATCGACATTGGGGCCAAACGCGACATTTATGACTTAATGAATGAATTAACTAGCCAAGGGGTCTCCATCATTATGGTGTCCTCAGAGCTACCAGAAGTATTAGGTATGAGCGATCGGGTCATGGTTATTCACGAAGGCGCTGTAGCGGGCATTTTAGACCGCACTAACGCTACCCCAGAATCTATCATGAACCTAGCTACAGGAGGACAATAATGAATCGAACTATGACAGACACTATTAAGAAATTAGGCCCCCTCATTGGCCTAATTGCCTTATTTATTATTATCGCTAGTCTTAATGACAGCTTTTTAGATTTTTCTAATTTACGTAACTTATTGCGTCAAGTCTCAATCAATGCCATTATCGCCTTTGGTATGACCTTTGTTATTCTAACAGCGGGCATTGATTTATCGGTAGGCTCCATCTTAGCCTTATCCAGTGCTATTATGGCTAACTTTATTGTAGGCGGTATGAATCCTGAAGTAGCCATTTTAGCGGCTGCTGGAGTCGGCATTATCTTAGGCGGTATTAACGGGATCGTCATTGCCTATGGAAAAGTAGCACCTTTTATTGCCACCTTAGCAACCATGACTATTTACCGTGGGGCTACCCTTGTTTTTACCGATGGTAATCCAATTAGTGGTCTTACAACAGACCCTATGTTCCACGCTTTTGGTCAAGGCGATATTGCAGGTTTACCAATTCCAGCTATCACGATGTTTCTTTCCTTCCTCATTCTATGGTTTGTTTTACAAAAGACTTCCTTAGGTCGACAAACCTATGCTGTAGGTGGTAGTGAAAAAGTTAGTTATATTGCAGGGATTAAAATTAATCGTGTAAAAATCTTTGCCTATGCCTTAACTGGTATGTTAAGTGCTATTGCGGGCGCTATTATTACCTCACGTCTTAATTCAGCGCAACCAACTGCTGGTATGGGCTATGAACTTGATGCTATCGCAGCCGTAGTACTTGGTGGCACAAGCCTAGCTGGTGGCCGTGGACACATCGTAGGCACATTAATTGGTGCCCTCATCATCGGTACTTTAAATAATGGCTTAAATATTCTCGACGTTTCCAGTTTCTATCAACAAATTGTAAAAGGTATTGTAATCTTACTTGCTGTCCTTGGGGACCGCAAAAAAGCGTAGGAGGTTAGAATGAAAAAATTATTAACAATCATCGTTGCTATGGTTCTCGTAATCGGCTTAATCGCTGGTTGTGGCTCTAGCTCTAATAGTGGCGGTGGCGACAAAAAACAAGGTACAATCGGTTTCTCTGTGTCTACCTTAAACAACCCATTCTTCGTTTCTTTAAAAGATGGCGTTGAAAAACAGGCTAAAGAATTAGGTCTTAAAGTTAAAATTGTAGACGCACAAAACGATCCAGCTAAACAGGCTAATGATGTAGCTGACTTATTAGAAAGTGGCGTATCCATTTTAATTGTTAATCCAGTAGACTCTGCCGCTATTGCTACTTCTGTAGAAGCTGCTAACGGTAAAAACATTCCTGTAATTACTGTTGACCGCTCTACTGATAAAGGTAAAGTTGTGGCTCATATTGCCTCTGATAATGTTAAAGGTGGCGAAATGGCTGCTCAGTTAATCGTTGATAAATTAGGTAATGGCGCTAAAGTAGCTGAAATCGAAGGTATTCCTGGTGCTTCTGCTACTCGTGAACGTGGCCAAGGCTTCCACAACGTAGCTGACAAATCTTTAGACGTAGTAGCTAAACAAAGTGCTGACTTTGACCGCACAAAAGGCTTAAACGTTTCTACAAATATTCTTCAAGCTAACCCTGATGTAAAAGCTATTTTCGCCCACAATGATGAAATGGCTCTAGGCGCTATTCAAGCGGCAAAATCAGCTGGTAAACAAATCTTCATCGTAGGCTTTGATGGCACGGAAGATGCTCAAAAAGCTGTAGAAGATGGTACTTTAGCAGCTACTGTAGCACAACAACCTGAATTAATGGGTAAAATTGCCGTTGACACTGCTTCTAAAGTTATCAAAGGTGAACAAGTAGACAGCAAAATTCCTGTAGAATTAAAAGTAATCACTAAATAGTAATTCCTTGAACAATCGATTGATAGAAACTTACATAGAAACTATTAAAAGCTCTCTATTGGCTACACTACGGTGTATCCAGCGGAGAGCTTTTCTTTTAACTAATTTTATCTACCTTAACTACCTTTGCCACTTTAACTGCTTCAGCTACTTTAACTATTTTATTTATTTTCACAACGGTAGTTACCCTACGTTTTGAACTATAAAAATACCAAATCATACGAAATATAAAATAAACGACAATATAAATTCAACATTCATGCAAAATTAGCATGAAATTCATACTCAAATCACATCAATCAACAAATAGACTATTTTATTCGTTTTCAAAGAGTGGTAAAATAGACAGTATATTAATTGTCGGATTTAACCGACCTGCCTCGGATGGCTTCGCCCTTCCGATAGATGAAAGGAGACATCAATTATGAGTAATTCTAATGTAACTGCTACTGACAAAAAGCTACTCGACCTTTTGGCCGCGGACGCAAGTATAACGCATGGCCAATTAGCCGCCATGCTAGGTGTAGCCGAAGCCGAGGTATCTGAACGTATTGCCGCCTTAGAAGCCCAAGGTATCATTAAGGGCTATCAAGCGGTTGTTGATTGGGAGGCTATTGATGCCAATAAAGCAACAGCCCTCATCCAATTACAAGTAACACCAGAACCTGACCAAGGCTTTGATAAATTGGCTCACCGCATTATGCAATTTGAAGAAGTGGAAGGGGTCTATCTCATGTCTGGTGGTTATGATTTAACCGTAGTTATCCAAGGCAAAAGCATGCGTGATATTGCCCTTTTTGTGGCCCGTCGTCTTTCCACCCTTGAAGGGGTGCGTGGCACAGGCACTCACTTCATTCTAAGTCGTTACAAAGATCGCAATGTAATCTACCATGATGAGGTACAAAAAGAAATAAGGAGCAATGTATTCTATGATTAATTATGATGAGTTTTTAAATCATGAGCTAGCTAATGTAAAACCATCTGGTATTCGCCGTTTTTTTGACATTGCTAACGAAATTGATAATGTTATATCACTCAGTATTGGGGAACCCGACTTTTCTACCCCTTGGCATATTCGTGAAGCGGGGATTGCGTCCCTAGAAAAAGGCAAAACTTGGTATTCACCAAATCGTGGTTTTGCCGATTTACGCGAAGAAATCAGCCATTGGTTCTCTCGTAAATATGGCGTTACTTATGAGCCCGCTACGGATATTTTAGTCAGTGTTGGTGGCTCAGAAGCAATTGATTTAGCCCTTCGCAGCTTAATCAATCCTGGCGACGAAGTGCTCATCCCTGTGCCTAGTTTTGTATGTTACACACCACTCACAGAAGTGGCTAAAGGCGTAGCAATCCAAGTAGAAACAAAGGCTGAAAATAATTTCCGCCTGACCGCTGAGGACATAGAGGCACATATAACACCAAGAACTAAAATCCTAGTGCTACCATTCCCTAATAACCCTACTGGCGCCGTTATGCGCCGTGAGCATTTAGAGGAAATTGCTAAGGTTATTGAAAAACATAATTTATTTGTCATTTCTGATGAGCTTTATAGCGAATTAACCTATGGTACTAATCCTCATGTAACAATTGCGGCTATTCCTGGTATGAAAGAGCGCACAATTGTAATCAATGGCTTCTCTAAAGCCTTCGCCATGACAGGTTGGCGCCTTGGTATTGCGGTAGGGCCAAAAGAAATTATTGCTCAAATGACCAAACTTCATCAATACGGCATCATGAGTGCCCCTTCAATCGCCCAATATGCAGCCATTGAGGCCCTTAAATATGGCGATAAAGACATTGAATATATGCGTGATCAATACGATATTCGTCGCCGCTTATTAGTAAATACCTTTAATGAACTTGGTTTAACTTGCTTTGAGCCAGAAGGGGCCTTCTACGTATTCCCTGATATTCGCTCTACAGGCTTTGACTCAGAGACATTCTGTGAAAAACTGCTTTATGCTAAACATGTTGCCATTGTTCCAGGTAACGCCTTTGGTGATTGTGGTGAGGGCTTCGTCCGCGTTGCTTACGCCAATTCCTTAGCCAATATTAAAGAAGCTTTAAAACGCATTAAAGAATTCTTAGTAGAAATAAAACAATAAATAATAACTAAAAAAGTAGGCACTAGCAATATTACTAGTACCTACTTTTTTTATTTTATAAACTTAATTATATATATTTCTTAGCCAATGTTTCAAATTCAGCAGCATGATCTTTAATCCAAATATCGTAAGGTTGACCTGCTTGATTTAATACTGTTGCTAACTCTGCAAAGAAGGCTGGCAAATCAGCAATAGTGATAGCCCCTAAAGGCTCACCAAAGGTAACAAAACCTAATTCATCACTGCCCCCCTTAAAGAGATTAAAGGCTGGCTGTGGTTTGCCATCTACTTGTTTCACAAAGCCATGAAGACCAAGCGTACCAATTTGATGCGTACCACAGGAAGATGGACAACCTGAAATATGAATTTTAGGCAATAGGCTATCATCAATTCCTTCTGCTGCTAAATGCGCTAGAATATCTTTATACGCAGATTGGGAATTTTGGAAACCAACTTGGCAACGAGCCGCCCCTACACAGCATACACTAGCAGCAAAAGCAGACGTAGAGCTATCATCCTTAATTAAATCATATACTTTGCGTGCTTCTGAAGCGGTTAAATTAATAAAATATGTCCCTTCTTCACTAGTCATGCGGGCTTCAGCACCTTCTAAAGAACCGACATATTGGAATACATCACGAGCCACTGCAGGCTGTGCATGGCCTCCTACGGGATGATAATATACATAATACAAGCCATCTTGTACTTGTTCACCAATGAGGCCTTTCGCAGCTGAAAGTTCTTCAGCTGTAAGTCGCTCCGTCCCTGTTTTAGTAATCGCTGTATTTGGTAAAGTGAAACTTAAATCCTCAGTACGTTTAACAAAAGTTAAGAACTTATTAAAAGCATCACGGAATTTATCCTCACCCATATCTGCTACCATGTAACGAGTGCGGTTCTTACTGCGCGTTTTATAATCCGCATTTTCAATAAAGGTGCGCACCATAGCTTTAATATAGTATAAAATATCGGCTGGAGCTACTTTTTCTGCCAATAAAATACCTTTACGCGGATTGCCACCTAAGCCACCACCAGCATATACGGTAAACGTACCATCTGGCTGCGCCCAGAACCCAAGATCCTTAAAGGTAACATGAGTTGTATTTTCAAGACCATTAGTAAAGGCGATTTTAAGTTTACGAGGCATTTTAAAATCAGGAACTAGCGTAAGAATATACTCACTTGCTACCTGTACATATGGTGTTATGTCAAAAGGTTCACCATCTACAACACCACGCAATGGGCTAGCTGCAATATTTCGTGGATGGTCACCACCACCGCCACGAGAATAAATGCCATGCGCATGACACTCTTTAAACATTTCAATCACTTGTGGTCCTTGCAAGCCATGAATTTGAATCGATTGGCCTGTTGTGAAATGAAGATGTGGTAATTCAAAGCGAGTAAACATATCTGCTAAAAAAGCTAATTGTTGTTGCGTAATACGTCCCCCTGGTAAACGCAACCGATACATAGCTGTATTAGCACCACGTTCTGCATAAGTTCCAAAAGGACCGGATAAGCCCTTATAGTCATTAACAGAAATTTCTTTGTTGAAAAATTGTTCACTAGTTTTAGCAAAGGTTGGTAAATCTTTGATGAGGCGTGCCTTCACCTCTTCGGTTAAAAATGCCATACTGTATCCCTCTCAATCTTTATACTGACATACTTATATCAAGATGACATAAAACTAATCCAATCGTAACACGTCCCCTGTACTGCGTCAATACTGAATGCAGTACAGGGGACTTAGTATTCTTATATATAGTTAGTTGTTTTATATATGTATGCAATCAATCTGCTTTTAACTCTGGAAAATAAATACTGCGTTGCACATCTAAACGATCAATAAAAATCCGTTCATCTTCAATGCCAGAAATTCGTAATTCATGAATCCATTGTTTCATAAAACCATGCCCGCCAAGCACAACAAAGCGTCCATTAGTAAATAACTGTGTCTCATCTAGAATATTACGTACTGTTTGCTCAAACGCATAGCGATTACTCTTAAAAATATAAGATACTCGCCCATCGTCTACCATGAGGTCTCGCAGCTCTTCAGTCGGTTCAACTACATTGACACAAATAATGGGGCCTTCGCCGCCAGCTTCTAGTACATCTCGTATAAAAGCATGCATACTCGATAAGCCAACACCTTGTGTTAATAAAACTAAAGGCCCTTCTGGCGGAACTGCTAAATGATTATTGACTTCTAATATAAATAAACTATCGCCCACTTCATAGGTAGCCAAATCGGCTTTAAAAATAGATGGATTATCTGGAATGCGCGTAGAAAATACCACTACCCCATCCTGTGGTCGTGTCGAAATAGACACAATACGTGTATATTTAGGGTCAAATGATGCCGTAGTAAATGTGGTAGACTCCTTTTGTCGGGTCGCTAAATCACAACCTTTAATACGGGAACCCATAGTAGGGTCCAAGCCCTCAAATAGCCCAATTTTCATATTAGCCCCACCAGCCCAAGTCATTCCGTCTGGGATGGCTAATGTATACGTTCTCATAGAGCGACCAAGGTGACGACACTCTAAAATTTCGGTAATTCGTACTGCCATAGGAGAAAACTCCTTTCCAACTTGCAGTGTATTTAACGTCGATAGGCACCTTGTTGCTTAGCCTTTGGCGCCTGTAAAATCAGGGACCACTTAATCCCCGCTTTTAAACCTCCTGGTGGTAATGCCTGTGAACGTTTACGTGTTCCTGTTAACTGCGTTGGTTCCCAGACTGTCCCCTGGGGCATCGATTGTACTGTTTTAGCTTGTGAAACTTGTGAAATTGCCGTGATTACTTTATCTAAGCTTGTATCACGAGTATTCCTTTCACGTGCTTTACTTTCTTGATTTTTTGTTTCCTGTGATGTTGTTATTAATATATCGCGCAATTCATCAACTGTAGATTTTCGATCTACCGAACGACGCTCCTGGTTGGAGGACGGTTTCGTCTCTAACACTGTTTTTTGATTATTAGCGGCCGGCGTCTCATCCTTGCGTTCCATCTTTATGCCATAGTACTCTTCCATAGCTTCCCAAGATAGTTCTCCTTTAGATGCTGTCTTCGGCTTAGCCTTTGGTCCTGGCCGAGACTGTTGCCCCGGCTCCGACCAATCATAAGGCTCTCGTTCTGTAGAATTCATATCTACTGAATCAGACTCACTTTGATTATCTTGTTGATGCTTTTGTCGCTTCTTCCGATTATTAAAAATCCCAGAACCTAATATTAATAAAAACAAGAGAAAGCCTAATGAATCCATAAATTAGCCTCCGCTACTTACTTCTTACGCCCATCTTGCTGTGTTGATAATTCTGCTGTTTCACCATCAGCAATGGTTTCACGCATCTTAGTATCAGCCATAATATTATTCATATTATAGTAATCCATAACACCCATATGACCATCGCGCAAAGCCTGTGATAAAGCTTGTGGTACTTCTGCTTGAGCTTCCACAACCTTTGCCTGCATTTCTTGGGTATACGCTCTCATTTCTTGTTCCTTAGCTACCGCCATAGCACGGCGTTCTTCAGCCTTCGCCTGAGCAATATTTTTATCTGCTTCAGCTTGATCTGTCATAAGTTGAGCACCAATATTACGTCCCACATCTACGTCCGCAATATCAATGGACAAGATTTCAAACGCTGACCCTGCATCAAGACCTTTATTCAATACAGTTCGAGAAATATGATCTGGATTTTCCAATACATCTGTATGCTCTTCGGAAGAACCTACTGTTGTTACGATACCTTCACCAACACGGGCGATAATAGTGGCTTCACCAGCACCACCCACTAAACGGTCAATGTTGGCACGTACCGTTACGCGAGCACGCACTTTAAGCTCAATACCATTTTTAGCAACTGCTGAAATGGTTGGCGTTTCAATCACTTTAGGATTTACACTCATCTGTACCGCTTCTAATACATCACGGCCAGCTAAGTCAATGGCGGCAGCTCGTTCAAAAGTCAACGGAATAGATGCTCGTTCAGCAGCAATTAAAGCATCAACTACCCGGTCAACATCACCACCCGCTAAATAATGGGCTTCTAACTGGTTTACATTGACAGTTAAGCCTGCCTTATTCGCCTTTACTAATGGTAGCACAATTTTCGATGGCGATACCCGACGTAAACGCATCCCAATGAGAGTAAAAATACCAACATTTACCCCAGCGGCTAACGCAGAAATCCACAGCCCTAAAGGGACAAAGTGGAAAAATAAAGAGATTACCACAACAGCAGCAAAAATAACAAAAATAAAGCTAAAGCTCAATAAATCTTCCATAATTCCTCCTCATTACACTTTTCTAACTACAATACGACCACCTGTTACTTCGACAACTACTACCTCTGTACCAGGTTCATAAAATTCACCATCCGTCACCACATCAACTGGTTTATCATCAAATAAAACCCGCCCTGCAGGACGTAATACTGATTGAGCTATACCCGTTTTACCAAGCAAATCGGTGCGTTCCTCATTACCGCTATAGCCCCGTTCTTTCGTAGATTCTAATGTCAAGGTTAACGCTTTACCAAGGCGACTATTAGGCGCTTTTTTTATAAGCCAAACACCTACAATCAAGGCAATAACTGCTACTACAGCGACTACCATAGCCGCGAGCATGCCAGCACCTAGATATAAATAGAGGGCCCCCAATAAAGCAATAACACCTAATAAACCAAATATACCAATACCTGGTACTACTGATTCAATACCAAGTAGAACTACGCCACCAATGACCAAATATGTGATCATGCCTCTCCTCCTTTCACCATTGTTTTAGGCTTATTTATATTATTCGATACAGATATAAAAAATACCTCTTTTATATCCCTTAAAATTTCAATGAATTAATAAAAAACGCTTTCCAGACCATATAGTACCAGAAAACGTTTCACAACTTATACTGTATTTTTTGTCGTCCGCTTTGGCCACTTTAATTGACTCACATCAATCCCTTCTAATTCAAGAAGTTTTACTTTAACTGCCAAACCACCAGTATAGCCTGTTAAATTGCGATTACTACCAATCACACGGTGACAAGGCACAATAATTGGGATTGGATTATGCCCTACTGCGCCACCAATTGCGCGCGCTCTAATTCCCATATTATTATCTTGCGGATATAATTTTTTAGCTAAATCTCCATATGTAATAAGAGAGCCTGCTGGAATCTGGCACAATGCTTGCCAAACAGACCGACGAAAGTCAGTACCAATAAAACGAATCGGTGGCAATTCCTTTGGAATATGCCCTTTAAAATACGCACTTAACCAAGCAAAAGTTTCATCGAAAATAGGCAAGGATGCCTCTTCTATTTTCAAAGTATCTGCTGGCAATGTATATTGTTGTGATGGCATAGTAAGACCCACTAAATACGTCCCATCACTATAGAGTGTAATAGAGCCTACTTCAGAAAAATCTTTCGTTTGTGAATATAAAATATCAGCCATAGGAATCTCCTTTACATTGGAATTGTACATTTTACTATATTTTGTCCATTTATAGGTGTACTTATGAGACAACTTATTTTATAATAGTCTTATAAATAAATTATACTAATTTAAGTTCGTACTTGTCTATGAAAGGAGTTTTATTATGAAACCAGTTTTCACTGAAAACGCCCCTAAAGCACTAGGCCCTTACTCTCAAGCTATTAAAGCCAATGGCTTTGTATTTATTTCTGGCCAAGGTGGCATCAATCCTGCAACAGGCAAATTAGTTGAAGGTGGCGTAGAAGCGGAAACATTACAAGCTATGAAAAATATTGAGGCTATTTTAAAAGAAGCTGGCACAGACTTCTCCAAAGTAATAAAAACAACTTGTTTCTTAGCCGACATTAATGACTTTGCTAAATTCAATGCAATTTATGCAGACTATTTTACTAGCAAACCAGCTCGTAGCTGTGTATCTGTTAAAGAATTACCAGCTAACTTTTCTGTAGAAGTAGAAGTTATCGCTATCGCTGAATAATAGATTTCTATTGCTCAAACTAATAAAAAGCACTTCCCCAAAACTAACTATGATTAGTTCCCAAAGGAAGTGCTTTTTTGTTTTACCCTATACACCGCTATATAATGGCAGTCGGATGCAACCACTCACTCCAAGTCAATTGAAAATTAGTATGATGATTTTGTTGTACATAACGATAAAACTTACGAATCATCAACGCTTTTTCTTCATAATAAGGAGCTTTCCAAGTATCCTCATCAGTGGTATATGCTACATTATTACCACCTAATACCTGCTGACGACTTAAAATATCTTCTAAAGGTACATTCGGATTTTTCATAATATCATACATAGCCATAAAAATAGTCGTTCGCCCTTTACCAGCTTCACAATGAAAATGAAGCCAACTATTCTTAGGCAAGGTCTTATAAAACGCAATGAATTTATCAATACTCATTTCATCAGGCCAAATATGATCTGTAGTAGCTAGCCGCAGATAATGTAGCCCTTGCTCTTTAGCTACCATCGCTTCAGTCTTAACAGACTCTACCATGATAGACTGTTCATTAATTGCTTCTTTTTCTTTATTTAAGGTAGCTAGCTGTAAGGTTGTCTGCGGTAAAGTAGCCAGCAACTCTTTTTCCTTATCTAAAATAGTAATCTGCTTTTCTCCTACATTGCCCCAATTACGCTTCCCATAATGGCTTATGGGAATTCCATTGACGAATACATGTGTTTCCTGTCGTAAATCAACTACATAAATAGGACCATCTGTTTTTGTTCGTAAAGTGCTGGCTAACTGCTTGAATTGAGCTTCTGTAGGCTGCCCACTACCCGACATTTGAGTATATGCTAAGCCCTTTCTGGATGGTGATACATCCTCAATACCTAATTTATAATGATCATGAGTAGTTCTAAAATTAACAGGTAATCTAGCTCCGTCTTTACTATCTTCACGCCACATATAAGGGGTATAGGGATTAACAAGTCGTTTATCTGCATATACCGCATTAGGATTAATCGCCTGCTTTGAAGTAAGCTGAATAGAATCTGCCACTGCTTTATGAGCGACTTCACTTTCAAGCCGGCTTTCTTGGGTTGGTAATGCTAGGCGAGGTATTGCAGCTTTAGGAAGTACTGCTTCCTGAGCAAAAGAAGTTCCATATACAGTAGTCCCTACAATGGTCATTAAAGCCGCCCTTTGCCATATAGCACTTGATTTTCGTTTCATAACGAATTCCTTTCATAAAACAAAAAAGCCTGTAAAGTATCAATTCACAGGCTTCTTCGTTTGTGTGTTGTGTTTGTGTGTTTGTGTGTTTTTTGTGTTTGTGTGTGTTTTTTTGTGTTTGTGTGTGTTTTTTTGTGCGTTTGTGTTTAGTGTGTGTTTTAGAGAGAGTCTTTAAAGCTAATGAAGCTTAAAAGGTTGCTTCTGGAATAGAAGCATGGGGAGGTTTCTGCGAATGTCCCTCTTCTTGTGGACTCCTATCTGGTTGATACTGACGCTCTTTGCTATGATGCGCTCTACGGTCATAATCAACTGGCATATGACCTGCATTGCTACGAGATGCTCCATACATAGTCTGCGGCATCAAGAAAATAGCTGCATTAGCTTCTACCTGATTATGTGCCATCGAACGTGCCCGTACCATATCATCATAGGCGGTCGGCATAGTATACGGCCTACGGTCTAAGCCCATTTCATGTGGACCTTTCATAGAAACACTTGTTTCTACTGCCTGAGGATGTGTGGTTGCTGGTTGTACCGCTGACGGCTCAGCAGCCAGTGATGTGCCCCAAAGCATGCCACCGAGTACACCTAGTACAGCAACCTTTCTCAGTAAACTTTGAGATGGTTCTTTCATACTAAGACTCCTTTGCTATACTATAAAAAAAGGGAAATTCTATAGCAATCTCTTACGATGAGCTTCGATACGAGGTGAAAACTCAATTTCTTGTAAGAGTTTCTTGCTATGTGTATAGAATACAGGGATAACATGAACTCCACATGTGAAAACCGTGAGAGTTATGTGAAGTTTTCTCATGAATACTCATCTATAATTCATGAACTTAAAATATTAACTATAAATAACAATAAGTCACTATAAGTGATATTCAGTCCTATAAGTAATGTTCAATCCTATAAATAACTTTTAATCACTATAAATAACTATCCATGTGTATATAAAATCACAACCTATAAATAAAAAATTAATATAGTCAAAAAGAGAGATTTTATTATATAGTATATACAGTAAGTGCAAGGAGGTAATCATGACAGATCAAGACTATATGCAAGAGGCCCTTGTTGAAGCCCGTAAAGCCTATGAATTAGGCGAAATTCCTATAGGAGCCATCATTGTAAAAGATGATACAATTATTTCACGACACCATAATCGCCGAGAATTAGATCATGATGCCACGGCTCATGCTGAAATTTTAGTCATTCGTAAGGCCTGTGAAATACTTGATCGTTGGCGGTTGACCGGTTGCACTCTTTATGTTACTATAGAGCCATGTCCGATGTGCGCTGGTGCCATTATTAACAGTCGAATTGACCGTGTTGTCTATGGCAGTAGTGATTACAAAGGAGGCGCTGTAGAATCTTTATTTAATGTACTCACACATCCTGGATTAAATCATGAGCCAGATATTTTAAGTGGTGTATTAGCTGATGAATGCAGTCAAATAATGAAAGATTTTTTCAAAGAGCGTCGTAAAAAACGGAGAAGTACCCAAGAGGCTGAAGGGTCCGCACTCGAAATGCGGTAGGTCGGCAAAACCGGCGCGGGGGTTCAAATCCCTCCTTCTCCGCCATCTATGTACCGTATTTTTCGATTAATTCCAATAATAATCAAACCTCTTACAATACTAGGTAACATCTAGTATCATAAGAGGTTTTTCTTTTTGTCAAATCATTAGAAATTAGCCATAGTTTTCAACTTTTTCCGTCTAATTACCGTCTTAAATTTGATTTATAACTGTTCATTCAGGTTTGATTTATAACGCTTGCAATATAATCTTTCAACCCAGTGAATACAAGGCTTTATACGAGAAAACTAGTTTCCGTCTAACCTATTTAAAGCTCTTAATATAGTTCTCAAACACTGGCGTAAATGCCTTACGTTCTACATCAGAAGTCACCATTATATAGGCTACTGGATTAGGCTCTTTTAAAATCATAGCCCCTTGTACATAAAATGGCAACTCAACGCCTTGCGCATTTACGAATAAACGGGTACCTGCTGTATATGTAGGATACTGTGTACCTTTTAATTCTGTCCAAGGTGTTTGATTTTCCATATCAACGGTTATATTCATACTTGGCGAATTAACAGCGCCATTTTGCAAAGTCCCTTGTAAAAACTTATTGACCTGTTGTTCACTTTGAAGCCACATAGTATTAATCATTGGCAACTGTTCTTTTACGAAAGCTGGATTTAATAGAGCAGAAAAGCCCTTTGTATTTTCTTGTGTTAACTCCATAGTAAATACATTAGCCGTTTTTAAAGATTTTTTATCTTTCAACTGCCACTGATAAGCATCAACCGCTTCACCTAATTTAAAATCCTTATTTTGAATTGCTTTCCCAGTTTCTTTAGTTGCTGTTTTTTCTATTAAATCAATATAACCTGGGATAAAAATACTATTTGATAAGCGGCTTACTGTTACATTACTTGGTAAATTAGCGGTACCTCCAATTACTTTCTGTGCTACCACTTTGCTATTAGTATTCGCTGACAAACTAGCTGCATTAACAGCTGGCACCGTACTAACTACCCCAACTAAGCAAGTAGCTGTTAGTGCCCATTTTTTCCATTGTTTCATTAATAAGCCCCCTATTTTAATTGTAAGATTCTTTCAAATTGTTGTTGCCAAAATTCGCCATCCGCATCATTAGCCATTACAATTGTAATAATCGGCCCAGTTGCTTCATAACGAATCATAGAAAAGCCTGCTGTTGGCACTTGATAGCCATCATAGATTATATTAGAACGCTGATGATTAAATACAAGTTTACCTAACGCCGTATTTTCCTTAATTTGCGGCACCGCATTAGCAGATAAGTTTTCTATTTTCATAGTTTTCAAAGTGGCTTCTTGTAAAGCTTGAACTTGAGTCATAAACTCTTTTTGTTCAGGTTTTACCCCTTGCATATCAAGACCACCCACAGCTTGTTGGTTCGCAAAACTTTGAGAAAACTGTTGCATTATCTGCATTGCATAGATATCTGAACTACCTAAATTTTTACCATTGGCAATCTTTTCACGATTTTGAATCTCAGACCAACGATATAATTCATTTGGATGATAACCTACTCGTTTATTTTGGTAAAAATCATCATATTGTTTTAATTCAGCCTGTAAAGTTTGCACAGCTTCCTTATTATTATCTTTTTCAGCAGCCTCTATCATCTGCAAAATCACCTTACGACTCAACTGATAGCCTTCTTCGCTATACACAATGGAATCAGGCTCTAACTGAACTTCAATTCCATAGGCCACATGATGAGCCTCAGCATCCTGTGCTTGAAACTGATACAGATTAAGATTTTTAATTGTATTTTTATTATATTCAGTCAAGATAGGCACATCTAAATTATCCTTTTGCGCCAAGCTACGTATAACCTGTGCGTACTGAACATTATACAAATCTATAATTTTACCATACAAGGATGGATCTGCCATATTAGCTTCCACCGTTTTCTTTAAGTCAAATACTTTAACCGTATTTCCTAAAGCGATTTGCTTACCATCCGTAGTCTGCCAAACATGGCTTCTCGTATCTATAGCTGTAACTGGCGCCAACGAGCTAGCATTTATGGTTTCAAAGTTGCCAGTTAAGACTGGCTTATTTTGAGACTGCCCATTAATAACAGTTGTATCAGCAGAAGCAGCGGCACTAGTATTCGCCAAAACTCCCACACCAATAGCAAGTGCTAATAGGAATTGCCGTTTATTTTTTAATTTCATAAATTCTCCCTCTTATAACTCTTGAATGAACTGTACAAAACGAGGTGCAAAGACCTCCTTTTCTACATCCGATGTAACTAATACATAAGCCACTGGATTTGGTTCCGTCAATACGACAGCACCTTGCAAGTAATATGGCAATTCTAGCCCATTAGCACCAGCAAAGAAACGAGTGCTTGCCATGTAGGCTGGATGGGTACTATGCGGTAATCGAGCCCATGGAGTTTGATCTTTCAACTCTGCTTTAGTATAAGCAAATGCAGATGCACCACTATTCATGGCTAATTCTTGCACTTTTTTATATAATTTACCATCACTTTGTAGCCATTGTGCATTTAAAGCAGGTAATTGACTATCAATAAATTCCTTATGTGCTAAATTAGATAAGCCCTTTGTCGTTTCTGGCGTCAATACTAATCCAAATACGGTAGCCGTCTTACGACCATCACTATCTTTTAATTGCCATTGATATACATCAGCTTTTTCACCAAGCCGATAGTCATTCATATAACGTAATTGTTTTTGTTGCCGTTCGTAAGCTTTTAAACTAGCTTCCCGCTCTTCACCGATTAATAACTTATTATCTTCCCAACTTCGTAACTGTGGCCCTCTAGCAATGTCTTCTTGTAATCCTTTTTCAATGAATTCAGCAAAAACTGGTACAAGAACGGTATCTGACAATCGGCGAATTGTTACATCTCTAGGTACTGTAATAGCCCCTTTATGGCCTAGCACTTCAACAGCTCCATCACTAATATAACTGGTTGTTACAGCTTGTGAGGTTGTACTCATTGTATTTTGGCTAGCTGCTTGTCCATAAAAAGGTATGCTAGCTACTAATAACGTGGCCACTAGTGCACTTCGTTTCCAAAAATTCATAACTATATCCTCCTTATTGAATTCCATAGGTTGCTTTTAATTGTTTTTCCCAATAATTAAAATCCCCATCATTCGTAACTAAGAAGGTAAATATAGGGCCTTCTTTTTCATAGCGAATCAAATTAATATTCCCTACAGGGATTTCATAACTATCAAAGGTAAGGGCCATACGACTATCTGAATATAACATCGTTCCTATATGAGAATTAACAGTTTTTATATCGCCCAATGTATCGGCATGGATGCCTGAGGTGGCGAAGAATTTCTGTAAACCTTCCCGAATCTTACCACTCATGATTAATTTTTCTTTAGCTCGTTCATTGCTCTGCGCCTCTTTAGCTAATTCTTTTTCATGATTTGCTAAATCGGCTACCATAGCGTTAACGAATTTATTTTTATATAAATTGAAAAATGCATTAAACGCCACTGGATCTTGCGAAGTTTTTACTGCTTGATAGCCCTCAATAGTTGCTTTGCGGAAACTATTTGGTTCATACGTAGTTGGATACGGTGCTAACCACGCTTCGTTTTCTGCCAATACGGACTTATTAAATTCTTTCATGAACTGCCAGGTATGAGGCATTTTGTCAGTATCACTGGATGAGCCAAATGTAGCAATATCAGATACATCACCAACAAAACCCGTAGCTTGCTGTGCAGATTGCAAAGAATCTAATAAGTTAACACCACTGCCACGTACAGCTGTACTCGAAGTCATCGACCCATCGACTTCTTTTTCAAGGAACTCCCATAAAGCTTTCGTTAATCGTAATTCAGCTCGTTCCCCTTGAATATAGTCTTTACCTAAAGCTAGATCAACTACATATGCCGTATGAACACCTTTTTCATCTTCCCCACGTAATTGATACGCATTCCAATCTCGGAAAATCTCACCTTGGAAGTTTTTTAATTCTGGCACATTAACTTCTTTAGTTTTGGCTAATTCACGAATATCATTTACATATTCATCGTTAAATTCCTTAGCTGAAAGAAAAGCCGTTCCATCTATCATGCCTTGAGGTGTTATCATACGTTTTAAATCAAATACAGTCACGCCCTGAGGTGTATTCAATCTCTTATTATCTACAGTAGTAAATACAGGACTTACCAATACAGGCTGAATCCCACTATTCATAGACAAGGCCGTAGCCTGATTTGTAGCGGTTTCACTAGCTGGTTCTATCGTTTTATCAACCTTCTCTTTCGAGGCTTGTGAGGCTTCACTTACGGCATATACCATTCCTAGCGTAGCCGTATTTACTTCGGCCCCTTGCACAACCGTGCCAATACTACTTCCTAAGAGAGCGGCCATTACTAACCCATATATATGTTTTCGTTGCATCTCACACACTCCTTTGCGGCTAATTAAAATTTGCTATATAATTAGTATATAACTAAAACGTATAATTTTCATGAATTATATAAATACTTAAATTTTCATACTTTCCCTGAAACGTAATTTACTCATGATGATTACGTTTTACTTTTTGCAATAATAATTCTTGTTTTAACTCATGAAGTTTATGGCTAATATTCACTTTCACTACTGGCGGACGATTTAAACGCAAGTATTCAGGCCATAATAATTTAATCTGCTCATTCGCATAACTTACAATATCAGGTAAACTTGGCAAATCATAAACCAATTCGCCCTTTTCAAAAATCGGCACTAATAAATCGACTACATCAAAACTATTCGCTTCTAAATGAGTACATTTCCATGGATACATAGGATTTTCAAAAGTATATGGCTTCGTTGTATCTATCGTTTCATCAATCAAACAAATCAAATCGCCAATCAATTTGCGATTACGCCGATTAATAAGACGTAATACCTTTTTACAACCAGGATTGGTCACTTTTTCGATATTATCGGAAAACTTCATAGTTGGCATAAATTGACCATCTTCATTCCACTGCCCAGCCAATTTATACACACCGCCTAAAGCAGAGGTACCATCAGCGGTAATGAGTTTTGTCCCTACGCCCCACGAGGTAATGGCACTATGTTGACTTTTCAAATCAGCAATGCGATGTTCATCTAAGTCATTAGACGCAAAAATAGTGGCATCTTCAAAACCTGCGTCTTTTAACATTTGAAAAGCTTCTTGGGATAGATATGATAAATCACCACTATCTAAGCGAATACCATACCCCTTAGGCATTGTACCGCCACGGCGTTCTTTAACCTCTTTAAATACTTGAATTGCATTAGGTACCCCTTGTTGTAAGGTATCATACGTATCCACTAATAAAACTAACATATTTTCGTATTGAGCCGCATACGAACGAAAGGCCGTCAATTCATCAGGAAAACTCATAATCCAACTATGAGCCATGGTACCTACAGGCTTAATGCCATATTGAGCGGCCGAATACACATTACTCGTACCATTAAAACCACCAATAATAGAGGCACGCGCACCATATACGGCTGCATTTGTGCCTTGCGCGCGACGCATACCAAATTCAGCTAAGCTATCATTACCAGCAACACTACGAATACGGCGCGCTTTGGTGGCAATTAAAGACTCATGATTCAAATACATGGATAGCGGTGTCTCGATAAGCATAGCTTCATCTTTAGGGGCTTCAATGCGAACTAACACTTCTCCAGGAAATACAATAGATCCTTCTGGTGCAGCATATACTGTACCAGTAAAACGAAACTCTTTTAAATATTCTAAAAAATCGTCTTCAAACAAACCTGTTTTTCGTAAATACGCAATATCTTCTTCATTGAACGATAGATGTTTTAAATAATCAATGACATGCTCTAACCCAGCGACTACCGTATACGCACCATTAAATGGATTTTTACGATAAAAACGGTCAAATACGCAAGGTGTACGATGTAAATTTTCTTTAAATAAGCCTTGCATCATGGTGAATTGATATAAATCTGTCAGTAACGCTTTACTAATCACGATAAATTCCTCATCTCTGCATAATCTAATATAGTAATAATTTACAAGCACTACTATTTAAGCTACAATTGTTAGTGCCTATCCTTATATAATTCTATGTTTATAGAAAGGAATCCTCTTTTTATGTTACAGGCTCGCTTATGTTTATTACTGACTGCCTTTGTTTGGGGCTCCACATTTGTAGCCCAGCGCTTAGCTTCTGATTTAGTAGGTCCACATACATATAATGCAACACGCTTTTTGTTAGGTGTATTAACTGTTAGTCCCTTACTAATTTTTATGAAACAAAGTGCACCGCCACAAAAAGCTAAGGTTTCTATTATATGGATTTCTTTATTATTGGGCTTTTTACTATTCTTAGGCGCCAGTTTACAACAATATGCTATCGCCTATACTACGGCCTCTAAAGCAGCCTTTCTTACGGCGCTTTATATTGTAATTGTACCTACCATCGGCCTTTTTATAGGGCAACAAATTAGCTTGCTCGCCTTAGCCGGCGTACTATGCTCAGTCATTGGGGCCGCCTTATTAAGTTTAAAAGAAAGTTTTATCCCCTCCTATGGAGATGGTATAATTTTAATCTCTACCCTCTTCTGGGCCTTACATATTGTCGTATTAAGTAAAGTCACCAAACAGTATAATCCCTTTAAACTAGCTATGGGGCAATTTTTTGGGTGCGCTTTATTTTCAGGCATCGCCGCCCTTTTATCTGAGCCATTTTCTTGGACAATTATTGAAAATTCGTGGCTCTTTATTGCTTGGGGCGGCATTCTATCCGCTGGTCTAGGCTTTACAGGCCAACTCTTAGGACAACGCCAATTACCAGCAACCCAAGCCTCCCTCATTATGAGCCTTGAAATCGTATTTGCTGGTGTTATGGGCTATTTTATTTTAGGTGAACGCCTTAATTATCAAGAAATATGGGGACTTATTGCTATGTGTACAGGTGTCTTATTAGCACAACTCCCTTGTCCCCCTTCTTTACATATTGGTCCCCTTTGTCGTCGAAAGGAGTAAGTATTGATGACATTTTCACAATTGTATCGACTAGCTCGACCTCGTACCTTAACGGCTGCTTTTAGCCCCGTCATTTTGGGCGCTACCTTTGCTAGCACAATGCATCCCCAAGCACAAAGTACGGCTTTGAGTATATTCTATACGCTTTTAATTTTAATTTGTGTCATGAGTGCCCAAATCGCCGCTAATATTTGGAATGAATATTTTGATTTCAAATCAGGCCTTGATCTAAATCAAGCGGCTGGCAATAGTGGAACCATAGTACGAGAAGGCATTTCACCGCTTCAAGTTAAACGCTTAGGCTATATTTTTACCATCACCCCCATTATCTTAGGCATCATATTAGCCGCCCAAGTATCTTGGTGGCTTATTCCCGCTGGTACTGTCTGTATCTTAATTAGTCTCTTTTATTCAGGCGGACCTAAACCTATCTCTCGAACACCATACGGTGAATTAGCTTCTGGTGTTGCCATGGGCTTTGCTATTGTCTATATCACAGCCTATACCTGGACAGGCACTTTGTTTTGGGATTTCTTAATTCCTGCCATACCTTCCACTATTTTAATTGGGAACATCATGATGACTAATAATTTACGAGATTTCAGTAATGATAAAGCCCATGGACGTCGTACCTTAGTCATTCTCCTCGGCAAAGATGAAGGCATTCGCCTACTGCGAGCTTTGTTTGTATTCTGTGTTATTTGGCTACTGCTATGGGCCCTTTTAGACAAACTGCCTTATGCTACATTATTAGGCGCCCTTGCTTTGATCCCCGCTTTTAAAAGCTCGGTTATCTTAGCGCGCTACGCCGATGTAGTAAAAATGAATGAAGCCATGAAATTTACCTCCATTAGCGTAACCATATATCACGTATTAGTAAGTGTAGGTCTGTTAATTGGATAAAAAAATATAAAAGAGCTGTAACAAAGCGGCGGATAAACGCCATCTTTTGTTACAGCTCTTTTTGTAGATAAATCAGTGTTTGATGAATATTATTGTTTCAAATATTGTAATGCAAATTCGGCATATAAAGCACTGCCACTAGGCAATACATCTTCATCTACATCAAAATTTGATGCATGGTGCACACAACATATGCCTTTCTCTTTATTGCGTGCCCCTAGGAAAGCAAATACACCTGGTACATGTTCTAAATATACGGAAAAGTCTTCTGCGCCCATTTCCTTTATCATAGGAACTAAAGCCTCTTCGCCCATAACTGCAGCCGCGGCCTTGCGAGCTAAATCATTTAGCGGTATATGTTCATTAATAAGCGGTGCCGGACCAAACACATACTCACAAGCTACTTCACAGCCATAAATGCTAGCAGCCTGTGTCGCTATATTTTCTATTAAAGTAGGAAGTTTTTCACGCAGTTCTCGATTAAAAGCCCGCGTTGTCCCCACTAATTCAACTGTATCTGCTAGTGAATCAACGGCGTTACCACCATTCATTTGACACACACTAACCACTAAGGTATCCTCTACGGTTTTATACCGAGTAACTAAACTCTGTAAGGCCACAACAATAGCTGACGCGGCTAGAATGCCATCTGCACCCTGTTCAGGCAATGCTATATCAGCAGATGTGCTCTTTACTTTAATAGTGAAACGATCACTGCAAGCCATTCGTTCGCCATCATCAATATTTACAGTACCTGCCTCTAACAAACTCCAAATATGCATACCAAAGATAGCATTTACATCCTGCAACACACCGCGTTCTACATAGCGACGAGATTCAGTCCCCACTTCTTCTCCCATCTGAAATAATAGTTTAACAGTACCTGCTATTTTATCTTTTTGTGCCATCAATAAATTAGCGGCCCCCAACAACATCGCCGTATGACAATCATGCCCACAAGCATGCATAACACCCGCATTTTTTGAGGCGTATGCTACTTCATTACTCTCTTGAATCGGCAATGCATCAATATCAGCGCGTAGCATAATAGTAGGTCCTTCACTAGCCCCTTTTATAGTCCCTACGCAACCAGTAATGTCTGAAAAAGTCTGAACCTCTACACCAAGGGATTGTAACTCTTCAACAATATGTTTCGTCGTTTCTACTTCCATTTTACTTAATTCAGGATTGGCATGTAAGAAACGCCGTTGTTCTATAATATATGGTTTTATGGCTTCTGCCAATTGTCTCATGCTCATATATACTCCATTTAAATTCACTACGTCTACTCTAATGTGCTAATTCTATGCTTTCACCTGTACAACACCACGGCAGCCTAAACCTAAGGCAACTGAATTCACTAATTCTTTCAACTCTTTGAAAATCATCTCACCTTGGCTCTTATCTTGTGCTAATAATAAGCCCCCAATTAAAACTGAATCCGCAATAATATTAAATTGCTTACCCGCTTTAATAGTTCCTAAGTTTAGGGCTAATGGATTACGCGGATCATTAACGCGGCTCACTAAGGACTGACAAGCTAAGACAATTGAACTCGCTGCTAAAATAGCATCATGTCCCAAATGAGGTGTTGACGCATGTGCGGAGGACCCTGTAATTTCTATCTCAAACGTTATTCGTTCAGAAAATTTCATATATAACTCCTTACTTATAAAGACTTCTTTTCTTTAATGTATATGCCTTAAAACAATACTTATGGTAAATAAATATTGCCACCTGGTCCTAATGGCCAATTAAAGAGAACCCATACGGTAATCATGATAACCCATACAATCGTAAAGAAAAATGAATACGGAATCATATTCGCAATAACGGTACCCATCCCTGCATCCTTTTCATATTTACGAACAAAACCTAATACTAATGGGAAATAATAGAATAAAGGTGACAATGGATTCGTAATAGAATCACCAATACGATAGGCAATTTGAGTTAAGGCCGGATCATACCCAAGCATCATCATCATAGGAACCATAATAGGTGCTAAAATCGCCCACTTAGCGGATGCAGAGCCAATAAAAATATTAACTATACAAGATACTAAAATTAAACCAATAATCAATGGAATTCCTGTAAAATCCCATGCTTGTAACGTACCCGCTCCTTTAATCGCTAGTACAGCCCCTAAATTAGACCAGTTAAAGTAATTTGTAAATTGTGCACAAAAGAAACAAAGTAAGATATAAGAAGAAATATCCTTAAAAGCTAGCGAAATATCACCAAATAAATCTTTATCATTCTTATATTTTCCTGACGCAAAGCCATACACACAACCAGGCACAAATAAAATAATCGTTACCAATAAAATAATACCTTCCATGAATGGCGATTTCGCATCCATAATAGAACCTGTTTCAGGATTTCCTAATAATGGCCGTTCACCAATACATAATAAAGCTACCACAATAATTGTAACAAGTAGCGCCAATAAGCCCTTGTTAACCGCTTTACTTTTCGTTTCAGTTAATGTAATGGACTCAGCATCTAACTCATATTTATCTAAATTTTCATTAGAAAAACGAGGCGCCATAATTTTTTCTGTAACAAACGTCCCTGTAATACTTAATAAGATACAAGATGCCACTAAAAAGTAATAGTTAATCGCCGGCGACCCTACATACTCTGGATCTACAATATGAGCTGCTGCTTCGGTGAACCCATATGCTAGGGAGTCGGACATACCAAGTAACAAATTAGCTGCAAAGCCTGCCGCTACACTAGCATACGCCGTAAATACGCCTAATAGAGGATTTCGACCCATGCCTAAGAAAATAGCCCCTGCTACTGGAGGCAACACAACAAAGGCAGCATCGCCTGCAATATTGCCATTAATACCTACAAAAATGATAACAAACGTTACCATTGCTTTGGAGGCGTCTCCTAGCATTTTCTGCATAAAGGCCGATAAAAAGCCACTTTTTTCTGCAACGCCAGCACCGATAACAGCAACTAGTACCATACCTAACGGAGCAAAATTAGAGAAATTGCTAACTGCCTTAGACCAAATTTGTCTAAAGCCATCAACGGAAAGCAAATTAACAATCTTAATCACCTTTTGCGTGCCAGGATGAACAGCCTCCACCCCTAAGTTGCCTAATACTGCGGAAATTAAAATCGTTATAGCCGCTAAAATAATAAACAAGGATGCCGGATCCGGTAGTTTATTACCAACGGTTTCTACACCACTTAAAAATAATTCCATAACCGTTTTCTTACTTTTTATATTTGGTTCTGCCATTCTCTCTCCTCCTCTATGACATACAACATAAATATAAACATAAACATAAAAATAAAAATAAAAATCTAATCAAGACCTCGTACTACTCTACGATTTGTACTACTATTTTGATTAGATTCCCCTTTTGAGTTTATTTTTCTATAGAATAATACTACCATTACAGAACAGTCCATGTCAACGAAACACTATTACATCTTATGTGAACTCTATACCAATTACGCATACCTCGAACTTTCTAAAAAACAAAAAAGCCTTACTGTGAGTGATTACCCAAAATAAGGCTTTTACTATTCATAAAACACTGTATCTGAAACGACGCCCCCAATTAGTCGTCCCAGTCCTTTTCTTGATTAGCCATCGAAAAACCTTCTTGGTTATTCATAGAATATCCATCCGTTCGTTCATAATCGATAGTCATATCATATTCTTTAACAGTTTGTGCCAAGCGTTTCACTAAGCCCCATGGAGTTTCAAGGGATAACTTAGCCTCTTCACCGACAAGGACCCACAAAATTTTATAATGCTTAGGCGCAACTTTTAAATGCTTTTCCCCTTTACCATCGGTAAAATAAATGACTAAGTCTGCTTGTAAATCATTGGCATATGCCACTACTGGTGTAAATAATGTGCTCCCACGAGCCGTTACACGAGGTTCTACATCTTGAATTTTCTTCACTGTATAAGTGCGTCGAATAATACTATCACACTCTACTACAGTAATTTCAAAGTCATAACTCTTTGTAATTTCAAGCACTTCTAGCATAGCTTGACGAAAGGCCCCATCTGTAATACTACCGCTACAATCTAAAGCTACTACAATTTTAGCACGCCGTTTTCGCAACGTACCACGTAACTCTAAACGCTCTGGCTGACGACGACTACGACGCGTGGTCGTTTTACGATGGCCATAAGCGACTGAGCCAATAAGGCGTTTCAAATAAACTGACCAAGGCAAACTAGCACGATGTTGCTTCATTTCACTAAGTAACCCCGCCAAATATCCTGGCAAATCACCTTTAGTTGAATTATCAACCACCTTATCAGTCAATTGCTGCTGTGAATCCCCATCCACTTGATCAGACTCAGCCCAAATATCATGACTTTTCGCTGCATCAAAAGAATCAGATACATCAGTAGATCTCATGGGCACATCACTTAAACCATCTTCCACTTCTGTAGCACCGTCCGTTTCACGCGCCATATCAATATGGGCTTGAATCTCATCTACATAATATTCCAATGGCTTAAAAGCTACTACATGAGTGCCAAAATTTTTATTTAACCATTTTACATCAATAGCCCCTGGTGGCAACGGTTCAATATAGTTATTCACCACAATATCCATAGCTAGGTTGATAGCTAAAGGTGTATACCGCTCATAGAGCCGCTTAGCACGAATGAGGTGCAAGGAAATAACATGCAAAATTTCATGCTTAATAGAACTCATCATTTGAGCCGGTGTCATATCAAGGAATATGAGAGGATTAAAGTACATAACATAACGACTACCTTTAAAATTAATCCCCGTGCCACTAGTCATAGTAAAGCGAATTTCCTGTCCTACCTGTAAAAAGAAATAGCCATAAAAAGAATCATTTTCAATTAATCGTAAATTTAATTTTGAAACGAATTTTAAAAATCGCTGTTTAAAATCTTCACTAGCTTCTAAATCAACCATGCCCACAGCTAAATCGCGTTTGCCTGCGGCTAATGCAGCGGCTTCTGTAATCGCATACCCAATAGAATTTGTATAGGCATTATCTTTAATCTCTTGAGCCCGCTGTAGCGCGTCTCGCTCTTGTTGCCAAGCTGTTACAATCTGCTTTGCTTCATTTAACAAAGCAACTCTTGTAGCTTCTAAAGGATCATTTGACGTAGGTGTGACAGTAACCACAGAATCCCGGCGAGTAACAATATCAATTTCACTATTAATAGACATTATAAACTCCGTTGTAAATCAAAAAAGGTATTTACAAAGTCATCACTTTTAATGGCTTCTGCATAAAACTTAGGAAAATTATTACGAATATCTTTCATTACTGCCATTTGCAAATCTTCTGGATACTGCTGCATGAATGTCATGAAGCGTCTCATTAAATCTTGTGCTGTTTTTTCATCCACAAATAACTGATGGGCCCGTAATTCCATATGTCTCATTAAATTTTTAGCAGTCAAATACAAACGAGTATGACTTTCTTTTTGCAAACGAGCAACAATGCCTTCCTCCAAAGTTTCGCCACTAAATACCTCATCAAAAGTAATCAATGGCTCATGATCAGCGGCAACAAAGCTCACAAACTCTTGTGCAATTACTTTACCCACATTACCACGAATAACATTAAAGAATACATCTTTTCCAACGGCATCTGGATTTTCTTTATACATGGCATATAAAGCAGACACACGCTCATAACTACGAGGGGTAGCATAAATATCGTCTTCGTTCATCTTATGCAAATATTCAGGATACGTACTAATGAATTCCATTACCATTGGTTCTAATTTAACTTCAGCCGCCCAATCAAGCCATTGCATATAATCTGGTTCCATTTGAAGCCATACAAAACGGTTCTGCTGTGCCACATCCATCTCTACTGTCTGATAATCATAACTATTAGTAGGATTCATGGCCGCTACAATATGAACATCTTTCCCTAACGTAAAACCATTAATTTCACGATTCAAGATTAAATTCATTAATTCTTGTTGTACCGCATGTTCACAGCGGTTAATTTCATCTATAAATAATAATACTGTGCGTCCTGCGGCTAATTCATCAGCAATCGTTTTTAATTTATAATGAATCGCATAAACGGTTACTTTTTCAGTAGCCATAGTGCCATCATCCAATTGACGAACAAAACTATCTACCGTAGGTAAGCCACCGATTTCCCCTTCTTTTAACAAATTCCCATCAATAGTCACCAACGCCCAATCTTTTTGAACAGCTAATTTATGAGCTAAAGAGGTTTTACCAATCCCGGTTTCACCAATCAACAACGGTACTTGACCTGCTGCCAACACTAATTCTACACTTTTCATTGTTTCAACAAAATTCATATATACTATCCTTCTTACCTTACTTTATTTTACTATTCTGTATTTTAATACTCTATTTTTATACGTTACTCTTTTTATAGTCTACTATTAAAACTTCAACAATTCATCAACCGCAACCCGTCGAGCTTTTTGACTACCATATTTATCAATCAAGCCTACTACATCCGCTTCAAAGCCTTTATTATGTTTACCAATATACGTACAGTTTATTAAATCTCGCACATATTGCTCAGTCGTGTTTTCATCAGCTAATACCACTTTTAAAGTTTCCTCTAAATAAATAGGTGGAATCATATAACCCGCTGGTAAATATTTAGTAATTAAGCTACTAATTGTAATGAAATGCAAAGCCTGATCAACCGTTACCTCCCCTAACAAACGAACAGCTTGAGGATCTAACGCTACGGCTAAATCAATAGCTGCTGCCGTAGGCTCTTTAATATAACTTAAGGCCTGATAATTTTGCTTAACCGCCGCTAATTGCACCGCTTCTGAGGGACTTTCAATAAATTTAATAGCATCATAATTAGAGGCCACTGCTTCCAACTGCAATTCCTCACTAGGGTTCTTTAAATATTGAATGGCCCAACCTGATTGTGCTAAGGCTATACGAATTAATCCTTCATCAGGATTATCAATAAGTTCTAAATTATTCCACCCTTTTGAAACTACGAGTTCTAACAATTCGCGGGATGGATTTTTAATGTATTGAATGGCGCGTGGCGCATTAGTCATCGCAATATCCACCATTTCAGGTGTAGGGTCTTTGATATATTGTAGTACCATGCCATTTTTGCGAAGTGCTGTCAATTTCATTTCCTCTGTAGGATTATCTATTTGTGCAATCGCATATGGATTGATACTTACAATACGTAAATTCTTTTCGTTATCCATGTGACTTCCTTACTCACTATTACTTGCATTTTAATTGCATTCTATTATATTGAATAATTTCGTTTATATGTATATGATACCATTTCTCAATGATTTTGTCGTTAAAAAATTATAAATAACAAAAAGAGCCCCCTCGGCCAATTGACCGAAGGGGCTCCTTCCCATTATATATACGGACTAGCGAGAATGTCCGTCACCAGTCAGCTCTTATTTTGTAGCTGCTGCGTAATGTTTATTTACTTGATCCCAGTTTACTAAGTTCCAGAAAGCTGTTACATAGTCAGGACGAGCATTCTTATATTTTAAATAATATGCATGTTCCCATACATCAAGGCCCAACACAGGTGTTTTACCTTCAGTTAATGGAGAATCCTGATTAGGTGTAGAAACAATCTCTAATTTACCATTGTTAACTACTAACCATGCCCAGCCAGAACCAAAACGACCTGCAGCCGCTTTGCCAAACTCAGCTTTAAAGTTTTCAAAGCTACCAAATGCTTCATCAATTGCACCAGCAATAGCACCAGTAGGGTTACCGCCAGCATTTGGAGCTAAAATGTTCCAGAAGAATGTGTGGTTCGCATGGCCGCCACCATTATTGCGCACAGCTGTACGAATATCTTCTGGCACTGCGTTCAAATCAGTAATTAACGCTTCTACGTCTTTTTCACCCAATTCTGGATGTTTTTCAATCGCAGCGTTTAAGTTCACAACATATGTGTTGTGGTGTTTATCATGATGAAAATGCATTGTTTCTGCATCAATATGCGGTTCTAAAGCTTCATAAGCGTATGGTAATTCTGGTAATGTGTATGCCATAAAAATACCTCCTCCCCCATATTGGGGTAAACATAATGTAGGATTCTTTATTATCCTACTCATATACATAACATATTAAAAATATTTGAAGTAAGTTTCAAAAACTAAATTCATATTTTTCTATCTTTCGATATATTAATGATAACATTTTTCATTTAGTTTGTCTATAACTAGTTTTAAAAATATCGATTTATTTTTCATAAAAAGAGTCATCTTCTAAAAATAGGTGAATAAATTATATATTTTACAAACATATTTAATGTCGATAACTATTGTGTTCCATGAAAGCTAAAACAATAATAATTCAAAATTTATAAACTCCTATCATTTCAGTATATATAGCAGATAAATACTGATTATAATTGGTCTATTAAAACATTTATAGGCAGAAAATCTTCTTTGTGCGAACAAAATAATCCATTCAGACAAACTTAAACTCAAACCTATAATCCCCTCTTACATAAATTATACAAAATCTAAACATAGATATTTAAATTTCAAATTATAAAACTTCTTCATTTCTTCATCTTTTATTTTTAGCATAGATTAAATCGAAAAATAATATCATTACAAATATTGAATTACTTATCAATACAGTATACACTTAAAGTATCTTAAACATTCTTTATTTCCTTAATGGAGGTGCTATAATGCAACATACTGCATGGAAAGGCTTCATTACAGGTGTATGGGATAAAGCCATCGATGTACGTGACTTTATCCAACGTAACTATAACCCCTATGTAGGGGACGACTCATTCCTAGTAGGTCCAACCGAACGGACACAACAACTCTGGCAAGAAGTATTACGCCTTTACGAAGAAGAAAAAGCTAAAGGTGGCGTACTCGACGCCGATACTGATGTAGCAACAGCAGTATCTTCCCATGGCCCAGGCTATATTATTAAAGACCTAGAGCAAATTGTAGGCCTACAAACAGACAAACCGTTAAAACGGGCTATGTTCCCTTATGGTGGCTTACGCACAGCCAAAATGGCCCTCAAAGAATACGGCTTTGACATGAATCCACAGCTGGAAGATTTCTTCCACAAACATCGAAAAACTCACAACGACGGCGTATTTGATGTGTATACGCCAGAAATGCGGGCTGCTCGTTCAGCTCATATTATTACAGGCCTACCAGACGCTTACAGCCGTGGCCGTATTATTGGCGACTATCGTCGTATTGCCTTATACGGGGTTGATCGCTTAATCGAGGAAAAAGAAAAAGAGTTTTCCATCACCATGGGCGACATGACCGCCACATTAATTCGTGACCGCGAAGAAATCCGTGATCAAATTCGTTCCTTAAAAGAACTAAAAGAAATGGCTGCTTCTTATGGCTTTGATATTAGCCATCCAGCCAAAGATACGAAAGAAGCCATTCAGTGGTTGTATTTTGGTTATTTAGGAGCCATCAAAGAGCAGAATGGCGCTGCTATGTCAATTGGCCGTAACACCGTTTTCTTAGATATCTATGCAGAACGAGACTTACAAACAGGCCATTATACAGAAGAAGAAATTCAAGAAATGGTCGACCATTTCATCATGAAGCTTCGCATGGTCCGCTTCGCACGTATCATTGAATACAATAACCTCTTTACAGGCGATCCTGTTTGGACTACTGAATCCATCGGCGGTATGGGATCTGATGGTCGTCCATTAGTATCTAAAATGGCCTTCCGCTATCTTCACACCTTAACTAACCTAGGACCTGCACCAGAGCCAAACTTAACAGTCCTCTGGTCCCCTCGTTTACCAGACGGTTTCAAACGCTTCTGTGCTAAATTGTCTATTGAAACCTCTTCTATTCAGTATGAGAACGATGAATTAATGCGACCTAACAGCGGTGATGATTACGCCATTGCGTGCTGTGTTTCACCAATGCGTATCGGTAAGGAAATGCAGTTCTTTGGTGCTCGTTGTAACCTTGCTAAATGCTTGCTTTACGCCATCAATGGAGGTATTGATGAAAAGCTAAAGAAACAAATAGGTCCAAAATATCGCTCTATTACCTCTGAATATCTTGAATTTGACGAAGTAATGGAACGATTCGATGATATGATGGAATGGCTCGCTGGCGTATATGTGAATGCTCTCAATATCATTCACTATATGCACGATAAATACGCCTATGAAAAATTGGAAATGGCCCTCCATGACCGCAAAGTAACGCGCTGGTTCGCCACTGGGATTGCTGGTCTTTCAGTAGTTGCCGATTCCTTATCGGCTATTAAACATGCAAAAGTAAAACCAATTCGCGATGAAAATGGTATTGCTGTGGATTTTGAAATCACTGGCTACTTCCCTAAATATGGTAATGATGATGACCGCGTTGATGATTTAGCCGCTACAGTTGTATCGGCCTTTATGAATAAAATTCGTAAACATCCTACATACCGTGAAAGCATCCCAACTATGTCCCTCTTAACTATTACATCTAATGTAGTATATGGGAATGCCACAGGTAGCACTCCAGACGGACGTAAACAAGGTATGCCATTTGCACCAGGGGCTAATCCAATGCACGGCCGCGATTCACATGGCGCCGTTTCTTCTATGGCTTCCGTCGCGAAAATGCCTTGGCGTGATTGTAGTGATGGTATTTCCAATACATTCTCCATTATTCCTGATGCACTCGGTAAAAATGGGGAAACTATGATTCGCATGAGCGATTTAGACATTGATTTAGATCTTGATTCCATTTTACAAAGCGATTTACCTACCGACTTACCTGTTAATAATGAAAACTTAGCGTGCCGTGAGCCCAATGTTTCCATCGCTGAAAAGGAGGACAAATAATATGAGCAACCAACAACAAATTGACAATTTAGTAGAATTATTAGATGGTTATTCTGAAAAAGGTGGCCACCATCTTAACGTAAATGTATTTGACCGTGAAATGCTTCGCGATGCCCAACAACATCCTGAAAAATATCCACAACTTACAGTTCGTGTATCAGGCTACGCTGTACATTTCAACAAATTAACAAAACAGCAACAGGATGAAGTTATTTCCCGTACATTCCACGAACAAATGTAATAAATCCCCCTCCTCGCTGTAATATATAGCATAATAGGCTCCCCATTACGAGGAGCCTATTATCTTATTTTTAGAAAGGTAAACTATGATTGGACGAATTCACTCACTAGAAACTATGGGCACTGTTGACGGCCCTGGGGTACGTATGGTTCTATTTTTACAGGGCTGCCCTTTACGCTGTGCGTATTGCCACAATCCTGATACTTGGGATGCGCAGCAAGGTACAAATATAACCATCAAAGAAGTATGGGCACAATTTGAACGAAATCAAAGTTTCTATAAAAATGGTGGCCTTACCGTAACTGGTGGCGAAGCCCTAATGCAATTACCTTTTGTTATTGAATTATTCAAATATTTTAGAGCCCGTGGCGTGCACACCTGCCTTGATACAAGCGGCATCTATTTCGAAGAGAGCCAACGAGCAGCCTATGAAACTCTCATGTCCGTTACCAGTCTCGTTATTTTGGATATCAAAGAAATCGACGATACGAAACACAGAGAACTAACAGGCCAAAGCAATCAACAAATCTTACAATTTGCTCAGTTTATTGATGAACACCATGTACCAATTTGGATTCGCCATGTAGTAGTCCCTACAATTACAGATAATGCAGATCGTTGGTATCGTCTCGGTTTCTTTATTGGCCGTCTGAAAAACTTAGAAACTATAGACTGCCTCCCTTATCATGTAATGGGCCAAGCAAAATATAAAGAACTCGGCATTACCTATCGCTTAGACGGTATCCCACCTGCTAGCAAAGTATTAGCTAGTAAAGCCTCGGCTATTGTTTTAGAAGGTATCAAAGCCTATCGTAGACATTGGTGGAGTCCCTTACAATCTCCCTCTATCTAAATAAATACTTATAGTAAATCAAAGAAGAAATACTTCTCCCCTCCATACTACGACTTTGGCCAAAAGAGGATTGAAAGAAAAACCAACATAAATGACTAATGCTTCTCAGCCCTTATAAGCCAAGATTTAGTAATAATTGCCCTACATGTTCTTTGGCTTTTACACCACGATAAATATGAGTAAGAATGCCTTTTTCATCAATGACAAAAGTAGAGCGTTCAATACCAATTGATACTTTGCCATATAATTTTTTCTCTTTCATAACACCATAGGCATTACATAAAGTTTCTTCCGTATCAGCCAGTAAATCAAATTGCAAATCATATTTAGCTTTAAAATTAACATGACGTTTTACTGTATCTCGACTTACGCCAAGCACAACATAGCCTGCCTTTTTTAATGTTTCATAGGCCTCGTTAAATTGTTGTGCCTCTACAGAACAACCAGGTGTATTATCTTTAGGATAGAAGTACAAAATCACCTTTTGTCCCATTAATTCTTTTAAGCTAACAACTTCATTAGCATCATTCACAATTGAAAATTCAGGTGCTTTATCACCGACTTTTAAGTCTGCCATACATATCACTCCTTACATAGTTCATATCTTTTATTCCCAATTCAGTGCTTTTAACTATAGCCTTAATGATTAATTGTTGTACATATTATCATGTATGAAAAGGCTATTTTGTTCAGCTAGACTGATTGAGAATAGCTACTATTTATTATACTACGGGAGTAATAGAACTACCATACACATCTCTAAAATCATTTTCTTGTTTATTCATTTTGCTATTAACTCTAACTCGCTCAATTTTATGCCGATCATTATCTGCACCAGAAATGCGGTCAATTCTAACTCGATCCAAACTTAATTCACGTAGTTCATAATCAAATTCATTCACCAGCTGTTTCATTTCCACATCCATATGAGCTCCATTTTCCATAGCTCGATAAATAATAGCAGCAAATTCATAGCGCGTCATAGTTTTTTCACCCTTAAAAGTTCCGTCAGGATATCCAACTAAAAGACCTTTCTCTGCTAAAGTTTTTACATATTCATAAGCCCAATGCTGTTCTGGTACATCTTCAAAAAATACACCTTTAGTATTATATTGCTGCCCAGTAAAATTATTCAGTTGCTGTCGCAACGACTCAATCTGTTTATGTTGTGCTTTTACAATTGTTTTTAAGTCCTCTAAATCTTTAGCTATAGCTACTCGTGTATTAGTTACAGTACTCTTTTGGCCAAACTTCAAACTAATACTTGCATTAACCATATTTTCGCCATTTCCCATAGATCCAGCTATACTAAACATAGTATCTTCATTTGGTCGATAAAAGCTCCCTATTGCTATAGCATCAGCATTATTATAATTGCCATATCCTGCTGAAAATGTCCACTTATCATCAGGATCAAAATCCAATGGATGTAAGCCTGCTAATGCTGCCGCCCCAGCACCTACTTTATTAATTTTAGAATCTAAATGATTCACACGAGCATTAACATTATGTATTGCTTATCGATTATTTTCAATATTAACAGTATTCTGAGTAATACGATTACTATTATTCTCTATTTTTAAAGTATTTTCTTTAATTCCTTTACTGTTTTTATCTATTTGTACTATATTTTCTTTAATCTGTGTGCTATTATTATCAATTTTCGTTATATTTTCTTTTACAGTTTCACTGACTATATTAATATCCTTACTATTCTTTTTAACATTATTTTGTAATTCATCTGATACTTTTATAGTATAGTTATGATTTTCATCATCACTAACTACTACTGAATCATCACCAGCACTAACTGTAGTAATCGTATCACTATCTACAATCGGCTTATTTTCTAACATAGTAATTCTATCTTCGTTAGACGTAATTTGTAATTGTAAATCCTCAACATCTTTTTTGCTTACATCAGCCGAAATAGTGTATGTAGTTGTATTGCCTTTCACTTCAGGTTTAATAGTTATATTATCTCCAGCTTTAACAATTGTATTCGTTACACTATTAGCGACAGCCTTTAATTGAGCTACATTAACAGCATCACTATTTTCTGTTCCGGCCGCCACATTTATAATTTGACGGCTTCCACTCTCATTACCAATAGAAATAGCAGCTAAGTCACCTTTCACCGTATTACGAATCTCATCTAAATCCGCAGACTTAGCAAACTCGAATCCATATACAGAGTTATTAACTACCGAAGCTTCACTAGCTACTGTAGCATTAAGTATAAAATTACGATTAGCCACCGAGTTAGAACCTAACGCTACAGCATTATCAACGACAATAGCCGTTGCTTTATTTCCAATAGCTACATTAGAAGATTTATCAGCACTTGCATTTGTACCTAATGCAATCGTGTTATAACCTAACGCATGAGCAGTATGCCCCATAGCAAGGGCATGATCATAAGCCTTTGTATCCCAGCCACCAATAGAAATACCGAATCCTTTTGCTTCAGCATCAAGTCCTAACGCAATAGCCGATTGGCCACTCACATTAGCTCTATAACCTATGCCAATACCGCTATTCGCAGAATTCAAATTCACACTATGTCCAATAACTACCGCAGCACCACTATTATTTATTATATTATTATTCCCAAATACAGCTAATGCCTCACTACTACCTAACTTGCCTTTTATACTATTACCATTCCCCATCATAACTGACTTAAATAGCTCTGTAGTATTACCAGTACCAACTAAAATGGCATTACTTACACCTATGGAAGCTTTATTACTCACACCTACTGCCACTGAAGAATTCCCCTTTAATTCATTTTCTATACCTACAGCAGTATCATTAAACTTCGTAATTTTATTTTTATAACCAATGGCCGTTGCTTGACTAATATCCTGTTCATTATCAAATTCCACACTATTTTCAGTCCCATATATCGTAGCATTATTTACTATATTGACATCATTATCACTATTAAGCCCCGCACTATTTACATTATTTTTATATCCTACAACAGTACTAGTCTGTGTATATGCACTAACCTTATTATTTTCACCGCTTACATATGTAGTTTCTTGAACTGCATATGAATAAGGTATAGAATATCCCATAGTTAATACTGTTATTAATGTTCCTACTACTTTCTTATTTCTCATGCAAACCTCCAACCAACACACAAACAAAACTAATAATATAAATATTATCATATTTTAAAATATACAAATAAATCTACACAACTCATTTATTATTTAGATGAATATTTTGAATTTTACAATAAAACCATTATATAAATCAATAACTTTAATCAAAAAATCAACAATTTGAATATTTAATATTCATCTATTTAACAGCAATATCATATTTTAAAATATACAACAGTTTTCAAATATAACTTATTTTATAAATTTCAAAATAATCACTAAACAAATACTAAACACAAAAAAAGAGCAATGTTTTTATTCATTGCTCTTGTAAATTTACTTATGTATTAAATGTTAATTCTTTACTCTTCCACAATATCATAAAGCTTTTTAAATATTTCTGGGTCACAAGGATATTCTTCACCATTAACACCTCTAATAACCCAATCACCAGGATTAGTTCTTACTACACCATTTAATGTCAATAAATATCTAGTCCCCTCTTCTCGAATTGCCGTTAGCTTATTAGGTTTATGACGAATAATCGTAGCTTTCTCACTATAACCCTTCTCATCATAATATAAAGCATGAGCTTCCGAAGCACAAAATTCCACTAGTATTTCTGAAATTATAATAGGATTTTGTTTTGATTTACACGTTTCAACTATATATCTTGCAAACTGCGGGTCAAAATTCAATTCTAATGGAACTTCATTGGTAGAGGGTTCTTCTTTATACACCTTTATTTGTAATAAGGTACTATCTATAACCAACCAACGATAGCCTAATTTATAAGCCCCAGCCAAAACACTAGCTAAATTTTCCTTTTCAGTCATCAGTTTCTCCTTTATAAAATGAAAGGACGGCAAATGCCGTCCCTATCTTATATTATACTTGCGATTGCCAATCTGCTGGATATGTAACATATACAAATCTAGCTTTTCCTTTTACAGAAAATTGAATCGGACTCCCCTTAGGAATTAATACTATTTCACCAGGTCCCGCTGTAATTGTTTCACCATTAATAATAATACTTAACTCTCCGGAAATAATATAATCAATTTCATCATAATTTAAAGTCCAATCAAATGTAGTGTCTTCCATAACCATAAGGCCACAACCTAATCTAGGACTTTCATCTAATGAAAATAAATCTTTAGTATATACCTTATCATTAGGATTACCCGTATCAAGACGGTCTGCTTCGGTTACATCAATTTGAGGTAGTTTTACAACCCCAACACCACTATTTGATATGTGTTTAGTCGCCATTAGTTTTTCAGTTACTATTTGACGAACTAAACTTTCAATCATATCGCGTGTCATATTACCCATTATATACTCCTTATTTTTTAGCTTTAGCCACAATATGTTTAGACATAAACATCGCTACTAAAATTGCAGTTACACCTGCAACAAGCTTACCTACAATCATTGGGAATATCATCTCTTTGGCTACACCTGCAGTAAAACCTAAGTGATCACCTAATACAAATGAAGCAGATACAGCAAATGCAACATTTAATATTTTACCACGAGTATCCATATCTTTTAGCATTTGAAACATTGGAATATTATTGGCTAAGGTCGCCACCATACCAGCAGCTGCAACTTCATTCATCCCTAAAGCAGCCCCCATTTTTAATAAAGGCTTATTAAATACTTTAGTAATAAAAGCAACTAAACAGAACGCACCTGCTAATGTTAATGCAATCCCACCAACAATCTCAATACCTTCTGTAACTGGAGCAATCCCTTCTATTACAGTAATACCAACTAATAATTGCAAAGCACCTAAAATAAGACCTAAAACAGCAACAATAACTACACCTTGACCAAATATAGTAAAACATTTAATCATTGTTTCTGGAATCATCCATAGCCCTAAAATTACAAGTAACGCAAAAATAACAATAGGAATTAAATTAACTAAAATCATGCTTAAATTCATGCCCGCTACAAGACCACCTGCCAAACATCCCAAGGGAATTGTAACGATACCACATAAAACACCTGTAGCCAAGTACTGATGATCTTCTTTATCAATAATTCCTAAGGCTACCGGAATAGTAAAGACAATAGTAGGTCCCATCATAGCGCCTAAAATTGTACCTGCAAACAGCCCCGCTTCTGGGGTTAAAGCCATCTGCTGAGCTAAAGCAAATCCACCCATATCATTCGCCAATAATGTTGTTGCAAACATAGAAGGATCAGCGCCTAACATAGCATAAACAGGTACTACAATAGGGCTTAACACTTGAGCTAAAATAGGTGCTATCGTAATAATACCAACCATTGACATTGCTAATGCACCCATAGCCATAATGCCTTCTTCAAACTTTTCACCTAAACCAAGCTTATTGCCAATACATTTATCTAAGCCCCCTATAATCATAAAAAGGACCATGATATACATAATAATTTCATTAATACTCATAGTTGTATCTCCTAACCATCTGTATCAATTGAGTCAATAACACCCACAATCATTGCATCAATTGGCGTATTCATATTCTCGGCTGATATTCTAGCTGCTTCACCTAATGCCACCAGTACAGTATCACCTATACCAGCACCAGCATTATCAGCTGCTACAAATGAATCTTTTTCAGTTATGCCATCAGCCTCTAAAGCCCTAACAATCATGAATTTCCAACCATTTAATTTATCATCTTTTCGAGTAGACCACAAGCTACCAATAACCTTAGCGACTAACACAATATCACTCCTTATAGTTTTAAATCATGTTCTCGCATATAATCACGAGCTAATGGGGTTAATCTCGCACCAATTGGCATTTTTTCACCATTTTGTTGTAGCTGAACTAACTTAGCTACTGTAATAAATATTGACTTACTACTTTTTATCGGCTGTGATATCTTAGAGTCTTTCTTCTTCAGTCTACTACAAACCTCTGTGCCAAATTGAATTCCATAACTTTCACAAGCATGTACAATTTCTCGCCACTGTTGTTTTAAAGCATATGGAAGGCGCTCTATATGAGTCGGCATTACAGGCCTTTGTTTGACAACTACAGGCTTTCCTTCTAAAATACACTGTATAATTTGCTTACTTTTTTCTGAATGAGGCATAAGGTACGCCACCTCACTCAGCTCCTCTAAAGTTAATTCATCGATGACTAAATCAGAGCTATTAGAATTTGTTGAATTACCCTTTGAAGTAGCCCCTATCATCATATGCATAGCCTCTGAGGACGGGTTCGATTTAAATACTTGATTTAAATTAGCATCTTTTTCACTGGCTACATATTGATTCCAAATTTTATCAGTAATAGTTTGGATGATAGATTCTAACTCACTTGTTTTCATAAACCACCCTCCTATTCGATAATCTCACCAAAATCGCCATCATGTAATCCACACGCATTAGCTTCGTCAAAATCAATATGCATATATGTGTGATACTTTGGACTAACTCGAATTACCACATCATCAAAAATAAGAGGTCGTGCTGTATTAGTTCTAACTTTTACAATTTGTCCATTCCTAACACCTAATATTTTTGCATCATCTTCTGCTACATGCACGTGTCGTTTAGCTACAATACAACCTTCAGTTAAAGAAATATGTCGTTCCTTATTTACGATAATAATACCTGCTGAACCTTTTAAATCACCGCTTTCCCTAACAGGTGCTTTAATTCCTAATGTTCTTGCATCAGTTAATGAAACTTCTACTTGTGATTGTTCTCTAACAGGACCCAAAATAACGACATTAGTAAACATGCCCTTTGGTCCAACTAGATTAACTCTTTCTTGACATACATATTGTCCTGGCTGGGAAAGATCTTTAACTTTAGTTAACTGATACCCTTCACCAAATAAACGATCTACGTCATTTTGACTTAAATGTATATGTCGACCTGAACCTTCAATAATGAATTTTTTATTATTCTCTATGCTCTTTTCTTCAAGTTGCTTTAATACTTTACTAACAATATCATCTACTAAATTCACTTAATCACCTCCTTAACGCTCATTATTAATAACCGCTATAATTTCTTTTGACCATGCAGTAAATGATTCTGATACTTGCGGAAATAGCTTTATCAATTCTTCTACATATTTCATTTGCCTTAATAATTCAGCTGTAGAATATTGCCAAGTCCGCCATGGGCATGATTTAAACTGAAAAGTTTGAGGCTTAATAGGTAATGACGTTTTTATCACTACAGTATAGCGTGACTGTTTAAACTGTTCGAGTAAATCTTGTTGTAATTTCCAATAATGCCATAAACTTTCATCAAAAAAAATATCTGGTAATAAAGGAAAATAGAATAACTCACGTAATTTAGCAATTTCATTATCGAGATTCATTAAATCACCACTTCTTATATTAGAAGTACCTGCTTGAATTTCTTTCTTAAAACTTCTTGGTGATGTTTCGCCATTGTTTATTTGCTTCACTTCGATTTGAAACTCTCGTAAATACGATTGAGCAGATGGCGTAATTATACTAGGCTCCGTCAACGTTAGTTGTTCTCCTCTATGAAGTTTTTTATGCCGTAATAATTGGCGTATATTATTTTCAGTAATTACTTTCATAGAAAACCCTTTCTTATAAATAGAGAGCGCCTTACGCGCTCTCTATTATTACTTACGCATTGCCCGTAATTTAATCAACGGTTAAATTATTCACTTTTTCCTGGCAAAATAGCATCTACTTCAGCATGTGGACGAGGAATTACATGAACAGAAAGAAGTTCCCCTACTCGTTCTGCAGCAGCTGCACCAGCATCTGTAGCAGCTTTTACAGCCCCTACATCACCACGAACCATAACTGTTACTAAACCACCACCAACTTGCTCTTTACCAATTAAAGTAACATTAGCAGCTTTTACCATTGCGTCAGCTGCTTCAATTGCGCCAACTAAACCTTTTGTTTCAATCATTCCTAATGCATTTGTGCTAGACATAGTGATTACCTCCTAAAGTAACTAATAATATGTTTAAAATAAAATATTTGTAATATATAAATTTTATAATTACCAATTTCTAATTAGCTTAACTTAGCCATAATTTGTTCAACAATAGCGCGAATAACTACTTCTTGCGATTCACACCCTAGAGTAGCTCCTACATGAATATCTGAAGATTCTGCTTTACGTAAATCATCTAATTCTCGCACACCATATGCCACTCGTCTTAAATTAAATAAATTTTGTGGTCCTACATTATCTGAAGTAGCACTGCCACCAACAGCCCCACAGCCTAACGTAAGCGAAGGTGTAATATTAGTAGTTGCTCCAATGCCCCCTAAAGCGCCAGGCGTATTAACAAGCAATCGAGATACCGGTTTGCGTAAACCAAATTCTTTTACAATATCGGCATTTTCAGTATGAATGATTAACGTATGACCAGCGCCTTCATTTTCTAATATCCGAATAGATAAGTCACAGGCCTCTTCCCAATTATCCACTGTATAAAAAGCAATAATTGGTGCTAGTTTTTCATGAGAATATGGATATTTAGGACCTACTCCCGTTTCTAGCGCAACCAATAAACGTCTATCAGCAGGAATATCTAAACCTACCAATTTAGCAATAACTTGGGCCGACTTACCAACGATAGCAGGATTCATAGTGCCATTAGCACGAAGAATAAAAGCTCCTAATCTAGCAGCCTCTTCTGGATCTAAAATATATGCTCCCTGAGCAACGAGTTCTTTCATAACAGCTTCTTTATTGACTGTTTCAACAATAATTGACTGCTCTGAAGCACAAATTGTACCATTATCAAATGTTTTAGAATCCATGATACGTTTTACTGCTAACTTAACATCTGCACTACGCTCAATATAAGCTGGCCCATTACCAGGTCCTACACCTAAAGCTGGTGTGCCTGACGAATAGGCTGCTTTTACCATTGCAGAGCCACCTGTCGCTAAAATTAAATCCGTATTATCGCTCTTCATTAATTCTGCTGTACCTTCCATAGTAGGCATTGTCATAAAAGATACAGCATCTTCTGGAGCACCTGCAGCTTTAAGTGCTTTACGAATAACTGCTACAGTCTCACCAATACATTTGATAGCAGTAGGATGCGGCGAAAATACAATACTATTAGCCGCTTTTAACGCAATAAGCGATTTAAAAATAACTGTTGATGTTGGATTGGTAGACGGTACTAGCCCCGCAATAACACCTACAGGAACCGCGACTTCCATTACTTTATTAGCACGATCGTCATTAACGACTCCTACAGTTTTCATATCTTTCATATACTCATATACTTGACGAGAAGCAAACGCATTTTTTAATACTTTATCTTCCCATTTACCAAATCCAGTTTCTTCATGAGCTAGCTTAGCTAAGCGAACGCGCTCATTATAAGCGGCTTCGCATACTACCTTAGTTATCTCATCAATCTGACTTTGACTAAGAGTAGCTAACTTTTTTTGTGCCTCTTTTGCTTTTGCTAAGAGAATCCGAACTTCTTGAACGGATTGTAAATCCTTATCAACTAAGTTCAAAATATTCCACCTCGTTTCACTTCTTCTATGATTACATCAATGAGGCTTTCTTTATTTGCAAACTTAATAGCAGTTCGTTTCATACCATGCACATTCATAGCATATGCTTTTTTACGTAAGTCAACGACTTTATATTTAGCTAGTTCTTCACGTAATCCGATTTCATCAATAGTTTCTGCTTTTACAACTGCCTCATCACTAACTAAATCCTTCACGCTAAAATTTGCATCTACTGTTTTATTTAAAACAGCTGAAACCTCATCATTTGACAGTTTTTTTGCTGTACTATTAGCATCAGCTTCAGCACTTTCCTGTAACTTACCACCCATTAATTTTGCCAATGCTTTATCAGCTCTTGGAATCACATGGCTTGTACAATAGCAATTTAATTGCTTAGCTATAACAACAGCAGCCTCCACAGCGGCTTGTACTGCGGCCACATCGCCAACAAGTAAAATTGTACGTCGACCACCACCAACGCGTTCCTCACTATTTAACGCTACATTAGCTGCCTTTAAAGCTGCATCAGCTGCACTAACAGCACCTAAGAAACCTCGTACTTCTACCATTCCTAGTGCCTTCATCAAAACCTCCTTAGTAGCTTAGTGGATTATCTGCTACATTCTGAATAGCTTGTGCAAAAGCTACACAGGCTGCTTTACAAGCAGATTGGCTACCAGTTAATAAACCGCCACCAAAGTTAGTTTCTGATGGAGGCCCATAGAATACACAAAGTCTAACATCTGCCGCTTTCAAAGCTGCATCAAGCCCCACCAGAGCTTCACACGGAGGCGCAATTAAATATGCAATTGCTTCACCTTCTGCAATATCGGCGGATTTAGATAAGAACCTACCAGATCTTGAAACAACATGTGCAAAATACGGTATAGAGCCATCATCATTAGCACTAATAAAACTTGCTTCTTCATTAATTACATGAACTGCTGTATCTAAACCACTTGTTACTTCTGCTGGACTTGGCCCTGCTAAAATTCCGATTACTTCGCCAGCTAATTTAGTGGATGCATTGCCTGCACCACCATAAAAGCTTTTTGCATAAACAACCTCAACTTCTGCCGTTTTAGTTGCCTCGTCTAATGCTACATAAGTAACATCATCACAATCAGCTGTAATAATCCCTAATGAGCGCTGACTCTTTGATAATCCTAGTTGTGATGCTAAGCCTGCATCAACATTAGGAATTATCTGAACGCTTAATACATTAGCACCTAGGCGTTGATTCTTCACAAACGTCCCTCCTCACTTTATTTCAATTCAATACCTGATTTTTTCTTTTCAAGCATATTTTTAATAATATCTGCAATATATGCACCTGCTTCTACAGCTGGAGTACCACCTTTATGAATATTAGATACTACAGTACGTCGAGATTCTGGCATCCCCACAGTTGGACGATAAGCAATATAAGCACTCATCGATTCAGCAGTTACAAGACCTGGACGCTCGCCAACGAATAAACAGACTACGTCAGCATCACTAATTTCACCAATAGGATCCATAGCAGGTACACGGCAATATTTAACAAATAAAACCTTATCAAAGTCTAAATTATATTTCTTAAGCCCTTGTTTCAATGAAGGGATTACATCACGAATATTAGCCTCAATTGCAGCAGAACTTAAACCATCCCCTACTACAACAACTAACTTAGCCCCTTTAGTTACATTTTGTCTAATAATTTCTGTATTAGCTTCATCAAACATACGACCATAATCAGGACGCGTAATATATTCATCCTTATTTTTGCAAATTGTTCGAACTGGTATAAAACCCATTTCTTCTACTAATTCAGGATTTACATCAGAGAATACTGCATCTTGTGCCGCTGCATGGTCTGCACGGAAACGAAGAACTGATTGCGTTTTATATCTTGTTCCACAACGCCCTACACCTAAACGAGCTGCCGTATAGCCCTTCATTTTCAAGTATCCTTCTTTATCCTTAGGCTCCTCAACTAATAATTGTTTCTTTAAATCCACTTCAGAAATGTCTGGCAAAATACCCGTTGGATCAATCGTACTCCCAACTTGAACCTTACTATTAGCTTGTGTACTACTTGAATTATTTATAGCCTGAGATTCATCTAAACCTTTAGCCTTCACTAATTCCCCTAAAATAGACTCTATCATTACTTTTAATTCAGTTTCATTCATTCCTATCACCTCACTTATTTTAAGAATGCCGAAGCATCGCCGGCGAGTGGAGTTAATTTACCATTTGACATAAAGCCCATTTTCTCAAGCCATAATTCAAATTCTTTAATAGGACGTAAATTAAACATATCACGAATCGTTGCCGTTTCATGGAAGCCTGTAGTTTGATAATTTAACATAATATCATCACCATGAGGGATACCCATAATATATGTACACCCAGCACTAGCTAATAAAATTGTTAAATTTTCCATGTCATTCTGATCTGCTTTCATATGGTTTGTATAACATACGTCACAACCCATAGATATACCGGTTAGTTTCCCCATAAAATGATCTTCCAGACCTGCACGAATTACTTGTTTAGAATCATATAAATATTCTGGTCCAATAAAACCAACTACAGTATTCACAATATATGGATCGAATTTTTTAGCAAATCCATAGCAGCGAGCCTCCATAGTTACCTGATCTGCACCATGATGAGCATCTGAGGACAATTCAGAACCTTGCCCCGTTTCAAAGTACATTACATTAGGTCCTGCTACTTGACCTTGTTCTAAAGCAAGTGCTTTAGCCTCTTCAATCGTAGCACCACTTAAACCAAATGCCGTATTTCCTTTTTCAGATCCTGCAATCGATTGAAATACAAGACCTGTAGGTGCGCCTTGACGAATAGCTTCCATCTGAGTTGTTACATGCGCTAATACACAAGTCTGTGTTGGAATTGCCCATTCGCTACGAAATTCTTCAAATTTATTTAAAATTCGTTTTACACTTTCAACAGAATCATCTACGGGATTTAAACCAATAACTGCATCACCTATACCGTAAGATAAACCTTCCATAACAGATGCCATAATTCCATCAATATTATCAGTTGTATGATTTGGCTGTAAACGCGCAGAAAATGTACCTGGTCTACCAATTGTAGTATTTGCTGTTTTTTCAATGCGAATTTTTTTAGCGCCTACAATTAAGTCCATATTAGACATTAGCTTACATACTGCTGCCACCATCTCAGATGTTAAGCCACGTGAAATAAATTTAATATCATTATCTGTAGTTGTATCTGACAAAATCCATTCACGAAGCTCTTCTACTGTCCAATTTTTAATTGAATTAAAAATTCGAGTATTTACTTGATCTACAATAATACGTGTTACTTCATCCTCTTCATAAGGCACAACAGGATTATTATATAAGTCATTCAATGTAAGTTGTGCTAATACAGTTTTTGCCGCTACACGTTCTTCTGCTGTAGTAGCAGCAACCCCAGCTAATCGGTCTCCCGATTTTTCTTCATTGGCTTTAGCTAATACTTCTTTCACAGAAGCAAACTCGTAAGTATTGCCAAAGAGTCGAGTTTTTAAAATCATGCGTTCATCACTCCTTTAATTAAATACTAATGTCTTAATAATGACCGGCAACACGTTGCCACCAGCCACAGGCGTACCTATATCTATGTAGTCTCCGTTCTCTGCTCGAATAGAGTCAATACATACAAAAGAACTTTTTTCTGGTAATAAAGCATATATACTATTACCTAAAGCTTTAGCCATATCTTCTGCAACAATAACAATTAATGGATATCCTTGCTCACGTAATGTAGATAATCCTTCTGTAATCCCAGCTGCATATCGTTGAATATCAGCAAACGAAGGAGATTTTAATCCCACTAACGAAAGTGCTACATTAGTATGTTGTCCATCAGTAACAAACCACTCTAATTTATTCTGGATTTGCTTAGCCATAGATACAGAATCTAAAGCTTCATCATCTTTAGCCAGTTTTAGTACTGGTATATTTTTAATCGGTAATATTTCCTCGGTATAACTAATAGTGGAACCACTAACCTCAGCAGTATGTGAGCCAGCACCAACTACTGTAGCTCGTATAGTTTCAACTGTATCTAATACTTTACAAGTATTAAAGAATTCTGACTCTCTAATTCTTTTGCCCAATAATAAACCTATGTCGCCAAATTGAAACCAGTCTGAAACTTGATCACTCCGAATACAATCAGCTACACCACCCGAAAAAGTTACAGCCTCTATGGATCCTGATTTCTTAAGTCCATGGTGCGTAATTAATAAATCATAAAATGGGGTTCCATCACCTAAACCAATAGACTGTTCCAGTGCCTTTACAAGCTCATCAATAACAGGCATTATATCCTCAGGCGTAACTCGTTTATTTAGGCCCAATGGCAAACCCATTTTCTCGATAATCGTCATAATTTTAGGTGCAATATAGGTTACCATCTTACTAGTAGGATCAATCTTCATAAGTCGTCCACCTATATCAAAACAACCTGTATCAATAACATCGCCGGCCTGAAAAACAGCTAAATTACTTGTTCCTCCACCAATATCAAAATTAACAATACTACCTCTATATTGCCGTGATAAGGATTCTGTACCTGCACCTTTCCCGGCAATAATACTTTCTAAATCAGGGCCTGCGGTAGCAACTACAAAATCACCTGCATATCCACTTAATGCCTGTAATACTTTAGCTGAATTTGACTTACGTGCAGTTTCTCCAGTAATAATAACAGCACCCATTTGAATATCTTCTTTTGCAATTCCAGCACGTTTATATTCTTTTGCAACAAACTCTTTAATTTGCTCTTCGTCAATTTCAGTCTGTGCTAATAGAGGTGTAAACATAATTTCACTTCTGTAAATTACTTTTTTATCAGATATTTCTATTCTAGGCACAGTAAAAGCTGACGCAAAATTCTCCACCGTCAATTCAGATAAAATTAATTGTGTAGTCGAAGTGCCTAAATCTATACCTACTGTTAACAATGTCTCTTTATTCATACATCCTCCTTTCTGAAGGATACAAAAAGGCGCTTAAGCACAAGAAAAAACTTACTTTCTTTTGCTTAAGCGCCTTTGCTTTTTGCTATACAACTACATCGTTGCTTTTTTGAAAACGAAAATTTACTTTCGTTCCCGATTTATTAGACTCAATATTTAATTTACCTTTTAACTTATCTTTTACATACCCATTAATTATTAATAAACCTAGACTATCTGCTTTGACAGTCTTTACATCGAAACCACAACCATCATCTGAAACTTCAATTGATATCATAGAATCTATAGCTTTACCTATAATTTGTACCTTACCAGATTGTTCTGGTAAATAAGCATGATCAAAGATATTTTGTAATAGTTCATTTACAATTAGTGAAACTGTTACTACTTGATCTGTAGTAATATAGACATTATCATCTACTTGCAAGAAGATTTCTATATCTCTAAAATTGCCAAACATATGATGAAAATTATGAATAACCGTCGTCAATGTTTGTTGCAATGAAGTATAACTATCTACTTGTTGTGACAACAATTCATGAGTTGATGCAATAGTCATAATTCTAGAAATACTATCATGTAAAACTTTTTTTGTTTCATCTAATTGAGCACGTCGCTCTTGAATTTTAAGAAGTGATACAATAGATTGCAAATTATTTTTTACACGATGATGAATCTCTTTAATTGCTACTGACTTCAGCACAATTTCTTCTTCACGTTTTTTAAACTCTGTAGTGTCTTGAATGATAACTACCAATCGCTGATTTGTTTTAATCCAACTATATTTTATAGTGAAATAATACTGTAAAAATCTAGTTTCAGCATCAAAAAACCAATTATTAGTAGCTCGCTCAGCTCGATACTTAATATAATCAAAAGTCAAATAATCTAATGTCAAATTATCATAAAACATACCAATAATTTCATCTCTATATCCTAATTGACGATATAATTGTTTTGCTCCTTCATTGGCCGTAACTAAATATCCATCACCATCAAAAATAAGCACATTTTCTGATAATCGGTCAACAAAAAAATTATCTGCCTCTTCTTCACCACGTATAATTGTACTCAACTTAGGCTCTGCTGTATTACCTACTGTCGGTGCACTAGCATCGGTTTCTATAATCAAAACACCTAGCGTTTTTTCTTTAAGCTTAATGGGATAAATACTTTGTGTAATCAATTTGCCTTCTTGCGAAACTGCAATTAAACCAATAGAATTTACCCCTGTTTGCATAGACCTCAAAACACCTGGTTCATTTTCTAATAAAGCATCCAAACCTACTACCTTATTAGCATACATGGATTCTTTAATTAATGGCTGTCTATGATACACCACTAACGCAGATTTACTCACTTCATTATAAATGTCAATAAAAACATCCGCATCAGGGTACAATACTGAATCCGCTAAATTATAAATTACTTTGACAAGCTCTTGAACTTCTTCAGATGTTAAATTAGAATACTCGACACATAATTCACGTAATACAGCCTCTTCTAAACTTGCTATATCATGGCTCATATTATTCACTATCCATTATAATTAACTCTGCAATTTCGCTCATTTTAGCCCGTCTATCCATACTTAAACGTCTTAATTTTTTATATGCTTCTTCTTCTGAAATATTAAATTCTTGACTCAAAATTCCCTTTGCCCGTTCAATGATTTTTCGTTCTTCCAGACGAGTCTTAAGATCTTCGATCTCCTGCTCAAGAGTTTCTGTATGTTGCCCTTTAGCAATGGCCATTTCAATTGTTGGAATTAAGGATTTCTCATCAATTGGCTTAATTAAATAACCTGTAGCACCAATTTTTTTAGCTTTCTCTGTATTTTCAAAATCACCATAAGCTGTTAAAAATACAATACTTTTAGCCAATTTATCCTGAGCAATTTTTTTGGCTGCCTTTAACCCATCCAACACAGGCATCTGAATATCCATTAATACTAAATCTGGTCGTACCTTTCGGCATACTTCTACCGCTTCAAAGCCATCGGCTGCTTCGCCACTTACTTCGTAGCCCGCTTCCGTCAAGATATCTTTAATATCTAACCGAGTTATTGGCTCATCATCGACAATAACTATAGTTCCTCGCATATATCTCCTTTATTTACTAAGTTCTTGTAATCTCACAACCTAGTGCAAATTTTAAAATTCCTTGTAACCCATCAACAACTGCACTCAAAGCAGTTTCAACTGAACTTACATCTCCATAAATAACAACTGAACCAGAAAATCTATCTACAAAACCAATCTTAACATCACCACTTTTTGTAGCAATATCAACAGCGATAATTGCTGCCTCAGCAGGTGTAATAGTTAAAATTCCTAATGCATTATACACATCACTTGGCAATCCTAGCTTACTATAAATCTCTTTTGCTGGATTGGCAATAATATGCGCCAACGTTATCTGTTTCCCAGGAACATATTCCTGAATCATGCGCTGTTTTTCTTCCATAGCCACTCCTTTTCATACCTACTAGTTATATGATTGCTTCTAGTAAAGCTTTAATATCACTTAAAGTAGGTACTCTCGGGTTAGCAGCCGTACAAGCATCAGCTAATGCAGCCTGAGCAATATCATCACTAGCAGCTAATACATCATTTGATTTAAACCCACATTCACTCAACGAAATAGGTACTTTTACGGTCTGCTGTAACTGCTTTATTTTTCTTACTAGTGCGGCAACTCCCATTCGCGGATTAGCCGAAGACGTCGCTCCAATAATATTTGCCAATCGAGTGTAACGTTTAGCCGCTTCACTCGTTGTTTGACTGCCATTAAAAGCCACAATATGAGGCAATAAAATCGCATTAATTCGGCCATGAGGAATATGAAAACGTCCACCAATTGCATGAGCCATACCATGATTCAAACCTAAATTAGTTAAATTAAATGCCATCCCAGCCATGCAAGAAGCTACATGCATTTGTTCTCTAGCCTCTACATTATCTCCATGCGTATAAGCTTCTGGCAAATATTTGAAAACAAGTTGAACTGCATATTCTACTAGAGCTTTAGCCATAACATTTTCATTAGAAGATACATAGGACTCAATCAAATGAACTAATACATCCATACCTGTATCAGCCGTGATAGCTGGAGGTACACTCAAAACTAACCGTGTATCTAAAATTGCAATATTGGGTTGAATTTCATCAGTTACTATAGGGTGTTTTATGCCAGATTCAGCTACTGTAATAACTGAGAAATTAGTAACTTCTGAGCCAGTTCCACTTGTTGTAGGTACTGCTACAAACTCAATATTACGTGTATTATCAACTTGCTTACTAAAGTATAACATAGCTTTTGCAGCGTCTATAGCCGAACCGCCGCCAACAGCAATAATAACATCTGGTTTGCTCTCTAAAACACGATTCACGCCAGCTGCTACTACTTCAGTAGGTGGATCTGGTACAATGTCACTAAAAATTGTAACTTCAGTATGTTTTAAGTTTTCAATAACTTGGTTAATCATGCCTGACTGAACCATAAAAGGGTCTGTCACAACAAAACTTTTTTTCACGGGGAGATCACGAAGTCCTTGCAACGCATCTGCCCCGACCCATAAGGTCGTAGGAAATTTTATTTTCTGCATACATGTTCTCCTGTTTAACAAACAAAAAAAGAAGCCTTCACGGAACACACCTCTTCCGTTTAAGCTTCATTGCAAACCATGTACGCCGTTGTACACGAATAACCTTATAACCATAATTTATACTTTACCAAACAAAAAGTCAATGAATTTCATCATTTTTACTTATGCCTAATACGTATACATATCCTTTTTTTCGCATATTTCTTACGCATAATGCAGATGATTTATAAAACTACTAAAACATTTAACTACTATAACCCTATTAAATAAAGGCTTTTATTTATAATATAACAAAAGAGCATGAATCACATCATGCTCTTCATTTTAATAAGGACAATACCTCACTCCATTGTGTCTAATGTTTTCACCACTGAAAGCCTCGCATCATCCTTCACTGATTGCACTACCTTGTGCAAAACTAGACTAATACTGCCATTCAGTTCCTCGCATCAGACAATGAATTAGTAGCCCTTAAGGCCACAAAAACAACATCCTGTCTTACCTCGAAACAGCATGTGCGATGAAAATCACGAAAGACCTGACTTAGGCAAAGCCTTCACAGTGGCGGGACCGTGTTAGATTTTCACTAACTTCCATCGATGATTTCCATTTCTCTATTAATCTTATAGTAATAGTAGCACATATAATTTGCCAAGGCAAGCGCCTGTCACATTAAACACCGCTAATGTATTTCTACTTTCCATTATGAAATACTTCAGCACTACGACTATAATATATGTCTTCACGACCTTGTTTTGCATTGATATAACGAGCCAATGCATAAAAATAGTCAGAAAGTCGATTAACAAACATTACCAACTCTGACGACACTCTTGCGGTAGTTTGCAAACGAACTATCCTACGCTCTGCACGGCGAGCAATAGTACGAGCTACATGCATCATACTCGCTTCTGATGTGCCTCCTGGCAATATAAAACGATTGATTTCCGGAGCCGCTTCTGTATACACATCAATCCGTTCTTCTAGCCAACTTACTGCCCCATCTGGTAATGTAAGCGAACGATCTAAAGATTCTGGTGTGGCTAAATCAGTTCCTACATCAAACAAAAAGTGTTGTAAATATTGCAACTCGCTTCTTTCAGCAACAAAGTCTTCACTAAATTGAGAGATTGCATACCCTACCCATGAATTTAATTCATCTATTGTGCCATAACTTTCAACTCGATCTGAATCTTTTGCCACAGCTACGCCCCCCACTAAGCGAGTCATACCTTTATCTCCAGTTTTTGTGTAAATACGCATAAAAAGCTCCTTTCTTTATATACATCTAGGTATATTTAATAAACAAAATACCCTAATATAAATTAATCATATATTAGCTTCAATGCTGTTACTTACACCCCATTGTGTTACTTTGATAATACAAATAAGTAATCATTTTGTCAATTTCTTAATTTATATATTTCACTTATCTATTTACTTTTATCTATTTACTTTTTTATTAAATTGCGGTATCTTGAAATTACACACCAAATTAGACTCCTGTTTAACATTCCTTTTACAACTTAACTATTCATAAAAGGAGTGTCTTATGAAAAAGATTATGTTTATTGGTCCTATTGGCGTTGGTAAAACAACACTCACTCAACGTATTCAAGGGGCTGACATTACTTATGCCAAAACACAAACTGTACAGTTTCATGACAATATTATTGATACCCCTGGTGAATTTGTACAACATAGGCTCATGTATAACGCTCTATTAGTAACCTCTGCTGAGGCTGACATTTTAGGCTTCCTTATCTCAGCCAAAGAAAAAGAGCAAATGTTTCCACCTGGGTTTGCTAGTCTTTTTAATAAACCAGCTATAGGAATTATTACCAAAATGGATCTAGCCGATGAAACAGATGATATTAACTATATTGAAGAACAACTGCTAATGACAGGAGCTTCTCCAATTTTCAAAGTAGGCGCTCACGATGAAACTGGTATAAAATCACTATTAAACTATTTAAATTCTTTATAATAATAAAACGAGTGATAACAAAGTTATCACTCGTTTTTTCATTGCACTACAACTACCTCAATGGGCAAAGTAATTAATAAACCACACAATACAAGGCAAGGCAAATAGGTCAATCAAGAAAGCCCCGCACAAAGGAACAATGAGGAATGCCTTGGTCGATGGGCCATATTTTTCAGTAACAGCCTTCATATTCGCCATCGCATTTGGTGTCGCCCCAAGGCCATGCCCTGCCATCCCCGCACACATAATTACGGCATCGTAAGAACGACCAAGCATAGGGAATACTACATATAAACAATACAAAATCATGAAAAGTACTTGAGCACCTAAAACTACAAGCATTGGAATTGCTAAATCTACTAACTCCCAAAGTTTTAAGGTCATCAACGCCATAGACAAGAAGACACCTAAGCACACATCACCAATTAAATTAATTGTTGGCGTATGAAGTTTCACAATTTTTAATTGATCATTAAGGTTTCGCAAAATTACGGCAAAGAACATAGCCCCTACATAACTTGGTAAAGCAATCCCTAGAGATCCTTTTAACCAAGATGCAACCCATAGGCCTACACTCATACAGATGGCAATTACACCACTATGAAGCAAGAAAGAATGCGCCGATACTTCATTTGTTACATATTCGCTTTCTTCTGCAGTAGACGTCTCAGCTTTAGCTGAAGTACTACCCTCAGTAGCAGTGCCCTCTACAGCTACGTCTTCTAATTCCGTAGAGTGCAAATTATATTTATTTAGTAAATGCTTCGCCATTGGCCCACCAATTAAGCCCCCTGAAACAAGACCAAAGGTAGCTGCCGCCATAGCAACGGCCGTTGCACCATAAACACCCATCGCTTCCACTTCAGGACCAAAGGCACCTGCCGCACCATGACCACCTTCCATAGATACAGCGCCCATAAGTACTCCTAGTAGAGGATCGATACCTAATACTTGGGCCAAAGAAGTACCAATTAAATTTTGCATTAAAGATAACAACGCACAGAAGAACCAATATACAAGTAGTAATTTACCACCTTGTTTTACTAAGCGTAAACTAGCTATCAAACCAATAGTGGTAAAGAACGCCAAACTAAAAGGCACTTGTAATAAGGTATCCATTTTTACAAGTAAAAGTCCGGACTGTTGTAATACTAGCATAAGGATAGAAAATAATAAGCCCCCTGCTACTGGTGCAGGAATACAAAAACGACCTAAAATACTAATGCGATTTACTAGTACACGGCCAAACAATAATAGCAAAATAGCCAATGCTAGCGTAGCAATCATGTCTAGCTTAATGACTGGCACACCTTGCTCCCATAAAAATGACATACCTTTGCCCTCCTTTGTGTAACTACCCTAACATATATCACGCGGATATAATGTTTTAAATTTACTATTTACTAGCAAATTTAATTTTAATACGTCTAATATATTCTATCTTCATCTAAAATTCGTCTATTTTTAATTATAAGAGTCAAATTTTCCAATTTACTTTCAAACATACTCTTCAAATGAGCCTATGCTTTTATAGAAGAATTTTTATAAAGTTAATGGGCAAAATAATTAATGAACCATACGATACAAGGCACAGCAAATAAATCAACTAAGAATGCCCCGCACAATGGCACGATAAGGAAGGCCTTGGTAGATGGGCCAAACTGTTCCGTAACAGCTTTCATATTTGCCATCGCATTCGGTGTCGCCCCTAAACCATGACCAGCCATACCAGCACACATAATTACCGCATCATAGGACTTTCCTAATAATGGGAAAGCAATAAATAAATTATAGATAATCATAAACACAACTTGAGAGCCTAAAATTAAGAGCATTGGTAACGCTAAATCAGCTAATTCCCAAAGTTTTAAGGTCATCAACGCCATGGACAAGAAAATACCTAAGCATACATCACCAATAAGGCCAATTGTTGGTGTATGCAATTTAACAATTTTAAACTGGTCGTTTACATTACGTAAAAGTACAGCAAAGAACATGCCTCCTACATAACTAGGTACAGCAATACCAAAGGCTGTTTTTATCCAAGATGCCAATTCCAAGCCTACCACCATACATAAGGCCACTAACGCACCATGAATAATAAACACATGCGCTGCCACTTCATAGGAAACTTCTTCCCCTTCTGCCATTTGTTCTTTTGCTTCTACTGTAGTAGCTTCTTCAATAGTCGTGGCATCACCAGGCTGCGTCTTTCGATCTAAAACCGGTTTGCCTTCAGCCGCTTTTTCTTCTTCAACTTCAGTAGAATGTAAGTTATATTTTTGAATCAAAAAACGCGCAATTGGTCCCCCAATTAAGCCCCCTGAAACGAGGCCAAAAGTTGCCGCCGCCATAGCGACTGCGGTAGCACCATATACGCCCATAGCTTCTACTTCAGGCCCAAAAGCAGCCGCATTGCCATGGCCCCCTTCCATAGAAACAGCTCCCATTAGTACCCCAAGGAGTGGATCAAGACCTAATACTTCTGACCAAGTTACGCCAATCACATTTTGCATAAACGATAAAAAAGCACATAACGCCCAATAAAATAAAAGTAACTTGCCACCTTTTTTTACTAATCGCAAACTAGCAATTAACCCAATTGTAGCAAAGAAAGCCAACATAAAGGGCGTTTGTAATAACGTATCCATTTTAATTAATAAAATACCTGTTTGCTGTAAAATTAACATTAAGATGGAAAATAATACCCCCCCAGCTACAGGTGCAGGAATACAAAAACGACTTAGCAACGTAATACGATTAACTAAATAACGCCCTAATAATAGTAGCAACATAGCTAATGCCAACGTAGCCAACATATCGAGCTGAATCACTGGAACACCTTGTTCCCATACAAAAGACATAGTAAGGCCTCCTAACAAAACTACAACACATTAATCATACCTGACAAACATACTATACATTACTTCTATACATAATATTATTTCTCCTGCTTGATAATTAAATTTTTTAAAAATATAGAATATAGAATGTTTTAGCTAAATGTTACTTTCATGAAAACTGTACAAAATAATATATAATGCGTTATAATCATATTAAAGTAACAGAAACTTCTGTTACTTATTTATATTTTCTCTCTATATGAGATTTTACATGGCAAGGAGGTTTTCATATGAAATTCTTATCGTCCACCGTAACTACTGGCATTTCTTTTGGATCTGCCTTAGCTATGGTTATCAGCTATGCCAACTGGCATTCTATCCCTTGGGCTATTATCCACGGGATTTTTGGCTGGCTTTACGTTATCTACTATGCACTTTTCAAATAGGCTACTCACGTATCTACATAACACAAAAAGACTATCCTTGCCCTAGGTCAAGGATAGTCTTTTTATATTAACCCATATATTATTTATAAATTGTAGCATTCCAAACAAGCTATTATCAGTCTGCCCTATAATTTACATTTCATTACGACGGATTTTATCATAATTAAATAAAATATTCAGTACCACTGCTGTTAAAGCACCTACTACGATACCACTTTCTAATAAAATCCGAATCGCCGATGGAAATTGAGCGAATAAATTAGGTGTCACAGTTACACCAAGCCCTAACGTAATAGAACAAGCAGCAATAAGCATCGTATTTGAATCATTAAAATCAGCTTTTCCTAACATGCGAATCCCTGCAGAACACACCATGCCAAACATGGCAACCATGGCGCCCCCTAATACTGGGGTAGGAATAATCGTAGCTAACGCTGCAAATTTAGGCACTAAGCCTAAAATCACCAATAAAATACCACATACTACAATGACTATACTATTTCGTACCTTAGATAGTTCTACTAAACCTACATTTTGTGAAAAGGTAGTATAAGGGAAGGAGTTAAAAATACCACCAATAATAGATGCTAACCCCTCTGCCCGATATCCATGGGCTAAATCCTTAGGCGTCAATTTCCGCTCACAAATTTCACCAAGTGCTAAAAATACCCCGGTAGACTCTACCATACTTACCATCGCTACAATTGTCATGGTAAGAATCGCACTAGCGTGAAACGTTGGCAAGCCAAAGTAAAACGGTTGTGGAATATGAGCCCATGAAGCTTCCATAACAGGAGTTAAATCAACAAGGCCTAAGCATAAAGCTAATAAAGTACCAAATACTAACCCTAGTAGCACAGAAATAGCTTGAATATAGCCTTTAAATACACGATTTAAAATCAAAATAAAAGCTAGTACCAGAAAGCCTAAGGTTAGATTTAAAACGCTTCCAAAATCAGGGCTCCCCTGACCACCAGCCAAATTATTCATAGCTACTGGCACTAAAGTTACCCCAATAACGGTTACGATGGAGCCCGTTACTACTGGCGGGAAAAATCTAACTAATTTACCAAACCAATGGGAAATAAGAAATACAATAAGTCCAGAGGTAATAATAGCACCATAGATTGCACCCATGCCTAATTCCTTACCAATGGCAATCATAGGAAACACAGCGGTAAAGGTACAACCTAGTACAACCGGTAAACCAATACCAAAAAATCGGTTGCGCCAAACTTGCAATAATGTTGCAATCCCAGAGGTCAGTAAATCAGCCCCAATCAAATACGCAATCTGCATAGTGTCAAGGCCTAAACTACTACCTACAATAATAGGCACTATAACCGCCCCTGCATACATAGCTAATACATGTTGCAAACCTAAGAAAAAAGTTTGACTTTTTTGTAATTCCATCATTCAGCCTCCTTAGGTGTACGTGCTTTTAATTCAAGAGCCATTTTACCAGTTCCTTTACCATCAGGACTCCCATGAGTATAGCCCACTACATCAAAATATTCTGCACATGCCTCTGCAATTGCTTCGTAATCTTCATTCTTACTTTTAGTACAAGTAGAAATATGAACTACATCTACCCCTTTTTTCCGTAAGGTAGCTATCTTCTTAGCTAAATCACCACCTGAATGAGTAAAACCAACTAACTCAATTTCCTCATTTTCATAACGAGCAAACGAATCTCGTTTTCCCATAAAAGCACCTAAACAACCACCACAGGAGCAGCGTTGCATGGTATCTTCATTAACTAAAATTGCTATTTTTTTCATTCTATCTCCTTAACTTAATTAGACGAGTACTTACTTTATAGCTTACCACAAATATAAAATAATTTAGCACTTATAAACTATATTCCATAATTCATATTTTTCATTAATAAATTGCTTTTAAATCATTGATATTATTCAAGAAGAAGCGTACAATGAAACTATAATATCGTTCGGATTATAATTATATAAGGAGGTTTACTATGGCTTACACAACATTTCGCATTCCTAACACAATTATTCACGGCAATGACGCCCTCTGTCATCTAGCTAAACTTGAAGGTAAGCGCGCTACTATCGTAACTGGTGGCAACTCTATGCGCCGTTTCGGTTTCTTAGATGAAACTAAAGCCCAACTTGAAAAGGCAGGCATGGAAGTGCAAATCATTGACGGCGTAGAACCAGATCCCTCCATCAAAACCTGTATTGAAGGGGGCGCTAAAATGGCTGAATTTCAGCCAGACTGGATTGTGGCATTAGGTGGCGGCTCCCCTATGGATGCAGCCAAAATTATGTGGGTATACTATGAGTATCCAGGGTATGACTTTATGGAACTTGTAAAATTTAATTTCCCTAAATTGCGCACCAAAGCAAAGCTAATTTGTATTCCTTCCACTAGCGGCACCGCTTCTGAAATCACTGCTTTTAGTGTAATCACTGATACAGAAAATAATATTAAATATCCACTCGTATCACCAGATATGGTCCCTGATATTGCCCTCTTAGATAATCGTATCCCCGCTAAAATGCCACCACTTATTACGGCTCAAACTGGTATGGATGTTATGACTCATGCCGTTGAAGCCTATGTATCAAAAGCAGCCGATGACTACACTGACCCATTAGCACTTCATGCGATTCAACTTATTTTTGAATACTTAGAAACAGCTTACAAAGAGCCAGATAATATGGTCGCTCGTGAAAAAATCCACAACGCTTCCACTATGGCAGGTATGGCCTTTACGAACGCTTCGTTAGGCATTGTACACAGTATGGCACATAAAATTGGTGGTGAATTCCATCTTACTCACGGCGAAGCGAATGCCATCTTATTGCCATATATTATTCAATACAATAAAAAAGCTACCTCCAAATATGCTAAATTAGAAGGTATTTTAGGTATTGATAGCCTAGAAGATGCTATATGGAATCTAAACCAACGGCTTGGTCTAACACGAACTATTAAAGAAGGACAAAATACAGTAATTAGCGAAGCAGACTTTAATGCAGTGCTTGACCGTATGAGCCCACGGGCTGTCGAAGATGCTTGCACATTAACTAACCCACGTAAACCTACTGTAGAAGATATTAAAAAGATTTACGAAGCAGCCTATTATGGCAAACCTATCGACTTTTAATAGGTAATACAACAGAGTCTTAACTCATATAAACAAAATGTCTACTCACTTAAAAAAAATGATAAACGCGGTTTGAGCCCCTCGGTTCAAACCGCGTTTTTAATCACTACTTACATATCACTATAGCAAAGTATAAGGAATGGGTAATCCATTATAAAATTTTACTCGCACTATAGCTTTGTGCACATCAATATTACTGACCTACTTTTTGTACAATATAATCCATAAATGTCTTCATTGTATCCCATTTAGAATTATTATTACGATATACGAAGCAAACCTGTAAATTTAATGGCTTAGCTAGTGCATAAAAACCTTCCGTAATGCCTAACGTATCCAATAAGTGACGAGAAATTAACGCCCCCGCATCATTGCGTTGACAATAATCAATCATAGCATATGGATTAGACAAACGAACTAATTGAGGCAAGGATTGACGACCTTCTTCAGAGAAGTAAGATTTCAATCGATGACTCATAAAATATTTAGGCGGGTACATTACCATTGGATAATCTAATAATTCTTCACAAGTTAATTGCTTGTCTCCTAGAAATTCACGTCTTGGTGCATAATAAACAACCGAGTCTTCACGAATAGCAATACTTTCATAGCTACTCATATCCTTGTTATTTGGTAAGTAACAAGTTCCAATATCGATACGGTTTTCACGAAGATCTAGCAACATTTCCTCTTCTTCCATGTCATAAATGGAAATAGAGAAATTTGGATTAGCTTGTTGAAAATATGATACATGAGCATTCATCCGTACGTCGCCAATGCTACGCAAAATTCCGACATTTAACATAGGTCGTTCCAATTTATTCGCTAAACGGATGCTATGAATAGCTCGTTCTAGCGTTTCAATGATATGCTCCGCCTCTGGTAAGAACTTTTCACCTTCTGCTGTTAGTCGGCTACCACGAGTGGATCGGGCGATTAACTTAACCCCCACTAAGCGTTCCAATTTTTTCATCTGCGCACTAAAAGCAGATTGTGTAATGTTAGCAGCTTGAGCCGCTAACGTAAAATTGCCCATTTTGCTATACGTGATAAAACTTTGCAACTCTTGCAGAGTAGGTAGTTCATCCATTCGTATCATCTCCTTTTTACGCAATACATAATCATACGTTCATAATTAATACTAAAAAATACCCCCATTAATAATTGAAGGTATCTCTTTTTTCTTTACCTTAGTATACCATGTATTCATTAATTTAGAAAAGAGATAGATACAAAAATTTTACATTTTTATCACTTTAATGAATTAAAAGAGGCTTACTACAACTGAATTTATCAACTGTCTATTGTTAAATAACATTTATACTAAAGCAATGAGATTATTTTCCCCTTTTTAATGTATATAATTAAAACAAACATAACTGTTAAATTTTCTTATAATTTTCTATTTCAAAAACCTGTCAGAAACTCATATATTTTTCACAATATGCAAAATATTGGCATATAAATTCAACAAAACTCTATTTTCTTCTATAAAGAGCTTTTAAAAAGCCCTTTGCACTATTTGTGTAAATACCTACTATAGAAGAATTGCAAAAAAGCTAGGAAATAATTGACACTGAACTTGTATTTGTGCTATTATTATCGAGTACCTTTCTGAGTACACTAATTTTATATTTTTTATTTTTAATCATGAGGTGATAATCACATGGCAACGAGAAGAGAAGCACGCTTTAAGTTATGTCGTCGCTTCGGTGTGAACGTTTTCGGTCACTCCAAAGCTTTAAAGCGCGTAAAAAAAGACCAACGTCAGAAAAAAATGTCTGAATATGGCACACAATTATTAGAAAAACAAAAAGTTAAAGCATACTACAACTTGCTAGAACGCCAGTTCGTACGCTATTATGATAAAGCGAAAAAAATGCAAGGTGTTACCGGCGAAAACATGTTAATCTTGTTAGAATGCCGTCTTGACAATCTTGTATATCGCATCGGTTTTGGTAACTCCATCCGTCAATCCCGTCAGATGGTTAACCATGGCCACGTTCTTGTTAACGGTCGTCGCGTAGACATTCCTTCCTACCAGTGCAAACCTGGTGATGTAATCGAACTTCGCGAAGCATCCCGTGACAACGAAATGTTCAAATCTAACTTCCAGGAACTTCGTTCTTTCGAACTTCCTTACATTACTAAAGAATTAGAAGCTTTCAAAGGTACTTTAACTCGCCTTCCTGAACGTGCTGAACTTCCAATCGAAGTTAACGAAACGCTCATCGTCGAATTGTACTCCAAATAATAGCTTGCTATTTCAAGCCTCCCTTTTGGGAGGCTTTTTTATTATAATGCGATGTAAACCAATTAGAATCATTTAAAATAATTATTTTAAATACTCATTTACAATAATCAGCAAGAACAATCAGTAAATCTAATCAGCAAAAGCAATCTGTAAAACTAATCAGCTAAAATACTAAGTAGAAAATCTACAAAAAAGCAACGGCTAGAAGTAAACTAATTAAGTCTACTCCTAGCCGTTTTTAGATTCTTTTTTATTTACTAAAATCAAATATTTCTACTCATTACAATTTGGTCTTGCTATTTGCTGAAATTGTTTATTTTTTGTACTCCCTATTTACTGCCATATATTTCAGTTTATTTTACTTCCACAATGGAGTAGCTTCGTGTACCTAAGCCTAATTGCTCAGCTCGTACTAAAGCAGCTTCCCAATCAGTTTCAGGCGCAATAGTATGGAAATGATCCCAACTTTTTTCTTCCTTTTCATCGAGCATACTACCTGGCATAGGTGGCTGCGCATTTACTTTATCCACACAAGCTTGATCTAAAGCCACTAAATCATAAGAGGCCATAATCCCTACGTCAGGTACGATTGGCATATCATTCTCACCATGGCAATCACAGTATGGTGATACATCCATAACAAAACTAATGTGGAATCGTGGACGATTGCGCACAATAGCCGCTGTATATTCAGCCATTTTTTCACTTAATACAGTATTGGCTTCATCCCACATTGGTGAAATCGCATCTACTGGACATACACCAACACAACGACCACAGCCCACACATTTTTCTTCAGTAATAAAAGACTTACCATCCGTAACATGAACCGCATCATGCGCACAATATTGTTCACATTTATGACAACCTACACAAATTTCTTGCTGTACAAATGGTTTGCCCGCACTATGCTGTTCCATTTTACCAGCTCGGGAGCCACCACCCATACCAATGTTTTTAATTACGCCACCAAAGCCAGCTGCTTCATGGCCCTTAAAATGAGTAAGCGAAATAATAATATCCGCATCCATTAACGCACGCCCAATTTTAGCTTCTTTTACATGCTTTCCATCTGGCACTGGCACCAATACTTCATCTAACCCCTTAAGCCCATCTGCAATGACTACATGAGCCCCTGTATTATATGGATTAAAACCATTTTGATACGCCGACTCTAAATGGTCAAGGGCATTTTTACGACCGCCTACATATAAAGTATTACAGTCTGTTAAGAATGGCTTGCCACCCCATTCTTTAATTAACTGAACGATTCGTGCTACATATTGAGGGCGAATAAAGGCTAAATTCCCTGGTTCTCCAAAATGTAATTTAATAGCCACATATTTATTGTTAAAATCAATTTTATCCATCCCTGCACGACGCACTAAGCGCTCTAATTTATCTAATAAACTTTCCCCTACTCGAGTCCGTAAGGACGTAAAAAATACCTCTGACATACCTATGCCATCTCCTTTACTTTTTACAAAGAAATTATAGCCTCCTCAGGCTCAATTAACTCTATTTATATTATATCAAATATAGCCGTAATTGAGAAAGAATTGATATATACCTTTTTATCAATTTAGCCCATATTCCTTTTATTTAATTTAGTCCATATTTCTTTTTATTCAATTTAGTCCATACTACTCTATTAAAAAAATAGGCTCCTTTGGATGTCCAGTGATTATATAAACATTATATAAATTAGAACCCATAAGAGCCTATCTTATCTAAATCTTTAATTTTTTAAATTACACAACACCATAAAACGCAACCACTTATCAATACCATACTAGCGATATGCTACACGTTCTGGCTGCATATCATGGAAATGTAAACGTTCTTTGGCTACCTGTTCCCATTCTGTCCCTGGTTTGCCATAATTAGCATAAGGATCAATAGCTAAACCACCACGAGGCGTAAATTTCCCCCACACTTCAATATATTTAGGGCTCATTAAGGCAATTAAGTCCTTCATAATAATATTTACACAATCTTCGTGAAAATCGCCATGATTGCGGAAACTAAACAAATAAAGCTTTAAGGACTTACTTTCTACTAAACGCTCATCAGGCACATAGGAAATATAAATTGTCGCAAAATCAGGCTGCCCAGTCATAGGACAAAGACTGGTAAATTCTGGACAATTAAATTTAACAAAGTAATCATTATTAGGATGTTTATTAGGAAATACTTCTAGCACATCTGGCGCATAGTCAGTTGGATAGGTTGTACTTTGCCCTAATCCATGTACACCTTGCAATTCTTCACTTGTTCTACCGCTTGCCATATGATGGCACCTCCCTTTGTAAATCTATGTCATCCTCCACCACAACTGGTGTTGTACCCATAATTAAATGGCTAAAACGTTCTAAGCCATTTACAATAAAAAAGCTCACTACTGCAGAAATCCCTTGCCCCACTAATAAAGAGGATACTAATACTACATAAGGCACGCCTAAAATAGGAGATAGCCATAAAGGAACTACTAAACTTGGTACCAATGTAATAAATGGAATAACAATCCAATTACCAAGTCCCATCCGCTTCCCTAATACAATACCACTCGTAGTAACTAGACCTACTATACAGCCCCCAATGGCATCAATCGGACCTAAGCCCCCCATGATTAAATTACTAATCAAATTGCCAAAGCCAAAGGCCAAAATAGAAAATGGAAATAAAGCGGCCAAACCATATAGCGCCGTAGCAATACGCACCTGATATTGACCGAACGCAAAGCCTTGCGTGACCATCATAATCACAATATACAAGGCTAAACATAGACCTGAAATAGTCAGCTTTTTTGTTGTACTTAAAGTATTCATTTTTAAAATCTCCTTAGTTTTATTTAAAGACAGGATGGTTACGAACTGTCTCACTACATACATGCTAACAGGCGATACCTACGCATCGCCTGTTAGTGGTGTAACATCTACGACTTATTATATCATAAACTGTTACCGTATGTAATTGATTTTATATAGAAAAAGTTAAATTTACAAAAACTTGCTCACCTTTTCTATCACCAAATTCAATCTAATTATTTAAATTCATCGCATAAGCCTTGGAACATAGTTGCATCTGGTTTTACTACATCATGTACCAATGCACGAGCATGAGGTCCACCATTAGCATCAGCTAATGCTTTTTCGAAGCATGGTTTAGTTGTATCTTGATAAATTAAACCAGTCAATAACCCTTGATAGTCACCTAATGTTTTTAAAGCTTCTGCACGATTAGAAGGATCATAGCCTTCGATTTTTGTTAATGAAGTTAAGTTATCTTTAAAATAATCGTAACCATTACGTTTATTATATGTTACGCATGGGCTAAATACGTTAATGAAAGAGAACCCTTCATGTTGCATACCTTGTTTGATTAGTTCTACTAATTCAGCACGGTTTGTCATGTAGCCTTGTGCTACAAATGTAGCGCCCGCAGCAATTGCAGTTTCGCAAATTGGCAATGGAGACTCAAAGGAACCATGTGGTGATGTTTTTGTTACAAAACCAATGTCAGAACGAGGGGATGTTTGCCCTTTTGTTAAGCCATATACATGGTTGTCCATAACAACATAGGTAATATTTACATTACGTTTAAATGCATGGATAGTGTGTCCCATACCGATAGCGAAAGCATCACCGTCACCACCGCAAACAACAACATCTAAATCTTGGTTAGCTAATTTTACACCTTGTGCATATGGTAACGCACGACCATGTGTAGTATGGGCACCGTAAGCATAGAAATAGCCACCAATACGGCTAGAACAACCAATACCAGAGATAACAGCTAATTTTTCAGGAGAAATATCTAACTGAGTCACAGCATCAGTAATGGCCGCTTGTACCCCATAGTGACCACAACCAGGGCACCAGTTAGGGCGAATATCATTTCTAAAATCAGTTACTTGAGCCATATTATAAAACCTCCTTAATTGCTTTTTTAACATAGGTTGCTGTGAATGGATTACCATCATATTTTAAGCAACTATGGAGCTTACATTTATTAGGCATGTTAATACGGAATAAGTCAGCTAATTGTGCTGTTGCATTTTGTTCACAAATAACAACTTTTTTAGCTTTTTCATAGAAAAGCATAAGTTGTTCTTTAGGGAATGGTTTAATCAATCGAAGTTGTAAGTGGTTAACTTTAACACCTTCCGCTTCCAATTCAGCAGCAGCCTCTTCAATAGCACCACGGCTAGAAGCAATACCAATTACCAATACATCACACTCATCATGTTTAGCATTGTTAAGGAATGGTTCATATACATCAGCTACTGTACTCAACTTGCGAAGACGTTTGTCAGTTTGACTAACGTGCATAGTTGGTGCTTCTGCTGGTTTACCTTCTTCATTATGTTCAAGGCCAGTGGATAAGAATAAACCATTTTTCATACCAGGAATAGTACGAGGTGAAATACCATCTTCAGTTAATTCAAAACGTTTGAAGTAATGAGGACGTTCTAATTCTGGTAAATCTTCTTCTTTCATCATTTTGCCGCGTTCAATTGGCACACGGTTCAAATCAAAGGAAGGAACAGATTGTTTATTCAAACCTTGTTGTAAGTCAGGCATGAAGATAACTGGACATTGATAAATTTCAGCCAAGTTGAAGGCTTTTTGAATTTCATAGAAACATTCTTCAATACTAGTTGGCGAAATAACGATATTCGCATAGTCACCATGTGCATTATGACAAGCTGCATTAATATCGGACGTTTCAACTTTAGTTGCCATACCAGTGGATGGGCCAGAACGTTGTACGTCGATAACTAACATTGGTAATTCAGCCATGGATGCCATGGACAAGGATTCAGCCATAAGACTTAACCCAGGGCCAGACGTACAAGTAAAGCCACGCACACCAGCGTATACACCACCCATCGCAGTCATGCAGGCAGCAATTTCGTCTTCTGTTTGAACAACAGTCGCCCCAATTTTGTCCATTTTCTTAATCATGTATTCCATAACTTCAGAAGCTGGCGTGATTGGGTAGGATGCCATAAAACGAGAACCAGCAGCAATAGCACCTAACGCTAACGCTTCATTACCTAATAAGAACATCTGATCTTTAGGTTCTGGTACTGGTAATGTATCTACGTCGCCTTCACCGCGTTTTTCAACGATTAGAGTATAACCGTCTTCAAAAGCGCTTAAGTTTTTATCAATTACGTCTTGTGATTTTTTAGCAAAACGTTCTGAAATAGCTTTCTTAAATGGAGCTTTATCAAATCCTAAGAGAGCTACAGACATACCTAATGCTACAATATTACGCATTAGCAAAGAGCCTTGTTTCATAGCTGTTTCAGTAATAGGTACAGCTAAGCAAGTAACTGGTGCCCCTTCAAATTTAGAGAAGTCAGGGTTTACTTTGCTATCGCAAATAATGTAACCACCATTACGAACTTCATTACCGTGCATATCAACGGTTTCTTGGTCTAATGCTACCAAGAAGTCAACGGATTCGCCAACAGTCATAATCTGTTCTAACGCAATGCGCAATGCAAAGGTTGTATGCCCGCCTTTAATACGAGATGCAAAGAGACGTTGGCTGTATAAAGAGTACCCCTCTTTAGCTAAGATTGTGGCCATAATTTCGCCGCAGCTTTCGATACCTTCGCCCTGCTGGCCACCCATTTTCCAGATAAAATCTTTACGTTTTTGCAAAAGATTCACCCTCCTTAGGATTAAACATTACATGGTATAGTGGATCTGTAAAATCTTTCAACTACTTATCATTTTAACATTTTTATACAAAATCAGCAAACAACTTCTCACAATCTAAGGTTTCCATTATGACTAGCCTGCAAGGCTAATTATAGCTTATAAATTACGTACATTCTATAGTGTATAAAATATATCATCAGGATATCAAACGGAATATTAATTCTTCATTTATTAATTTTTATACTCTATAATGAATTTTTTAGATATACATTTTACTATGAAATGTATTGCTCACTAAGAAGTAAAAAAGGCGTATCTATAGTCATAGTATGCCATCCATACCACTCAAATAGATACGCCTTTTAGAATCATCTAAACTACAATACGTCCATATAAATTTTATATTTTATTAATTTTAAATGCAAAGATTCAACTAACAAAACTAGAATTTAACTCATTATATTAGTAATTTGATTTAAACCATTCAGTAATGAAATATCTCAATCTAAGAAAATATCATACTAAATTAAGGAATTATAACCATGCCTATGAGCAAATGATATATCCCTACTCTTTTGTACCCTTTTACTATACTAAAACAATTTAGAATAATCAGCCTAATTCAATTAGTTTAGCGCCCTAGTGATTTCAATACTTCAGTCCGCCTAGTTTCATCAAAAAATATCTCTTCCAAGCATAAGCCTTGAGCTGGTGCTGTTTTTCCGATACAGCGCCGATCACGCTGCGCTAATAAATCGGGAATTGCCTCTGGTTGAATGCGCCCAAGCCCTACATCTACTATAAGACCTGCAATATTACGAACCATATGATACAAAAAACCATCGCCAATTACGTGTAAACGTAGTGTATCCCCTTCAAACAAAGGAACAACCGCATATATAGTTTTAACTGGATTGGCCGGTGTTGAGTTAGCCCCTTGCAAGGTTGTAAAATCATGCGTACCTTCTAAATAGCGAGCAGCCAACAAGATAGCCTCATGATTCAAAGGCTTTTTCACATGCCAATGATAGCGCATATTCAAGGGATCGGCTACAACATCATTATAAATAGTATATACATATTCCTTCCCTACAATATTCCAACGGGGTTTCCAATCTAAGGGAATTTCTTCGGCTCGTCGTATGACAATATAAGGTGGTAAATGAGCAATTAGGGCACGAGTTAAATTTTCTACGGGAATTCGTCCTGATGTAAAAAAAGTAACGACCTGAAAACGAGCATGTACCCCTGCATCAGTGCGAGAAGCACCATAAATAGAAATAGGCTCATTACACACACGACTTAACGCCTTTTCTAAACAATCTTGCACCGTAATCCCATTCTGTTGACTTTGATAGCCATTTAATTCCGTGCCATCATAGGCAACAATTAAGCGTATATTACGTTGTACTATTTCCAATGCAAGCTCCTTAAATTGTAATTGGGAAAAACCGCAATACTAAAAGTACACCTGTCACTACAAGTATACCCGCAACACCAATGTAATCATACGAAGTAATGGTCAATTCACGCATACGAGTACGATTCTGCCCCCCACGATAACAACGGGCTTCCATAGCAACGGCTAATTCATCAGCTCGGCGAAAGGCACTGATAAATAAAGGGACTAATAACGGTACCATATTCTTAGCCCGCTTAATAATACTCCCAGTCGTAAAATCAGCGCCCCTTGAAGCTTGTGCTTTCATAATGCGGTCTGTTTCTTCTAATAAAGTAGGGATAAAACGTAGCGCAATTGTCATCATCATAGCTAATTCATGGGCCGGTACCCCAATACGCCGAAAAGGATTTAATAAATGCTCAATTCCATCGGTCAAACGAATCGGAGAGGTAGTATATGTGAGCAAAGAAGAAAAGATAATTAAAAATACTAATCGCGCGGCCATAAAGCTCCCCATGCGCAAACCTTCTTCAGTAATTCTTAAAAAGCCCATCTCCCAAAGAACTGTCCCTGGTGTAGTAAAGATATGAATTGTCATAGTAAATACTATAATAATCCACAACGGCTTAATAGAGTTCCATACAAGGCGCATAGGCAATCGAGATAAGGCCACTGTAAAGACCGTAAATAAGCCCACAACTACATAGGCTAGGGTAGTTTCTGCTAAAAATATAGCTACGATAAAAATCATAGTAGCAATAATCTTAGCCCGTGGGTCCATACGGTGTAAAAAAGAATCGCCTGGGAAGTATTGGCCAATTGTAATATTACTTAGCATGGTGTACCTCCTTTAACGTTCTTTCAATCGCGCTCACTGCATCATCCACAGAAATAACTTGCTGTGATACAGGTAAGCCACGACCTCGCAAATATTCAACTAACTTTGAAACAGGCGGCACATCCACACCAGCCTCTTGCAATTCTTGGCGTTTGTTCATAAAAATATCTAGCGGTTTACCATCTAATTGAATTTGTCCATTATCAATCACAATTAAGCGATTAGCCATGCGCGAAATATCTTCCATATTGTGTGATACAAGGACGACTGTAATGCCTTTTTTCTCATGAAGTTCCATAATTTTCTGGAAAATCTCTTCACGACCAAAAGGGTCTAGCCCTGCTGACGGCTCATCCAATATTAAATAATCAGGATTTAAAGCCACTACTCCAGCAATGGCGACACGCCGCATTTGCCCACCAGATAATTGGAAGGGCGAACGTTCTGCATAGATTTCATAGTCTAAGCCTACAAAATCCATAGCTTCGCGCACTCGCTTAGCCACTTCATCATCACTAAGACCTAAGTTTTTAGGCCCAAAAGCAATATCTTGCGCAATAGTTTCTTCAAATAGCTGATGCTCTGGATACTGAAACACCATGCCCACTTTGTGACGCATTAGCTTAGCTTCTTCAGTCTTAAGAGCTGCATCAACACCATTAATAGTAACAACTCCTGTTGTAGGGTGCAGTAAACCATTTAAATGTTGTACTAAAGTTGATTTACCAGAGCCAGTATGGCCAATAATACCAACAAAGTCGCCTTCTTTTATTGTTAAATTAATTCCTTTTAATGCCTCTTTACGATATGGCGTATTTTCACCATATACATAAGAAACAGAGTCTAATACTATTGGCATAATTGGTCCCCCAACTCTTCCTCCGTAATAATATCAGCCGGTAAATTCATCCCATTTTTTCGCAATTTAGCAGCTACTTCAGCAGCCACAGGTACATCTAAACCTAAGTCTTTTAACATTGGTACTTGTGAAAAAATTTCTTTTGGCGTGCCTTCATGTAGTAATTTACCATTTTTCATTACCACTACACGATCAGATGTAACCGCTTCCTCCATAAAATGAGTAATATAAACAATGGTAATGCCTTCTTCTTTATTTAAACGATGAACAGTCTCTAATACTTCTTTACGTCCTACTGGGTCCAACATAGCCGTCGGTTCATCTAATACAATACAGTCAGGCTTCATAGCTAATACACCAGCAATAGCGATTCGCTGCTTTTGACCACCCGAAAGTAAACCTGGTGAATGTAAGGCATATTCTGTCATATTCACACTTTTTAATGCTTCATTGACACGGCTACGAATTTCTTCGGGTGCTATGCCAAGATTTTCTGGACCAAAGGCCACATCTTCCTCTACAACAGCAGCCACGATTTGATTGTCTGGATTCTGAAATACCATGCCTACATGCTGACGAATATCCCACAAATGGTCAACATCACTGGTATCCATACCTAGTACTGTAACAGTCCCTTTTGTAGGTGTTAATAATACATTAAAATGCTTTGCTAAGGTACTTTTGCCACTCCCATTCGTGCCAATAATACTAACAAATTCACCCTTACGAATCGTAAGGCTTACATCATCTAAGGCATATACTACATTGCCAGACTCATCTTCATAGGTATGACTCATATGATTAGTCTGTATCATAATGTCTTGTGTACTCATTATTTATCCTCAACTTAATGTATACATAATTACTATATTGATAATATAAAAATAGCGGTCATTCGTCAACCTACGATTTACAAGTAGGTTGTTAATCTATCCTTTTATTTTACAATTTATTGGCCTTTATTTTTATAGTATCAATGCCACTATATTTCAGTATAACATGAAAAAAGCGGTGTTGCTAACATCTGTTGCAACACCGACTTCCTAATTACTAAACGAGCTCAATAATTGCTAATGGAGCTGCATCGCCTTTACGAAGGCCAGTTTTAATCACACGAGTGTAACCGCCTTGACGATCAGCATATTTTGGAGCAATTTCGTCAAATAATTTCTTAACTACATCTTCATCCATAAGATATGCAAGTACCTGACGACGAGCGTGAAGATCACCGCGTTTTGCAAGAGTGATCATCTGGTCAGCTAAACCACGAAGTTCTTTAGCTTTAGCTTCAGTCGTTTCAATACGATCATACTGGAAGAAAGATGTTAACATACCGCGGAATAATGCTTTACGAGCAGAGCTGTCACGGCCTAATTTTCTATACATTAGTCATCCTCCTTATTCGCCTTTTTTCTTCAAGTAAAATGGTCCCAATGGATGATTTTGAAGTTTTTCTTCAATTTCATCAATGGATTTTTTACCTAAATTACGTACCTTACCTAAATCATCCATGCTCTTATCCAAGAGGTCCGCAATTGTATTAATGCTTGCGCGTTTTAAACAATTATATGCACGAACAGATAATTCTAAATCGTCGATAAGGATTTTGGATGGACCATCATCAGGTTCGTCACCAGCTGGTAACGCATCTGCAGCAGGGCCATCAGTATCATCTACTCCAGGAACAATAAATTCCTCAGCAGAATGTGCTAATTTAGTGAAGTTCTTTAAGTAACCAATCATAATGTTGGCAGAACGTGCTACAGCTTCAGCGGCCGTAATAGAACCATTGGTAACTACTTCAAGAGTAAGTTTATCAAAGTCCATTTCGTTGCCTACGCGCACATCACTTACTTCATATTTTGCTCGAAGAATAGGAGAGAAAATAGAGTCGATAGGAATTCGACCAATTACATCATCATCCTTTTTATTCTTCGTGGATGGCACATAACCTTTACCACGTTCAATGCGCACATCCATTACTAGATGAGCTACCTCATCCATCGTAGCAATTACGAGGTCAGGATTTAAAATTTCTACCTCAGGTGGGAAATTTCGTCCAAATTCACCAGCAGTTAACACACCTTCTTTTTGAATATCAATATGAAGATCCAAAGGAAGCTGTGCTTCGCTATCTAAGCGAAGGCATAACTGTTTGAGGTTAAGAATTATATCCGTTACGTCCTCACGAATACCAGGAATGGTAGAAAATTCATGAAGCACTCCATCAATCTTAATGGAAGTAATGGCCGCTCCATCTAAAGACGAAAGCAGAATTCGACGTAAGCTATTGCCGAGCGTAATCCCGTAGCCACGATCTAATGGTTCACAGACGAATTTACCATAACGACCGTCATCGCGTACTTCAACTTTCTCGATTTTTAATTTCTTTTCTTCGCTCATCAGGACAATCCTCCTATTAAACACGCCTTTCATCTATAGTATATCATAGCGACCGCTCCAAGCGATCGCTTAAACTATAAATTATACACGACGACGTTTTGGAGGACGGCAACCATTGTGAGGAATTGGAGTAACGTCTTTAATGCTGTTAACTTCAAGACCTGCAGCTTGCAATGCACGGATTGCAGCTTCACGACCAGAGCCTGGACCTTTTACGAATACTTCAACCTGACGTAAGCCATGTTCCATAGCAGCTTTAGCAGCTTGTTCAGCAGCCATTTGAGCCGCAAATGGAGTGCTCTTACGGGAGCCACGGAATCCAAGACCACCAGCGGAGGCCCAGGAAAGGGCATTACCGTTTGTATCAGTAATTGTTACGATAGTGTTATTAAATGTGGAACGGATATGAGCCGCACCAGATTCAACGTGTTTCTTTTCTTTTCTTTTGCTTCTTACTACCTTTTTAGCCACGCTTTATCCCTCCTTTATTATTTCTTCTTCCCAGCAATTGCTTTTCTAGGACCCTTACGAGTACGAGCATTTGTCTTAGTGCGTTGACCGCGTAAAGGCAATCCCGCACGATGACGTTTCCCGCGATAGGAGTTGATTTCGATTAAGCGCTTAATGTTAAGTGCTTCTTCACGACGAAGGTCACCTTCAACCTTGTACTCTTCATCAAGAAGAGCACGGATTTTCGCAACTTCATCTTCAGTAAGGTCACGAACGCGAGTATCTGGATTGATACCTGTTTTTTCCAAAATTTCTTTGGACAAAGTAAGTCCGATACCATAAATATAAGTCAAACCAATTTCCACACGTTTGTCACGTGGTAAATCTACACCGGCTATACGTGCCATCTATTCATCCACCTCCTATCAATTATCCTTGTTTTTGTTTATGTTTCGGGTTTTCGCAAATTACCATTACACGGCCTTTACGTTTAATGATTTTGCATTTTTCGCATATCTTTTTAACTGATGGTCTAACCTTCATAAGTACCTCCTTTGTGTCGCTGCCGCTTACTATTTAAAACGGTAGGTAATACGACCACGATTTAAGTCATATGGTGTCAGTTCCATAGTAACTTTATCACCGGGAAGGATACGAATAAAATTCATACGCATTTTGCCTGACACATGAGCAAGTACCACATGACCATTTTCAAGTTCTACCTGAAACATGGCATTTGGTAAAGCTTCAACGACCGTACCTTCCACTTCAATAACGTCTTCTTTTGACATATCATTTCCTCCGGCTACTGGTTATTTTATCAACCTGGGTTCATCACGCATGGTCAAAATTTCAGGGCCGTTTTCAGTAACAACCACTGTATGTTCAAAGTGAGCCGCTGGTTTGCCATCACGGGTGACAGCTGTCCAGTCATCACCGAGAACTTGCACTTCGTAAGTACCCATAGTAATCATTGGCTCAATACAAAGCACCATACCCGGCTTTAAAAGAGGGCCATGCCCAGCCGGACCGTAATTTGGAATTTGTGGATCTTCATGCATTTCACGACCAAGACCATGACCAACAAAGTCACGTACCACTCCAAATCCGAATTTTTCACAATACGTCTGAACAGCATGAGAGATATCTCCCACTCTGTTCCCGACAACAGCTTGTTCAATACCTTTAAACAAGCTTTCTTCTGTCACTTTGAGAAGTTTCATAACCTGAGGTTTGACCTTCCCAATAGGAATGGTTACACAGGAATCCCCATGATACCCATTTACTGAAGACACAAGGTCAATGCTAATAATATCACCATTCTTCAGTTTGCGATGAGCATTGGGAATACCATGTACCACTTCATCATTGATAGAAGCGCAAATTGTTGCAGGATACCCATAGTAACCTTTGCAGCTTGGTTCACCACCATGGCTGCGAATATATTCTTCGGCAAATTGATCTAATTCCAAGGTGCTAACACCTGGTTTAGCTACTGCAATAAGCTGTTGCAATGTTTCAGCGGTAAGCTTACATGCCTGACGGATATACTCAATTTCATGTTCCGATTTCAAAATAATCATTGATTATTTCTCCAACGCGTTAATGATATCTGTAAATACTGTATCCACATCCTGTAATCCGTTGATTTCTACATATAAACCACTGTTACGATAGTAATCAATCAAAGGCTTTGTAGATTCGTCGTATACAGCAAGACGTTTCTGTACTGTTTCCGGTTTATCATCGTCACGATTTTCAAGACGTGCTCGTTCGCTGATGCGTCGAACTAATTCATCATTTGGAACATTGAGGTTCACAACTGCATCAAGAACAATTCCCATTTCTTTTAATATAGCATCTAATGATACTGCTTGGGCGGTTGTACGAGGGAAACCATCAAGAATGAAGCCATTTTTGCAATCATCTTTAGCAAGGCGTTCACGTACAATTCCCACCGTAACACTATCCGGTACGAGCTGACCAGCATCCATGTATTTCTTAGCCTCAAGACCAAGAGGGGTACATTCCTTAACCGCAGCGCGGAACATATCACCGGTTGAAATCTGAGGAATACCATATTTATCAATTAAACGAGTTGCCTGAGTGCCTTTACCTGCACCGGGAGGTCCCATTAACAAAATATACATAGCAATTTTCCTCCTATTTAACAAAGCCCTTGTAGTGACGTGTTAATACTAATGATTCAACTTGCTGCATTGTATCCAATGCTACGCCAACTACGATAAGTAGAGCTGTACCACCAAAATACACACCTTCAATGCCTGTAATACCACCAATAAAGTTTGGTAAAATAGCAACTAATGCTAAGAACATAGCACCAGCGAAGGTAATGCGTGTCATTACGCGATCTACATAATCAGCAGTAGGTTTACCTGGGCGAATGCCTGGGATAAATCCACCGTATTTTTTCATATTATCTGCCATATCCGTAATGTTAATTGAGATTGCTGTATAGAAGTAAGTAAATATGAAAATCAATACAGCGTATAAAATAGTCTGCAATGGAGTTCCCCATGTAAAGTAGTTAGCTAGTGTTCTCACCCAGTCAACCTGCACAAACTGAGCTAACGTCACAGGAAACATCAAAACGGATGACGCAAAGATAATTGGAATAACACCTGCCTGGTTGACCTTAAGAGGAAGGAAGGTTGAATGGCCACCGTACATTTTACGACCGACTACGCGTTTAGCATATTGAATCGGAATACGACGTTGACCTTGAGTTACCGCAATTACAAAGACAATCATTGCAATGGCGATAATAGCAAATAATATAGCTTGGAAAATATTAATTGTTCCTACTTGTAGGTATTCGTAAATTGTGCTAAACCCTTCTGGGAAACGCGCTACGATACCAGCAAAGATGATAAGAGAAATACCATTACCAATGCCATATGCTGTAATTTGCTCACCAATCCACATGAGAAGACATGTCCCAGCGGTTAAGATGATAGCAATTACAATTACCGATAAGAAACTGTTGTCAATTAATGCACTATTGGCACGTAACGCATAGGCCATACCGAAAGCTTGGACAAAACCAAGAACAACCGTACCATATCGCGTTACTTTGGCAATTTTCTTACGTCCATCTTCACCATCTTTACTCCATTGTTCAAAGGTCGGAATCACCGCTGTTAACAGCTGCATAATAATCGACGCATTGATGTATGGGGTAATACTCATGGCAAAAATGGAAAATTTACTTAAGGCACCACCGGCAAACAAGTCGAGTAAACCGAACAAGCCACCAGAGGTAAATAAGCTTTCAATAACAGAGGCATCTACGCCAGGAACTGGGATGTGAACGCCTGCCCTGAACACGATAAACATGAGTAACGTATACGCCACTTTGTTACGGAGCTCTGTTATTTTAAAGATGTTCGAGAGGCCTTCTAGCACCCTAGATCACCTCTACTTTTCCGCCTGCTGCTACAATCTTTTCTTCGGCAGTTTTAGTAAAACCGTTAGCAATAACTGTTAATTTCTTTTCTAACGTACCATTACCTAGGATACGGATACCGTCACGAACGTTTTTCAAAATGCCTACTTCGATAAGAGCTACTGGATCAACGGTAGCACCGTCTTCGAAACGGTTAAGTTGGGAAATGTTAACTTCCGCGTATTCTTTAGCGAACACATTATTGAAACCACGTTTTGGTAAACGGCGATAAAGAGGCATCTGGCCACCTTCGAAGCCAGAGCGTACGCCACCACCACTACGGGAGTTTTGACCTTTCTGACCACGGCCAGAGGTTTTACCAAGACCGGAACCAAGACCACGACCACGACGAGTGCGAGTCTTTTTAGAACCTGCTGCTGGAGCTAATTCATGAAGTTTCATTCAGTGCACCTCCTTATCTATATTATACTTCTTCTACAGTAACTAAATGTCTAACTTTGTGAAGCATACCCTGAATCTGAGGTGTAACTTCTTTAACTACCTGAGAGTTAGTTTTCTTTAAGCCAAGAGCTTTTACAGTTGCGCGCTGATCTTCAGGGCGACCGATTAAGCTTCTGGTCAATGTAATTTTTACCTGTGCCATTACAGTCAATCCCCCTTATTAGCCGTAAATCTCAGCTACAGTTTTACCACGAAGAGCTGCTACGTCTTCGGCACGTTTTAACTGTGCTAAGCCTTCAATTGTTGCGCGAACCATGTTGTTAGGGTTAGAAGAACCAATGGATTTCGTAAGGATGTTACGAACACCAACTAATTCTAAAACGGCACGCACTGGGCCACCTGCGATAACCCCAGTACCTTCTGCAGCTGGTTTCAAGAATACGCGGCCTGCACCGAACGTACCTGTAACACTGTGAGGAATAGTACCATTTTTAATAACAACATGAATAAGATTTTTCTTAGCATCATCAATGCCTTTGCGAATTGCTTCTGGCACTTCTGCCGCTTTACCTAAGCCAACGCCTACGTGACCGTTGCCATCACCAACAACAACTAAAGCGCTGAAGGAAAAACGACGACCGCCTTTTACTACTTTGGCTACGCGGTTGATGAATACTACTCTTTCTTTAAGATCAAGACTGGTGTAGTCAATTCTCGCCATGTCTAAAGTTCCTCCTTCTTAGAATTTCAAGCCTGCTTCACGAGCGCCTTCTGCAAGGGCTGCGACACGACCATGATAAATGTAACCACCGCGATCGAATACTACTGTTTCGATACCTTTTTCGATAGCACGTTTAGCAACTAATTCGCCAACAGCTTTAGCTGCGGTTACGTTGCCACCATAGTTCAAGTTTAATTCTTTATCTAATGAGCTAGCTGCTACTAAAGTTGTACCAGCTACGTCATCAATAACCTGAGCGTAAATGTTGCTAAGGCTACGGAATACGTTCAAACGTGGAGTTTGCGCCGTACCAGAAATGTGACGACGAATACGAAGATGACGTTTTGCTCGAGCAATATTTCTTGTGGATTTACGAGCCAAGATGTTCACTCCTTTCTAAATTCTACTGATATTATTTGCCTTTAGCGCCAGCTTTACCAGCTTTACGACGAACTACTTCGCCTTCGTAACGGATACCTTTACCTTTGTAAGGTTCTGGTTCTCTCCATTTACGGATATTAGCAGCTACAGCACCAACCACTTCTTTGTCCGCACCACTAACGATAATTTTGTTAGGAGCTGGAACATCGATGGTAATACCAGCAGGAGCTTCCATTTCTACTGGATGAGAGAAGCCAAGAGTAAGAACTAATTTGTTACCTTGTTTTGCCGCTCTGTAACCAACACCGTTGATTTCCAATGTTTTTGCAAAGCCATCATGAACGCCTGTTACCAAGTTAGCAACAAGAGCGCGAGTGAGGCCATGTAAAGAACGATGCGCTTTATCTTCGCTCGGACGAGCTACTGTGATTGTGTTACCTTCCACAGTAATAATCATATCCGGATGCAATTCACGAGATAATTCACCTTTTGGACCTTTAACAGTCATTACATGATTTTCGTAATTTACTGTAACGCCAGCAGGAATCTCGATAGGCATTCTACCGATACGTGACATTATTTCTACCTCCTATTGCCTGATTACCATACGTATGCAAGTACTTCGCCACCAAGGCCTTCTTTACGAGCTTGTTTATCACTCATTACACCTTTAGATGTAGAAATAACTGCAATACCTAAACCACCTAGTACGCGAGGGAGTTCTTCCTTCTTCGCATAAACACGTAAACCTGGTTTGGAAATACGTTTAATTCCAGTAATTACTTTTTCATTATTGGAACCATATTTTAATGTTACTTTTAAAACTGTATGTTTGCCGCTTTCAACGGTTTCAACGCTCTTTACAAATCCTTCTTCTTTAAGGATTTCTAGAACGGCAGCCTTCATGCGAGAAACAGGAATTTCAACTGTTTCGTGAAGAGCAGCATTTGCATTACGGATGCGCGTAAGCATATCCGCAATCGGATCGGTCATTACCATATTCTAAAAACCTCCTCCCGTAATCCAATTACCAACTGGCTTTTTTAACGCCAGGAATCTGTCCTTTGTATGCAAGTTCACGGAACGCAATACGGCTAATACCGAATTTACGCATGTAGCCATGAGGGCGACCGGTTAAGTTGCAACGATTATGTAAACGAGTTGGGGAAGCATTTGCTGGCAATTGAGCCAATGCTTCGTAGTCGCCAGCAGCTTTTAAAGCTTCACGCTTAGCAGCATATTTAGCAACAATCTTTGCACGTTTCTTTTCGCGTTCAATCATAGATTTTTTAGCCATCTATAAGTTCCTCCTAATTATTTTTCAAACGGCATGCCACAAAGAGCCAATAACTCACGAGCTTCTTCATCAGTTTTTGCGCTAGTAACTACGATGATATCCATACCAGTTACGCGTTCTACCTGATCATATTCGATTTCAGGGAAGATGAGCTGTTCTTTAAGACCCAATGCATAGTTACCACGGCCATCAAAAGCCTTAGCACTTACGCCGCGGAAGTCACGTACACGTGGCAACGCTACGTTGATCAATTTATCCAAGAACTCATACATGCGTTCGCCGCGAAGAGTTACTTTAGTACCTAAAGACATACCTTCACGAACTTTAAAGTTAGCAATGGATTTTTTAGCTTTAGTGATAACTGGTTTCTGACCAGCGATGATAGTGAGGTCGTTAACAGCAGCTTCTAATGCTTTAGCATTGCCTACTGCATCGCCTACACCAATATTGATAACGACTTTTTCCAATTTAGGAATTTCCATTACGTTTTTGTACTGGAATTTTTCCTGTAAAGCCTGACGAATTTCACTAGTATATTTTTCGTTTAAACGAGACATTAGTTAAAAGCCCTCCTTTCCCTATTATTTATCAAGTACGGCACCACTTTTAACAGTAGCACGTACAAATTTACCATTTTGTTCTACTTTCTTAATACGAGTAGGCTGTTTAGTTTCAGGGTCAATTACCATTACGTTGGAAACATGGATAGGAGCTTCCTTAGTGATGATGCCGCCCTGAGGATTAGCCTGGCTTGGTTTCGTATGGCGTTTAACAAGGTTAATGCCTTTTACGAACACGCGCGATTTTTTAGGCTCAGTTGCAATAACTTCACCCTGTTTGCCTTTATCTCGACCGGAGATAACAACAACAGTATCGCCTTTTTTTACTAGAAGTTTAGTTTGGGACATCGTCGCGTTCCTCCTTCTTATAAAACTTCTGGAGCAAGAGAGATAATCTTCATGAAGTCTTTTTCACGAAGCTCACGAGCTACAGGTCCAAAAATACGAGTGCCACGAGGGCTCTTGTCATCTTTAATTACTACTGCTGCATTTTCGTCGAAACAAATATAAGAACCGTCCTGACGACGGATACCTTTCTTAGAACGAACAATTACGGCTTTAACTACGTCGCCTTTCTTGACAACGCCACCGGGTGATGCATCTTTTACAGAAGCAACGATTACGTCACCGATATTGCCGAATTTGCGATAAGAACCGCCCAAAACTTGAATACACATAATACGTTTTGCGCCAGTGTTATCGGCAACATTCAAAATTGTTTGTTGCTGGATCATCGTGTTTCCTCCTTACATCACGTATTATTTTACTTTCTCAATAATTTCAACCAATCTCCAATGTTTATCTTTGGAAAGTGGACGAGTTTCTACAATTTTAACTGTATCGCCAATTTGGCACTCATTGTTTTCATCATGAGCTTTGAAGCGTTTGCTTGTTACCATTGGCTTATTATATAATGCGTGCGGCACTTTACGTTCAACAGACACAACGATGGTTTTGTCCATTTTGTTACTTACAACTTTGCCTACACGTACTTTACGTACATTTCTTTCTTCTGCCACGACCGTTAGCCTCCTTTTCAATCCAAACAAAATTTGTTATTATGCGTTTTCTTTAAGAGCAGCTTCACGCTGAATTGTTTTAATACGCGCAATAGTTTTCTTAACTTCACGAATACGCATTGGATTTTCTAATTGACCAGTTGCGAGCTGAAAACGGAGGTTAAACAACTCTTCTTTAAGGCCGGAAACTTTTTGTTCCATTTCGGCAGCGCTCATGTTACGGATGTCATTAACCTTCATTTACGTCACCACCCAATTCTTTACCCTTAACAACGAACTTAGTTTTGATTGGAAGTTTATGACCTGCCAATCGCATAGCTTCACGAGCTACTTCTTCAGATACGCCGTTCATTTCGAACATTACGCGACCTGGTTTTACTACAGCTACCCAATATTCTGGGGAACCTTTACCGGAACCCATACGAGTACCAGCTGGTTTAGCAGTGATTGGTTTGTCTGGGAAAATTTTAATCCAAACTTTACCACCACGTTTGATATAACGAGTCATAGCAATACGAGCAGCTTCGATCTGACGGTTTGTGATCCAAGATGGCTCTAATGCTACTAAACCGAATTCACCGTGAGCAACTTTGTTACCACGCATTGCGCGACCTTTCATACGACCGCGGAATTGTTTACGATGTTTTACGCGCTTTGGAATAAGCATTAGTTGTCACCTTCTTCCTTTTTAGCAGGTGCTTGTTTTGCCTCCGGCAATACTTCACCTTTGTAGATCCATACTTTGATGCCGATACAACCATATGTTGTATGAGCTTCAGCAGTACCATAGTCGATGTTTGCACGAAGTGTATGCAATGGAATACTACCTTCACGGTAAGATTCGCTACGAGCGATTTCAGCGCCGCCTAAACGACCACTAACCATGATTTTAATACCTTTTGCACCTAAGCGCATTGTGCGACCTACGGCTTGTTTCATAGCACGGCGGAAACCAATACGGCGTTCCAACTGGCTAGCAATATTTTCAGCAACTAATACGGAATCCATATCAGCTTGTTTAATTTCAGCAATGTTTACATCGATTTGTTTATCTGTGAAACGTTTTAACGCTTTACGGATATCTTCGATACCAGCACCACCACGACCGATTACCATACCTGGTTTTGCAGTGTGGATAGTTAATTTAATACGTTTATTAATACGCTCAATTTCAATGCGGGAAATACCAGCAATGAAAAGGGTTTTCTTCAAGAAGTTACGAATTAAAACGTCTTCGTGAAGATTTGCAGCGTAATCTTTATCAGCATACCATTTTGCGTCCCAATCTTTTACGATACCAACACGCAAACCATGGGGATTAACTTTCTGACCCACTATATTCCCTCCTTCTATTAAGCTCTTTCAGAAACTACTACAGTTACGTGGCTAGAACGTTTCAAAATTTTGAAAGCCTGTCCACGGGAACGAGGATGAATGCGTTTCATTGTTGGACCCTGATCAACAAAGATACCGGATACATAAAGATTGTCAACATTCATATCAAAATTGTGTTCTGCGTTAGCGATTGCGGAACGCAATACTTTTTCTACTACATCAGCGCCAACTTTCGGAGTGAACTTCAAGATGGCAAATGCTTCGCCGATATTCTTGCCACGCACTAAGTCAGCAACAATACGGATTTTACGAGGCGCGATGCGCACGTGTTTAGCGATTGCTTTTGCTTCCATTATCTAATTCCTCCTATATTATTTCTTACCAGTTGTTTTTTCGTTCTTAATGTGACCTTTGAAGGTACGTGTTGGAGCGAATTCGCCAAGTTTGTGACCTACCATATCCTCTGTAATGAATACAGGTACATGTTTGCGACCATCATGCACAGCAATTGTATGGCCTACAAAGTTAGGAATAATAGTAGAGGCACGAGACCAGGTTTTTACAACTTTCTTATCATTTGTTTCGTTTAAGGCATCAATTTTCTTCACAAGCGAAGCTGCGACGAAAGGGCCTTTTTTTATAGATCTGGACACTGTCTTATCTCCTTCCTGTTATCCTATTTTGTACGACGTTTAACAATTAAGCTGCTAGAAGCTTTTTTCTTGTCGCGAGTTTTAACACCATGTGCAGGTTTACCCCAAGGTGTAACTGGATGTTTACGACCAACTGGAGATTTACCTTCACCACCACCGTGTGGATGGTCACAAGGGTTCATTACAACACCACGGTTGCCTGGACGAACGCCCATCCAACGATGGCGACCAGCTTTACCGATTGTGATGTTTTCATGATCGATGTTACCAACAACACCTACAGTTGCACGGCAGTTGATATGCACACGACGAAGCTCACCGGATGGTAAACGAAGTAATGCATAGGAACCTTCTTTAGCCATAAGCTGTGCGGATGTACCAGCAGAGCGAACAATCTGACCACCTTTACCAATTTTCATTTCAATATTGTGTACTTGAGTACCCAATGGAATGTTAAGTAATGGTAAGCAGTTGCCTGGCTTAATGTCGGATTCAGGACCGCTATATACAGTGTCGCCCACTTTCAAGCCATGTGGAGCAAGAATGTAGCGTTTTTCACCATCTGCATAGTTAAGTAACGCAATACGAGCACTACGGTTAGGATCGTATTCAATAGAAGCTACTTTTGCAGGAATATTATCTTTAGTACGTTTGAAGTCAATAATACGGTACTGACGCTTGTGACCGCCACCTTGGTGACGTACAGTCATTTTACCGGTGTTATTACGACCGCCTGTCTGAGAAACCTTAGCGAGCAAAGATTTTTCTGGTTTGCTTGCAGTGATTTCAGTGAAGGCAGATACTGTCATAAACCGACGACCAGCGGAGTACGGTTTGAATGATTTAATTGCCATTATGGGGCCTCCTTACTAGACTATCTTAAACACCTTCAAAGAATTCAATGGATTCGCCAGCCTTTAAAGTTACGATAGCTTTTTTGTAATCGCTACGTTTACCTTGTGTACGGCCCATGCGTTTTACTTTACCAAGAACTCGAATGGTAGCAACTTTTTCTACCTGAACATTGAAGATTTTTTCTACAGCTTGACGAATCTGCACTTTGTTAGCAGTCAAAGGCACACGGAATGTGTATTTACCTTCTTCCATAAGCAATGTAGTTTTTTCAGTAATAATCGGACGAATAAGAACATCGCGTAATTCCATTATGCGAGCACCTCCTCAATCTTTGCTACGGCACCTTCGGTAATGAAGAGCTTATCGTAGTGGAGAAGATCGAAAATGTTCATGCCTTCACATGCCAAAGCTTTAACGCCTTGAATGTTACGAGCAGAACGTTCTACATTAATATCACCTTCGGTGATAAATAATACTTTAGCATCACCTACGTTGAAGTTATTAAGAATGTTTAATACTTCTTTAGTTTTAGGAGCTGCTAAGGTTAATTCGTCCAATACGATTAATTCGTTGTTGTTTACTTTATCGCTAAGCGCAGATTTAACTGCAAGACGTCTAGCTTTACGAGGCATTGCCTTGTAGTAGCTACGAGGTTGTGGACCAAATACGGTACCACCACCAACCCATAATGGGCTACGAGTGGAGCCTACGCGAGCACGGCCAGTACCTTTTTGTTTCCAAGGTTTACGACCACCGCCACGAACAAGACCTCTCGTTTTTGTTGCGTGAGTGCCAAGACGTTCGTTAGATAACTGACGAACTACGGCTTGATGCATAACAGCTTCGTTAACTTCCACTGCAAATACTGCATCATTTAACTGTATTTCACCGACTTTAGCGCCGGACATATTGTATTTTGTTACTGTTGGCATTAGAGATCCTCCTTTCGACAATGTTATTTAACAGGTTTCACCGTGTTGCGAACCATTACTAGGCTGCCTTTAGCGCCTGGGATGCCACCTTTAACTAAAAGTAAGTTACGGTCTGCATCAACTTTAACCACAGATAAGCGCTGTACGGTAACTCTGCCGCCACCCATTTGTCCAGGGAGTTTCTTGCCTTTGTATACCTTACCGCCACCACCGGAGATCATAGGACCGATGGAACCAGGTTCACGATGAGATTTGGAACCGTGAGTTACAGGACCACGATGGAAATTGTGGCGCTTAATAGTGCCCGCAAAACCCTTACCTTTACCTGTACCTACAACATCAACCAACTCACCTTCTGCGAAGATATCAGCTGCCAGAGTTTGGCCCACTGTGTAATCAGTTGCTTCAGCAAGGCGAAGTTCGCGAAGATATTTAACTGGTGCTACACCGGCTTTTTCGAACTGGCCTTTTACAGGTTTAGTTAAATGTTTTTCTTTAATGGAGCCATAACCTAGCTGTACTGCATTGTAACCGTCAGATTCAACAGTTTTAACACGCACTACTACGCTTGGGGTTGCTTCCACTACAGTGACAGGAACTAACTTACCTTCAGCAGTGAAGATTTGAGTCATTCCTAACTTTTTACCCAAAATAGCTTTAGACATAATCGCACCTCCTTATTATAATTTTATTTCAATAGATACACCAGCTGGTAATTCTAAACGAGTGATAGCATCTACTGTTTTCGCATTTGATTCAAGAATATCGATTAAACGTTTATGTGTACGCATTTCGAATTGTTCACGAGAGTCTTTATTAACATGTGGTGAACGTAAAATTGTAAAAATGTTTTTTTCTGTTGGCAATGGAATTGGACCAGATACTAACGCACCATTACGTTTTGCTGTGTCAACAATTTTTGCCGCGCTCTGATCAAGAGCTTTGTGATCGTATGATTTTAAACGAATACGAATTTTTTGCTGTTTTGCCATGAATACTTCCTCCTGTCGTCCATTTCATGAATGAACTGCTCCATAGAAATTCTCCTCCGCAGAGGCAACCTTCTATATCATAGTTTAAAAACACAACACAAGAGCGGCACTCACATGCCGCTCTGCGCTGCACAAAGTATAGGTTTGACCTACTACTTTAAAGACTTATTAGCCTTCAACAATTTCAGTAACAACACCAGCACCTACTGTGTGGCCACCTTCGCGGATAGCGAAACGAAGACCAGCTTCAATAGCGATTGGTGTAATTAATTCGATGCTCATAGTGATGTTATCACCAGGCATACACATTTCAGTACCTTCTGGAAGTTCAATAACGCCCGTTACGTCTGTTGTACGGAAGTAGAACTGTGGACGGTAGTTGGAGAAGAATGGAGTATGACGGCCACCTTCTTCTTTAGTTAATACGTAAACTTCACCTTTAAATTTAGTGTGTGGGTGAATGGAACCTGGTTTAGCTAATACTTGACCACGTTCGATGTCTTTGCGGTCAACACCACGAAGAAGTGCACCAACGTTGTCACCAGCTACTGCGGAATCCAAAGTTTTACGGAACATTTCAAGACCAGTTACTACATAGCTTTCAGCTTTTTCTTTAAGACCAACGATTTCAACAGTGTCGCCTACTTTAACTTCGCCACGTTCAACACGGCCAGTTGCT